>OLPH01000100.1_pt1 | contig 112076 bp, 127 predicted proteins | sample 1672951 | NCBI WGS metagenome assembly OLPH01 (sample SAMEA3136740, study PRJEB25190) | human gut metagenome | reverse complement strand
AACAACAACAGGCAGGGCGATTCATCCGCGACACTGAAGATGACGCGGCTTTCTCGCCAAAACAAAAAAGGTAAACGAGGTTGGCAGTCCACTTTTTGGTAAGACTGTTGATTGCGTCGTTGTCCATGGTTTCTCCTTCTCGGCATATCTTGTGTGAACAATTCCAGTATAGCCTAAGTTGAGATAAAACACAACACGCAACCAAGCCAAAACGAAGACGCAATCCCCGCCCATACGAAAAAAAGGAATACGCCCACATGATTTTCCTGCGGGCGTATTCCCATGTTTTAGTTCAGAAGTCCGGAGCGATACAGAATCCTGCGGATATTGATGCTGTGGACGAAAGCGGTGTCAGGCTGTCCAACGAAGTCGGCAAGCTGCTCGTCGGAGCAAGTCTCGTCAACGGCGGCATCCAAAACCACCTCGGTCGGAGAGTCGAACATCCTACAGCCGACGCCGTCATGCCCCTCAATGTGCTCGAACAAGGCGAAGTATGTCATGTTCTCGTCTGCAACACGCAACATGACATAGGAGGTATTGCCGTTGTGGAAGATGTTGTAGTCTGCTGCGCCGAATCGTGCGAAATACTCGTTCATTTTGGCTCTTTCTCTCATATTTGTGTGAACAATTCCAGTATAGCATATTTGAGAGAAAGAGCAAAAACACAAAACACAAAAAGCCGCGCAAACGCAAAAGCATCCACACGACTCGATATTTTTTCACCACTATACGGAGGGCGGTGCGGTTCCCTCCGCCGCAGTAGGTGCTACCGATTAGTCGTAGTCCGACGGTTCACCATTGACATAGTTCCAAAACTGGTCGAAGGCATATTGCGCGGTATCCTCATACCGGCATGGCTTCGGCTGTGCGTTCTTTTCCTGCTCTTTCTGCTCTATCAACTGGTCTATTTGGCTTTGCTCATTGCGGTGCTGCCATGAAAGTGGTTCGTTGCCTTGGGCTAGGTTCTCATACACCGTGTATTCGTGCCCGCGATAGCTGTAGACAAGATAGACCATATGTGCGTCGTATCCGTGCCCGTAGTATTTTCTGATAAATGTCGCTTTTCGCATTGCTATCCCTTTCAACCAATCTCGCGCTCGGCACGCTCCCAAATCTTCCGGCGAATCTCACTATCCTTGGAAAACATGGAGCCAAGCTCCAACACTTGACGGACGGCTTCGCGGTATTCCTCCAAACGGTCATGCAAGGCCATATACGCGTCGCTTTCGAAAGCCTGATTGATGAACGAGTCCGGCATGTCACGCATGACCTTGACCAGCCTGTAACGTCCCACCTCGTCCGCGTTCTCCCAAGCGTTCATGACACGCTCACAAGTGGCCCACTGCGGCTTGCAGGCCAGCACATGCGCCACATCCTGCGGGTTAAGACGGGACAACACTTCATCCACCTTGCCGTCTTCGGTCAGAAGAGCCGCCTGAACGCGAATCTGACTGTTGGGATTGTCCAGCCAATGTTCGACACATTCCTTATCGAAGTTATGGTTATAGATAAGGGTTTTGACCACACGCTCGTCCGACTCCTCGAAGAAGAGGTGAGGGTCTGCGTTCTTTGCCGCCATGAGTCGAATCTGATAATCCTCGTCGTGGGACAAACCGTTCGACGTTTCCTTGTCGAGCTTGCTGAACTTGTTGAGCATTGTGGCCGCTTTCTTGCGAATCTCGGCGCTCCTGTCATGTAGGGCCACTTTGGATAGTTCCTTGACGGGTAGTTTCTTTTCGTCGTATACGCGCCAGTCGAAGTAGTAGTTACGGACTTTCAGGGGTAGTTCGGAGAGTTTGCCGGAGTTGAAATGCTGTCTGATGTTGGCGAGTTCGTCTTCGCCTGTTTGGGTGAGAGTCCAGTCGCCCGTCTCGTTTTCCTGAATGAGTCCGGCTTTGGCGAGTTTGGTGATGTCGCGGTCGGGGAATACTCGGCGTTCGGGTTCGCGCTCGAATCGCATGAATTCGTAGACTGCGGTTTCGTTCCAGTTGATGTCGCTCATTTTTTGCTCCTTGGCTTCCATATTTTTGTGTGAACAATTCCAGTATACAATTTGCTTGGACAAAACACGCTACAAAACAAAAAGCGGGAACTACAGCAACAAGAGTGTGATGCAAGGCTTCCTTTCTTTTTGCCGAATATGAGAGAAGTAGAAGGAAGTAGTAATACGGCAGTCTTCCAATTTTAGCGTGGGTCAGAGGATTCGGGTTCCCTTGCGGGTGACGAGCATGATTCGGTTTTCGTGGCGGTTCTCGAAAACGTCCCAGTTGCCGCTCAGGACAGCCAAGCACGCGTTGCCTTTGATGAGGTTCCAACGTTCGTCGCAGTTGGATACGACGTGCTTCCAGTTGGTTGGGTTGGGCTTGTGGTGGGAGGTTTCCACGATGGCTTCGGTCATGGGCTTGTCGGCGTAGGCGTGGTCGTAGGTGTTGTCGCTTGCGACGATGCTGATGGTGCCGTTGTCGAATGCGATTGGCTGGATGGTGTTCATGTTTTCTCCTTTTGTTGTTGTGGGGACGAACCCTTTTTGTGTGGACATGACCACTATAACACATGGTCTGAAATATCACAATACGAAAAACAAAAAATGCCGACCAGCGCCTAGAAGCGGAAGACCAAGCCGCAAAAGCTAAACCCGTCGAATCCAACGGGTTTGGAATCTCAGGAAATCAGTTGCCAAATCAGCCAGCCGACCAACCCCCACAGTACGAGCACCCCAATCGCATACATCCACGTGCCCGCGTATCCGCCCGCGAGGAACGCGCTCATCCGACGTTTCCGTTGCTCCAGCAGTGCGTACCATTCGCTCTCGCAACGGTCGAACATGTCCGCGTCCATGCGGGTGCCGCCGTACATGTCGAGCCAATCGCGCACGGTCGGCATGGGACCCAACGGGTCACGCAGACGGGCGTGCGGTATGAGGGCTATTTTCAACCCCTGCCACATGCCCTTGAGGAAGAACGCGGGTAGCCTGTCCCCGGTCATGACAGCTCCCCGCATGGTTCGACGGTTTGCCTCAGCCCCCGTTCGACCAGTGCTCTCACCGCCGCGTTCCACGTGAGTTCGTTATCGTCGGCGTATTGCATGGTCTGCCGGTACAGGTCGGCGGGCATCTGTATTACTCGGCTTACGTTTGGCGTCTTCAGCATTGTAGGTTGTCTCCTATCGGAATATGCGGGCGAGCGAGTCCGCGTCTATATATCGGCGGTGCATGACCTTGTAGGTGCGGATTCGTCCTGCCTTGATGAGGTCGTACACGTGCTGGCGGGAGCAGTGCAGGTACACCATGGTGTCCGCGATGGTGAGGATGGTGGGCAGTTCCTTGTTATTGGCGCTCATGACCTGACCCCCAGTGCCGTGGCGACGGCCATGTGCAGGCGGTCGGCGTCCAGCTTGTCCAAGGTCTGCGGGGCGAGTGTGGCGGGCATGGTGTTGGCCGCGTCCGGTGTGTTGTAGATGCCGCCGGTCCACAGGTGGCGTCCGTCGGGGAGGGGTTTTTCCTTGGCGGTGTAGAACCATACGCCTTCGCCCAGTGTGAAGGTGATGTTGACGCCGTTGTGGTCGGGGGTGGGTTCGGCGTCCTTTATGCGGGGGTCGTCGGTGAGCTGGTCGAAGAGTCGTTCGTAGATGGTTTTGCGAATCATGGTGCTTTTCTCCTTTGTTGCGTCAACTCTTTATGTGAACAATTCCAATATAGCACGTTTGGATAAACATACAAAACAAGACACGTCCACACAAAAAGCCCCGCCAAAACGACGGGGCCACAATCCTGAAAACTAACGATTCATACTCAATCGAACTTCAACCGCGACGGTCAGCAACACCACCGTAATGGCGCACACGGATACGATACCGAACGTGCGGCCAAACGTGAACAGCCAAGTGCCGAACGAGTAGATGCCGAACGCGACTGCGGTTGCCACCCCACCGAAAGCGATGGTGACAAGCGTCATAAGCAGAACATCCTTGATATGCATTTTTTCTCCTTTTGGTGATGGGTTTTACGAACCCTTGTTTGTGTGAACAATTCCAGTATACATCATGTTGGGTACGACACGCCAAACAAAAAGCGCCCCACCCATCCAAGGGAGAGGCGCTAAAACCCGACGGTCAGAACTCATACTCGCAATCGGAATCGAGATACCATTTGTCGCCGTAACCCCAAAGAACACGACGGATGGTCGCAGGGTCGTTCAGCTCAACGAACTTGGACGCCAGTTCATCCACCGACTTGGCGGAAAAAGCCTTGCCGACGGAAGCGTAGAATTCATCCCATTCCGCCTGTTCGGCGTCGGAATCGACCAGCTCACGGAACCGTCCGGCAAGCTTCTCGTCCGGTAGTGTCGCTTCCGCAAAATTCGTGTCCTCTATATCCGACCAAGCGCCGAAACACTTGTCGGCCAACGATTCAACCGGAATGGTGAGGATGCTGGAATACGTGCCCTTCCAAGCGTTCTTCTTGAAGAAGCTAACGTCTCGTGCCTTCATTTTCCCGTTCCTCCTATTCTTCCTCGCCATCCGCCTGACGGAGTGGAACGATACGGTTCCACTGTTCCGTGTATTCATTCTCCACATCCTTGGAACCATTGTCCAGCAGTTCGTTCAAAGTGGCTCGTCCTACGTCGCTGAGACGGCTGATGCTGCGGAGAATGCTCGCCACGTCGTCGGCTTCGTATAGTTTATTGCGATTGTCCGACAGTTCCTGATACTTCGAGTCGGTGAGGTTCCAAACATAGTCTTCCAGCAGTTTCCAGTCCTCCTTTTCGGCAGAGGGTACTGGAATCGGCTTGGTGAGCCGCCAATCTTCGAGAATGTCCGCCCAAAGGTCGGTCTTGACATTGTATTCGCCAAGGTCTTCCTCGTGGGTGAGTTTTTCGATTCGCTGTTCTTCGCCATCCTCGTCCAAGTAGTCTATTGTGAGATATTCCCTATCCACTGACAAGGTGGAGAGTTCGCGTAGTTTGGTGATTTTGAGGTTGACGATTGTGTTAATCATTTTTTGTTCCTCCTTGTTGGAATCTATTTTTTGTGTGAACAATCCCAGTATACCATGTTTGTTGTGAAAAACAAAAACAGCCCACTCCCCAAAGCAAGGAAGCGGGCTGAAAAGTCAGGCATTCAGCAAAGCGTGGGACGAAACACCCATTTCAGACAAACCCAAACCCACATTGTTCGCGTCACTCACACCACGGGCAAAACCATCCTTGCTACCACGAGCAGTGGCCGCATGACCCGACACCAGCTCAAGCTTGTCAAAATACTCGTTCAGACGCTGACTCTTACATGACACCAGCTCACGACCGGAAGGAATGGCGAGACTCTGCTTGCGAAGCTCCTCGAAACGTTCGCTCAAACGTTCGTTGAATCCACCGCGATAACCATAGTAGAACTTGGCGCGTGGATAATCACGACGCATGTACTGTTTGCATTCCGTCAGCGTCGGATAGGATTCATGTCTGTAATGCGTTTCGACGTATTCCTTGTTGTTCTCATAGTACGCTTTGGCGTGCTGGTCAATCATGTCCGCGTAGCTGGTGCGGGCGTGGATTGAGCAGTATAGGTCGATGCTTTGGAAGAGAATGACTGCGGCGTTCACATCGTCCTCCTCGCCTACGAACATGACGGCACGTTCCTCAATCCTTCCGCCACACCGGCTTTCGTGAAGGTAGGTGCGGCATTCGTTAGCTTGGGCGATGATGGTCGCAAGGTAGCCTTGCTGATGGTAGATGGTGGTTTTGCTTACGTTCACGCCACGTTCGATGATTGGCTTGTTCGTGCGGGTGCGGTCGCGTTTCCAGTCTTCGATACGATATTCGTTAATGAGTTTCTGTGCCCGCTCGAACGCCATTTGCGCCTCATTGTCGCTGGAAGCTTCGTTTTCGGCTATTGCCATGAGGTTGTTGATGCGTTCGATGATGCTGTCGATGTTGCTCATTTTTTGCTCCTTGGTTTTCTTTTATCTCTTTGTGTGAACAATCCCAGTATACAGCGTGTGAAAAAAACGACACACCCAAAAACTATAAACAACCTCTGAAAAAACAAACCCCTCCAACCTATAAGGGAAGGAAGAGAACTGTTACAGAATCGCTCAGGCGTCCAAGTGGGAATGACGCAGAAGCCTACGAACATTGATATTGTGGACAAACCTATCCTGACCGACAATCCTCGAAGCAAACTCCCTATCGGTATATCCACCGTCGGAAACACCGTCCAAAACAGTCTCGGGAATATTGTCTAACATGTAATAGCTGACGCCGGTCTGACCCTCGACATGCTCGAAAAGCATGTAGTAGACGCCCTCGGGGTCGTCGATGAAACGGCTCATGACATACGACTTGTTGCCATTGGCGAAGATGTTGTAGTCCTCTGCGCCGAACTGCTTGAAGTATGCGGGCTTATTCATTTTTTTCTCCTTGGTTTTTCAACTTTTTTTATGTGAACGATTCCAGTATACTCCAAGCGTGGAAACAATACAAAAAAAGAGGAACGGAAACCGAAACGGGAACCGTCCCTCAATGCCTTTTAGAAAGTGACCTATTATCTCAAACAAGATTATCTTGATTACTTCTGTTTAGGCTGTCAACCTCTACTTTCGACAAATCCCACCCATTATCGAACTCAGCCCTTTAGTACATGCTTTTTTAAAGTATTATACTTATTATAATTATTATAAAATCAAGGAAACAGACATGACCAATCCGTTCAAACCAACCGCCGGACGTATCCCGCCGATACTCGTCGGACGAGAAGAAATCATCGAAGACTTCGACTATGCGCTGAAAGACGGTGTAGGAAGCCCCGGACGGCTGATGTTCCTCACCGGAGCCAGAGGCGTAGGAAAAACAGTCATGCTGGACACGTTAGGAACACACGCGCAGAAGCAAGGCTGGAAAGTCTATAACGAAAGCGCCGATAGAGGTTTCACCCAAAGACTGGTGGACGCACTTACCGGCAAGGACACGACTCGCATATTCGCCTACGACATGCCTAGCGTCGGATTGAAAGGTGATGTAGGGAATCTGGAACTGAGTTTGGGGAGAATCGAACTCGAACACAATGAGGAACGTTCCTTGACGCTACGTCAAGCGGTCGGCAAACGTTTGGACAAGATAAATGAAAGCAAGCAGGGCATTCTCATCACGTTGGATGAGGTGCAGTCCGGTTCCATGGACGAAATCAGAGCACTGTCCACCGCAGTGCAGCATCTCATCCGGGAAGGACGGAACATCGCGTTCGTTTTCGCCGGACTGCCGTCCGCAGTGAACGACGTGCTGTCCGACAATGCCATCACTTTCCTGCAACGGGCGGAACGATACCATTTGGGGTCTGTCCCCACGGAAAAGGTATTGAAGGCGTTCGAGGAATCCTTCAGCGGCGAGAAGAAAGCCGGAATGGAAACGCTGATACGGTTGACCAACGCCACTCACGGTTATCCGTTCATGATTCAGCTGGTGGGCTATTGGGCTTGGCGGATGTCCGAAACCAACGGTCATGTGAATCAAGTGACCGAGGAGGACGCGGTCAAGGGTATCGAAAAAGCCCAAGCCAAACTAGGGGATATGGTTCACGCCCCAGCATTGCATGGCTTGCCATCCCATGCGGTGAACTATCTACTTGCCATGTCGGTGGATGATACGGTGTCGAATACAGGTGAAATCGCCCGTCGGTTGAACCGTTCGCCACAGTTCGCCAACGTGTATAGAACCAAGCTGATTGAGAACGATTTGATTGAGCCGGTCGGTTACGGTGAGGTCGCTTTCAAAATGCCGTATTTGCGGGATTACTTGCGTGAGCATGGGGCTTATTTGCAGATGCGGGAGAATATCAGCGAACGCTCGGAGAACTAGGTTTTGTTGTTCTGGGCGGTTTAGCATGGACAAGCTGGAAGAATTCAATCCCGACACCATGTGACATTTACTGAAAAAGCCCCTCAGTCGAGGGGCTTTTCTTTTTGCTATCCCTTGTGCGTTTTCTCATACCATTCCACGAATCCCAGCATGGCTTGCTGGAATGATGGTTTGAATTCGCCGTTTACGGGAATGTTTCTGTTGAGTGGTGTGGTCTTATAGTTTTCCGGTAAGGGTGTGGCGCACCATTCGGGTGGTATCCGGTCGGTGAATGGTTCCTCGCAATCGTCGCTGAACATGAGTCCTACGGGCTTGCCGTTGAGGAGGATTGTTGCGTGGGGGCTGATTTGTCCTTTCGCCAACCGGTATTCTCCTCTTGTCGTGTGTATTGGATAGTGGAAGGTTTCAGGTAGTCCTCCCCGCCGGTATTCGTCGCGTAATAGTCGAATCGGATTATAGAAGCGTTCCAATGCGGGGTATGCCCATTCGCATCCGCTCCAACAGTCGCGTACCCTGTCCATTCCGTCCCAATGTTCTTTCGGATTGGGTTGGATGCTGAGTTTGCGGTATCGGTCGGTTTGGCACCAGCGGGTGGGATTGTTCAGGGCATAGTTCGGCGTGGTTTGTTCGGCTAACCGTATGAGAGTGCCGAGGGTGCATGAAGCATAATGTTGCTTGTCGTATCGTGCGACAAGCCGATACGGGTCGGCATCATCCTTGTTAAACACAGGCTTCAACACGCGTAAATGTTCCTCCGTTACGGGAATATCAAGGTCGGCTGGTAAACCCAACACTTCCATCCAACCTCCAAGCCTGTTCGTATCCCACTTGTAATCCTTGCAGTATTGCGCTTGCAACAGCCAAACCATCCAACGGCGCACATTCCGCATCAGTACGGGATGGGACGCGAATTCGAGAGGACGCCCCAGCATGTCATGATTCACATTATCCGGCGTGGTAATACTGGTTCGATTACCGTACTCGTCCACTGCCGTCACGACGATATTGTGTCCGGCGTCCACAGCCTTGAACATGTCGCTGATGTTGTCTTCCACGAACGTGGGCGGAATGAGACGCGACTGGACTTGACCATTAATCGGCACGGAGAGCATCATTCACCATCCTCACTATTAGAGGCGAGTCGGGTTCGGAGTTCCCTCAACCGGCCTAACCGTTCCTCCATAGCCTGAATACGAACGTCAACCGCAGTCAACGTGTCACCATCCGGCTCAGACAACTCATACTTGCCGGACGACAGTCGTTCCAGAAAACTGGTTGGAACATCCCATACCAATAATCGGAGTTTGTCGGGACTGAGATTCAACCCCGTGTACAAGCCGGTTTTAGGCCACATGCCATCTACGAGAGCCACATTCGGCATCATGCGCGGTGGACGGTCGGGCTGATATTTTTCGACTAGGATTCGACCAGCGAACCAGATAATGTCGCTATCCTGCTTGGAGTACGCGTACAAGTAGTCGTAGGGGTCGATGGTGACTGTGACACGCTTTTCAGCGTCCACGCCCTTATGCCACCAGAAGTATTTGTCTAAAGCTTCGAACACCAGCCTTTCCACACGAACATTGAACGTCCAAGTCTTCAACTTGTCATCAAACGTTCCACCCAACGCGCGGGAGCGACGGGCGAACAACGGATTATACGGAGCCTTAACCTTCAAACGGCCATCACTGCGAGTGACCGTAATATCATCAAAACCTGCCATGACAGTTTCCTTTCACTCAAACGGCATACTCTGACCAATGCGCTGATAACCTCTAAAGCCCCACATGGGCGAAGTCCCGAGGAAGGAAATGCAAGTAAACCCAGTGTAACACCAAGCCGGGAAGAAAAACTAGCCGACAAGCATGCCGATGTGAAATACGATGCAATCCAAGCCGCACGAAATCTCATCCAACGCTTCCAGCAGATTACGCCCCTCCACCACACAATCTGGAAAGTCAGGAATATCACGGGTGAAAAGCCAGCTTCCGCATTTCACAATGCCTCCGATACCACGCTTTCTCCCGAGCGCACAGTCCACGACGGTGAGTTAGACCCGACAGTGTGCTCTCATGGCTCGTCCAAGAATCCTGAACTGTCCGCAATCCCACATGCACGCCATCATATGAGCGGATAAGGTTACGCGCATGCCGTCGGCTTGCACGCAACGCCTTATGGTGCATGCGGATAAGAATACTGCCGTCATCCTGTACACTGTATACGCGTTTCAGGAATGTGAGTTGACCGGTATGACAGTCCACTATGCGGGTCTTATGCTTGTTCAACCGCAATCCCAATTGATTGACACGCCACTCATAACCGGCCAGCACACGTTCAGCCTGTTCACGATTCTTGCAGAAACAGTAGGCATCGTCCATGTACCGTCCGTAGAATCCTTGCGACATGCACCAGTGGTCAACCTTGTTCAAATACCAGATAGCCATGGTTTGGCTCGTCTGATTACCTAACCCTAAGTGAGGTTCGTCCAATACGAAGATTCTCAATACGGTTAGAATCCGTTCCACATCCTGCTTCTCCCGTCCGGTGCGGGCGATGCTCCGGTACAGGGTGGAAATCATATCGAACGCGCGTTGGGAGCTGATACTGCCGAAATAGTTGGAACAGTCGAATATGACAGCATACGGATGCTCCCATTTACCCAAAGCCCGCTTATAGTGTAGTTCAAACCGTTTTCGGGCGAACGATGTTCCACGTTTCGGAAGGCTCGCCGCATTATCATATATCAGTTGGCTTTCCACGATGGGGACGAGACTGTTGTCGCATAAGGCGCGTTGCACCACCCGGTCTCGGAAGGATACCGCGCTGATGTGGCGGAGTTTGCCTCGTTCGGAAATGTCGAATCGGATTGGCGCTCTCTTCTTGTATGTGCCGTCCTCTAATTCTTGTGCGAGTTTCCAACAGTTGACGGCACGCCTATTGTCGAAGTTCAACGCTGTGTTTTTCCACGTGACGCCGCGTTTGCATTTTCTTGCGGCTTGGTAGAGCGCGTCGAATCCGAATGTTTGTTGGAAGTCGATGTAACGGTGGAGCTTCCTGTACTTATCATCCGAGCGTTGTTGCAGTCTGCGTTGGCGTCTTCTACGTCTTTGACTCGCATTCACGATTTTAATGCTTCCTTCACTAGGGAAAGAGAAAAGAATGGTTGAGGGCAGGTCGTCGGCAACAACCCAAGACATGCAATGATGTTGGACGCCCAGCTTAAGGGGCGAGTATCCGTCGTTTCCGACAGTCTTAATATCTCCCTCAACCTATTTCACACGCAACCCATTTTTCGAGGGGCCGCGCATTCGACCATATCCCCTTCCCCTTCGGGAGGCTTTCACCCATTGGGCTACTGGCCTATCTGATGTTAGTTTTTGGTAAGAGGAATCGGGGACAACGGAGTAGCGATTGTTAGCATTGTTGTTGTAGCTGGGGTCACCGTTCGAGTTCACTTGGAGGAAATTGCCGCTGTTGTTCGGGTTGGGCGAACGCTCCCACCAATTGTTGTTGTTGGCACCGGAGGGTGCTGAACCGGAAACGGAAACACCATTTTGGATATGGCCGGTTTTGTTTAGTTATATTTGGGGTTGAACCCAAGTGTCCATTCTAGTGGTGGTCTTTGACTCGACGGTTTTGGCTTTCTTCAACTGGTCTCGCTCGTATCGGACTGCCCCCGTGAACACCCCCATGGCTTTGTAGAGTGTGCCCGCATAGTTGACAAATTTCTTCTCCTTGATTACGGGATTGTAGGTGGGGTCGCCTTCCTGACTGTTCTGGTAGGCTTTCATGTCGCGTTCTCGTGGTGGATAGTCTATCCAGTCGTCTACGAGGCCGGAGAGTGCGTTCAGCATTCCTTGGGCCTTGCATAAGAGTTGCAGTTTCATCTTATGCTCTTCGAGGGTGCTCGCGTAGATGGTGTCGGCGCTGTAGGCGGCTGTGTACATGTCGTAGGCGATGTGCATGACGTGTATGGTTTCGATGTTGTCTCGGCTTTTGGGCCATTTCCGGAAGAGGTTTCTGGTGGCGTAGAGTACGATTCTCGCTTGGTTCGCATATTCGCTTTTTGCTTTTGTCCGCTTGCTGGCGGGTACTGTCATAGGGGCTTCTTTCGTGTGATGTTTTAGCGGGGGTGGGGATGAACCCCACCCCCTAAAGATGGGGGATTAGAAGGAGAAAGCGGGGACAACGGAGTAGCGATAGTTAGCATAGTAGCCGTAGCTGGGGTCACCGTTCGAGTACACTTGGAGGAAACTGCCGCTGTTGTCCGGGTCGGGCGAACGCTCCCACCAACGGTTGCTGCCGGCACCGGAGGGTGCTGAACCGGAAACGGTTTCGTAGATTCCAGACAGAATATTATTGTTTGAATAGTTGTGCATCACCTTGCCTTGGAAATACTCGTATTGGCTTCCCTCCTGACTTAACGCTTGGAATCCATTAGAGCTTTTCCACCCGTCGTATATGGTTGGTACGAGTTCCCTGTAGGATACGAGCCATACCTTGTCTGCTGTGGCGGATGCGGCGGAGCCGGAAGTGTTTCCGTAGTCCATGTTGTTGGTTTGTTTCAATACGGTGGTCACGTTGTTTTGGAAGTCGGTGGGGAATTGGTTCCAGATTTCCCCATTGTTCATCCATTGACGGAGATTACTGTCGCGCCATCCGCCCTTGTTGGTGTAGCCGTTCGTGCAGGTGGTCGTGTTGTCGGTTGGCATGACGCCGTTTATGCAGTACGCTTTCGGTAACGCGTTCCATGCCATGAACGTCAAGCCAGCCTTTTTGCCGCTACCATCAGCCTTGTCGTCGTGGAGGATGCCGATGAGCCGGAATGGAAGATTGGAACCGTCCGACAGTGTGAGCGAGCCTTGCGTGCCCTTAGTCAGATTATCCTCCATTTCCGCATAGTAAGCGCTTCCCTTGCCCTTGTCGCTCAAATCGTCGGCAATCTGCTTCAATCCTGCGGCGTTGTAGCCCGCATAGCAGACCTTGTCCACGCCGGTCGAACATTTGGCCGGTTCCGAAGCGATGGCGCTACCGGTGATGAGTCCGCCGCAGACCGCCGCCACGATGGCGAGGGTGGCGAGGATTCGTTGTCCCAAGTGGCGGTTCACACGGTTACTGGCGTGCATGCCCATTTTTGTTCCTTTCACTTACGGTCTTCCTTTCTCAACAGGATGATTGCGGTGACGAGTCCCAGAATGCTGACGAGTATGAGGATTGGCAACAGTAAGCCCATGCCGGTGTGGGGCATGCTCATCATCCATGTTTCTGGTAGGACGCCCGCGTCCACATTCTCCTTGTCCGGCTTATCCTGTGTGAGGATGATGGTGAACGTGGATTCACCGTACTTGTCGTCGCTCGTGTTCGCGTCGGAGTCGGTGGAACTCGCGTCATTCGGAATGTCCATGTCGTTCGCATCCGGCTTGGTGAACTCTTGGTGGGTGACGCGGCTGAATTGGATGGTGTACTGGTCGCCGTCCGCGTCCAAGTGTTCGAACTTGTACTTGCCGTCCTTGTCGGTCTTGGTGGATGCCACCTGCTTGCCGTTCTTGTCGTACAGGATTACGGTCTGGTTGGCGAACCGGTTCGACTCGTTGTCGCTTCGAATACCGTCCTTGTCCGTGTCCTCCCAATACAGGCCGCTGATGGTGCCGAGTTTCTTCGCGCTGGTGGTTGGTGTGATGATGGTGCCGACTTGGTCGCAGGAGTCTTCGTCGCTGGTGCTGAACCAGTGTTGGTGTCCTTCCTCCGTATAGTCGGTGTCGGTGCGGCATGTCGGATTGCCGGTCACGTCATTCGTGTTCGTATCCAGTTTGGATGCGTTCGGAGGGTCCGGCTTGGTTTTGCCGCTTGCATGTGGCGTGCCTGAGTATGGCGTGTGTTCGGAGGTGAACCATGCTTGGTTGAGAATGGTCTTCGTATTCTTCTTGACCCACTCGTCTTTCTCAGTTGGAGACCACTTGGTAGTATCCGCAGTTTCACGGTCAACGGTGCCAGTGAAATGGTAGATGACATAGCCGCCCGACTCAATCGCATACGGCAGATTGTACGTGCGGGTCGTCAACCCCTTCTCCGTGGACTCGCTCAACGGTTCGACCGGTACGGCGGTCGGGTCGGACGATACGACCATTCCCTTCAAACCGGTGGAACGTGCGCCACCCGTCTTGCCGTCACCATACGGGTCGAAGCCCGCAATCATGACCTGCTTGCCGACAATGAGCACGTCACGGTCGCCGCCCGCAACGTCGGATGCGGTAATGCCCGTATCGATTGGCGTGGAAACAATATCCGCGTTGCCGCTCGTACTGCCGTTGGTCCAATACCTGCCTGTACCGGTCTTACCGTTCGCTAATTGGCCGTCACCATTCCAGCCAGCCGCCCACAAGTGTTGGTTCTTGTCGATGGCGTAGAAAGTGTTGTATCCGCCACCGATACGGGTGATGTACCTCAGATTAGACACATTGGACTGGCCGATACCGCTATCACCTCCGCCGACGAGCACTATCACTGTACCCGCGTCAGTCAACCCGTAGGCGTTGCCGAATGAGGCGACAACTTGCGTGAAACCAATAGAGAAAAACTCGTCGCCGTCCACCACACAACCGCCGTAGGACGTCAACGCGACCCACCTGTACGTGCTGGCGCTGACCTGCGTGAACGTCTTACCCGACTGGATTTGCGTCCACGTTGAATACGAGGTGGAACTGACTTTTCCGACCACCCACAAGGTGCCGTCACTTGCTATCGCCACAGTGAACTGGTTGCCGCACGCCACGTCAACAAACGTCTTATCTTCTGCGACTAGAGTCCACTGGTCACGATTATCCGTATCACCCGTACCCAATTGGCCTTTACCGTTCCAACCAGTCGTGTACAAGTGGCCGTCCGTGCTGATGGCGGCGGAATGCTTGCCACCGGCGGCGACTTTCAGCCAACTACCGTTGACGATGGTCGGCTTGTTCACGTTCGTTGGGGTAGCGGTATTCGTCGTGTCAGGCTTGAAACCTAATTGACCATACTGGTTGTTACCCCACGCATACAACAAGCCCTCGTTCGTCAACACAAACTTATGGTCGCCACTCGTCGCAACCTGCTTCGCACCACCAGACTCGATAGAAACCGTACCGGCGGTAGCGGAAACATCATGCACGTCGGCGCTCATACGGTCAGAAACGACACTGGAAGTATCAAAACGACTAGTGCCAGAATTCTGTACTTTGACATCCCAGTTGATGACGCATTTCGTATCGGTGCAACTGGTGCCGGTGACGGTTTTGTCCACGGTGGCTTTCGGGTCTGGTTTCGCATACCCGTAGTCCACGTTCTTCTGGTCTGCGCCGATGCCTAGGTGGATGTCGTCGGACGTGTCTTTCGCGTTGGACTTGATTTTGTTCGACCAGCTTCGCGTGTTCGTCACGTTTTCGAGCTTGCCATAGTAGGTTTTGACCTGCGTCTGCACGCCATCACCCGTACTGGTGCCAGTGTTGCGTTTCACCGAAGTACGGTAGGTGCCGGAGTGGAGCAGGTTGAACTCGTAGTAGCCGTCCTTGTCGGTCTTCACCGTTTTGACGGCCTGCCAGCCGCCGCTTGAATCCTGCTTGCCGAGGGTGACTTCCACTCCTTCGATACGTTCTTCACTGTCACCGATGAGCGTGTTCTCATCCTTATCCCACCAGACGGTGCCGCTGATGCTACCGGCCACTACCTTCGCCACGTCAGGCCACGGCTGGTTGCCCGCCGGTTTGTCGGAAGCGTCGGAATAATAGTTACGGCCAAGCCACAGCGTGTACTTGTCGTCTTTCACATTGTCGGATGGGGTGAGCGTGATGGCGCCGTTCACCGCCGAATAGGACAGTTTATCGTCGGACGCGACGACTGTGCTGGTCAGTCGGATGGCGATGATGTTCTTCTTCTCGATGGAGGACAATTCATCCCATGTCTTCCACTCGTAGTCAGCCGGATTATCCGACTTCTTTCCGGTGGTGGTTGAATAGTAGACGGTCGTACTGGTCGAATTGTCCATATTGACCGTGACGGGCTGGGTCAGTTCGTAGGAGCCATGATAGTTGCTGTATCCACGCTCATATTCGACCAGCTTGTCCTGCACGTACTTCTCATCACCATTCGCAGGAAGCAGTAGCATGCTATCCATGGTGCCGGTATGTCCGCCGCCCTTGCCGTACACGTTGAACTCCCAAGTAAGCGGGTCACTGATTTCAGCCTTCGTGGTCTTCACACGCATGATGCCACTGTTGGTTTCCGCATTGGAGACAGGGAATGGGACGCTGGGCGTATTGCTTTTGATGGTTTGGGCTTGCAATGCGCCGTTCTCGTCAACGTCCACGCTCATATTCGCACTGGCGGTCACAGTCCCGGTGGCGAGATTGGATACGATGCCACTGAAATGCAGGTCAGGCAAAGTGGCCGACCCCATACGGTCTACTTCCGGCGTGACTTTGCCGGAACGTGGCGTGAACACGAGATTATTCCCGTCCACTTTCATCTGCCAGAACGAATCATCACAGGTCGGATTGTACAAGCCTTTCGGTTTCGGCACCGTGATGGTCGGCGTCATGCTCGTATTGGACAGGAGAATGGTGCGCAATTGTTCCGTGACCGTATAATCCACTCGCATGCCGGGAGTCAAATCGACTGCGCTTCCGGACGGGTGATTGGAACTGTTGTTCGCATACACTTGATTGCCTTCACCATCGTAGGCTTTTAGACTGATGTCGATACTGGTGGTCGGGTCTACCGGCTTGGCAATCCACACCCAATTGGTGACGCTCGCCTTATCGTCTTCGGTAAGCCATGCGGTCAGCGTATCCAAAGCTTCCACATTGCCTTTGGACACGTCGGCTATGGCGAGCGTGTTGAACGTGACCTGAACGTTCGGCGCACCCTTTCCCAAAGTCAAAGTGTCGGGGTTGAACGTCACCCGAATCTTCTTGACGTTCGGAGCGTCTGTGTCGGATGGTTCCCCGTCATGCCAATTGTCTTTGCTATCATCCCATTGAACTTTGTAGTCGGAAACCGGAGCGCCGTTCTGGGTGACTTCCAAGCTTCCATCCCACCGCATGCGCGTATTATCCCACTCGTCCTGCATGGTCGGCGTAGTGTTTTTAAGCTTGTCCGCCGTAACGTTCGCCGCATACATTTCCAAAATGGTTTTGACTTGCGTTCCACGGGACACGGTGTCGCCGGAACCGTCGGAATAGTAATGGTAGATGTCAGCTTTGCCTTCGGCGGCGTCGAACGTCAGATTCTCCTTGTCGAACATGGTCTTGGACGCAGTGTTAGGACGTTGCAGTCCTTTGCCGAACAGTGGAATCTTGCCAGCTGGAGTCGGCTTGAGCCGTTGGATGATGGCTCGTGACCAGTCATTGTTCGCATACGGGTAGCCTACGCGGGCACCCGTATCCTTGTCGTAGGTGCTCTTGTCCCGTCCAATGTTCCAGCCGGGTTCGCCGCCCTTGCCCATGTTCAACAGTGCGTCGCCGTTATCGTCTTTGACACTGAACACGGTTTCGTCGGGAACAAGGTGGACATCGTAATATTTGACGTCTCCTTCTTTCATGTTTTTGAGCGCGTCGGTTCCGGCGGGAATCCTGTAGCTGATTGTCGCCGCCGCACCGTTTTTGCCACTGGATACGGTCAAATACTGTTCTTTATCACTGTTACGGGTAATCCGCTGACCGCCTACAGTCCACACGGTGCCCTGCGGGAAGTCGGAAATATCCACTTTGGTCGTCCAATCGATGCTGGTGGACGCGCCCTTCGTGGACGAATAACCCGGATAGGTCAACGTGTCGGCACGAATAGTGAAATCGCCGGTCGCGTCGGTGTTCTGACTCCAATAAGTACGATGCTCATACGAGTATTGGCCTTTCACCGGATTGCCGCCATTGTCAATGACCAAGTCAGCCGCCGGAGCGGATACTACAGTCAACTCATCCGTACGATACGTGGTTGACGTTCCACCTTCGCGGGCGACGACGATTTTCGGAATCTGACCCGGCTTGACCAAGCCTCCCGTGTCTTTTGCTTTCAGATAGAAGGTTTGGGTCATGGTTTCCACGCCACCGGCTGGAACCGTGTAGGAGCAGGAGCCGTCACTGTTTTTCTTTGCGGTGACGAGTTGTCCCGGCTGGCAGAAGCCACCACCGTCAGCAGTCTGCAAATACGGTGCGTCGTCCAAGTCGAACTTCACGTTGATGGTGCGTTTGCCCGCCGCGTTGAAGTTCAACGTCAATGAATATTCGACCGTATCACCGGATGCGACCACGCCATCGGTAGGGGAATCATCGCCCGTGGCGAACCCGTTCTTCGAATTCACGAACGTTTGAGAACTCGTGCCATGCCCCGTACCGTCGGCTTTCTTAACGATTTTCGCAGTAGCATACGCGGGTTTCAACTCGTCCGCATGCGCTGTCGGAGAAGCCACCGGATTGGTCATGCATGTCAGGCCGGATGCCAGTGTGGCGATTGCGGCCAATAATGCTACCGGATGTGCCACATGCTTTTTGAGAATACTCATTAGTGTTCCTTCTTTGCGTGGTTTTTTCTACGGATGATGAGAATGGTGATGATGATTACCGCAAGCCAGAAGCCGCCGACGTACAGTATGAGCCATTGGTTCGTGTGGTCTTTCGGCGCGTTTTCGGGTTTGGGTGCGGGGTGTGGCATGCTGGCGCGCGTGCCGGTCACTAGGAGTCGCTTGTTGTTGATGCCGTATGGCGTGCAGGTTAGGAGTGTGGCGAGGTCTTTTCCTGTGACGATTTTCAGTTTAGAAAAGTCGGACGGGTCTACCACATTGATGCTCGTGACCTTGTAGGCGAGCGTATGTCCGGCGGTTATCAGATAGAAGACGTCACCTTTTTTGGCTTCACTGCCGAAGCCGCGTAGCTTGTCGAACATGAGCTGGTCGGCCAAACCCGTATGCGCGGATATGACAGTATGCGTGTTCTTGCCGCCGACGGGGAGACTGGAACCGTATAAGTGTCCGGCTCCAGCGGCCAACACGTTTTGCGACGTGCCATGCCGGATGGGCAGGTTGATGCCCAAGCGTGGATATTTGATGGTAGCCATGACCCCATCCTTGGGGGTGGATAGTTGCTTCCGATACGTGTTGTCCGTTTCGGACTTGTTGACGCCCGTCCAAGGGTCTTCCGCCTCACCAAGAATGGGCTGACCCTCCTCGTATAGGCGTTGATTGTAGGCTTTCGCGTCCGCATACTCTTGGGCGATTCGTTTCACGTCAGTGTTTTCCACGGCTTGCGCGTGGGAGTCAGTCAACCGGTTGGATTGGCTGCTATTCGAAATCATGAGGATGAATGGGATGGTTCCGGACAGGGCGGATAGGATTAGGCAGAGGAGTCCCGCTATGGCTCGATTTCCCAAGCCTTTCGGTTTCGCCGTATGTTTTCCCAAAACCCCTCCCATGCGGTTATAAAGAATCTAAAAGGTGGCGTGTCGATATTTGGGTTCCCGACACGCCAAGCGGAACATTTCATGCTTTTCCAGCCGTCAAACGGTCAGAAAAGTTTTCTCATACGACTCTCACGCCTTGCGACGAAGCAGCAGGGCGGAAGCGCCAGCCAACAGGACGGTCATCACGCCGAAGATGGACAGCCAGACCGCACCGGTCTTCGGCATGTCGGCAATGTTACGGGCGTTGATGACGGTCACACCCAGATGGTCGGCGTTCTCGGAAGCCAGATTGTTGGCGTCCTTATCGAACTGACTGAGCGTGTAGGAGCCGTTCGATTGGTTCACCTTGATGGTCAGGGTGAACTGCGGCAGGATGGAGCCATTGAACGGACTCTTTGTCTCCTTGACCGTGTACTTGCCGTCGAGACCAGTCAGAGTGAGCACGCCATTGCTAGTAGCGACGCTGGTGACGGTGTCGGTGGTGCCGGTGCTCTCGGTCAGGTCGGCCTTACGGTACGTATTGTCGTTCACCTTGATGAACTTGACCGGAGTGGCGGTCTGGTTGCCCTCGTACACCTTGAACTCAGCTCCGGCGAGCGGCGCGTTGTTCGTGTCGTGCTTGGTGAGGGTGAACTTGCCGACGTACACCTTGTCGGTCTGGCCCGGAGTGGTCTTATGGTCGGTGACAGTGTTCGGGTTGTGGGAGTATTCGACGTTGTTGGTGTTGGTGTCGGCGGTGCCGGAGACGGCGTTCTTGTTCACATACATGTCGTAAGTGACTTTGACGGCGGCATCGACCGGGAACTTGGCTTTCATCGCCACGATGTCGGATGCGGTGGTGGAGTCACCGGTGGTCGGAGCGAAGATGATGTGGAACTTGCCATCCTCAGTAGTGACCTTGTAATCGGTGTCGCGGATGAGGGTCTTACCGTCCACGGTCACGACCATGTTGTCCTTGGCCGCGTCATAGGTCAGGCCCTTGGAATACGTATCGTTGATGGCGTAATAGTACTTGTCGTAGCCAGTCCAGTTCGGCACTTTGCTGGTCATTTCGAAGCTGACCTTCTTGCCGATAGCGGTTTCGGCGGTCGCGCCACTGTTTTCGACGGTGCCGTTTTCGGCGGCGGTAATCTTCTTCGTGACGGTGGTGCTGTGTACCTTATAGTTCACGGTGCCCAGTGTGTAGGTCTTGGCGCCGTTCTTCAACATAGTCTTGCCGTCGATGCCAGTGCCGTTGAACATGACGATGGATGCCTCGCCCTTGACGGTGGTGTCCACTACCGCATATACGCCCGGACGGACGGATGCGGTCATGTGCTGGGCGTCGGCGCCCTTGGCGAACGCGGTGCCCTTGTCGCCGGTGACGGCGGTCTCGTTCTTCAACTGGTCGAGGAAGTCACGAAGCTTGCCAGCCCACGGACTGTTCTCGGAATCAAGCAAGTTCTGTACGACCCACACCATCGGATTGGACGCATTATAGTCGTATCCGGCAGTCTGGTCTTTCTTGGACTTGGTGTCGATATTGGCTTTAGTCAATGCGTCAGCGATAGCAGAAGCCTTGCCCGCGTCAATCAAGTCAAAGCCAGTAATATTAGTACCATCAGTCTGCGCATACGAATAGTAGGCGAGCGGCACAGCCTTCAACGTGCGATTGCTAATATCACCATTAGCAGTGACGGTCAACGTCTGACGAGCAGCCGCACCAAGCTTGGATGCGTCAACACGAGCATCAGCCGCCATGGCGGAGCCGACTCCAGCCAAACCCATGGCACCGGCCACAAGCGTGGCGACCGTTGCCTTCAACAGGTTTTTGGTTTTCACCTTTGTTTTCCTTTCCTTACTAGACCCGGCGCGCGTTCATTCATCGAACGGGGTCAATATCGGATTACATTCCTAATATACCGCACGCACCCCATTAAAAACCTTCGAAAAGGACTCTTTCAGCCTTTGAAAAATAAAGGAGGGCATGGCTTCCCATACCCTCCAACATGCCCCTGAGCAGGTTAGTTTCCGGACTGTTCGGAACCTTTCCCACCTAGTGCGGAACCGGCGGCATGACCGGCCACCATACTGTTCAGTATGGCTTTCAAATCGATGCCCAAGGATTGAGACAATCCCTCACTCAACTGGCTCACACTGTTCACCGTGTCGCCCACGAGCTTCGTGCTGTTTCCGTCGCCATACATGGTGATGTGGTCTACCTTGGTGAGCGGTTCGGCGGCGGCTCGAACCATGTCGGGGAGAATCTGAATGTACTGTTGGGCGAGGATGTACGTGTTGTTCATCGAGTTGTACGCCTCGCCCTGAGCGCGGATTGCCTCCGCCTCGCCCACGCCCTTGGCCTGTGCGGCGGAGCCTTCAGCCTTGCCTTTGACCTCGGTCGCGTGCGCGTCCGCGTCGGCGGTGGATTGGGTGGCCTGAGCCTCCTGCTGGCGTAGATACAGTTCCGCATCCGCATGCTTGCGGGTCGTGTACACTTGCGCGTCGGCCTGCTGTTCGGCGGCGTATCTGTCGGCGTCGGCCTTCTTGCGGATGGTCGCGTTCAGTTTTTGCTCTTCGATTTCGGCGTTCTTCTGTTCGAGGACTGCCTTCTTTTCGGCGGCGGCGATTTCCGCCTCCTGCTCCTTGACCTTGAGGGTCTTGGACTGTTCGGCGGCGGTGATGCCCTTCACCGCGTCAGCCTCGGCCTGCGCCTTGTCGGAGATGGATTGGAGTTCGGCTCGTTTCAGGTCGAGCTGGTTCTGACGGACGGCCACATCCTGTTCCGCGTTGATGGACGCGAGCTTCGCATTCCGGCTGATTTCGGCGGCCATTTCAGCGCCCATGTTGGCGATGACGTTCTGACGGTCGGTGAAGTCTTGAATGTTGAACGTGGTCAATTGAAGGCCAAGCCGTTCCATGTCCACGCGGGCGGATTCGGCCACGGTCGCAGCGAACGTGTCCCTGTTCTCCATGAGCTCCTTCAACTCGGTCTTGCCGATGACCTCGCGCAGCTTGCCCAAAAGCACCTGCGTCACGTCCTTCTCCATGCGCTCCTTGGACTGGTTCAGATAGTTCTTGGCGGCGTTCTCCAACGCCTTCACCTGTTTACCGTTCTCGTCCACGGTCATGGTCTCGGATGCTATCTGGAAGTTCGCGACGGCGTTCACGTCGATGAGGATTGCGTCCTTCGTCGGAATCGGCGTGTCGGTTCTCAGGAGCGACTGCACCGCTCCGAGGGAGAGCCAGTCCACGCGCATGATGAACGGTATGATGAACGCGCTTCCGCCGGAGACGAAGCGTCGTCCGCCCGGCCCGGTGATGACCATGACTCGGTCGGCGGGGCAGACCTTGTAGCTTGCGGTTGCGAGCAGGATGATGAGTATCGCCACTGCCGCGACGATTATCAATGTTGTTGGCATTGACTTTTTCCTTTCTTTTTTGTGGGAGTGCCCACTATGATAGAACTTGTTTCAGAACTCGTTTTCGAAGTCTGCGGCCATGTCCGCGAATTTGGAGCATTCGCCCATGAACGCGAGATTGAACGTTTCGGTAGGCCCGTTGCGATGTTTGGCGAGAATCACGTCGGCTTCGCCCGGACGTTCCTCACGGTCGTAGTATTCGGGACGATGCACGAGAAACACCATGTCGGCGTCCTGTTCGATGGAACCTGATTCACGTAGGTCGGACAGTTCCGGCTTCTTGTCGGCACGCTGTTCCGCATTACGGTTCAACTGGGACAGCACGACCACTGGGCATTGCAGTTCCTTGGCGAGCATTTTGCATTGGCGGGAGAAGTTCGACACTTCCTGCTGACGGTTCTCGACGGTTTTACCGGAGGACATGAGTTGCAGGTAGTCGATGACGATAAGCTTCAACCCGTTGACCTTGCGGCTGAGCGCGCGGCATTTCGCACGGATGGTGCTCATGTTGATGATGGCGGAATCGTCAACCCACAAGGGTGCCTTCTCGACCTGATAGCAGAGCGCGTTAAGCTTGTTCCAATCATTCGAGTTCAGATTCTCGGGATGTTGGAATGATGCGAGACGGATGCCCGTTTCGGCGGCGAACATGCGTTGCATGAGTTCGTGACCGCCCATTTCCAGACTGAAAATCACAGTCGGCAGACCCTTGTGTAGTGCGGCGTTGCGTGCGAAGTCCATACCCAACGTGCTCTTGCCCATGCCCGGACGACCGGCCACGATGACCATTTGTCCGGCTTGCAGTCCGTGCGTCAACGCGTCGATGTCGCGGAAGCCGGTGGGTGTTCCGAACTCGGTTGGGTTCTGTGACATTTCATCCAACTGTTGGAGCATTTCGTCGGACAGGCGGTATGCGGTCTTCAACTCGTCGTCTTCGGAACGGCTTGAATCCTCCAACGAGAACGCGGCCTCCAACGACTTGCGGAGCACGTCTTCGGCGGAAGCGTCGGACACGTTGCTCATCTGTTGCAACTGTTGTCCGACCACGTTGATGTGGCGGAGGATTGCCGCGTCACGAATCTGCTTGATGAAATAGTCACTGTTGTTCGACGTGGGCGCGGAGCCGACAAGCTGGGCGATGTAGTCGATGCCGCCGACCTGTTCCAGCTGTCCGTTGTCCATCATGTGTGAGGACAGCATTTGCGCGTCCACACGGTTATTGTCTGCGGCCAGTTCCTTTATATTGTGGAAGATGGTTTGGTTGGTCGGCTGGTAGAAGTCCTCTTCGGAAAGTTGGCCGATGACCTTGTCCAACGTTTCCGAGTCTTGAAGCATGGCCCCCAACAATACTTGTTCGGCCATATCCTTGTGGATTGGTGTGGGGACGCTCACTTGTCGCTGTTCTCCTTCTTGCCGGTGTTGGTCTGATTCTTGTTCAACGTCTCATACAGGCGGTGTTCCGCTTGCCAACGTTTGACACGGGATTTGCTGGGATGGTTGACCCACCGGTATACGCAACGTTCTATGCGCTTGTATCCGAGGACTTCCGGCCCGAGATTGTGACTGCGGAATATCTCCGAGGGACGTTCCCCTTGCAGATATCGGAGGGTCACTTCGTCTTGGAATTGGGTGGTGAAGATTACCCACCATCCGTGCTTGTTTTTCATGACGTTGACGACTTCCGGTCGTCTTCCCAAGGCCAAAGCCTCGTCTGCGGTCAGAAGCTTCGCCGGGGATGTGTTCGGTTTTTCGACCATGCTTTGTTCGTCCTTTCCAAGGTCAGATTGCGTCGGGGAACTGTTCGTTCGGAGAGAATTTGAGGAGTTTCACGGTCGCTCCCTCACGCCACTTGTTCCACGCTTTGATGGTGATTCCGACGATGCGTCGGCGGCTTGTACGGTCGCTGTGCGCCCCACGCTTGTTGATGTCGAACAGCGTGTTGCGGAGTACGAGGATGGGGCTTCCCTCATTGAGGTTAGCGCCGGAGGCGAGCATGTCGAAGAACCGTTCGCACGCCTCACCGTCGATTTCGTTGAACGTCCAGTAGAGGAGCGCGGCCATGCTGATGGACATGAGATGGCTGCTTTTCGTGTAGAACGTGCTGGCCTGTCGTAGCGTATCCTCCAATTGCGGAGTGCTTTCGATGAACGTCAGCAGTTCATTTCGGGTCGGTGACATGTTGTTGACGCATGCGGCTTCCACACCCAACTGTTCGCTCAGATAGATGGAACGGGCCACGGTGGAAGCTGTTTGGAGTTGTTGCGGCCTTTCAGTTCGAGCACGTTCGCCATGGTGCGGCCCTTGCCTGCATCCATGGTCTCCTGCGTATCTTCGGGTAGTCCGCGAATGACCAGAGTGCGGAACGGAACGCCGGATTCGACGCATGCGAGGAGTCTGTGCTGGCTGTCCAACAAGCGTCCCGTGTTGCTGAATTTGATGGCTTCGCCGTTCATTTTCCAAGCCTTCTGCGCCATGGTTCGGGCGAACAGTTCGACCTGTTTGCGGCTCACGTTGCGGTTGTTGGTGTTCACGCCGAGCATTTCCTTGGCAACGTCCGGAGTGATGGTTTCGACCCGTCCGGTGATGCTGTCCCAATCGTATTCGTCGGTTTCATCGGCATAGGATGGCGTGGCCTTGGGTGCTGGCTCTTCCGGCTTCAAATGGATAAGCAACGTGGTTTTCGGAGCGCCGGAATGCCTTCTGATTTCGGTTTTCGGCGGCTTCACTTCGACCGTCTCGTACTGTTCGGATTCCTCGACCTGATTCATGGCGAACGCGAACGCGGTCATGGTGAACGCGAGCATGAACCTGTCCACGCTTCGTTTCGGAGGGAACCGTTTCATCCCGTCGATGATGCGGGTGGCGTCCGAATGGGTGATGTATGGGCAGTGGTTCACGACCGTGTCCAGTCCGCCCTCGTATTCCTTGTGGGTGAGGAAGACGAATGGTGCGAGGGGAGTACGCGCCTGTGCCATTCCCTTGAAGCATTGGCCGACCTCATTGTAGATTTCACCAACCTGACGGTAGCGTGAAACAGTGTCGATGCCGTACTCGTCCACGGGATTCGTGTACTCGTATTCGTTGCTTTTGAAGATGCGTTCGTTGTATCGGCTGGCTTCGCGTAGTCCGGGGCAACGTCCGAAACCGAGCGTGGTTCCGTTGCCTTTCGTACCGTCAGTCCGTTTCAGATTGTCCTTGCTTAGCCAGTAGGCTTCCATGTCCGCGATGAATGTTTTCGCCGCGACTTTCTTGGTGAGGTTTCGTCCGGTCATACGTGCGAAGTATTCGCCTTCGACGCCGGTGAGTACCGGCAGTCCGGTTCCGACGAACAGATTATCAGGCAGGAGGCCGTACCATTCGGGGTTGATTTCATGGTCGCTCATGTAGGAGAGAATCCGTCCCACGCTGTCACGGTCGATGAACACGGTTCGCGCGTTGGCGAACGGGTCAACGTCGAGATTCAACGCCTTGCATGTCGGGAGGAGGTCTTTTTGAATCATGGTCATGAACCGTGGTTCGGTTTTGATGTCTTTGTTAGGCATGGTTTCCTTCCTTCAATCGTTTCAGTATCCGGTAGGTTTTGGGGGCACAACCGGATGGATTGTGTTCCTCTTTCCGATACTGTTTTTCGAGTTCGTCCCAATGGTCGATGATGGTTTTCCAATCGTCCGACACGTCGCGCATGAGACTCAGATAGGCGCGTGCGGTTGGCACCATGTCGAACATTTCGAGTATCCGACGTAGGTCTCCGGGGTCTTTCGGAGTGTCCTCGCAACCATGTTTGCGCGTGCCGTTCACGGTCATTGTGATTCCGGTGAGCCGTTGGACGATGGCGAGCGAACTGAGGCCCACGTCGCCGTTGGCGAGCCATGCGGCGAACATTTCCAAGGGGAGTCTGGGATTGTCCGTCATGCCGTCGGAGGCTGGGTTGAGGTTGGCAACGAGCCTGTTCTTCGGAACGTCCGCGATGATGTCCGGCTGGGTTTCGGAGTCGGGCATCCGACCGTAGACGAGATGGTTGTTAACAAGTATGGACGGCTGTCGGCCACCATATACGCCGATGGTGCAAACTGTGTCTTCGACCATGGTTCACGCTTCCATCCAGTGGATGCTTTCGTTAAGGAAGTCTCTGATTTTGCGGAGGGTTTCTATATCTTCGATGGTGATGCTGGTCGCGGTGTCGTCGTCGGTGATGGTGAACATGAGTTCCTTCCCGAAGCTGGGGGATTGGAGGATTGTGAGTTTGTTGGTTCCCTCGTTGCCGATGACTTGGAGTGCGGATGTGTTGCCGTTGTCGTATTTGGTTGCGCTCATTGTTTCTGTGGTCTTTTCCGTTCCTGTGGAATGTTTTGTGTGGGCGAGGTCAGCTTAACACACTAGGTGGGGGTATGCAAGCGTTCGGAGATTCGCGGTCGGATGACTTGCGTTCGACTATACCCTTTGTTATACTGGAAACGTCCACAAAAAAGGGAGTCGCACACCTCCCCAACACGCCAGAACAAAAAGAAGAAACCATGAGCAAGCAGACAGAAAACAACATCAACCTGACACTGACACTCATCACAATCGTCAGCGCACTCCTCATGTGGAGACAGGATTACGGACACGCGGTAATGGCAACCACCAGCATCACATTCCTACTCAGCTCCGCCGCCCTGCTCGCTCACTTCCTCAACGGATTGGACGCCTAACAAAAAAGAATGCCCCAGCCTGAAAAGACTGGGGCATAGGCATGTCACCACACAGAAAAAGGCAACACACATGGAAAACGAAACCAAAACGGAACAGAAACCGAAAACCAAACTCGACCTACTCCTAGAAAAAAACGAACGCATGCAGTACGCACTGCTCGACCTCAAAGACATGATAAGCCGAATGATTGGAGAAGGCAGACTGCCAAACGACGGCGAGACCCGACAGTGGCTCGAAGGAATCGACAACAGACTCGAACACGAACACGCAGACCGTGACGTTCTACTGTTCAACCATGGTTCGATGACCACCATCGTCCCACCAGCAACGGAACGATACCAGCCGGATTTGGAAGTCCGCTATCAGGAACTCGCATCCACCATCAACGAAACGTATGCGGATTCAGACCGCAAGTACTGGCTTGGACGTATCCGTCAAGCCGGACTGTAAAAGAAACCAGAAGGAGACCACGGGAGAACGATGTCGGAGCAGGTGCAGACATACCATCCAACGTTCGAGAAGACCAAGAAGCTCTTCAACCTGCGTAAAAGATTGTGGGAGATAGCCGACGGTAAAAGCGACGGAACAATCTCATATGAGGAGGCGAACCATCTCGCCGTGGACGCGGTGGCGACCGCCAACGGAGGAATGCCACGCGCCACGAGCGGCCCCATGGTACGACTCTGCAAGCTTTGCACCAACGGTTGGATTCGTGAAGCGGCAAACGAGATGGGCTTGGTTTACCCGGACTTGGACTATCCGGAACGGTGGGACAAACATCGAGACCATAGCCGTAAAAAGGAAAGGAAGGCAACGGTTTGAGCAGCAACGGATTCGGCAAGGAAGACATAAGCAGAACAGCCATTCCGGCACGCCCATACGCCAAGGATATGGCCGTCATCAACCGGCTGTTGTCACGGTTGCAAACCATTTCGAACGATAAGGCCAAAGGGAAAATCACATTCCAACAGGCGAACAAGAAGGCTGTGGAAGCAATCCACAAGGCTCGGAACACCAAGTCGAAGTCCCTGCAACGCAAGCCATTAGATTATTTAGAACATATCTGCAAGAACGGTTGGATTCGGGAAGCTGTGCGAAAGATTCCCGAACTGTACCCGTATCTCGACCATCCAGATTTGTGGCTTCGTAAAGGCGCCTGATGTATTCCAAAGAGCAGATATGTTGCATGGTTTCTCTCATAATATTGTCGGCGTTGAGCTTGACCGCGCTGGTGCATTACGCTCGACTGTCGATAGGAAGAATGAGTCGGATGCCTGACGAGAAATCCCGTTCAGACCTGTTCAACTATCGGCTGATGACCGTCGTGTCACTGCTGGTGTTGTCGGTTTCGGTGGGTTCCATCATCGTCTACGGTTCCTCTCTCAAATAGATTGGATTGGAAGACTGCCGTATTTATACTTCCTTCTACTTCTCAAACATTGACCATAACGTTACAAAAATCATTTTCAGAAAGCAGGAAGGTCAGTATGTTAAACAGCACGGAAATGCTTCGACTGGTCAGAGCCGCATGCAACGGAGACCATTTGAAACTGGCCCAGCAAATCGACTTGCTGGCCGACTCGGTGGAGAAAGCCAAGCCGACCGCCTACACTACGAATCTGCGTCGGCTGGCAGAGTCGGAACGCGAGAAAGGTCTGGCTGTCAACACGAATCTGGCACCGGTTGACGGGTTGACCGAACCGTTGCTCCCACCGGACGGGACTCATAAGCCCGTATGGGATAAGACCGTGCGGGGATTGTTGGATGGGCTGGTTGCCGAATATGGGAAACTGGATGTCCTGACCGCGCATAATCTCGCTCCCCGTAATCGAATCATGCTCACTGGAGCGCCCGGCACGGGTAAGACCACCTTTGCTTCCATCCTGTCGGAGAGGCTTGGGTTGGATGGGGTCATCCTTCGTGCAGACCGTGTTATCAGCAGTCAGCTCGGTAAGACGTTAACCAATATCGCCTTGGTGTTCGACCGGCTCCACATGGAACGAAAGCTCCTGTTCATAGACGAATGCGACATGCTTCTGGCCAGACGAGACAATTCCCATGACGTTGCTGAAATGCGTCGGGCAACCAATCTCATGTTACGGAAAATAGACCTGCTTCCGGAGGATTGCATTCTCATCTGCGCGACCAACATGGACGGTCTCATCGACCGTGCCGCATGGCGTCGGTTCGACGTTCGAGTTCGCATGACACTGCCCGACAAGACTACGACAAGGCTTATTATCATGCACCGGCTTAAGGAGTTGAATATCCAAGCCGACGTTCGACCATGCGACATCAATGTGGAGAACATAAGTCCAGCCCTTATCGTCCAAACCGTGGACAATCTGGCCCGCAAGACTTTGATTTCCGGTTCGGAAACCATTCCGACCGACCTGTTCGTCAATGCTTTCAACTCTCTGAAGATGGAGGTTTCCAACCAGTGAACCGTGACGGATACAAGTTCGATATCAATGTCCGCAGAAACGGTTTCATGTCATATCTGTGGAGCGCCGAAGTGGAAGATGAAGGATTCTTCACTCCCATTGCGAACGGTACTGCCCACACTCTCAACGGCGGCAAGAAAGCCGCTATGAAACAAGCGAGAAAGTGGGCGCAACACCAGCTCGCCCACCCCAGTGAAAAGGAAAGGTGGGCGGAATGTGCGACGATGAGCAACACCAAAACCAGACACCGGCGAAGTCACTGAAACGTTCCGGAAGGCAACCGAAACTATCCGACGTCGTCATGCTCGACCGGGGTTGTCAACTGTGGATTCGTGAAGCCCGTAAAGGGAACATCACTGACACGTCGAAGACCTTGGAGAAGATTCGATACCAGCTTCGATTGGAACGTCGTGTGGCCGGACAATCCGGTTCTGGACTTCGTAGACCTGTGGGTAGGGATAAAAAACCCGATACGGATGGGAACGGTTCAAAGCCGGATAGGAAAGACTTATAACCCATCAGGGTGCCGGTAGACGGTGCTGTCAACCGGCACCTTTTGGTATCCGACCTCACAATACTGGGGGTATCATTGTGTTATCGACGGAACCACACGCCCGTCATTTTTATAAGGAGACACAATGAACGAAGGAACCTATGGGCTGGAGACCCTGAAAGCCGACTATCATACGATACTCGGCTACGATATCGGCTATCTCACCGCGGAATCCTATCCGCTGTTCGCACCCTATCGTGCGAAAACCAAGAACAGTTTCTCCGGTAGGGTACCGCGACTGTTGAGCGTAATCATCACCACTCTCGTCAACACGCCAAGCCGCGAATGGGATGCGGAAACCCGCGCGCTCACCATCGGTGACGACTTCTTCTTCCTCGCCAACAAATGCGGGTTGAACAGTGGAGGAGACGGACGCACTACCGTCCGGAACCAGCTTCTCATGCTTTCGTCAATCCAGTTCACCGGAGCGGACGGAGTCAAAGTCACGCCGGTCGAACACACCGAAATCACCGCCGACAGTCTCACTATCGAGCATCGGAAAATCACGTTCACGGAACCGTTCGTAAAAATGATGACAAGGAACGTCCGGCAGATGCCGTTGAAGTGTCTGTACCCCAACGCGGGTAGCGCCATAGCGATAGACCTGCTCGCATTGGCGGCATTGTACTGTCCGAACGACCATAGGCTCATCATCGAACGGGCAGACCTTCCATCACTGCTTCCAGCAAGCAGGCAAAGCCTCTCCAAGCAGAATCTTCTAAATAGATTCAAGGAGTTGAACGACAGTCAGAACGAGTGGACGTATCGTATAACGAAATACAGCGTGACCATCAGCCCGTTCGGAGTGTACTCGTCCGAAGACGCTTTGAGATTACGTCGCAGACAATAGTTCGAGTATGAAAAGAGGGGAGCCGACCGTAAGGCCGACTCCCCTCAATGATGTCGGAATGGGAACTCAGATTTTCAGCTCATCGATAACGGAAAGGTCAACACCGTCACCCCAATTATCGACAATCTTGCTCAGGTTCTTACGCATTCCGGCAGGAGACTGGTCGTCAACCGGACGTCCGAAATTCTTCTCCGGCGCGACCGCGTTCAGCACGGAGAACAGCAGGTTGGTCATATCCTTGCCCTGCGCGAACACCAACGTCACCTCTGCGGCAATCATGCCCGGCTCGGCTGTAGCCAACCCTTCCAACGCGGACGCGAACTCGGAGATTCGACGTTGGTTCTTCGGCTCGGTCAATGCGTCCAGCACTGCTTCCGGAGTGCTCTTCTTCGTATCGGTCAACGCCTTGGCAAGAGAAACCACACGCTCGTCATCCAACGATTTGACAAGAGGAATCAGCTTCTTGCCGAACTGTTCCTCGATGTGCGGCATGGTCTTTTCACGCGGTTTGCGATTAGAACGGCCCTTACCTTTCCCCTTCGGCTTGTCTTCGGTTTCAGTGGACTCAGCGTCCACGTTCATGTCCTCACCATCAGCCGGTGCGGACACGTCAGCGACAGGCTCCGAACTCTCCTGATTAAGAGAATCGGATTCCGTCTGCGACTCCTCGACAGAAGACTGCTCCGGTTCAGCATAATTGTCGGAACCGTAACCATTGTCCTGCTCCGACTGCTGGTTGTTGTTGAATCCCCAATTGGTGAAGTCTGGCATCATACCTTCTTTCGTCATATCCAGCGAACACTCCGGTCGTACAGGCTGTTAACAGTCGGAACGAGGTGTTCTGTATTTTCAATTCACGAGTGTAGCGCCCGACGGCATCCCTAAACGGGGAAAACGGGGAAAAACAATTCCCCGCGCCACCCGCGCCGGTAGTTCCAACAGAAAAGCGGAACCAAAAAGAGTCCCCAACAAATATGAAAAAAGGAACAGCACCCGACCATTATCAGAAAAACCATGAAAACCATCCAGTCCACGCCGGTAGGTCAACATGAATAGCAGACTCAAAAAAAGAGAAAAACCAAAAATCAAAAAGACTAAAAGAAAGGAAGCACTACCCACCAAAAATCAGAAAAAGAAACCAAACACCATCACACCAAAAAAAGAAGAACCAAGAAAATCAGAAAGAAAAGAAAAACCAAAAGGAAGAAAAGGAGAATATAAGAGAAGCAATCTTAATCAAATAGAAGCAACAGAAGAACAGGACAATAAAAGAAGAAACACCTACCCCTAAATCGGGAATACAACGTATAGAAGCAACAGAAGCAACGCAACCATCCACCAAAAGAACAACATATCAACCCATATGACATACAGGACAGAAGAACAACAGCACCCAACACCCCAAGAAACAAGAAAAGCCAAGCAACAGCACCACAAGGCAACAGGCCAAGCAACAGCACCAGCACAAACAACAACCAACAGCCACTACAACAACAAAAAAACAACAAAAAGGTCAATAGTCTCACTAACAAGGTCAACGGCAATCAGAACAAGGTAACATCAATACAGGAACAGCCAATGCAACGAAAAAAGCAACAGCAAAACCAACAAAAAACTAAATATCAAAAAACTATAAATGCCAGAACTCGGACAAAACCGTAAACGTTCCGATGAGAACAACGGAACATGACCCATCAGGAGGCGGTCTTATTGGAAAAACGAACGATTTCCCTGATAATCGGCTCCGGAGGGCTTCTCACAACCATCAAAAAGGCCCTTACGAGAGCCGGAAACATGCGTTGGCAGGTGCCCGCCGCAGACAATATTCAAGCACAGGCCGACTATCTGGTAAGACATCCGGTGCCCTCCGGGTTCAAAGGAATCATCTTCACCGACAGGGCTGGAAACTGGCTTCCGATAGCCAACGCCGGATACATGGTCTACTGGTGCAACACCGGTCAGATACCGGTCGGAGCCATGGGCATGAGCGAACAGATGTTACGCATGAGCGTGGCTGATTTTGTACGGACTTATTGGGGAATCCAGCTTGCGGACAAGCGTCTCGTAGTTGATATCCTCCAAAACAAAGTGAAGGAGACTGCGGTTCTCCTACCCATCACATCCAACACCGGAGGAGTGGGGAAGACCACGTCCAGCCGACAGTTGGCAGACCGTGCGTCGCAAGCCGGATTGCGTGTTCTACTCATCGACGGGAACATTCGGCAGTCCAGCCAACGTAGTTTTTTCGACCCGAGACAGGACAAGCCATTGCATACGATAGCCGACTGGCGACCGGGCATGCAGGTGCAGGTCGGGGCCAATCGAGGACGTGACCTTGGGGTTCCATACGACATCTGTTTCGCACCTCCAGCAGGCGTCGGAGTGGACTGGCAGATATACCGTCAGTACATCCAAGCGGCACGCCGACTGTGGGATTTCGTCGTGCTCGACCTTGACCGAATCAGCGCGGACGATTTGGATGATAGGGAGAATATCGCCAACGGTTTACTGCTTCCATACATTCAATCGGGAGACCCTTGTCTGGTTATCGTCAAGGCTGGAAGGCAGACGCAGATTGACGCGTTGAATCTGCTGACGGCATTGGCGGAACATCATCTTCCGAAGGAACTCATCGGCATCAAGGACACCGTTCCGGTCGGATTGCAAGGTTACAGACGACTCGACTATACGAGATACGGAACGTTTCTCGGGACCGAATATCAGACGGTCGAGGCAAGCAACCATATCGCCAACGGTGATGTCAGATGGGATGACCCCGGTCTTGCTTTTGCTAGGGAGAACATTCTTAACTGGGCTTTGCCCGACCGTGGTTTCAATCCGGAAAGATTCAATCCGAACGCTAAGAACAGTGAAGGAAAGAAAGGTCGTGGGCGTAAGTGACATTCGATGACCGTTTTCTTTTCGACCCGAACGACGAGAATCTTTGGAAGACCGGAAGCATTGCCGACTGGTATAAAGGCAACGACATGTTCGAGATGGAGCATCCCGGATTGTTCGCGCAGACCCACCCGTGGTTCGTTGCGAACAAACTGTTCGCGGAGACAATGGTGAAAGCGAACAGCGAACTCGTTTCGAGTATCCTCGGCGCATTGTTCACTTGGAAGACATGCACGGTTGACCAACTACGTGCGGGACTTTCCATCAAAGGCGCTCCCGCTTTCGAGCGTGACGAACCGAACCTGTATGGTGCGATGAACCGTTTGGGAATCATCAACGTCGGTTTCAGTCAGGCGGAACGATTGTACGGTCAGACCGTGAATCATGTTTGGCTTTCACCGTCGAACAGTCCACGTCTTATCAACCGTGCGATGAAATTGTACGGGATGGAAAAGTGGATGCGTGAGACGATGGCGGTTTCCTATTACGCGGGGAATCGTTTCCATGTTCGGCATAACACTTATGCGGCGCACGCGGGATTGATGTTGGCACGCGATTCACGTGTGAAATTCTCATCCGGTGATGGTTGGGGAAAATTCCGTAGTGTTGACCCACAGGCTGTTGCCGAGTCGAAGGTCGGCAAGGCTTGCGCGACCGACGTGGTGACGTTGTGCCGGAACAATGTGTTGGCGGGTATCGAAATCCAAACGTCGAACAGCGAATTGGATAAGAAGATGCAGAACTGGGCTAAGATGCTCGCCTATTCTCCGATGAAGCGTCGCGGACTCATCTGCGTATGGTTGCAGATACCGAAGGCAAACGAAGGTTACGAATCGTTCAACGCGGTGATACAACGCACGCAAGGCATGACGGAAATGGTCGTGGGCAATCCTACCGTGTCGCAACGAATGGGAATCGCGGTCTGGGATGAATGGTTCGAGCATGGGATGCCGACCGACAGGTTCGGTGACTATACGGATATGAGTGGAACACGGCGCAACATTTTCTCCGACGAGTGGGCGCAATACACTCCGCAGGTTCGTGACGTTCGCAAAGTCAGCGAATGGGGTTGGGACGTGACGCGAGACATCATAAAGAAGGATTGGGGTTGGGATGTTTCCGGTTGGACAATGCCGGAAGCGTACCGTGGCGGTTTCTACGGTTTCATTGGAAAGGATTGCGATGGTCTCCACTGAGGAATCATTCCAACAGACGCAGGACGCGTTGGATGTAGCAAGATTGGAACGTGCGCGGGCTTTGCAACAGGTTCAGACATTATGTGAGACGGGACGTAGACATTTGGTCATTCCGTTTCTGATGGCGAACATGCAACGTGTTCCCGCATTACGGAAGATACGACTCTGGCAATTGGACTCGATAATGTTCAACACTTCCCGGCGGATTGCGAACAAAACAATCCGCGTCATGCGTGAAACCATCAACGATGATTCGAGCGTGAACGACGGTTACGTGACATTGGGTTGGGCTTTGGAGTCGAAGGAGAAAACCGTCCGTATGACTACATGGCTTCTCCAATTGTCGTTACGTGAGAAGCTTTCCACTTTCCAGAAGCCGGAAGGTTTCCCATACGCGCAGTTGTATCAGCAGAGCACGAATGATTAAACAAAAAAGGAAAGGAAGGTAAAACATGGGTAATCCGAACTGGTATCAGATAACCAGAACGTTGCAACAGTTAGACCCGGACGAGCAACGTTCGAAAATGGAAAGCATTCCAGCCGAACTGGATGGTTGCACCCTTCTCCTCATCAAGAAGGGCGAGGAGCCGGTCAAGGAATATATTTACGGTGACGGCGAGGGAATCGTCAACGCCGGACAGTTGGCTGGTTTTGACGCGAGACTGGTCGAAGATGATGAGGAACCGGTGTTGCCGGATGGCGTGAACAGTGCGGCACATCCTCTTGTACCATTCCGCGCCCGGTTGAACTCGAAAAGCAACATGGAGAAAATGCGGACGAACTATTCCGGCGTTCGTACAAGTATCGAAAAAGTCATGCCGCCGGACAGTTACGTGAGCATCACCCTTCGCAATCAGGGATACTTCGAGCAGATTCGTATTCGCAATTGGATTAGCGACGAATACAATGCGGTGGAGGATTCAAGCGAACTCGCTTCAACCAACACGATGTGCGCCCGTGTGAGTTTCGGTTGCCGTCAGGCTTCCCGTAACCGACAGCTTGCGCAGAAGATTGGTCAAATCATCTGTCCGCTCATGTCCAACATGTCCAGTCATGCGAGCCGTCCGAAGTTCGGGTTGCTGTTCGTCAGCATGCTGTTGGAAGTGTTGTCCGTGATTTGGAGCGTGTGCGGTCTTGCAAGAGGATACGTGATGGATGGGATTTTCCCATTATTCCATTCCGCTTGGGGTTTCGGAATCGCACTTCCACTGCTTGCTGTGACGTTGGTCGTGTTCCTGTTCCTCATGCTGTTGTCGTGCATTCCGTTCGTTTACATTCCAAGACCTCAGATTGCCGGTGGCTCGGTGGCGCTCATGCTTTACCTGCTGTTGGGGTTGCTTCCGCTACCGACATTCATTCCTGTTCTTTTCGTTCCTCTTCTTGTATTCGCGTTCATCCGTTGGAAGAATTGGACGTTGTGGGATGACATTTTCCAAACGCCACGCAGATATTATGCGATTGCGAACGACCGTGGCGCGAACGAGTCCGATAATCAGACCCGTCTTGGCGTGCGAACTCATAAGGAGCGCGTGTCGGCTTATGGTGCGCAACGTACCACGTTGATTCTTTCCCCGATTATCGTAAGTTCCGTGTTCACTCCGGTCACTCAGGGAGTGGCGATGAAACAGGAGTTACATCCGGTTCCGGAAGTATTGTCGCATGATGGAATCTTCCTCGGGAAAGACGATACGGGACGTAACTGTTATCTCGACCCGTCGCAATTGTTCGGCGGCATCGCCATCAACGGCGAAGCCGGTTCTGGTAAGACCGTGCTCACCCATGGCATCAGCCAGTGGGCAATCAGCGCACGAGAAACCACCAGTCCGAAAATCTGGGGACACGACTCCCGTATCATCCATTTTTGGATGAAGGATGATACCGGTGTTAACGTGTTGGAACGTTACCGCAAACGTCACGGTTTCACCAGTCCGCAGCGAGTCGTCTACTTGGCAGACCCGAACAGCGTGTGCTTGGACATGTTTGGCATGAAGGATGGGAACAATGCGATGGAGACTGCGGCGAGCGTGGCGAAGACAATGCGCTACTCGTTCGATGACGGTGATATTCTGAACGACTCGCAGAACATCATCACCCAAGCGTTGACCATCGGCGTGGCAGTTGACCGTTACGTGCAGGAGGAACGCAAGCATAATCCTGAATCCGCGAACAAGGATTGGGAAAGCGAGATTGTGAAACGTTGCCACCAGCTCGAACAATCGTATCCGGGTGCGGAACAGTTGCGAATGCAGTTGAGTCCAATCGGATGGGCCGTCGTCGCATTATGCGGTTCCGACGGTCAGGCCGGTTCCGCGAAAGCGTTGGGCCATGTGTGCCGCGCGTTGAGCATGGAGTTGAAGAGTGGCTACATGTTCGAGGAGATGACGCATGCGGCTCGTGCGGCTGAACAATTGTATGGCCGTCCGGACGCGGCTGGTCATACGGTTCGTTCCGACCGTGACATTCTTGCGAAGACGAACGCTTCGTTGAACAAGGTGAACCAGTTCCTTCCCATCGAACACATGTTCACGGCACGTCGCGGCAAGGTGACTTGGACGAACATTCTCGACCATGCGGGTGATTATCACATTGTGCTCGCACCGCATAACGGGTATTCGTTGCCGGAACGTATGGATAAGATTCTCGGCGGCTGGCTCATGTACCGTTTCTGGAATACGGTGTTCGCGCATTGCAAGGATTGGGACAAGGCTGGCAAGTGGACGATGCTCGTGTGTGACGAGTTGAGCCTGTTGGCTAACGGCAATGATGGCATTATGCCCGCGTTGCGTGAGCAGGGTCGTTCGTTCGGTCTGCTTCTCGTGTTCGCCACCCAGTATCCGACCCAGTTGTCCGACGCGATGTTGGATTCGTTCATCGGCTATTCGACGTTCATTACATACAATACGACGATTCCGCGTATTGCCGATATGACGGCGAAACGTTTGACGAACAATGACGGGGAGGATGGTTGGCGTTCAGGTGCGGTCATGAATCTTCCACGTTATGCGGCGGCTGTTCGCACTCGAACCCAAGAACAGTTGCAGCCGACGTTCCTTGTTCATGTGAACGATTTCGATAACGGTTATCGCAATGGTGACATGGATAATGATGACTAGCTTTTAGCGTTCATCATATTGCTTTTCAGAATCCGTTCGGAACTTTCAACTTCCGGACGGATTTTTTATACCTAAAAACCTCGCTACGACTGGAAACAACCGCGTAGGTTGATAGGATGAAAAATGCAGGAGAGTTCCGTTTGGAAAACGAAAGGGAACTCAAAAAATGGGTGGAACCATTACCTTGGCTGGAAGCAGCCTTGAGAGCACCTATCATAAGATGTTCGACACCATTTTGAGCAGTAGCGCAGGAACCGTGTTGACCAACATCGGTCTTGCCGCAGCAGTGCTTCTCGCACTCGGCCTTATCGTCGGTAGCATTTGCAAGGCATTGGGACGCCAAAACAAGCTCGTGCAGATGTTCTGCCCGAACATCGGACGTATTCTCGTCGTCCTCGCAGTCGGATTCATTCTCGCTGGCCCGACCTTCACCATTCCGGCAATTCTTAAGTTGATTGACTGGTTCGTTGACGCGGTTGGCGGCAGTGGAAAGACCTATCTGGGAATCTGACATCCGCAGAAGGAAAACCGGAGTGGATATGCGAAGAGGACCTTTCCGGTTCTGTTCCCACTCCGGTTTTCTTTTAAGAACCTTACGTACGAAAAGAGTTGAATCATGAGCGATGAGGAAGACGAAGGATACAAAGGCCCCTTGCATCCGAGGTTGACGATGGACGACATCACGGAAGTGTCCGGCCCGGAGGAAATCGAACGGAAGAACACGTTCCAGATAACCAAGAACACTGAGGCCCGTTCCAAAACCGTGTTCTCCGTTATCGTCGGCGCATTGGCGGGCTTGGCTCTTTGCCTCATATTCGCCCCGTTGCTCGGATACATGTTCAGCTCGTTCTTCGTACTGTTGGGCGGAATACTGGCTCCGTTCTTCGCAGTCGGCACCATTAGAGACCGCACCCAACAGACACGGTGGAAGAGAACCTTGCAGGATATGAAGAGCCGCAAGATTGAAGGGCAGGTCTTCTACCCGAATTCCACTCAGCCGGAAAACATTATCGACCTTCAAGAAATGGAAATCCGTTGAATACAAAATATCGAGACCCAGTGAAACGGGCGGGTAGAAGGAACCTGCTCGTCATTCTGATGTTGTGCGTGGTCATGACATTGTTCGTCTTGCCGTCCAGCGTGTTCGCCGCACAGGTCAACGATTCGACCACGACGATAACATGCGCCAACGGCGGGACTGACAGTGCTACATCAGACATCTCTAGTTGTCTTCCTTCCGGACGTTGGGGAAACTACGTTGGGGAAATCACTTCGCGTACGGAACCGTACAGTGGCAGCGATGTCGCCGGTTGGTTCTCGAACGTCAAGCAGACCATCAGCTCGCAGACCCATATCGTCCTTCCCAACATTCTGATGCAGTTGACTCAGGTCTGCTGGTCTTCCGCATTGTCCATCAGCCAGTTCGCCGCTTCGTTCGAACCGATGAAACAGGCTGGTGCGAACATCGACTCCGCAGTGTCCACCATGGTGACGAGTCTGATGGACGGTGGTATCCCCGCCACCATCGCAGTGCTCGGCATCGTGGCTTGGGTTGGCGCGGCTGGATTCCAAATCGGCACCGTCAAAGAGGCGAGCAAACGAATCGTCATCATGGTTCTCTGCTTCGCTTCAATCACGATGCTTGGAGCTGGAGCGGCCAAAACCGGAAAGAACGCCACAGAACCGGCGACCGGAAGCCCATGGTGGGTCGTGCAGACAATCAACAACACCATCAACAAGCTTTCGGTCAACCTCGACCTTGACGGCATGGCAGACAGTGATAAAAACATGATGTCCTACCATCATGCGGCGAACGGTGCGAAAACCAATTGTCAGGATTACCTGTACTTCATGCATCAGGCGTATGACGAACAGGCGAAGTCCAACGGCAATCAGGATACAAGCAACGTCACCAAGGCCATCAACCGTATTTGGGAGGAGACCTCTCTTCGCTCGTTCGTGACCATGCAGTACGGAAACCCGCAGACCACCGGAACATCCTCGTTCCGTATCGCGGAAAACGCTCGGCAAGGTTACTGCCACGTGTTGGAGATGAAAGCCAACACGAACACGACCATCCAGAAGGATTTGACCAACAAGGCCATGGCGTTGCACATCAGCGACCAGCGAGCCAAATGGTTGTTCTCCGTGGACGGTTGGGTAGACCCGCGTAATCCTTACTTCACCGACAAACCGTTGGAAAGGGAGAACGCGACATATCTCAGCCGTGCGGGCGTGTTCTGGGAAACCTGTGGCACGAAACGCAATCAGGAAATCTACGCGCGAGCCGGATGGGCGACACTCATCAACAACCTCGGTGACACAGGAACCAAGAACATCAAGAACGGCAGTACGAAAGTACGTGTCAAGATTGACGACTTGGACAATGTGAAACCGACCAACGGTGGCAAAGGCGTGATGGACGCGAAACAAAACGGCAGTGAAGACGAAACCATCCAACAGACCACTTCGGTCTGCCAGACGATTCTCAAACAGGGTTCCGTAATCTTCTCCCGTTCCACCGATATCAACAAGGAGGATGACGGAACATATAAAGACCAGCAGAACGACACCAACTGGGGCGACTCCGCTACGGTCGGATGGCGTTTCGACGTGCCGAACGTTTCCGGAACTTGGAGTGAGGCGAATCTTCGTGACGCTCAGGATGATTCCACTGTCACGGGCGGTGCGAAGAAAACCATCGACTACATGTATGGCAACAACAACGTCGATACGTTGGGTGCTTGCGGAACACTTATCGGAGGCATCGTCAATCTCGTGGTCTGGGGATTGTTGAGCCTTGTTCTAATACTGACGAAGCTCATGCTGATAATGATGGCGTTGTTCCTCGTGGTCACGTTCCTTGTCCAAGCGTTCCCGATTGGCGAGAAGCCGAAGAACGCGTTGAAGAACTGGGCGACGTACACCTGCCAGTTGAGTATGGTAGGAGCGTTGTACGGTGCGCTCGGTACTCTCGCAACATTCATTTGTGGCCTGACGTTGAAGTTCACCTCTGCCAGCAGTGGTTCGTTCACCTACCAGTTGATTGCGGGATTGAGTCCGGTGTTGGCTCTCGCCGCAATCGGCATGTTCTGTTCGAAAGTGTTGAAGTGTGGTAATCCGTTCAGCGTCAACGCTCTGATGGGCATGGCGGGTGGAACCGCAATGGCGTCCGGTCTTCGCAAGGGAATGCACATGATTGGACAGTACCGTATGATTCGCGCCATGCGTGGCGGATTCCGTCGTGGCGGCAATGGTGTCGGACGTTTGTCCACGAACGGTACCGGCGCTGGCATGGCCCATAACGGAGCACGTCAAAGCGAGACTGTCCTAAGCAAGATGAGCCGCGCGCAACAGGATTCGTTGAGTCAGGGCGATAGGAATCTGATGAATCGTAACGCCAAGGAGTTCGAGGCGATTCAGACGCGTGGACGCGGAAGCAAGAACTGGGCACGAATGGACAAGAGCACGGTGAGAGGAAGTCTTGCCGGTGCGAAACTCCATTTTGAGGATTCCACGGGCAAGTTCAAGGGACGGTTGAACAAAGCCGTTTCCAAGTTCCATGGCGAGGACAATACGGAGGCGTTCGCCCATAGTATCGCCCAACGTCACCCGGGCATGTCCCTCAACGATGTGCAACGCAAAGCGCAAAGGATGAACCATCTGAACAATGCCGGACGCAAACTCCAAGGTGCGGCAAGAGTCGCCGGAGCCGGAGCCGCAATGGCCGGTGCTGGTCTCGCTTTCGCCGCACGAGCCGCGAAGAGCGCTCCTTTGCGTAACGTAGCCGCACGCGGAGCGAAGGTCGCCGCGAAAGCCGCTGTCGCAGGAGCTTTGTTCTCCAATCCGATTACCGCACCGTTGGGATTGATTGCCGCAGGAAAGCTGGCTGCCGACCGTAACCTCCATCATGGTCTAGCGGTGGGTGCGGGAGCCGCGATGGATAAAATCCGCGACATCAGGAACGCTGCTCCCGGCAGTATGAGAGAACGCGACCAGTGGCGTCGCGACGTGTTGGGCATGGCTAATGGTGACGCTCCGTTGTCGTCTCCGTTCTCCGGCGCCGGTGACGGTGGTTCCGACAATGGTAACAGTCCTATGCCTTCTCCGTCGGCTCCGAATCCGGATGTCCCAACCCAAACCGGTGGTGTCGGTGGCGCGTCCCCGATTCCGACGGACGCGCAGACCGAGACGATTCCGATTGGCGCTCCGACTGGTCCGATTCCAGCGGACGCCCAAGGACAGCAGACTCCGGTGTTGACTGAACAGTCCGCGTTCAATCAGGTTCGTGAGGGAATGATGGCAGACTTCACGAATAACCAGCACATGTCTCAAGAGGATGCGGAACAGGCTTTCCAAGAAGCCGTGGCCTCCGGTGAAGTCGATGATTCTGTCCAAGCGTATATGAGCCAGAACAATCAATCTCCTATCGAGAATGTGACGGCTCAACCTGAGATGAATGCCAATCAGCCGGTGTACAACACTGAGACAGGTGAGATTGTTGGTGAGACCCTACCCTCCGGGACGATGGACGCCGCCGTGTCCTCCGCCTCCACTTGGCAGAAGGCAACCGACAATGCGACTCCGATGCCTGAATCGGTGAACAATTCACTGCAACAGGCGTACATGCGCGAGAATCCGGTACAGCAGTCTCCGGAGGAACATTTGCGGATGGCGCAGGAGGAGTGGACTAGGACGACTGGTCTTCCGAGCGATATGATGCCTGCGAGTGCGGAACGTGCCATGAATCCGAATGGAATTCAGCCGAGTAGAGAATTCACGGTTGATTCCGGTCAGACGCAACAGCAGGGTTCGGTACAGGCGCAAGCTCCGCGACAGCAGTCTCAACCGCAGCCACAAGCTCAGGTGAGGCAGCAGCCGTCGGTTCGAATGCAACCGCCAACCACACCGTCACCGACCGTCAAACAGCCAGTGGACGCCAACCCGTCAAACCTGACAGGTTTCCCCTCCGTAGGCAATCTTCACATGAAGAAACCGCCGACCGGAGGACAGCCGACACCCAAACCGCCGTTCATGAAGTGACGTCGGTTTGACCATCCGGCGTCGAATGTTTTGAGCATCTTCCACAGCATTCGACGCCGGTTTCCCTTTCGTAAACCTTCCAACGTCAAGGAGATTAGAAAATGGAAGAGGTAGGAAACCAAGCCGCTGACACTGCGGGACGAACGTTGGGTGACGTGCTCACTGTGTTCTTCTCTTGGGTGTTCACGCCGACGGGCGCAATCCTCACTTTGTTGATGATTATTATTTGCGCCGGTAGTGTCGTGTTCGCAATCTTGCAGAAAAGCACCCGCGCGTTGATGACCGCGTTGACCATCTGCGCGTTCCTGTTGTTCGTGTGGATTATCACCGGTGTCTTGGAGGTCATGGGTTTGCCCGTGCGTGAATGGATGAAGGATATCGCGGCCCAGATGCCTGATATCGGTTCACTGTTCATGGAGTTCCTTCGCAAACTGGTGTTCACTGCTACCGAATGATTTTTGTTCGGCGGTAAAAACAAAAGAAGGCCGTATCCGTTTCATCGCGGACGCGGCTTTCTGTTTTTCTGTTCCGCCTGTAAACTTGTACGCCGTTCAACTGTTTTACTGGAATGTTTCTCCGAACGGTTTTCTGGTTCGGCGTGCCGACTTTTCGCCGTTGTTATCATCGAAACAAAAAGACATACCCCCACCATGATTCCGTCCACACCGGAAGCAGAAAAAGGAAACCAGAACATGAGAGTCAAAAACCATACGGTCATCATCACCGTCGCAATCATCAAAGGCGGTTCAGGAAAAACAACCACATCAATGGCATTGGCCGAACTATTGCACAAACGCGGGGAACAAGTCACAGTCTTGGACTCCGACAACACGGGCGGCGCGACCATGTGGGAAATGTACGTCGAACAGGAAAACCGCAGACGCAGACAGGACAATCCGGACGCGGAACCATACACGCTCGGCTTCCCCGTCGTGCAAACCAACGAAGCCGTATTGAACAATCCGGAACTCATCCGCGAAAAATATTCAGGCTGGGTCATCATCGACACCCCACCGTCCGACGCGGGAGTGGTGCAGGCGGCGATAAACGCGGGCGACGTGGTGATAATCCCATGCCAGCCATCCGTATCCGATTTGACCCACGCGGGACGCACATACGCGGCGGCACGCAACGGCATCGTCCTGTTGACACGCGTGAAGCCGAGAACGAAACTCGCCCGGAACAGCATCAGCGAACTGGATGAGGAAGGCATCGCACGGTTCGAAACCGTCATCACGGAACGTGAAGCCGTCAAGAACATGTACGGCACGACGGAAATCGACAACAAGGAGTATTCCAGCGTCGTGCAGGAACTCATCGACTATCTGTCTGAAATCAATCTGGTGGAAGAATAAAAACAGGAGCAGGGGAGTAAGTAGGCAATCATGGTCAAGAACATCAAACGCAACGCTTTCGCAACAGGAATGCAGGACAAGCGTGACATGCGCCCATTGGAATCACCGGAAAACATTAGCGAACCGAACACGGAGCAGGAACCGACACAGGCCATTCCTGAAACGCGGGAACCGTCAGACCAGTCAGTCCAAACGTCCGCCGACATGCATGCCCAAACGCTCACGGAGGAAGAAGCCGACCGTCGGGCACGGCTCATCACCGACATAACCCATCCTGAAACACCGGCACCATCCGAAACGCATCAGCCGCCGAAAGAGAAAAGAATCGGCAGCAACGTCACCGTCGAAAACTGGCGGGCATGGAAGATGAGAAGCATCGAATACGGGACGAAGCAGGCTGTATTGTTGAATGCCGCGATGGACTACTGCTTCCAGCAGGGGCACTTCGACCAGACGCTCATCGACAAGTACGAGCAGAAGGATTAGGCTCCGGTATACTAATATTCGGATGAACAAAAAGATTTCATCGAAGTCTTCCAGATGGGGCGACGCTCATATCAGAGCGTACGCCCCATTGGTTTTTCTAAAACACAGTCAGGATACGAACGGGTTCATTGGCTCGTTATCGTCTGCCACGCCCGCGTCCGTGTCGGCATCATCGTTAGCCGACTGGATGGAAGGGAGACTGGGGCGGACTATGACGCCGGTTTCCGTGATTTCGACTTTCAGCTCCGGCCATGCGAGCTGAATCTTCTCCAACGCTCTCTTGAACTTGCGTTTGAATTCACGTATCGGATACCCGTCATACTTGAACTGCATCAACAGAGCTTCCCATGTTACGCCGGTTTCACGTCGGGCACCGTTCGCGCGGAACGCGAGCCATTGGTAGATATCCAAAGCGAGGGCGTCACTGCGAAGCTGACGGACGATGTACGGGTTGAGTGGCACGCAGTTCTCGGTCAGCAGCGCCCACATCTGTGGGGAGAATTCTATGAACGACTTCTTGTTTTCGTCGGTCACGTAGTTGAGCGCCACGGTGTTGGCGACGAAGAACGAGTGGGCTATGAATCCGTCTGCTGACCAGTTTTTGAGGATGATGGAAGTGGTGGCTAGATTCTTAACCATCTGCATCACATTATCCTTGCTGGACCCCGAATAATGGATTCCGGCATTCTTGCAAAACGAGTTATACGTGTCGTCCAAGTAGACGGTGTGACGCTCCGCGTCCACGCAGTCGCTTCCATTCTTGATGAGCGAGCGGATGTGGATGAGGAACATTCTGGGGGCCGCACCGTAAGCCCATTCGCCATTAGATGCCGAAACTGTGATTGACGAGCGTCCGTTGGTTTTCGTCACGCTGGGTGTAGTTGGTTTTGTCTGGGGGAGGAAGCTCAGCTTCGACATCACGGACGGCGTATAGCGGTATGAGTTGTTGTTGTCTGCGGGGACGATATCATGGTTCAAGTGACCATAGCTCCTTTATGGTTGCCAACGCCCCGGCTGTTGACCCAGCGCGGGGTTTTCTTTTTCTTCGATTCTAACCGGTGCTTCTGACCTTCCCGCTGTTGTATTCAACCTTTCGGGCGTGCGTGAGAAAGTGACACACAGAACATGAAAAAGTTGGCACTTTCGACACGGAAAGTTGGCACTTTCGACACGGAAAGTTGGCACTTTCGACACGCTTTCGACCCGAAACGCCTACTCCCATAAGGGATTCCGACACCTGCAAAAGGTATACAAAAGGTTACAAAATATATTAATAACCCTTATATTCCCTTCTTTTTAAAAAAAACAGGTTTTTTCAAAAAGAAGCAAAAATCAAAAATCAGAATAAAACCATTTTTCGGATTCCATGTTTGGTCAGGTCTAAACCCGCTCACAGGGTATCCTCAATGCTTTTAGAAAAAATCAAGTCAACGTGAACGTTTAGGCATGTCCGAATGCTTTCGAAGGAAGAGAGAAAAAGAAAAGTTCCGGAAAAAGAAAAACAGAGAAGCCGACACCGGCGGCGGACACTTTTCTGAAAACCTCGAAGACGGTGAAATCAACCTCCGATGAACGGTAGACTGGAGGATGCAAGTCAGACGAAAAACGGATTCGGAGCGGGACTGTGTTCGGAAGCAAGAAAGACAAGAACGGCAAACAGCCGATGGGTCAGCAGAAGGCGAAGCAGAACCCGAACAATGAGACCGACCTGTTCGCTGACGAAAAAGAACGCAAGGACGAGATAGAACTCACCGCGTGGAAGAAGGCGTTGAAGAACACCCAGAAGTGGAAGGTTCTCATCATCCTGTTCATCTGCACCGGTCTGGTCGCTCCGATGGTTTCCGTCCGCGCAATCAACACGTTGAACGAAATGGGTTCCTACCTGACGGAGAAGTACAAGGAAATCAGCGGCGACAAGCCCGGCAAGCAGGTCGCATTGCAAGCCGTGTACAGTTGGCTGGATGATGACAAGGGCGCTTTCCAATACGGGTATGCGAACCTGTGGTGGAATGGTGCCACCGAGGTCAGCACATCCACTTCGGACGATTCCAACGGTTCTATCACCCAGTATTGGAGCCATCAGATGTCCCTCACCGATAAGTCGGATGGAAGCACGAGGGATATCACCCAGCTTGTCGCCGTCACCGACGGAGTGGCTACTGCGGTGGGGACGCCGACCGTGCTTCCAAAGACCGTCACTTCGAACAGCAATACGGACACGTACCGTCCCGACGATTACATTCAGCTTGACCAGAACACGAGCCTGACGAACGTGGTCAGCGCTTGGTCTAAAGCGTACATCGGCAAAGACTCCAACGCTTTGACGGTTCTTGTCGGAGACCCGAACAGCGACCACATGTATCAACCCGCAAGCTTGGGTTCTTATCTGAACTCGTCCCTCGACTGGCTTGTGCAATGCACCAAGGACGGCAAGACCGTTGACAAGCAGAACAAGTCCGACAATCCCGAATGGGCGGCGGCGAGCGTCAGCATCTCGTTCAAACCCTACGAGAAGAAGGTTGATGCAAGCACGGCCAACGACCCGAACGCGGACACTGGTTCAACGAGCGACGTGGAGACGAGCGTCACCGTCCTCATCCATAATCCGACCCGTGGTAGCGCGAAAATCGTTGACTGGGGCGCCGAAGGCAGTCTGACCACGTTGAAGGCGTTCAGCAATGCCATTGACCGTTCGCTGATTGGCTCTTCCAACAGTGATGACGATGATGATTCTTCCGATTCCAGTTCATCGGATTCCGATAGCGGTTCCGGTGATGACGGTTCCGACAATGACGATTCCGACTCCTCCGATTCGGATTCGTCAGACAACAACAGCAGTAGTTCATCCCAGAATTCCGATGACGGTTCCGTAACCGGCGACCCCAATGAGGGTCCGAACGACTAATCCGAAAGGAAAACTAAATTGACAGGACATAACAAGCCCAGTGAGGGTGACAAGTTCGCCGAGTTCATCAACAGCAATGGCCCGTTGACCGGTGCGATTATCGCCATCGCGTTCATCGTGTGTCTCGTCATCAGCATCATCTTGAACCTGTGAAGCGGAACTTGTTTTTTGGAGCAGGAAATGGTTGAGGACATGATGACGATAGTTCACACCTACTCGTGCAGGTTGTACGGGCTGCGCCGTTACAGGAAGGCGTTCGACCTTATCGGCAAGGACGGCACATGATGGCCGTCATGCGCCGCGCGTTCAAAACCCGATTGAACGTGAACAACAAGACAGGGAATATGCTCGCACGCTGGTGCGGCATCTCCAGACTGGCATACAACATCTGCCTGATGAAATGGAACATGGACTATCGGGACGGCGTGGCGAAACACAACTACTACAGCATCAAGAAATGGTTCAACAGCGTCAAGTACGAACGGTTCCCGTTCATCAAAGAATGCTCGAAATGGGTGCCGGAAGCGGCAATCAAAGACCTGCAAAACGGTTTTACGAACCTGTTTCAACATCGTGGCAACCATCCGAAACTACACCGCAAAGGACATAACGACTCGTTCCGTATCGACGGCAGTGTTGTCAAAATCGACGGTCGGACAGTACGGCTGCCCAAAAAACTCACCATAAGAATGATGGAAAGGATACCCCATGAACGGAGGATAACGAAAATCAACAACATCACAGTTAGCCATAAGGCGGGCCTATGGTTCATCAGCGTCAACTACGAAACCGATATGAGCGTGTGCGAAAACCAAGCCACGGGAGTTGTCGGAATCGACTTGGGGGTGAAGACCTTGGCGGTCTGCTCGGACGGTCTGACGGTGAAGAACCCGCACGTCCTACGCAAGCGCGAACGACGCAAGAAACACTTGCAACGCATCGTCGCACGCAGGAGGAAAGGCTCCAAGAACCGTCGCAAGGCCGTAGCGCGTCTCGCACGCTACGAATACCATACGGCTTGCAAACGTCGTGACTGGCTACACAAGGCGACACGGACGATAGCGGACGAGAACGCCGTATGCTTCATGGAAGATTTGAACGTGAACGGCATGCTCAAAAACCACCGTCTCGCCAAATCAATAAGCGACGGCAGCTTCAACGAATTCAAACGCCAACTCTCATACAAGACGCAGGTGCGGAACATCGACCGCTGGTATCCCAGCAGTCAAATCTGCTCCCGCTGCGGCATGAGGAAACCCATGCCGTTACCCGAACGCACTTACGAGTGCGAACGATGCGGACTCACTCTCGACAGGGATTTGAACGCCGCGTTGAACATTCTTCAAGTAGGGATTGCGAACTATCCCGAACTTATGCCTGTGGAGGGTGACAACCACCTGAACGCCATCGGCGCGACCGATGTTGCGACGGCACCCCGTGAAACAGGAATCGACCATCAAAAACTGCATGAGCAGCTATGAATAAGAATCGAAAGGCAGGTTTCCTATGGCTAAGAAGAAAGGCGGCATGTCCGCCGGTTCGTTGATTGGCGGCATTCTGGTCGTGTTGACGGCCATGGTGCTCATCGTGAATCTGGGATTGTGGACTCCCATGTCGAAGATTTTCGGATTGCCGGAAATCAATGACTTGTCCCAGTTGATGCCGGGTGAGGATTCCAAGGTGAAACCGGATGTGAAATTGGGGTTGAAGGAGCCTTCCTTGAAGTCGTCCGGCTCCAATTCGCAAACCAATACTCCAGAAGCCACAGAAACGCCCTCAGAAACGACGCAGACACAAAACGGGGATAATTCCTCAAGTCAAGCACAAAAAGCCTCTACAAGCGTTCCTGAAGGTGCTTTAAGCCCCATCACCACGAAACAGGCGCTTGACAAACTCGCTGACATCGAAACCGCAACCCCGCACACCAAAGGATACAACCGCAAAACCGACTTCGGCACATGGCAGAACAGCAACCAGCTCTGCGGTTACGGCACCACCCGCGACTACATCCTCAAACGCGACATGACCGACGTGACCATGGACAAGAACTGCAAGGTGCTCACCGGCACCCTCCAAGACCCATACACAGGCAAGACCATCAAATTCCAACGCGACACCTACGAGACCATCAACGGCAAACAGAAGAAAACAGGCGGAGACAGCATGGCCGTCCAAATCGACCATGTGGTGGCGGTCAACGACGCTTGGGCCAGTGGACTGTGGAAGGACTCGCGTAAGGGCGACCGCATCACCTACGCGAACGACCCGGAAGTGCTTGTCGCGTCCGAAGGTGAGGCAAACAACATCAAACAGCAGGGCGTGAACCTCGTGAAGGATGATGCCTTGAACGGTTCCTCGACCAAGTGGAAGGACGCAACGCCCAGCATTTGGCTCCCGTCCAACAAGACGTACCAATGCTCGTATATGGCTAAACGCGTGTACATCAAAGACAAGTACAAGCTGTCCATGAGCAGTTGGGAGAAGGCCGAAACGAAAACGTTCCTCACGCAATGCGTTGCAGATGAGAACTGATAGCCTGTTTCTCCATGCGACCCGTCGCCCGTAAAGTATGGTTATAGATTCCATATGAGGGCGGCGGGTTGTCTTTTTGTATGAGAGATAAGGGTTTGCAATGTCCGATGTCAAAAAAAATTCAGAGTACGAAATTGAAAACTATGACGAACATGTAAACGCGGTAGGAGATAGCTCTGCACCTGTTTCTCTCCTCTTGGGAATAGGTGTCGGTGGTTTTGACGAAAAAGATTACAGAGATTATCTGGAAGAGAAAAACACGCGTTGAACCCCTTGTCAGAAAAATTTTTCCTGTTTTTCCGGTTTCTCGCTCGATGAATGTTCGAGGTCGTTTACTGTGACAGTTGAGACCGGGTTTTCGTGGTATATCTTCCACCATCTGGTTTCTTCCCCGGTCTCTGTGGAAAGCTCCTCTCGGGGAGTGTGTTTCGGGTTCCGCCACCCGTGTGTGGATTCTTTTTTGGGTGGCGGAACCATTTTCTTTCCTAATTGGCATTGTGGCGATTCGAGAAGAGAATGATGTTATACTAGAAGCGTTCACACAATAACAGAAAAAGCCAGCCAAGGAGAAAAACATGAGCAACTACTTCAACAGCATCGAACATCAAATCAACCTCATGCTCGACAGGGAACAAGACCTCCAAGACGAACAGGAACAGCGTCTACGGGACATTCACGACGGCATTGGGGACTACGTGCTGTTGCCCGAAGGCGACCCGTGGAACATCGATGACTACGAGCAAGACCCACGGCCCACCAACGTCAACAACACTTGCAGTCACGGACTCTATGTTGACGAAGGTGTGAAATCTGGAACCATGTATCATCTCAACCCCGACCTTGGACTGTGGGCGGCTTGTGACGACTACGAGGACATAGAAAAAATGGTCAGGGAAGGCAAGACGCTCACCCAGCCCATTGACGATTACGATTCGAAGCTCGCCTGAGAAAGAATTTTTCCTACAACCTTCCTTGTTTGCGAAAAACTACGTTATAGTGGAACCAGTCACAAACAAGGAAGGTTTCTTTTTTGAACACCGAAACGGACATCACGGACAGTCAAAACCAACAACGTTCCCGTCCGCGCAAAGACCTTGACACCGTAGGCGGATTCCTTGACTCCTGCAAGGACGAGACGCCAATCCTGCTTTACTTCAACACAAACGACGGAATACAAAGAATCCCCCACATCCTAGGAGACCCGCCTACCGTCGGACAACTCCGACTCAACAAATATCTGCGGCCACTGAAAATCCAACGAAGAGTCCGCTACCAGATTGCCGGAACCAGCGACACCGGCTGGGTCATCCGGGTCGATGAACGATTCAAGAAAAAGAAATACGTCAAAGCGTCGAAAGCCTGAATCCTTGGAATATCAGAACAACACCGTGAACAAAAACTGCCTATACTCCAACGGAGACCGGGAAGCGGTCTTGCAGACCATCTTCCGTAGGGGAGTCCTCCCACAGGTCGTGGTGTACGCGCTCGGACTACTGGTGGCGGTATGGCTCCTCGCATATTCGAACTCCCTGACGGGAGGATGGAAAATCATCTTCCTGTTCCTGTCCATCCTGAACTTCGTGTCCGGAATCCGTGGACTTGTCAAGGTCGGCGTCAACTGGACGACGCTCCGTGACTGCGCGTATCCGAACATCGACGCGAACGCGGCTGAAACATGGGATTTGGCGGTATGGCTCGCCAACAGTCCGCAATTCGGAGGAACCCCAATCCGGGATATGCGACAGCAGGAACTACGTGAGGCATTGGATGAGTACGGGACACTGTTCCAAGCGAACAATCCCGAAGACGTGACCGTCCAACTGAACCGGTTGGAACGGCTCATGCACGAAGTGGATTGGACGGGCCAATACGTTCATGCGCTCCTTCTATTCCGACAGTTGAAAGACTCGCATCTCAAATATTGGAGCCAACTGGACGAAGCCTACCGTCAAACGTTAATAAAACTGACGTCAGGCATGCGTTTGGAAAACCTAAGCGAAGACGTGCAACTCTCCCCACACCGCATGGTCATCTTGGACGGATTGCAGATTAACTGCGGACTGCATGGTACCGCAGGAAAATACACCGTCGGCTACGAGGACGGCGGAGTCCTGTGAACTATCAGATGCTACGGGACGCTCGCACCGGACGAATCCACCTGTTCTCCAACAATTGTTGGATGCTTAGGGATTGGGTGGCGAAAAACATCGGATTGGACGAGAACGGCGTAGCTCTCATACGCAGACTCGACCTGTTGGAAATGGAAAAATACTCCACCAAAATGATGGACAATCCCGAATCGTCCAGTGAGGAATACTGGCAAGCCAAAACCATGCATGACGGCATCGTCAAAACGTTCGAGGAACTATCACCTGTCGCACGAATCGAATACTGGGACTGTTTTAACGACACTCCCGTCAACATCCTCTGATTTTAGAAAAAAACACAAAACCTCTGAAAGGAGCAGCATTGGACGAACAATCCTCCACCCAACGTTTCCGTGTTCTCATGGCCGGTATCAGCGAAGGTGAGACCAGAATCCTCTACAACATCGAAAAAGGAAGGTTGACCGCCGACATTCTCAAAAGCAACATCGGCAGACGACTGCTGGATGCCGGACTCATCCGACGTAACGGGCAATCGGCCCCGTCCCTCACCAAGGATGGCATACGTCTCGTATCCACGCTCGCCCAAGGCGAGGCAGACCGTCCAATCCGACTATACGAGCGCAACGGCGAAACGCTGCTCCGCCAAGCCGGACAGGGAACGGCCAACGCATACAAGACCGGTTTCGAAAACGCCGCCATCGAACTGCTGAACGACAAGCTGGTTCGCCTCGACATCGCAACAGGTGCTCTGACGCTGCTTCCTGCGGGACGGGAACTATTGGAACGACTGGAGCAGACGTCTTGAAGCCTTGGTTCCAAGACGACACGCTGACGCTCTATCTGGGCGACGCATCGTCCGTGCTTCCCGATTTGCCCGACGGAAGCGTCGATTGCATCGTCACCAGTCCGCCGTACTACGGGTTGCGTCAATACACGGATTCCGAACTGGAAATCGGACGCGAACCCACACCCGGCGGCTATGTGGAAGACCTCAGCAAAGTATTCCGCGAATGCAGACGAATCCTAGCCGATGACGGCACGCTCTGGCTGAACTTGGGTGACACGTACTCCACGCCGAACCTGTGGGACGGCGGCGACGAGTCGGAGACCAGCATCGGATTGCACGGACATGCGCAGAAACCGAACGGCAGAAAACGTCCAGACCGTCCGGCGAAGAACCTGCTCGGCATCCCGTGGAGAGTGGCGTTCGCATTGCAGGATGACGGTTGGATATTGCGCTCGGATATCATTTGGGGAAAAACCAATCCCATGCCGGAAAGCGTGAAAGACCGTCCAAGCAAAAGCTACGAGCATATTTTTCTATTCTCCAAAACCGAAAAATACTATTACGACTACCAGTCCGTAAGACAACGGCAGTCGGAGAAAACCATTGAGGATTTAGCTCACCGGCATACGCTCGGCAACAAAAGCGCATATGGTGGCGTCCGCGAGGATTTGGGAAGAGACCGTAGGGAATACGTGGCATCGGACGGCAGACGAAACCTACGCGACGTGTGGATGTTGCCGACCCGCCCGTATGCGGGAGCGCATTTTGCGGCTTTTCCGTTGGATATTCCCCTCACATGCATTCAGGCCGGTTGCAAGCCGGGCGGCGTGACGCTCGACCCGTTCAACGGTTCCGGTACCACCGGGTTGGCGGCTGCGATGCTGGGGTGTAGGTATGTCGGTGTTGATTTAAACGAACAATATTTGGAATTGAGTCTGCGAGACCGTCTGAATCAGCCTGCGTTCGTATAGGAGATTGGAAAAAAATGCTGTCGTTATTATCACAACAGAATGTGCTTATCGCATTGGCTGTGGGAGCTATCATATTGGCGCTCATGTTCCTTGTGTCCGCATTGGAAGACTTGTTGGGTAGTGATACGAGACTAGGGGAGTTGTGCGGTCGCAGGAACCTGAGATGGGCTGTGGTCATTCTGACCATCGTGGCGGTTCTCACGGTAGTGGTCATCTGACTTTTCTGACTGGGGCGGCGTCGAGTCGCCCCTTTTTTATTTTCGGAATCGTGGATTTGAGTTTTCAGGCAATCACTTAACCTATGCTATATTGGAATCGTTCACATAAGCAGACGTAAAGGAAAACCATGAACCAAAAAGTCCTCATCGCTCTCAACAACGGAGCGAAACGTATCGTATACCGTGACGACCTCTGCCACGAGCTGGCCGACCTGCTCCGGCTCTACCTGCACGCCGACGCGTTGCCGGGAACAGGGGAACGTTGGGAACTGTTGAGGACGCTTGCATCCACTCTCATTGGTCGCGCTGTCGAAAAAGGGCTTTTTGAGGACTGCGCCCGCGTGAACGTGTATCCGGTTTCTTTTCAAATGGTTCAGCCTGATTGACGTATTCAACAAACTGAGTTACAGTGGAACTGTTCACACATATAGACCCAAAGGAGAAAACCAAATGACCGTCAACGAACTCATAGAACAATTGAAGAACCTACCCAAGGAAGTATGCGAACAACCCATCATGAACGGCAAGCCGAACGTAGGCTACCGGCTAGCCGGTCTTCACGCAATTTCAGCCGCCAAGGTCATTGTATCCGACGACGGCGTTTGCAACGTGTACGACCCGGAGCTTTCCGACGAGGAAAACGTAACAGAGTTGGAAAACCGATATGGCATGCCAATGCATGTCGAGCATCGAGTGCTGGCGTTCTTCGATTGAGAAAGGTTCTATGAAAATGGACGCGCACACTCCTATCAATATTCCCATCCGTCTCGAACAGTGGCTCAAAGGCGACAACGTTTTAGATGTCGAAACAATCATCATCGACGCCCGGCCAATCCTAGACGCAACCGATTTCGACAATCTTCCCGAATGGGAGGATTGGGATGCGGACTTCATCGCGGAGGACGCTCAAAGAATCGGACTGCTGAAAATGTGGTCTGGGCCATTCACGGTCGAACTGTTTAATTGCGACGAGTATCCCGACTATCTCGAATGGCGTAAAACCCATAAGACCATTGAGGGTGCCGCAGAACATATCCTCGACTTGAGCAAGAAGGAATTGCAACGGCGAATCGAAGAAACCAAGAAGCAACTCGACAAGTATGTTAGCCAATATGAGGCATTATGCGAGGAACAGTATCCGCGTCAAACTTCTGGAACGGAACTGGTTGGCAGACTACTCGTCTAACATCCGAAGGGAAAAAGGAAAGCCAAAGATTGGAAGACTGCCGTATTCATACTTGCTTCTACTCTGTTGGACATGGCCCGCGCCATGGGTGGTCACAGCTACGACGAGATGTGGCGGGCCAACGCTTTGCCGGGCATAATCGGGTCGGCCTGTACGACGAACAAGGAAAGGTTTTTTAATGTCGGTTGATTCGATTCTCTCATTGGTGGGCCTGCTGTTCGCTGTTCTGGGTGTGCTGGCCACTCTCATCTCCTACGCCTTCGGTTTGGAGTGGGCGGACGTTCTAGTTCCGTTCTGTTTCTTCGTTCTGCTGGTCTGTCAGATGGTGCGACTTGTCTGCTATCGGGAAACCGACGCGCTGGCTCCCATGGCGACAGCAGGATTTGCCGTCATCATCTGGCTGGTGGCTCTCACGCGGCGGAACGGAGGTTCTTGAAATGATTGACATGCAGGACACTGAGGAAAATCGTTGGCTACTGCTGGATATGGCCCGTGCTATGGGTGGCTACGGCTACGACGAGATGTGGTGGGCTGACGTTTTTGAGCCGGACGAATTGGAGTATTCCGCTCCCGACTTGTATGAGAAGTTCGTCAACTCGTCCGACTATGACCCTGCCGCTCACTGGTTCCGTCGTAAGGAATACGGTGTCGGTTTCAAGTCGGTCACGGACGAGAGCCTGTTGGCGGATGCTTGGCATATGCGGGATGATATTGTCGAATTGGCTTCTCGTAGGGATGTGTGGCTGAATATTCCGGATATCGATTTTGTTTCGTGTATTCGGAAGCTTGGGGTTGTGGTTTCTTAGGATTATTTCCCTGAATATTTCATGCTATACTGGAAACGTTCACAAAAAAGTTTTCAGAAGGAGCAAAATGGGCAACATCGAAACACTCGTCACACCCATCCCAAAGGGCCAGACGAAAAATGCAACCACGGAAAAGGCCATCGTCATCTCCTACAGTTCGAACGGCCACTACCGTGAGCGAATCTTCTCCAAGGAATCCTATACAAGTGGCAGTTCATGCTATCGGAACGGAGCATATTATCTGGATGCACTTCTCGGCGGACAACTCGACTGGGAGTCCGTGGAAGCCGCAGGTTTCGACTCGACAGCCGGATTGAAAGCCTACGCCATCAAGGACGGAGTTCCCTTGTGGCATTGGGTTCTGACTGACGGCACCGTCATAACCTCAATACAACAGTTCGAATACTGCAAGTTCTCAATGGCTAAAATCAAAACATTGGATGGCCGGAATGTAATCCTGAACATGTCGAACGTCCTGTACGCGACCACTGACGAGAAGTGAGGTATGGGAATGACGGTGAACGAGCTTATAGAAAAACTCCAAAAACTCACGCCGGAAGAACGAGAACTTCCCGTATGCAACTATTCGTTGCTTGACCCATATGCCATCAACGAATTCGAATACTATGACGAAATAGTCGATGAAGTGCATGTGGACGAGATTACTAATCCCGCTAATTCAGAACTGACGGTGGGTGAAAAAGCCGTGTTTTTAAGGTAGGAACAAAATTGACCGTGCAAGAACCCATCAAAGCGCTTCAAAACCTTCCAGCAGAATCCCAGAACCGTCCGGTCTGTGTGGCCGTAGCCTCGAACGACCCTAACGGTATCCCCTATTCGGAATACCGTCTGGGAGATTCCTCGAAAGTGGAGGAACGATATTCCGAATGCGGGGGAGGGAGAACCGCAGTGGTTCTTCCCGCAGTGATGGACGAGGTTGTTAAATAGAGGATTTGTTGACGACGACAGGAGGGAAGACAAACATGGTCGAGGAATACTGGAAACGTCTTTGCCGCTCGTTTAACAAGAAATACGTTCGTGAAATAGAGACGAGATTGCAGGAGAAAAACCATGATGGTGAACGTCGTCATACTTGAAGACCAGTATGCGCCGGAGGAATACGAGATTGTCGGCGTATGTGATGACACGCATCTCAGGAACACATATGCGGAAGCTGTTAGAAGACATGTCGGGAACCCTGTTCTCGAATTCGAGCGACATGACCGTGAGCGGGAAGCGCACTCGTACATTCATGTCACACGAATCGAAATGAACAAAACGAAGGAGTAACCGTGGAAAACCACTATTATGCGACGTTAGGTCACGCTAATGCCGACATATTGCCACTCGTGCAACAGTTCGATAGTCGGCGGCGGAGAGACCAGTGGGTTCAGCATTCCCGACTAGCTGGTTCCGATATTGAGGTGCGACCGGTCACGGCTAGACAGGCTGATTCGTTGACCCGTAGACTGGTTCACCGGCTCGACCGGTATCTTCTGCAAGCTCCGGAATACGAGCCGTTATCGGACATGAAAGACGAATACTATCTGCGACGTAACCCGTTCTGCCATCATGACGGCAATTACGACGCGCCACTGTCCACAGTCAACGGCTCCTACCGTCCCTACCTGCAATGGCGGGAAAGCAACACGTGGGAGCATGAAGTCTGGTACTGGGGGGTACTATTGGCTTCTGCTGCGGATAGGATGCTTGCGGAGAAGTTTAGAAAACATTTGAGCGAACTGCACAGTCGGGAGGACTGTCGGGATATTCAACGCATGACTGCGGAAATCAAATGGTTCACCATCCCCGAAGTCAATCTCATGGCAGAGACCGGGGACTCACAAAACTGGTACCCTCGCTACTCGCATTCAGACATGAACGACAATATTCGTCTCCGCTTGAACAAGGCGATTGAAACCACCGACTCTGAGGAATTCGTGGACATTGCCTACAAGCTGGGACTATTCCTCCCGGAAGGGGAAGACGATTGAGCGTCGAAGAAACAGGAGTTTGGACGGAAACTTATCCAAAAGAACCTTGCCCATTCTGCGGAAAAACGGTTGCTATTCGAATCAGCGAGATTCTTATTGTGGACAAAAAATACTGGAAAGTCCGTATTTTCGACGATAGTGGTTGCCCGTTGTCCGCAATGTTCGAGCGGGGCTTGCGAATGGGGTCAGCGGGGGAAGTGTGTGCCGTTCTTAAAAAGGATTGGCATGAGATTGTGGAAACCGTTTCCAATATGCCGGTTTGTCCTGAATGTGGACGCTCTCCGGTTTGTCGTTATTCCAAGAACCTCGACCGTTGGATTATCCTTTGCGAAAAAGGACATTTGAGAACGGATGAGGCTTTCGTTCTCTCTGCCATGAGGAATTGGAACAAGAAAGTCGGTCAATATGTTTGCGACAATCAGAACCAACGACTCGGTCAATGTCTGACGGAGTTTTGGTATCAAGGGGATACGTCGGACGAGAATCTTCCGGAATTCATGAGGCAAAGCTGGCGTGAACGAAAACGTGAATTACCATCCGCTCCGCCGTTGCGTCATCTGCAACGAACTAGTGGAGGCCGACGACCCGACATGCGCGGTCTGCGGACAACCGGCTTGCAGTGACCACGCTTACGATGTGGGTGGCGGCGAATGGTATTGCACCGACTGCTGCCACGGAAAAACTCACCCGTGTGCGGACTGTGATGCGCCCTCCCATTGGCGGTGCAAGGATTGCGGCAAATGGGTTTGCGAAAACCATTCGACATTCGTCACGGTTCAAGGTGAGGAATTCTATACTCTTTTCGGCTACTACTGCGATACTGATTTACGGTGGGAACTAGCGGAAGAACAAGCTAAGGAGGTGACGTTGTGAGCGAAAAAACCAGACGGGATAAGACGTTGAAGCTTATCGAGGACGGCGAAGACGATGAGGTCATTCGAGTCCTAACCGGATACCAGCCGTCGGTAATCCAAATGCTCAGAAAGGAAGCCATATGCAACATCACAAAACCCGATAGAGGGGACTCCTCTGATTCGGATTTGGAAGTGCAAGGCGACCTGTTCTAATATTTCGGCAAAAACAAGCACTAACCCAAAGGAATAAATCTTGACCGTTGAAATCAGCGGCATGTACACCGCCAACATGAAACGCCGGGCGAACCTATATCTTTGGCGGGGCAATATCCCCATCGTGGACTCCGTTCAGGATGTTCGGCGGGAGGATATCGGCACTGTTGTAGAAAAGCTCCGAATGTTTGTGGGTGCTCTTATCGACGCCGGATACGGCGGGGATAACGTGTTGGGTTGGCGTAATGACCCGGTTTGTGTGAGAGGAACAAGCTGGTTCACGCTTGAGTTTTAGCCGCTCCTTTTCTGGGAGTGGCTTTTATTTTCCCATCCAGATGTTATAGTGGAATTGTTCACAAAAAAAATGGTTAAGGAGAAAAATATGAGCGACAAAAACACCACACCAAAACTTCCCAAGTACAAGAAGACCATCGACACCACCGGGTTCGGACTATCCTGCGTCACCGAATACGGGTTCGATGACGCAGGGCTGTTCCACCACTCATACACGTACGACTACAAGAACAGGAAGGCCGTCATCCAAGTGATGGGAAGCCAGCAGCCCGCCGACTGGCATACCCGCCAAAGCGCCTACGCCTCCTACTATGAGGATGGGAAACAGGTAGGCCGAACCCGTGCCTATAACATTCTTGAAAACGCTCAAATCAAGGCAGTCCGTTGGATTATGGGCTTCGGCTCGGATAGCAAGGCGGAAGAAGCCTATCGTGCCGTTCGACTGGAGAAAAGCCATCGCAATCAGCAAATCTGCCGTCGCATCCCCAAACCATTGCGCATGGAAGTCGAGGGGCTTGCAAATAAGCTGGGTTTGAAAATCCACGGCGACGAAGACAACAGCATTGTGGAAACGTTCGTGAACACGTATCTCGCCACTGCGGAACAGAATGGTCTGATTGAACTGAGAGAACGTCAATACGGTTACGAAAAGTCGATGACCGTATGGCTGGACGGGGATGCGAGCCGCAAAACCGAAGACGCCCCCGACTGGGAGAAGTTCAAGGAAACCGTCGTGGAAATCGTCCCACTCTATTTGGAATGTAGACGGAAAACGGCGGAAAGCGTTGGTCTGGGGGAGAAGCTGGCTGAAAACTAATCCTGATGGTTGGGACAGAAAACTGCTCCAACCATTTTTGTTGCGTTCTCCAATATCTGCCTATAATCCTCAAGGACACCTACTGTCACGTTTAAGTCCACGGCCATTGGGAAAAGCTCACCCTCATAGATTCGTTCGGATTGGATATATTCGAACGGATTGATAAGCAGTATCGCCGTCTCCTTACGAACGTATGATTCAGCCTTGTCATCGTATTGTTTCCAGCAACAAGTATCACCGTGAGTCCAATGGAATAGTTCATGCGTTAACGTGCATCGTTTCTGCCGCTCGTTCAACCGTGGGTCTATGACGATTATTCGGGTTTCCTCGTCATATACGCCGTTGATGTTTTCCGGAAGTTCCTCCTCGAAAACGTATGGCGCTTGACGTGCGAGTCCTACCATCCGTTTTATCTCTTCATAGCACATTCGCCGGTCGATGGCGACGCTTCTGTTGTCTACTGGGGGATGTTTCAGCAACCGTCCTCGCTTTCCGATTCCGCTTGCTTGTTGGGGTCGTGGTTTGCGGCCAATGTGAGGTCGCCGGAATTGATTTTACGCAGGACGGCTTGAAGCTGCTGTTCCACGACGGATTGCGTGGAATGGTATCCGTTGTGTCCGGCGATGAGTTCTTCTGGGGTCATGTTCCATGCGTGGGCGAGTTTTTCCACGTCGGCGGGGAGCCATTCGACCGTTTCGTTGTATCGTGTGGTGACGTAGCTGGGGCTTTTGCCTAGTTGACGCGCGATGTCCCGTGCGGAGAGCCGTCGGATTCCGGCTTCCGCTAGGATGCGTTGGTTGATTCTTCTGTTGAATTCGCTGGTTTGGTTTTTTCTTTTTCCCATGTTTTTTCATGATAACTGATTTTTAACATGAAACGCGTGGTTTTAGATTTGATAGCATACTTTTATATGCTATTGTCTGTAATTACGAACACTTGTTCACTTGAAGAAACAGGAAGTCAATGCATAACATGAGTTACGACAAGGCACGGACGCCCTTGTGGACAGTCGGGTAGACACCTCCAAGAAACCCGTCCCACACACCCCGCCTCAAAATTGGAGGAACACACCCCCAATTTTGTGAATACGCCCAGTATGACTAGAATAAAAAACGTCCACACAATATAAGCCAGACTCCATACAGGCCAGACCAAAAGGAATGTTTTGAGAAAGACAATAGACCAGAAAATCCTCTTGGATAAACACTTCACAAAATTGGACATCCTAGGCCAGCACCTATGGATGATGCTCCAACTGCATCCGAAGACCAATGCTCTCGGCGTATGTGATTGGACGTTTGGAAAAATCAACGCTTACACTCACGGAAACACTCCCACCCTATTCCAACAGGCGGGCCGGGAACTCGTAAACGAAGGACTACTGGTCATAGACGAGGACACCGAAGAAGCACTCCTCCTCGACCACATCGACCCCACGGCGGACTCCGGAACCATCGAATCCGCATACCTTGGAACCGCCAGCCCAAGACTGCGCAGAATCCTAGTCAGTGAACTGAACCGAACCCTCCGACAGGGAAAGCACTTCTCGTTCGAGTGGGAGGAGATTCATGACATCCTCAGTGAATCGAATGCCGACTCCGACGAATATGAGGAGCCGCATCCAAGCGTGGAACCCGTCGAGGATGATTCCCTAAACACCTCCCAGACAGATAATTCCACCTCCAAAAAGGAAAAAGAACCCGCCAAGCAGGACGATACCGAAACCTCAAGCGTGAAACCCGTAGAAGCGGAAGACAAGCCTGTCGGGAAGCGTCGTGGACGGCCACGTAAGAATCCACTCCCTCCGGAAGGAGAAGACAAACCGAAGCGTCGTCGCGGTCGCCCCCGCAAGTACAAACCCGAACCGGTCGAACTGATGGACGGAACCATGGAGCCTCCGTTCGAGGAGCCGATGACCATGGAACAGGTCGAGGTTCTGCCCCAATACGATTCCGACACCCCAATCGACGTGGATGATGACGGGGAACCCAAGTATTTGCAGTGGGATGAAATCCCGCAACAGCTTTGGTTCTGGCATCCACTGCCCGAAGACTGGTCTCCGACCGAGAAAGCATCGAAACTGTACAAGGATTTGGGTGGTGGAAGCAAGATGACCATTTTGCAAGCGGCTGACTCGTTCCGTAAGGTCTACGATTCACGCTTGTACGTGAAACGTGACAATGGTTTCAAGGCCGCTCCGCTTTCGCCTGACCGACTTTTCATCCAGCAGTTGCTTCACTGGCGTAAGGAAAAGGACGAGGAAAACGAACGCAAAGCCAAGGAAAAAGCCGAGCGGGAAGCGTTTCTCGATGAAGAACCGACAATCGACGTAGACCCCATCTGGGGAAACCCCGAAGACTTGGTTTCCGCCAAAGTGGAACAGGAAAATCCCCAACAGGAGGAAGTGACCCCACTGATTCCAGACGAGGAAGTACCGAAAGTCCGCCACTACAAGCGGATGGTGCCGAAGGATTGGAAACCGAACCAGAAGCACATCGACCGAGCCAATGAACTGAACATCGACGTGAACACGGAAGCCGAGAAATTCTACAACTACAGCCATTCCAATGGCAAGAAATACTTGGACTTCGACCGCGCCTTTGACAATTGGCTTCTCAATGCCGACAAGTTTAACAGGAACGGTCAGAGCAGACGCAAAACCCGTAGCGAGGAAGGATACGAGCACAACATGAACATGCTGAAAGAATCCCTCGCCCAAGCCGGATGGGATGAATGATGACAGCACAGGCTCCAACACAAGGAACGTTGACCACGGCACAGGCCAGCAATGGCAAACAGCATTACCCACGCGCCTTCGAACGCCCGTGCGCCATCGCGCTGTTGACTCAAATCAACAGCCATTACGGCAACAAGCCGTTGGATGACGCGCAGGTGGATAACTTCGTCAACGAAATCGACCATACGATTAAAGCCGACGAAGCCCGTCAAGCCATCATCGAATTCTTCCAGACACATTCGTCACGGGAAGCTTGGATTGCTCCCTACGACATCAATCAGATGGTCAGGAGGAAGCGTTTGAGCAGAGTGCCATCCAATGCTGAAATCAGCCGCATGCTCGACGGATATGGCATCACCGACGCGAACACCGCTTGGGGTTTCAGACGTGGACTGACCTACGCCATCTCCAAGGGCGCTTCGCCGGAACGCGCTATCGAGTATGCGAAAAGACACTGTGATGATGTGAAGACCATCTCCAACACCCCAGACCAGTATCCACAGCTCACAGCCGGTGACAACGTGGGGAAGGAAGACGGTGTCACATCATTCTCAGCACTATTGAAAGACTTCCGGTCAGGATTAGAACGAACCTCCACACAGGCCAATCCAGTCCCAACCGAAAACAAACCGACAATCCAGAAAACCGATAAGAAAGAAGAAACCAAACAATGACCGACGTCACCACCAAGCTCATTCATGACACTTTCATCCAGAATCGTCCCGACGAGGTAGGCGAACAGGAAGCCGAGGAACTGTTCAACCATTGGCTCGAATTCCACGGATTCCAGCCGGAGGAACAGCCCATCGCACCAGCCGGATTCGAGTATGAGACCGTCAAAACCAAGGAGGATTCCACACCATCCTCCGACGACTTGGACGTCATCGCCCTCGCATCCGACAATGCCACCAATTCCGCCTCAATGATTTCCGACGTGATGGATTCTCTTCCTGAAAGCACCCGGGAAGCGCTTGCGTGCGCGTTGAACGACTTTGACTGCGCCGCCGAGCATCTACACAGGTTGCTCGACAAGTACAATTACAAGCCTTTGGAAGAAAGGGAGGAAGAGTGAAGTAGCACAAGAACACAAAACCAATCCACACACAGTAAGAAACCAGAAGGAAAAGATTTGGAAAACAAACTCCGAGGGAAAATCCCCTTCATCGCGGCAGTGTCCGCACTATCCATGCTCGCCTCCGCAAACGTGGCATTGGCCGCAGAGGTCGGCAACCCAATCATCGTGGACAAGACCAACATGTTCACAGCTGATGAAACCGTTGACCTGTTGGGCGGCGACTTGGGCGAAGCGGCGAACTTCGGTCTCGTCGGCTTCGACTCCGTCCACTTGAACGCGCATACGAACAGCAACATCGCCACCGAACACGCCTACATCGGAGCAGCCTTCGGCAATCACGCCAACGGCGTGGACGAGCCGGAAGTCAGCTACATGGACAAGGTTGACGGCAACATCAACGTCAATCTGCCCGCCGACTCCAAGATTGTCTTCGGACAGTCCAACACCATCGGACAGACCGACAACGGCAACAGTTGGACGATGAACGGGAACAAGCTGGAAATGCAGACCAGTGGAAGCCTCCCGAAGTCCGAACGAGTGCTCAAGGACTCCAAGACCGTCAAATACCTTGATTTGAAGTCCATGGAAAAGAGCATGACCAGCCTGTCAGCCAAGTGGTCGAAAACTCCGGAAGCCAACGCGACCCATGATTTCTCCGACATGAACAAGCGTCACATCGACGCCAACGGTGATGTCGCTCATATCAACATCGACGCGAAAGAACTACAAGGTAATCGTGTGACCGCCACGTTGGGAGACAATACCCGTCTCATCGTGAACGTTGACGCCGAAGGTGCGAACAATATCACGCTGCCCCAATTGGACGTGGACGGTATCAATCACGCCGAATACGCCAAGTGGACGGACAAGGGTGTTATTTACAATCTGACCGACTCCAAAGCCAAGGACGGACAATATCACGGCAACGTCGGCACGGCTGGCGCATCCTCTTCCGTAATTCTTGCGCCGGAGGCCAACGTGGATGCATCCCAGAACGTCGAAGGACAGATTATCGCCCAGAACGTGACCATCGGCGGTGAATTCCATCGCAACAGCGTGAATGTTCCCGTCGCCCGCCACGTGGAAGTGAAATTGGACGGTCAGGACAAGACCGAAACCACTCCGTTCGTCGTACCCCGACCAGCCAAGAAACACTACCGTTTTACCGTCTGGACTACCAATCCGGACGGTACCGGCGACTCCTACAAGCCGGGCGACACCGTGACCACCATTCCGAAGAACACCACCCTGTACCCGCAGTGGGAGGCGAAGCATTTGCTTCGCTATGATACGAACGGTGGCAACGGCAAGTATGAGGATTCCGACCTGCCGTCAGATGTGTCTGACACGGTTCCAACCCGCGACGGTTACGAGTTCGACGGTTGGACTATCAACGGTTCTGATGTCAAGTCCGGTGATTCCGTTGAGGATAATGGTTCCGATGTGACCGTGGTCGCACAGTGGACTCCGGTCAAGCAGGATGTGACCCCGACGAAGCCGGAAACCCCGAAGGGCGATAATAAGGCCGACAACGGTGGCAACGGGTCTGAGACTCCGAAGGATGATAAGACGGATACTCCATCCAAGGGCGACAACAAGACCGACGATTCCAAGCCGAACACTCCGAAGGACGATAGCAATACCGATGTTCCTTCCAAGGGTGATGATTCTAAGCCGGAAACCCCGAAAGGTGACGATAAGACGGAGACCCCATCCAAGGATGACTCCGGCAAGAACGATACTCCGAAGGGTGATGGCACCAACACTCCAACCAATCCGGAAACTCCGAAGGACGATACGGACAATAACGATACTCCGTCAAAGGATGACTCCGACAAGTCCGACAATGATACGAAGGTTCCATCCGACGATAAAAACGATGTGAACACTCCGACCAGCGATAAGACCACCAACACCGGCAAGACCAACACCGGCAAGAAGACAGTGGATACCAAAAACAATACTCAGACCGCTCAACAGGACGGTCAGGGCTTGGCTACCACCGGCGTGGCAGTCGGCGTCATCGCGGTCGCGGTCATTGTGCTTGCCGCCGCCGGTGTAATCCTCTCCGTCGCAAAACGACATGAGGGCAACCGCTGACATTACCTCTCTTCCAATAGAGGGATAATGTGACTCCAATCCCGCCGTCTTTTTTGATGGCGGGATTTTTTCTACCTATGTTATACTGGCAGTGTTCACAAAATCGGTGAAGAGGTAAAACTTTTGAAAGACTACGACTGGTGGGTAAAAGCGTGGAACGCCTATAACAATCCACCCACCAAAACGATTCCATTGGACGCGTCCGATGCTCTCCAATGGAAAATCACGTCCGTGGTGGTTCTTGTCATAGCCATATTCGCAATCCTGTTAATCATCCGACGGGCCATAGCTGACGCTAAAGAAGACATGATGGGGAAAATCGAACTCGTCGCCGCAGTAATCGCTTCGGTCTGTCTGTCCGTTATGTGTGTCTGGATGGTTTACGACGCTTTTGCCACGGAACAAACCCAAGAAGTCAAAACCAGTGTCACCCACCCGCTCGGTTTCGAAGACCAATTGGAAAAAGACTACAAAGTGTCAAATCTATCTTGTAAGACCGACGCTTACTCAATCCTCCCCGACCATGGTTCCTACGATTGCACGTTCACCAGCAAGGACGGGAAAACAGTAACGAAGGGCACTCTCGTTGTAACCGAGGACGAAAAAGTTGGACTATACGACGCCAAGGGAAAGCTGGTTCAAAAAAATTGAAAGATTTCAGCAATTGGCTGGAAGCGTGGAAGAATTATCCTCCTGTTCCTGACTGGTTAAACATTTTAGGCACTATTGTTATTGGTGTTCTCCTAGTATTGATGGCCGTCGGAATAATCGTCGGCTTTATCGGGGCTTTTCTCCGCGATAGTCTCTTATTCGTAAGAATTATCTTCATAAGTCTTGTTAGCGGACTTATAGGCGTATTACTCGTAATGTGTGTCAGCGACCTTATCGACAACTATTACAAACAGCGTTCGACGGCACCTCCCACTATTCGCGAGCAGATTTCCAAAGTTTGGAACTTGGACGACATCGACTGCGATTTTCCTAACAAAGACAAACTTCCTACCGAAGATTTGAAATGCGTCGTCTACCGTGGCGACAAGAAGACCAAAGTCACACTGCACGCAAGCGAAAACAAACTCGGCCTGTACACACAGGATGGAAAACGTTTCCCAATCAAATAGGAAGGATTTAAAAAGTGTTAGAGCATGGCGAAGAACTTAACCTGAGAATGTTGCAACCATTGGACACGGACACTACGGCTGGCATACTCCGCAAATCCGGCTATCTGGTTCCATTATCCAAGTGGAGCAAGGCCCGGCAAGACTACAAAGGCAATACAGACCGTTGGGCGTTCAATATCATGGCATGTGCTTTCATTGGCCTCATGGTCGCCTGTTTGGAAATGTGGTCTACCCGAAATATTCCAATCAAACTTCCGGAATATACTCCCGTAGCCGTTTTTCTACTGGGTTTCGCTTTTGGTTGGGTGCAACTGTTAGGCACGTCCGATAGGCGGAAAAAGGTTTTTCGACCGAAGCCGGATAATCCAGTCCAAGTATTGGAGTCTACTTTCGACGTTCATGTGGCTGGAGACAGTGACACATCGCTTTTCGACAAGACTGGATATAAGAAACTTCTTCTTCATGTTGACGGCACTCACTACGCTCAGGCTACATTGTTTGTTTGGGAAGAATCATACGATTTGAAGGAAGAGCGTACTTGGCCTTTGGTTAGTATCGCATTGTTCGATGAGGACGGCAAACCGGTCAAACTGCAATCGTTTGAGTCGAAGAAGGAAGCTGAAAACGTTGAACGGTAGACCAACTTTGGAAGAGCGGGAGAAAGCCCGCCAATGGTTGGAGCAGGATATTCGACTGTCTAGGAAAGCGTTCGAATCCCGTTTGACTAGAGAAAGAGAATCTTGTCCCCAAATGGACAAAGGAAATCAGAATGGCGTATCAAGACCCGTGGCGTGAGGCTGTTGAAAACGCTAAAGAACTTCTCCGACTGGGGATGTCACCGCAAAAAGTGCAGGAGCGAACCCGACTTCCCAAGAGCACCATCGACAAGATAGCCCCACCTATACTGCAAGAGAACGCGGAACGTGAAGCCATTCAGGAAGCCGAACGTGCTTTGAAGCGGGAGCATGAAAAAATCCTCAAGGAAAAATATCCATGCCCGCTCTGCCATAAAGGTTATGGGATTGTTGACGGTGGAGCGCTCACCGCGTTTTTGAACGGTTCCGTCTGCCGTATCGGCGCGGAAGATGAGACCGTTGGCAAGGGAAGCCCATTCTTCCGTCCCTACTATGCCCACTGTTCGTATAGGCGTTGTCCAGCCCGACTGATTTTTCCCCGTGACTCGCGGGAGGAAGCGTTGAGGGCTTTCCTGTTGGGAGAGTGGATTAGACCACACCCGTTCGTCAGTGTGAGCGACGGTTCCGAATGGACGTACACCAAACAGGGATTGGCGTCTGCCGTTTCATCATTGATGAACGATTATTCACCGGAGCAGATAAAACAATTAGGTTTCAATCCGATTGCCGTGGACGAGTTGGCGAACCGTAGGGCGTTACGAATCGCCAAATTCAATCCGGACGCTTTCGATTTGACGCTTATGTGTCCCAAGTGCGGTAGTCGGGGAGAGTTCCGCAAGGCCGTTAATCCGAAGAATCATAGCAAGGAGTCATGGTGTTGCTGGTGGAGGGTCGGCTGTCCAAGATGTGGAGCCAGAACCGTTAACTCGTTTCCTACCCGTGAACAGGCGCAGTCCGCTTTCGAGGAGGGGGACTTGTTAAGGGAGCCGAAAATAGATAAGTCCGGAAGTGGAAAGGATTGACGAAGTTGTTCCATCTGCATGCAAGACATGAAAACAAGTCGGAGTCAACTCATACCGGTACATTGGTCGAAGTTGAAAAACTGAAATCCGTCATGTACGGTCTCGCCATCGGTGACGCATTGGGAGTCCCATACGAGTTTCAACAGAGAGACACATTCAACTGCACTGGAATGATTGGTCATGGCGAGCATAACCAGCCAGCAGGAACATGGAGCGATGACACCGCGTTGAGTCTAGCAACCTTGGACTCGCTTACCGAATGCCATGGTGAAGTCAACACCGCCGACATGCTCATGCGTTACCGAATGTGGTTGGAACATGGAATGTATATGCCGGACGGGAACACGTTTGATTCCGGTATCACAGTAGCCACAGCCATCAGGTCAAGGCATGGTTGCGATGGCCTGAACGATAACGGCAATGGTTCGCTAATGCGGGTCGCACCATGCGCCTTCTACAATTTGCCAGACGTGGAAATCAAACAGGTCAGCGCCATCACCCACGCCCACGAAATCAGTATGACCGCTTGTGTTCAATACGTTCGGATATTAGAAGGACTGTTACACTGCAATCCACCGCACAAGGCGATAGAGGATTCCGGATTCCCGTTCGACCCGACCATTCCCAGAACGGAAGTAGAATCGGACGGATTCGTAGTCCACACGCTAAACGCGGCACTCTGGTGTCTAACAAACACTCACAATTATCAGGAGTGTGTACTCGCCGCAGTAAATCTCGGAGAAGACACGGACACCACAGCCAGTGTCGCGGGAGCGTTAGCCGGAGCCGTCTATGGGTTCGACGCCATTCCTACGGAGTGGATTGAAAAATTACGAGGAAGTGAACTTATGGACATGTATGTTTCAGAAGCGGAGATAAGATGCTGACCTTACCGATAACTCGGAAATGGTACGTCATGATTCTTTCCGGTGAGAAGACGGAAGAATACCGAGAAGTCAAACCCTACTACGATTCTCGCTTCCGCCGACTGTTCGACATGGACGAGTCGAATAATCCAACAGGATTGGACGAGCATCCAATACTGTTCCGCAACGGATACTCTCATACGAGTCCAAGCTTCACTGCCATCTGCACGCTCTCTAAAGGAGATGGTCGTACCGAATGGGGAGCCGAACCACATAAACGGTATTGGATATTAAACATCCACCGAATCCACAAATAGGTTTTTACACCCTTTCGGAGTATGTTTTAGCTACGAGGAAAACACACTCCGAAAGGAAACCTAACCGTGAAATATCTACTACTAATACTCGTCCCATCCTCCATCCTGCAATGGTTGCTCCTACTTGTATGCGGCGTGGGAGGATGGTTCCTGTTCTCCACTCAGTTTAAAACCTCAAAAGAGTCCACCGCCACGGTCAACATACTAGGGGCCGTGTGTGGTATCGCATTCTTTTACGGATTGAAGAATGGTCTCGGTGGTTTGAGTGACATGTTCATGTCACTCACCGGAAAATACGTGTACGGGTATCCGCATTCGCAAGTTCCCCTAATCAACGCGTTTATCGCCATTCCTCGTATCCTCATTGGTGTTTTTTGCATGTGTGCCGCATATGGTCTTTATCAGCCGGTATCCGAAAAAGAAGGCGAGGAGTACAGGAGGCAGAGTCAGCAGAATGAGGCAAAGGAAGTTGAACAGGCTCTCAATCAGACCATCGACCAGATAGGCGTAGTCTTCAATCTGCTCAAAGCCGAACCCGGCCAACCAAATTATCACGGTTACAAGCTAGTGAACGAGGACTGCGGGGGTCAGCCAGACCCCTTATGGAACACCATGAACCCAGCCAACATCCAACAGGCGAGAAGCCAATACCGCCTCTACGGCAATCCGGGCGGCGGCCTATCACAGTCGAACTTCACCACCAATGAGATTCAATCCGGCCAGAAAGGTGAACAAATCCTCGCCAACATGATTACCGGCAACTGTCCCAACGTGGTGTCCTTCTGGTCGTTGCACGGTCTGAACGAGCAACACCAGTTCACTGACGCGGATATCGACTGCGTGATTGCCGGACAGGACAAGCAAGGCAAAACGCATTTGTGGTTCGTGGATGCGAAGAACTACAAAGGCAACGCGGACACTGCCTACCGTAACCTCACTCCAGACCAGCTATTGAGAATTAGCGTCAGTCAGAGTGCGTTCGAAACCGGTGTGGATGGTCGTCCGGATTTGAAGCTTTCCGCGAACATGAACTGGCAGAGGGACATGTGGGATTTCATGTTCCGTGGCAAGCTGGTTGAAGTGGAGTGGCTTGTCTGCATAGTGCCAACCTCCGATAAGGGCGTGCCGGATGTGACTGGGGTCATGTGGCCGGGTGATATTCCTTGCGTGACGCCGGAGGAGCTGGTGCGACGTGTCAATGCGGTTGACTTGGATTCGACGCAGAATCTTCCGTTGGACTGGTTGTATACTTTGAAACGGCATGTCAAGCACTGAGCTGTTTTTGGGCGCGGGTTGTTTTCTTCTCGCGCCTTTTTTGTTTTTGTTGTGTTCAGCATGTCTTCTCACTTTCGATGATATACTGGGATTGTTCACACAAAGGAGGTTGGAAATGCCAAACCAAACAACAATCCTCGCCCAACACGGACTAATCAAAGCAGACACCGCCACACCAAAAGACTGGGAAACCATCGACAACATCAGGGACAAAAGATTCAGCATCCCGCTAAGCTGGGAACAAATACAACAACTACTAGCCAAACACCCCACAATCCGCCCATACCTCTACCTCTCAACAGGACTCGACGGACTCGTACTACTCAACACCAATACAGGAGAAACCGCAAACACCCAACCACTCATCTTCGAAAACCTTTCAGACGAAAACGGTTCCATGTTCAGCATGGTCGAACAGCATATCAGCGAATGGGACAAGACCACACCCACAAAAACCCTCATACAACAAGGCAGAACAGACGAAGCCAAACAGCAGATAGACCACGCCACCGCACTGGCACCAACAGCCCTAATGGAACTCATCTATCAGCTCGTCCCATGGAAAGAATTGCACGACAGGCAATACCAGCGCATGACGGCATTGAACGTCAGAAAAAACGAAGAATACCCCACACGCCAATTCGACAGGCACCTCGTCAAGCTACTCCAGCAGACCAAGCCCTGCATTGGGGGAGAGGGAGCTTTGGAGAAGACGTTCGACAAGCCTATAACAGTGTACAGGGGTGAAATCGACAAGAGCGTGCATTTGGGTTTGAGTTGGACGACCAGCCTGAAAATCGCCAAAGGATTCGCAGAACGCTTCAACATGAGCGGAACCATATATTCGACTATGCTCAAGCCCGATGAAATATTGGCGGCTTACGCCGACGATGGAGAACAGGAGGTTCTTGCCAAAGTCAACGCAAGCCGCGTGAGGATGTTGTTAAAAAGGGCGTGTCGCACTTTTTAACATGGGATACTGGAAGCGTTCACATGAAGAGGAGAGTTTTTGAATCACCACATGTTACCTTGCGAGTCTCCTCCAAACTCGTAATAGTCATACTCGCCATCAGTGCCAAGGTAATTGTTAGGAGAAGCTGGCTTAGCCCCAGCACCAGCGCTATCCCTGTAGTTTCGATAATCGAAACCATTGCATCCGTATTGTGTGCAATTGTTGGAGTTCTGGGTTTGAGCGTACTGGCTTGAACCATTGGAGTAGGAGCCGCCATTATTGTTGGAGTAGGAGCCACTGGCATTCGAATAGCCGGGGTTGGAATAGGTTCCGGACGAGGTTCCGGCAGACTGGGTTTGCGCCTGTTCTTGAACTTGCTTCTGGGCGTCGGCTTGGGCTTTGGCGTTCTTGGAATCGTTCACGGCTTTGACCGCCTTGACGAGACTGTCGTTGGCTGTGGTCAACGTTTTCACGTCGGCTTTCTTATTGCCGCTGGTTTTCTTGGCGTTGTCGATGCTGGTCTTCAGGCTTGCCCGGGTCTTGTCGTCCTGTACTTTGCCTTCGGAATCCTTGTACAAATTTTCGGCCGATTTCACGGTCTTGTCTAGTGTGTCCTTCGCGTCCTTGACCTGCTTGGCCGTCTTGGACTTGTTCACGTTGCTTATGGCCTTGTTGATGGCGTCGATGGAATCATCGGCCTTGGCGATGTCGTCAACAACGCTGGCCTTGGCTTTGGACGCGCTCCACAGGTTCCACTTAGTGGCATGCGATGTGTCCGGAACGCCTTTCAGGGCCTCTCCCGTCTTGACGCTCTTCGTCAAGGAAGTCAACGTGGTCTTGTCAAGCACGTCCGCTTCCTTCGTCGCCTTGACGAGCGTCCGTGCTTCCGCAAGTGTCTTTACCAGCTTCGAATCAGCCTCCTTGGCTGACTCAAGCTGGGACTCATAGGAATCGTATGTTGTATTGGACGCATACGCGTAGCCACCGCCCACGCCGGCAAGGACAACAACTGCCGCGATAGTACTGACAATAATCGTCTTCTTGGCGGGCTTCTTGCCGTTTCCCTCGTCGTTTTCGTTTGGGTTGAGGATGGTGGTTTCCTGCGTCTCCTCAAGGTTTTGGTTCTTTTCCATTTTTGTTTTGCTCCTTGGTTCTTATGTTCGATTCTCCCATGTGGGGTAGGCGAACACTACTCTTTAATGTGGACAAACCCACCATAACACGAAAGTCGGCATGTCGCAACAAAAGATATGCTATACAGTCCAAAACAAGAGACAGAAGCAAATGGCAGTCTTCTACTCCTAGCAATACCAGCGTCTACGCCGCTGATATACGTTTGGTTCATCCCAATCCTCATCCATCATGCCGCTGTTGTAAGTGTTAACGGCGATGCTCAGTGAGTCACGGATTCGGGTTTCATTCCCGTAATCCGTAGACCAATCGTCCTCAATCCACCGCCAATCCTCCCACCGACGTGCCGGAATATGCGGATTCCTCTTCCGTGAATACGCATATTTTGCGACTTCGACATACTCCCAGTGAAACCGTCCGCAATCATAAGTGTGACTGAAACCGCGTGAACGGGCCTCGTCCTCGATAAGCGCATATGGTCTGTCCTTGAATGTTCTCGACATCATCGCCTCGTTTCGTGTCTTGGATTAAATGGTACCGGTAGCGGATAGGTAAACGAAAAAACATATCCTCTTTCTATAAGAAAATTCCGTTTTTTCCGAAGGTTGATTGTAAAAACCTGATATATGTGAAAACGACAATACAAACCTCTAAAGGAGTTCATCTATGGATAATCCATTGACTAAGACTCTCCGGAAAGACAAGCCTCCTATTCTTAAACGGGTAGGAAAAGCGGCAGTCGCTCTGGTAGCGGCCACCGCCACACTGCTTTCCGGTATGGTCACGGCTGGCTCGGCTCTAGCCGTCACCAGTCAAGGACACCCCGGATATAACACATCCGCATTCACATACGGCACATTCCATACTGGCGACAATTACATGGATATCGGAGTCGTCGGTTATCCTAACGGCAAACCCGCTTATTGCATCAATTTGGGTGAAATCTATACCGGTAGTGGTACTTGGGCTACCCAACCTGCTACCGGTAATTGGAAAATCGCCGCAGTCATGGTTGACCGCAACCAAAACAATAATGATGATATGACTCAAGCTGGTGTTGCCTACGCAATCCATGACCATTTGGATGTCAGTAATTCCGGTGGTGGTACGAATCCGGGTATTTGGAATGCTTTCAAGGCTCAAGGTGAAATCCATGCTCCGGGAGGTAAGGCCGCAGTCGCGCAAAAGGCCGCGGAATTGTGGAATGATGCGGTTGCGCACACCACGTCAAATATCAAAGCAACTTACAATTACACGAAGGGTAAGCGCACTGGAACCGCCAACCCCGGCGTCATGAATAGTAGCGGTCAGTATATTAGCGGTGTCCGCTACACCCTGACATTGGTTGGCCCCGCTAAGTTTGACGCGACCGGTACCAACACTTATACGGGTGTGACTACCGGTGGTGAGGAGCATATTCCATGGACCGCCACCGGAAACGGAACCGTCACCTATACCAATAAGGTTTCCGTCCCCCGAGTAGCCAAGCTGAATTCCCCCGGTCAGGACGTTATTCAGATAGCCGATCCTGAGAATCAGAGTGCGAACATCTCCTTCCAAGTCCAAAAGGACTTCCAGCCGACCGTCACCACCAAGGTGAACAGTAAACAGTTGACCCGTGGCTCTCCAGTTCAGGATAATGTGACCTCCGGTGTCGCTTCCTCCGACGATGAGTGGGCCGACGGTGTTCCCGTCAAATTCAAGGGCTACTATTTCGTCGGTGATTCCAAGCATATTCTTCAAGTCATCAAGAAGAAAAATGGTGAGAATCCGACCGACTATTTGAAGCGTCTGCGTGAGACCGATGGCATCCGTCAGGTTGCCGCTGCGACCACCAGCTTCACCAAGGGCGGTCAGACCAACACTGTTAAGGCGAAGGCCGCTACCGGTGCCATCGACTATGACAGTGTGAACGGTTTGGACGATTATCAGGTGTCCGATGAGGACGCTGGACTGTTCGGAACATGGGTTTGGGTTGAAGTCAAGGCAGACCAGTCCCAGCAGGACTACATCAAAGGCGATTACATCGATGAGTTCGGTAAGACTCAGGAAACGTCCGTGAGTGTTCTGCCGCCGAACCACGACTCCACCGTGTTGGAGCAGGAGTCCGGCATGAACAAGGACATCCTTGATGAAATCAACATCAGCCGTCTGCCGTCCGATTACGGCAAGTTCACCGGTGATACGAACTATGGTTTCGGTGCTGATGCGAAGGCCAAGATTCGTGTCTGGTGGGCTGGTTCCGGAACCGGCAACAAGGATGAGGATGAGAAGTACGTTCCGACCACCGAAGAGGAGCCTACTCAGGATGCCAACCACAAGCTGGTTGGCGAATGGGAGGTTCCGGCCATGAACGGCAAGTACAAGGTCGGCGGCGGTAAAATCGTTCTCTATCCGAGCGATGGTAGCGACGCCAAGACCGTTGCCACTGATGTGAACATCAAGGTCACGGATAAGGCCCATTGCGGCTACTACGTGTTCATCTACGACTTCCCGGGTTCCGACCGTGCGGAAGGATTCAAGAGCGCGTACAACAATCCGTGGGAACGTTCCTTCGTTACTCAGGACGCGCAACCCGTCACATTGACCACCAACGTGAACAAGACCACCGTCACCCAAGGTGAGAAGTTCTACGATACCGCGACCATCTCCGGTCTGGTTCCGCGTGGCTCCTATGTCACCTTCACCGCGTATGACGCCGTGTCCGGCGAGCCGGACGTGTCCACCAACAAGCTGTTGGACAACACTCGCGTGAACGTCACCAACGACCAAGCCGACCATTCCGACACCACCCAGTTCGAGGTGAAGTCCCCGGAAATCAGCACCAACAAGATTGGTAAGGTCTACTGGGTTGCGAAACTCTACAATGCCGAAGGAAAGGCTCTCGCGGGTCACGCCATCGGTTTGGAGAACGAGACCATCGAAGTGGTAGGCCCGTCCCTCACCACCAAGGCCAGCGCACAGCAGACCTATGTCGGTCGTCCGTTCCACGACACCGCCGTCATCAACAACAAGATTGACGCGGGAGCCTATCTGACATTCACCGCCTATGACGCGGTTTCCGGCAAGCCGGATACGAATGCTGCGAAACTGCTTGACAACAAGCGTGTGGACATTCCAGCCGACAAGATTGCATCTTCCGGCGCCGGTAAGAGCTTCACCGTTGATTCCCCGGACGTGACCGCCACCAAGGCCGGTATCGTCTACTGGAAGGCGACGCTCTACAACAAGGGCGGAATGGAACTCGCCACCCACGAGCTGGGTGCCACCGGCGAAAGCGTTCTTATCAAGAACCCGTCCATCACCACCAAGGTCAGCAAGGAACAGGTTTCCATCAACGAGGAGTTCACCGATACCGCCACCATCAACGGCGAGGTCGAGTCCGGCGATTATGTCACCTTCGACGCCTACGCTCCGGTTGACGGCGCTCCGAACGCCCAAGGTGCGAAACTGCTTGATTCCGAGCGTGTGAACATTCCGGCCAAGGATGTTTCCGCAAGCCAGAACGGACAGGCTGTCAACGTCACCAGCCCGAAGACCCACGCCACCGAAGGCGGAAACGTGTATTGGAAGGCGACCCTGCACCGTTCCAACGGCACTGTGCTCGCCACCCATGATTTGGGTGTTGGCGGTGAGACCGTTCAGGTCAAGTATCCGACCATCACCACGCACGTGTCCTCCACGAGCGTCGGTGTCGGAGAGAACTTCTACGATTCCGCTGAAATCAAGGGTGTCGTCCACGCGGGTGACTTCGTGGTGTTCCGCGCCTACGATGCGGTCGGTGAGAAGCCCGACACCAACGCCAGCCTTCTGCTGAAAGACCAGAAGGTCAACATCACCGCCGCTCAGGCCAAGGACTCCGCTCAGGACAAGACCGTGACCGTCAAGTCCAAGACCGTCAACACCATGAACGGTGGAAACGTGTATTGGAAGGCAACCCTGTACGACAAGCAGGGACGCCAGCTTGCCACCCACGACCTTGGACTTCCGGAAGAAACCGTCACGGTTCGTCCTCCGACCATCACCACCCAAGTAACCAAGGGCAAGGTCAAGCCGAGTGAGGAGTTCGCTGATAAGGTGACCATCTCCGGTAAGGTGCTCAAGGGTTCCTACGTCACGTTCACCGCTTACGACGCGGTATCCGGCGACCCTGATGCCAATGCTCCTAAGCTGTTGGACAACGTGCGCGTGAACATCAAGGACTCCGATGCGGGAGCCTCCGCGTCCAAGAAGTTCACCGTCACCAGCCCTACCACCCACACCGATAACTCCGGTTCCGTGTACTGGGTTGCGACCCTGTGGTCTCCGCAAGGCAAGCAGTTGGCTTCCCACGATTTGGGCCTGCCGTCCGAAACCGTTCAGGTGAATCCGGGTGGTATCGTCACGTCCAACGCGCAGAAGATGGGTGCGACCGGCGAACAGCTGTACGATGAAATCACCGTTTACGATGAGACCAGCGAGGCCGAGTCCGCAGACGGTCAGGTTCATGAGGGTGAAGGCAACAGCAATCCGACCGGCGTCATCGGTCGTATTCCGCAAGGCTCCACTGTCACCGTGGAAATGTATCGTCAGGCCGAAGAGGATGACGGCGACCAAGGCTTGTTCAAGATTGCCGAGAAGACCGTCGCCATCGACACCAACAAGTTCACCGCAATCAAGGCCGGTCAGGAAGGCAACCGTCCGGGCAAGCTGACTTTCAAGGTCACTGACCCGAGCTTCAAGACCAACAAGGCTGGCATGATTTACTGGAAGGCCACGTTGAAGACCCCGCAGGGCGGCGTGCTCGACCAGCATATCTACGGTGAAAAGGGTTCCGACCACAAGACCGGTTACAAGAGCTACGAACGCACCCCGGTGCAGAAGTTCTCCACCACCGTGTCCAAGAAGTGGCTGAGCGACGCGAACGGCAATTACGAGGACAAGACCACGCAAATCTACGACGTGCTCCACCAGACCTCGTATGAGCAGTTCGACGGCGAATCCATCGACGGAGACACCTACACCACCGGCAAGACCGCCCAAACACCGAACGGTGCCAAAGTCCAGTTTGAAATCTGGGCCAAGGACGGCGCGAACGCTGGCAAGATGGTCAAGCAGTACAATGCCGAAGACCTCCCGAAGGTTCGTGAACTCGCCAAGAGCGAAGACCCGGACAAGAACCATCCGTATGTGGGTACCGATGGTCTGGACAACTACCAGAACGTCAAATCCTCCACATTCACGATTCCGTCCGACTGGTCTGCGAACAAGTACTACTACCGTGTGAAGATTACCGTCCCATCCACCACTCCGGGCGCTGGAACCGACCCTGCCGACAACAATCGTGATGTTGTCTGGTATGGCGGCGATGACGAGTCCGAAGAGTTCGACGTGATTCACATGGACACCAAGAGCACCGAACCGTTGTGGCTCGACAGCATGAACGTGTCCGACGAAATCACGTTGAAGGGCAACATTCCGGTTGGCTCCCAGTACGAGGCTGAATTGTGGCGCACAAGCAAGGATGGCAACGTCCGTAAGGACGCGGCCACCAAGCAGGACGATTCCGACCATAATGGCATCGCCTCCGAAAAGGTCGCCACTACCGGTCGCGTGGATATTCCGTCCAAGGCCATCGGCGCCCACCTCAATGGTGTCACCTTCCGCTCCAAGAGCGTGAAGAATCCGGGTGTCGGCTCCTACATCTGGCGTGTGAAGATTTACACTCCGGAAATGCCTCACAAGGATGGCAACGGCGTGGGCACTGGTGGAGACACCAGCATGAACTCCGCATTCGGTGTCATCACCAAGGAGTGGATGACCGCCGCCAAGGCCACCACCGACGCCGATGACTCCCAAGCCGGTGACTACTGGCAGAACGCCACCGCCAAGCAGAAGGGCAATGGAGACGGCTACGCCGACCGTTGGCTCCTGTTCGACGGCAAGAACATCGCATCCGAGAAGTTCGAGGTCGTGAAGCTGACCACGAACGTGACCGGAACCCCGAACATCCACACCAGCGAGGGCGAGCATTACGTCGATGTCACCAACGGCAACGATGTGAACGATAAGCTCACCATCACCGGTTATATGCTCAAGGACTACAAGGTCGCGTTCAAGCTGTACAAGCAAGCCGAGAATCAGACCGCCGACAAGGACACCGTCGTCAAGACCCTTGACCCGGTTGCCCTGACCGAAGCCCAGAAGACCCTCGACTCCGCTTCCGTACATCTGACCGACCCCGCCGACTACTACTGGCAGTGGGTGTTTACCAAGCCGGACGGCACAGCCTTCCAGCCTGACAACATCAACCCGGCAGTCTCCGACAAGCGCATCAAGGACGAATCCTTCCACGCAGTCCGCGTGACCACCAGCACCTACAAGTGGGCTTCCAAGAACGGTACCGTTCAGGATGTCGCACGACTCGAAGGCCACCTGCCTGAGAACGCGACGCTCACCTTCGAGATGCATGATTACGCAACCGGCAAGAAGGTCGCCTCCACCAAGGCCGCTACCCTAAAGGAACTGGGCTTCAACAAGTCCAGCATCGACCAGCAGTTGACCAGCCCGAGCCTCAAGGTTCCGGACGCAATCGACTACTACTGGGTTGAGGTTCTGAACCTGCCGAAGGATGACCAGAGCACTCCGTTGCACACCGGCAAGGACAAGATTAAGAACGAGTCCTTCCGCTCCATCGAAGCGCAGACCGATGTCGCCACCGAACGTTACGTGGGCACCGTGGTCAAAGACCATGCCGACCTGACCAACGTGAAGTGGAGGCAGTCCGGTGACATCCGCGACGATTTGACCACGGGATTGGATGCACGCTGGTTCCTGTACAAGCAGGGAGACGGCAATGTGAAGACCGATAAGAAGATTTTCACCGGCGACTACGTACATCTGACCAGCGGACAGACCGAAGCCTACGGCCCTGAACAGAAGATGGACGAGGTGGGCGACTACTACTGGGTCATCGAAATCAGCGACCCGAGCACGAATCACAAGGTCGTCAAGCTGGGAACCCAGCGCGACCCGCGTGAATCGTTCCGCATCGTTGAGGCTTCCTCCGAAGCTCAGGTGGCGCAGCAGGTCAACAAGCCGACCAAGGACACCGTGACCATCACCGGCCATCCGGCAGAAGGCACTCTGGTCTCTTGGAACCTGTACAAGACCAATACTGCCGACGACGACGATTATCTGATTGACAAGACCGAGCAGCAGCAGGGCGAGAGCGAAGGCTCCGATGATACTGACTCCGATGCCGAACCTCAATCCGATAACGGCGAAGCCTCTGACAGCATGCTCGTCGCAAGCTATCAGACCCCGGCTGATGGTGCTCACCTTATCACCGCCGAGGAAGCCGCCGAAGCGTTGAAGAACGGCAAGGTGACAGTGGAAAGCCCCGAGTACACTCCGACCGAGGTTGGCGAATACTACTGGGTGTTCAGTCTGACCAGTCCGACGAAGAACCTCGCCGGTGACGGACAGCCGAACAAGCCGCAGAACGATAAGGACACCAGCCATCTGGAGTCCGAGGACTTCTTCACCGACCGTGCCCATGTGGCCGATGAGACCGTCCAGATTATCGACGCGACCACCAAGACCAAGCCGCTGGGACATGTCGGAGAGAAGTTCCACGACACCGTGCTCCTGCAAGGACGCGTGCCGGAAGGCTCTCAGGCGGACGCCACCCTCTACCGTCAGGTGGACGGCGACGATTCCAGCAAGGATGAGGAGGTTCTGACCACGAAGCGCACCACGCTCTCCGAAGGTCAGGCGTTCGCAGACTTGGAGGATGTGACCGTTGACAAGGTTGGCGTGTACTACTGGCGTGAGCACGTGTACGTGCCGACCAAGCACACCACTTCGGCCGACCACGACAAGAAGGTGGAAGTCGAGAAGACCCCGACCATCACCGGAAAGCCTCGCGTAAGCAACGAGACCGTCAGCGTGGTCAACGTGACCACCACCACCCACCGTCTGGAAGAATCCGGAACCAAGCTTCAAGACAAGGCGAAGATTGAAGGCAACGTCGTTGACGGCTCCTACATCATCTTCACCCTGTGGAAGCAGTCCGACGGCGACGACTCCAGCAAGGACGAGAAGGTGTTCACCAGCGACAAGGTGATGCTCAAGGCCGGTCAGAAGGAAGCTGACTCCCCGACCTACGAGGTCAAGGAGACCGGAACCTACTACTGGCGTGAAAGCATCTACAATCCGGTCGAGGACACCGACATTCCGCCGTGCGTCCCGCCGACCGGCAACACCGACGAAGACCATCCGTGCGACACTCCGGTTCACACCGAGAAGCCGCGCACGCCGGGTGAAACCACCGACGTGGTGAAGGTCACGACCAAGGCCCAGGCCAACGGCACCGCCACCAAGCCGGTCAAGGATACCGCCCTCATCGAAGGCAAGATTCCTAACGACGACTACGAGCTGGTGTTCGAGCTGTGGAAGCAGAACGGCGACGATGTGAAGGACGACAAGAAGGTCGCCACCACCGACGCCGTGAACGTCCCGCAGAACGCGACCACGGTCGATTCGCCGGAAGTCACCCCGTCCGACGCCGGAACCTACTACTGGCGCGAGAAGCTGGTGGAGAAGTCCACCAAGCGGCTCGTCCACTACGGTGATGCCCGCGTTCCGGGCGAAACCGTAATCGTGGGCGAACTCGCCAAGACCGGTATCGCAAGCGGCTTCATCATTCCGCTCATCGGAATGCTTGCAGTGCTTGGACTGGGATTGGCGGTCGTTTCCGAAGGCAAGCGTCGTATCGCTTCCCTCTCGAACGGCGCTCATCTGTCCGGCTCCACGAAGTGACGGACTGAACCGGTAGGGGAGGGGCCGATAGGGTTCCTTCCCTACACCGCCTAGTTTGGGGAGGTGGGAGAGCATGACTCCCCGCCTCCCCAAACTTTTCTTTGAAGGTCTTTAACATAGAAAGAAAAAAACGGAAAGAGGAGACATGCGTAAACCTATCGCCCTGCTTGTGGCGGGTTCGATGATGCTCATGCCGCTATTGGGGGCCGCGAGTGTCGTGCTGACACCCGTATCGGAGGCTTATGCCGCGTCCGCCAATAGTACCGTAAGCGACTATCCGGAGGGTGTGAAAGCCTATCTAGATGGAACTCGGTTGGCGAGTTTCGACCCGTCAGGAAGCGGAGAAGTATACGATGCGACCGGTAGAACGGTCAGACTGTCCGGAGTTCCCGACGATTGGACTGTGCAATGGCGTAGCGCGTTCAACGAAATCACCAACAAGAACTCCATCATGTATATCCTGTCCAACGGTTCCACCACATACCGTTACTGGTTCGATGGGGCTGACGGCGCGGTTCATACCGTCGAGGAGCTTCATGGCATGACAATCACTCTGAACGGTCAGGCTGTGGACGGTGACATTACCCAAGGATTCACTATCCACGATGTGACCGCCGGGGATATGAAAGGCTATGAGAACGTGCCATACGGCTGGGTGTTGGATGGTGATTCCGAGGATGACCATTACACGTATACGGCCCATCCGGAGGATTCGGACACGCCAAGTGTCCAATATACGTTCTTGTACGACGATACCCGGCCACATGACAGCATCAACTCGTTGAGGAATCTGAAAGCGTATCTGACTGTTGATGGCAGTGCGGTGAAAGGATTCGACTACACGCTCGCCAACACCGACACCATCGCTATTCCAATGAACACCGACGTGCGTTTGGAAGGCGTGCCCGACGGTTGGAAAGTTGACTACAACAATCCTTCCACCGGGAAACTGAACCGGGTATACACGCTGACCGGCCCCTGTGGGGATACGTTCACCTACATCTTCCATCCGACTTCGGATTACGAAGGCTACTATTACATCGACCAGCTCCAATACGTCCGAGCATTCGCTGACGGGGAACTGGTTGACGGATTTGACTACAGGGGAGGCGCATGGAGCTTCCCTGAAACCACCAAGAACGTCGAAATCGCCAACGTGCCCGACGATTGGAACACTCAACGCAGTGTTGACGGCAACACCATCACCTACGTGGTATCCAGTCCGAACAATTCCGTCTCTGTCACCTACGTGTTCAACATCGCCAAACATCAGGCAAGTCTGGACGAATTATCGAATGTGAAAGCCATCGTCGGCGGCAACTATGTTTCCGGATTCAACCCGAAACAGTCCGGTATCTACGAATACGAAGACGGTCAAGGAATCGCCATCGTCAACGTGCCGTCCGGATGGACTCAGACCACAACCGACAGTGACGGATACAAGGTGTACACGTTGACCAGTGGAGACCTTTCGGTATCCTACCGTTTCAACAAGCATGTGAAAACCTATTCGGTGGACGAGCTTGCCAAAGTGTCAGCCTCTACCGACGACGGCGTGGTTCAGGACTTCAAGCCGATGGAGTCCGGCACCTACACCATTGGCGAGCATGCTACCGTGTGGATTACCGGCGTGCCCGACGGTTGGGATACCGAATCGTCCGACAATGATATGACCTACACAGTGACCAGTCCCGACGGGAAAATCAAAGTCGTCTACACGTTCAAACATGCGAAACACCAGTATTCCGCTTCCGAATTGAAGAACGTCACCGCAAAACTGTCTAACGGAGACTACCTCAACGGCTTCGACCCGGTCTCCGGTGGTGAATTCACCGTACCGATGGGAACCAAGAACGTGACCATCGGCCATATTCCGAACGGGTGGAACCTCACCAAGAACAATGGACTGTCCTACACGCTGACCAGCAGTGACGGGGAAGTGGCCGTCTCCTACAAGTTCCGTGCGAAGAACGGTCATACGGTAGTCTTCGACACTGATGGAGGAACCACTGTCGAATCCCAAACCGTCGAGGATGGGGAAACTATCACACCACCCGACGATTATCCATCCAAGACCGGCTACCGTTTCAAAGGCTGGTACAAGGATGGAGTCCCATACGATTTCACACAACCTGTCTATGATGATGCGGTAATCACAGCCAAGTGGACGGTAAACACTTACGAAGTGTATTTCGACGCCGGAGCCAGTGACGACTGGTATCCTATGCAGACCATCGCATATGGCGATAAGGTCGTCAAGCCGGTTGACCCGACTTTGGACGGTTACGATTTCGACGGATGGCTGTTGGATGGCAAGGCGTACTCGTTCGACACTCCTGTCACCGCCGACATGACCTTGACCGCGTCTTGGAAGACCGCGCAGGTGAAGACGCATATGGTGACTTTCACCGGTGCGGGCGATGATTTCACCCAGACGGTGGCGGATGGTTCCTCGGCCACCGTTCCAACGGTTCCCTCCAAGAAAGGCTACACGTTCGCCGGATGGTATTCCGGAGACTCCCTGTACGATTTCACCACGCCCGTTACGGATGATTTGACTGTGGAAGCCCATTGGACGAAGAACTCGTACACCGTCAACTTCGACTCCAATGGCGGAAGCGACGTGGACTCCCAGCAGGTGGAATACAAGGATACGGCGTCCCAGCCGGACAATCCGACATTGGACGGCTACACGTTCCAAGGTTGGACTCTTGACGGCGACCCGTATGACTTCAACGCTCCAGTCACCTCCAGCATCACGTTGAAGGCACTGTGGTCTAAGAACACGCCAGTAGCCAAGAAACATACGGTCACATTCGACAGTGGCAAGGGAAGCAAGGTCGATAGTCAAACCGTCAAGGAAGGCGACCCCGTGTCCAAACCGGACAATCCAACCCGTGAAGGATACACGTTCAACGGTTGGCTGTTGGGCGGAGACCCGTATGATTTCACCACTCCCGTCATGCAGGATTTGACGTTGACGGCCTCTTGGACGAAGAACAAGAGCACGTACACCGTGAAGTTCGATTTGAACGGGGGAGACGGCGATATCGCAGACCAGAAGGTCAAGGAAGGCTCCACCATCGACCGTCCGGCCAATCCGACCCGTGAAGGATACACGTTCATGGGATGGCAGTATGAGGATTCCGACTGGAACTTCCTGAACACCGTCACATCCAACATGACATTGACGGCGCAATGGAAGCTCAACGAGGTCAAGAAGTATACGGTCGCTTTCGACACTGCGGACGGCACCAGCATCGACCCGCAGACCATCAAGGATGGCGGCAAGGTTTCCAAGCCGGACGACCCGACCCGTGAAGGCTACGAGTTCAAGGGATGGACTCTGAACGGCGTTGACTACGATTTCACCGCTTCGGTGAAAGCCGACCTCGTTCTGACAGCCGTATGGACTCCCGTCAAGCCGAAGACCTACACCATCACGTTCGACACCGATGGAGGAACTGTAGTCCCCTCCCAGACGGTGAAGGACAAGGGAACGGCGACCGAACCTACCGCCCCAACCAAGACCGGTTACGAGTTCAAGGGTTGGCTGTTGGATGGGAAACCGTATGATTTCACCACGCCCGTCACCGAGGATGTGACATTGAAAGCCAAGTGGGAGAAGACGAAAGTCGAATCCTACACGGTGGCGTTCGATTCAGCGGACGGAAGTGAGGTGGCGTCCCAGACGGTCGAACAAGGCAAGACCGCCGTCAAACCTGACGACCCGACCCGTGAAGGCTACACATTCCTCGGCTGGTATGCGGGAGACGCCGCATACGATTGGGATACTCCGGTCACAGGCAACCTCATTCTGACCGCACACTGGCAGAAGGATGAGCAACCCCAGCCGAAGACCTACACGGTCACGTTCGACTATCAGAACGGCAGTCCGTCCGATGCTCGCACAGTGTCCGAGGGGAACACCGTCACCCCGCCGGAAAATCCGGTGCGAGACGGCTACGACTTCCAAGGATGGGTTGGTATCGACGGTTCCGAATTCGATTTCGAACAGCCGATTACCTCTGACACTCTGGTGAGCGCCAAGTGGAAGAAGCATGAAGACCCGAAGCCGGTCATGCACACCGTCACGTTCAACTCGAACGGAGGCACGAGCATCGACCCGCAGACGGTTCAGGACGGGTTGACCGTCCGCCGCCCGGCAAACCCGGTGAAGAACGATTATGTGTTCGACGGATGGTATCTTGACAACGACCAGTATGATTTCAACGAGCCAGTCACCGGTGACATCACGCTGACCGCAATCTACCATCGCAAACCGATACCACAGCCGAACACGTACACCGTGCGTTTCGACACCGGTGAGGGAAGCAAGGTTGACCCGCAGACCATCATTGAAGGCAAGACCGTCATCCGTCCGGCAGACCCGAGCATGGACGGTTACGACTTCCAAGGATGGCTGTTGGGCGGCAAGGATTATGATTGGAACACTCCAATCACCGGCGACATGACTCTGACCGCATCGTGGAAGAAGCATGAGGAGCCGAAGCCCGTCACCCATACGGTCAGCTTCTACACCGATGGTGGAAGCATGGTCGCACAGCAGACCGTGAACGACGGTGAGACCGTCACGGTACCGGATACGCCAACCAAGAACGGATACACGTTCTCAGGGTGGACGCTGAACGGCGAACCATACGATTTCAACCTTCCCGTCACAGCTGACATCACCTTGAAGGCCACATGGGTTGAAAACCAGAAGCCCCAGCCGAAACGCCACACGGTCACATTCGACACGACCGGAGGGTCTGAAATCGGCCGGCAGACCGTCGATGAGGGGGAGAAAGCCATCCAACCCGCAAACCCAACCCGTGAAGGATACGACTTCCAAGGCTGGTTGCTGAACGGACAAGCCTATGATTGGAACACTCCAATCACCGGCGACATCACCCTCACCGCATCGTGGACTGAGAAAGCCCCGACCCTATTCACGGTCGCGTTCAATACGGGCGGCGCTTCCAACATCCCATCTCAAAAAGTCAAGGAAGGTGATAAGGCCGCACGTCCGACCGACCCGAAGCGTACCGGATACACTTTCACCGGATGGCAGTTGAACGGCAAGGACTACGACTGGAACACCCCAATCACCACGGATATCATTCTGACCGCCACATGGCAGAAGAACGAAACTCCAAAACCGGTCTTCTACACCGTCAAATTCGATACCGGCAACGGTTCGAAGATTGACCTGCAAACCATCCAACAGGGAGGAAAGGTCAAGAAGCCCGCAGACCCGACCTTGAACGGTTACAAGTTCGTCGGATGGCAGTTGGATGGCAAGGACTACGATTTCAACGCTGCGGTATCCAAGGATATGACTTTGACCGCAATGTGGGAAGCCAATACCATGCCCCCGACTGTCAAGAAGCATACCGTGACAGTGACCTTGTATGACGGCAAGACCGAACGTTATGAGGTCAAGGATGGTGAGAAGCTGACACTTCCATCCAATCCAACCCGTGACGGATACGTGTTCGACGGCTTCATTGACAAGGACGGCAACGTCTACGACATGAGCAAGCCCGTGGTCAAAGACCTGACATTGACCTGCGTGTGGAAGAAGGCCAACGGCGTCTCCTTCGACAAGGACAAGGAGATTGCCGACGCATCCACCAATGGGACGGTTGGTAATGGCGAACAGAATTCTGACTCTCAGAATCCTCTAGCCAGCACCGGCGCTCCAATCTACGGAATGGTCATCGCGGCCATCATCGCCGGACTCGGCGGCATTGGAATACTGCTCGCCCGGCTACGTAGTCGAGACGACTAACGCCTAGTCTAAAGAAGGAAGCTCCTCGGTCTTTTAGATTGAGGAGCTTCCTTTTTATCAAGAAAGACTATATAATCATCCAGTAGATTTACTAGAGAAAGGTTTGGTTATGGCTGTCACGGCACCATTGGATACCATGGTTCCAATTAGTGATTTCAATAACGGCAAATCCGCCGCCGCGTTTGCCAAAGTTAAGGACAACAAGCCGGTGACAGTATTGAAGAACAATCATCCGGCCTTCTTTGTCATCTCTCCGAACGACTACAGACGAAATCAGGAAAACAACCAACATGTGGCACAGTTGGAGAACATGCTGAACGAAATTATCAACGCAGAGGCTCGACGTGAAGCTTTGGAAGGGGAGTACGTCTTCTCTTCGTCCTCCGTTGATGAGCTGATGGAGTTCTTGGATAGCGATGAGTGATGGCAAGAAGAAAGTCTATGTCACCGGCTCGTTCAAAAGGGATTACAAAAATCTCAAAAAGAAACACGCTGACCTATCCTCTCTAAGAAACGTATTTCAAGCCCTGTTGGAAAATGATAGAAAATTCTTGAATACGAGATACAAAGACCATGCCTTGGTTGGTCAATGGAGTGGTTTCAGGGAACTTCACGTATGCAAGGATGTATTGCTTGTATACCGTGTGGCCGGTTCCTCTATCACGGTGATTGCCGTCAGATTGGCCTCTCACGACGAGTTGTTTTCAAGACTGACCACGGCAAAAGACATTCGGGATTATCTCAGAGAAACGGAAGAACTGTTAAAGGAGCTGGGGGAAAGAGAATAGATTCGTTTCAACTGGAAAGGGGGATTCTTGTTCCACCCCAACCAATATCTGCTATACTGGGATAGTTCACAAATTCAATGGAAGGTTTAACACATGCCAATCCCAAGCACAACCCTCGAAGGCCGACTCACCGACGACCCACAACGCAACCAACGCAACCCCAATCTGGTCGAGTTCACCATCGCGGAAGGCACCCGCTATCAGGACAAACAGACCGGCGAATGGAAGGACGGTTCCACGCTATTCGCACGATGCAAAGTATGGGATGTAACGCTCGGCAACAACATCATGAACACACTCCGTAAAGGCATGGACGTGGTGGCGTTGTCCGACGTGAAGCAGAACAGTTGGACTGACCAGCAGACCGGACAGAAGCGTTCGATGGTGGAATTCACAGTCACCAACATCGGTGTCGGACTCCGTCACGCGACCGCGCAGGTCATGCCGAATCCGAAACGCAACGGCGGATACGACGGCGGCAACCGTGCCAACACCCAGCAGAACAATGGTCAGATGTTCCAAAATCCAAACAATCCGCCAGTGTTCCAAAACCCAAACAATTACGGTGCCGATAATTTCCAGTCAACCGCATCCAACGACCCGTGGGGTACTCCGATGGGCAATCCGGCACCGGTGTCGCAGAACGACGAGCCGGAATTCTAGTCTCTAAAAGCGCGGGGTCATGCGTTCCAGTATTAGACCCCGCGTTCTTTTTGGTTTAATCAGAAGGGGATAAAATAATGAGCAAACCCGGTCGCAAACCAATGGATATTGCCGGTCAACGTTTCGGAAAACTCACGGCGGAAAAGTATATTCCCAATACTAAAAAAGGTTCCTATTGGTTATGTTCTTGCGATTGCGGCAATAGCGTCGTCGTATCTTTAGGCAATCTGAAAAAAGGCAATACAAAAAGCTGTGGATGTCTTTCTAAAAAAGGAAAACCTTACGGGGAACGGCCACGAGAAAAATGTAACGAGCTTTCGTCCACTTCTAAGGGGAGACGCCGGAGAGCGGATGAGTTGTGCGGAAAACAATTCGGACGTTTGACCGTATTAAGTTTTCAGGGTGTCAATAAGAACCATCACTCCGTCTACTTATGCCGGTGCTCTTGCGGGAAAACAGTCTCAGTAGTTAGAAATGCCCTAACTACGGGGAACACCGGAAGTTGCGGGTGCTTAAACGCTCAAAAAGCACATGAAACTTCTTTCAAACATGGTGACGCTTCTAAGAATTCTCCATACGTTAAACTTTTTTATTCGTGGCTACTGATGATTGACCGTTGCGACAATCCAAACAACGCGTCCTATCACAATTACGGAGGTCGAGGAATCCAAGTCTACGCCAAATGGAAGGACTGGAACGTTTTCAAACATTGGGCCATCGATAATGGATGGAAAGCGAATTCTGGTTTATCTATCGACCGGGTGGATGTGGATGGAGACTATGAACCTGATAATTGTCGATGGGCCGACGCTAAAACTCAATCCAACAACAAAAGAAAAAGCATACGAATCGTTTACGGAGACAAGCGAATCTCGTTGTATGATTGGGCGAGGTTACAGGGCGTATCTTTAGATGAGGCGAAAAAAATGTTTTCTCCACATGTTTTGGAGAACTCGTCTTTGCCACCGAAGAAAAAGGATGAGGACATGGGAAAGAGACGAATTACAAAGATTTCCGAGGGTATGAGAATCGGTTACTTAACCGTTCTGCGACCCAATGGGAAAGACCGGAGCGGTCATATCTTATACCTTTGTCGTTGCATATGCGGTAAAGAGAAAAACATTCTGGCGTCCAATTTAAAGAGTGGCGGGATTAAAAGCTGCGGTTGCATGAAAAAACAGCTCATATCCAAGGCTATGAAAAAGCACGGAGACAGTACCGAAAACTCTCCTTATCATCGGCTGTATCGAATCTGGAACGATATGATTCATCAGCGCAGAATCGAATCATATAGAGAGCAGGAGCTTATCCCTGTTTTTAAGGACTGGTCTAACTGGCAAACCTTTAAGGACTGGGCATTGTCTCATGGATATTCCGACGACAAGAAGCTGACCCGAATTTCCTATAAAGAAGGTTATTACCCCGATAATTGCGTTTGGCGTTCTGAGGGTGAATATGTTTTGCACGAATTCTAAAAAGTCGAATGGGTAGTTCCTTATACGACGCCGAGAATTGTCATTATGTCAGAAAAGAAATATGGGCAGTCCCCGTCCATAAAAAATCCAAGCAGATAAGAGGATACTAAATGCGCACGCAACATTACAATCCAAATCCCGTCCCCCAACCGAAAAATGCCTACGAATGGCGCGCTTTCCTGTTCAGCCACTTGGATAAGCCAGTACCATTGAATTGGAACAGCAACTCCCAACAAAGGAAAAACAAGTGGCGTCGATAAAAGTATTCATGGGGAACACGATATATCCGGTAGAAATATATAAAGGCCAGCATATAAGCTTCTACTATCTTCCAGCCGGTGAGCATACCGCGCCCGGACGCGAGGAACAGGTTCAGAAAGCCACTTTGGAGAATGAGTCCGGCAGAACCATCAATGTGACTTGGGAGGCTGTCGGCGGCTTGTTTAAGAACAAGATTGTGACCAAGCATGCTCCTCTGCTTCGCCGTATGATGGGCGCTCCGGACACCTACCAGTTCGACAAGTGCATTGGTGGTCCGCAGTTCTTCTCCGCGCAGGAAGAAGCGGAGTGTTAAATTGGGTTCACCTGCACATAAAGCGGCTCCAACTAGAGTCATGCAACGTCGGCGTAGGCTGTTCCAACGGCGTATCGCGGTTTGTTTGTTGGCTGGAATGTTCGTCGCCGCCGGTACGTCTATGCTTGTGTTGAAGCCAACTCCCAGCGCTTACGCTGAGGCTAAGCCGTTTGATACGAGTACCGCCATTACTCGAAGCTCGTTGACTGAAACCAGTGCGGCGTCCCGTGGCGCGTCCCGTGAAGAGTTGAAGGATTATAAGGCCACGAGCAATGATGGAAGTTGGAGCATGTCTGACTCCGATGGTGTGACCGGCAAACTGACTGCTATCAGTGCGGATAATCCGGTGGTTAAATCGTTGATTAACGGTCGTGACGAGGGGCAGACTCCTGACGGTTTCAATCCGAATCATGCGACCGGAGACACGGGTAACGCCTACGAGTTTTCGCAATGCACTTGGTGGGCTTACGTGCGCCGCCACCAGTTGGGATTGCCCGCTGGCTCCCACATGGGTAATGGTGCCGACTGGGCGAACACGGCCCGTAAACTCGGATATTGGGTTGACAACACTCCCCGTGTCGGTGATGTGATTTGCTTCCAACGTGGACAATACGATTCAGACCCCACGTATGGTCATGTGGGGATTGTCGAAAACGTTGTCGCGGATGGTTCAATCACCACGTCCGAATGCGGTAGCGCATACAATGGCAAACCGTTCAGCCGCACTTTCACTGAGGAACAGGCGTCCCAACTGCAATTCATCCACTACTGACCGGAAGGACAACATTCCATCCAAAATGAAAATGGAAATAGGCAAACCACAGTCAGACGGTTCCGTTGTCGTCACAATGACTCCCCAAGGCGCGATAACAGGCCATGAGTTCGTGAAAGCCAGAGGTGGCACACCCTACCGGCTCGACACCGGCGGGGATGGAATCTTCGACCCATTCCAAGAAGACGGAAAGAACAGCAAAAGCCCATCGAAGAAATGATTTGCGGCACAGAAAGCCGCCAGAAGGGAAAGATGCAAACCATGTTGAATAAGAAAACAGCGCAGGAGATAAGCGAACTGTGCGTTGAGAAAATCGATTGGACGATAGTCGGCCTTGAAGGTGGCACCGTAACCATCTTCACCGGCAAGGACAGGTATTACGCGTCCTACGGTACCGAAGGTAGTGACCCCATCACGGAGACGAGCAAGTCCAAGGAACCCGGCAACCTACGCTGGTTTGAACGGGACGGAACCGTGTCCTCCGACCATCCGGTAATCTGCACGGTGAGCGTGCATGACGGGAAGGCTGAGACGGACGTTCGTCACATGCCGCCCATGTTCGATGAGGAAGCCTACGAAGCTGTTGCCAATATGGAACTTGATAGGAAATTCGTCCACGATGAAAGTGGAGAGGATTATTGGCCGGATTGGCCGAAGGACACCATCAAGGCATGGCAACAGTTCCGGGATGAGATTGAAGACATTCCGGAAGACTACAAATACGTTCTATTTGAGGTCGAGCCGAGCACGCAGAAACTTCTGTTCGCCTTGTCGGAAATCACCGGAATACACTATCTGTCTGAAATTCCACTCACCATCAAAGTACTGCCCGAGGATGCGAAACAAGTCCGATTCAGCATTCCCGAAAGCGAAGCGAAAATGTGGTGGGATGTTCGCGCCCGCAGTTGGGATAGCCGGTTCATCATATGTACCCACCAGTGGCCGTTCCACAAGAAAGGACAATTGATGTACACCATCATCGACCGGAAGCGTAACGTTCGCGGCGCATGCACCTATCTGGGTGGCGGGGCGAGCAAGGACGGCACGTATACGGACGCGGAATGCGCGGAACTCATCAGCCGACTATCCGACCCGAAGGACGAAACCCAAGTCAGCTACCGCAACTACGTGCCCTTGCGACTCGTGGAATACCGGTAGAAATTAAAAGAAAGGAGCCGAATATGGGAACCGACATCACCGTAACCCAATTGGGCAGTCCCGCCGACCCCACCTATCTCGTCCGCCGTGGCGACGAATTCTGGAGCGAATGGCATTTAAGCCGTTCCGAAGCCCAACGATTGGCCTCTGAACTAAGGAGCATGGGACTTTGAAGTTGAGCAATAGGAACAGCATTCACTCCCTCATGCTCGTGCTTTCACTGTGCGCGGACTGTCTGATGGCATTGCCCGCCACTGCGATGGCATACCCTCCATCAAACAACGCCGTATACTCCGTGCGTTCGTTCCCCGCTACCACGACCACGCGCCGAGACCTGACCCGCGAAAGCGTCAGCACCGACGTGCAGTCGGACAGCGATTGGGGTGGTATCGAAAACCTAATTGTCCCGCAGACGAAGTCCCAAGCCGAGAAAGATGCCGAAGCGAAAGCCCAACAGGAAGAGGAGACCCGCAAACAGGCACAGGAACAGGCGGCACGACAAGCCCAAACGCGAGCCGCCCAAAAGGAAGAAGCCAATAGAAGCGCGGAACGAACCGTCATCACTCCCCCAGCATCCAAAACCGGACAAGCCGTGGCAGAATATGCAATGCAGTTCAGCGGATATCCATACGTGTACGGCGGCAACCAGCCATCAGGCTGGGATTGTTCCGGATTCGTCCAATACGTGTTCGCGCAATTCGGTGTCAGTCTCCCCCACCAGTCAGGCAGTCAAATGAGCGTCGGTTCGCCCGTGGCATCATTGGCGGAAGCCCAACCGGGTGATATTCTCGCCAACGGTTCGCACGCCGCCATCTACATTGGCAACGGCATGGTCATGAACGCCATGAGTCCAAGCCAAGGCACTGGAGTCGCACCGGTCAGCATGGTCATGTACGGAAGCTACGCAATCAGACGAATCGTCTGAAAAATTCCTCCCTATCGTATTTTTTGGTTTCCTATTGTTCCGACGAAAAAATACCTTAAGCTGGAAAACAAAAACCCCAAAAATGAAAGGCTTTCCGACATGAGCGACCCTAATTTCCCTCCACAGCAGTACCCAAATCCCAGTCAGAGCCAGCGGGCACAATACGACCAGCCGCGACAGCAGGTCTACCAACAGCCGCAGTATACGCAACCGCAAGCTAACCCATATGCGACCGGCCAACAGTATGCTCAGACCCCTCAATACGGTCAACCCCAATATCAGCAACCGCAGTATGCGCAATACCAGTATGGTCAACAACCGTATGTGAATCCGCAACCCGCCGACACGGGGTCGTTCGGATGGGCGGTATTGGGATTCTTCTTCCCTATCGTCGGACTCATCCTCTTCCTCGTCTGGAAGTCGGAGAAGCCGGTGAGTGCGAAACAGGCCGGAATGGGAGCGTTAGCATCAGTCATCTCCACCGTGGTTCTATGGATTCTGCTCATAGTGTTCGCCGCAATGGTTGGAAGCGCCGTAACATATTGAGCCTGACAGCCCGCCCAATTTTTTTGATAAAAAACCTGCTATCCAGTAATAACAACCTTGCTGTACTTTATAGTGAATGTTGGAAGCCGACAGTCGGTTTCCACCCAAAACGAGGCTAAAGGATTGGGATGAAGGAAAATTTCATTCCAATCCTTTCCCTACCCCCCCCTACAAGCAAGGAGATAATCCAAATGACCATGCCGCAACAGCCGCAAGTCAACGTGAATATCAGCCAGCCGCCACTGCCGCCACAGCAGCCCCCAGTCCGGCAGAGCAATCTCCGAACCAAACGCAGCCTACTCAAATACGTGCTCCTCGGCCTCATCACATTAGGCATCTACGACATCTGGCAGATGAGCGAAGTCGGTGAAACCCTGAACCTCATCGCCACCCGACGTGACGGCAAACGCACCATGCACTACTGCTTCATGTTCTTCCTCGTCGGCTGGCTGACCCTTGGCATCGGCTGGCTTGTCTGGTTCCACAAGCTCAGCTCCCGCATCGGCACAGAACAGGCCGCACGTGGACTACCGGTCACCGTCACCGCCGCAACCTACTGGCTGTGGAACATTCTCGGCTCCCTCATCATCGTCGGCCCATTCATTTACACATACAAGCTTCTGCACGCCATGAACGACCTGTGCGCCGACTACAACGTGCGTGGATGATTTTTCGCATGTAAGGAAGAAGGAATAAAATCATGGTGACGTTCATTTTAGGACTTCTCGTCGGAACACTTCTTGGCATGATTGTCATGAGCATGTGTGTGGTCGCGAAACAATCCGACGGTAGGAGTGTCCTCGACACTCATGCCGAAAGCGTTGAGGACACTCCGTCGGACGGTGAGAAGGACTAGTCTCGTTGAAAAACAAACTCCTCTACCGGTCAATACCGGCTATCATCATGCTGGGGATGCTTTCGACTGGAGTACCAGCGAATGCCGCTGACGCTACGGGAAGTATTCCGGTCGGCCAGTCGGCCACACAAGTTTTGAGCACGCTTACAGTTGGTGTGAAATCCGATGTATCCTCCGACCGCAAGTCGCACCAGTGGAACAAGGTCGATGGCAAGACCGGCAATTATACGACCCGTGACCTCGTGTTGGAACGTGACATGAGCAATGTCACCTACAATAGTCGCGGCAACGTGAACACCGGCATCCTATTGGAACCATACACGGGTAAAACCATCCACTTCCAACGAGGCCAGTCGAACAAGACCGAAGGTGGAAGCGCGTCCAACCGTGACGGTGGTATTCAAATCGACCATGTGGTGGCCTATGCGGAAGCGTATCGTTCCGGATTGGACAAGCTCGACTTCCAGCAACGCGACACGTATTATAACGACCCGGACGTTCTGCTCGCGTCCCAAGCGGAAGCCAACAATGTGAAAAAGGACGGCACCATAGCCGAATGGAAGCCATCCAATCAAGCCTTCCAATGCGATTATGCGAGTCTGCAAATCGGCATCAAAGCCAAATATGGGCTGATGGTAGACCAGAAGGAGCATGATAAGCTTGCACAAGTATTGGCTTCTTGTCCAACTGAAACCATCATTTCCACCAGTCAGGTGAAACAACGGTTAACCAGTGGGACATCAGAGGGGAACAATACAGGCACCGCCAACAATAATACGACCGGTGGCAACAGTCAGAACAGCCAATACAACGGTTCCACCAACAGTAAGAACAATTCGCATACAACGAACAAACACCACACCACCACAACTAAGAAGAACTGGGTCAAAAACCTATTTAACGGACTCCTAAAACGATTCTTCTAGAACAGCCATGAACACAAGTAGTCCCGCCATTCACTTTCGGATGGCGGGACTACTCATATATCAACTATGTTCTTCGTCCCATTTGTCCAACGTTTCCAACAGATTGGGCAAGCCGAAATAGTCGTAGGTCTGCCCGTATTGTTTTCCTTCTTTTGTTTCATATATGATGGTCAGCATTTCAGGGTCATCGCCGCAGGTTTCACAAACGGCTTGGAAGAAGGGCATGTAGTCATAGTCGGTTACTTTGACCGGTTCGTCTTCGCTTCCGTCGAATAGTTCGGGAGACTTGGTTTGGAGTACGCGCATGAGTAGTTGTTTTGTTGTTGTCGCCATATTTTTTGATTGTAGAGCATGTTTGCCGTTTCCTTTAAAGTTTGATTTTCTCGCATTTTCACTCGTGTTATACTGAGTGTGTTCACATGCTCTATCCAAAAAGGAACAAAAATGGAAAAGCCAAAAACCCCAATCTACAATCCCGAAGACCTGAAAGCACTTCCAGTAGAAGCATGCCCCTACTGTGGCGGAAAAGCGACCGTCACACTAAACCAGCAGAAAGAATACACCTCATTGCGTGACTATCCCGCAGGATTTTTCATCTACGGGTGCAATGTGAAATGTGAGAACGGATGCGACTTAGTCCACTTCTACATTCCCCATGACGGAGACGAATGCCTACTCCTGAACGAAGCCCTCGACGCCTACCGTAAGGATTGGAAGCATATGTGCGGCATGGTGAAGAATCCAAGCCCTTGCGGAGTGTGCGGCGTCAAACCGAAGTGGACTGTCACATCTGATTCCGCTCGTATTGAATGCCCCAAATGCGGTAGAAGTTTCCACGACGACTACAAGTACTACCATTTAGGCGATTTGATGTTGAAGTGGGAGAAAGACCAGCGGGAACGGTCTAAAGCAAAAGAGGCGGAGGCCAAATTGAACGATTGGGCATTATCGGAATGAGTGGAGCATATCAATCCGAACACCAACCTTCGATGCGACAGAAAAACCGTTAACGGAACCCGCTGGTGCGAAGACCACAAGGACGAATGGTGTGACGAATGCAGCAGACACGCTATGCGCGTCCGCAACGACTACCTCGGTAAGAAGATTGCTCCGCGCCTGTGCGACCGGTGCAAGGGATACACGGGAGAGTAGGTAGGAGAACGATAATGTCCTACAGGAAATGCGACGAGAATCTTGGCAGAGTGCTAGACAGGTTCGACCCTGACACGCCCGTGTTCCTTTACTTTAAGGGTGGTACCGCATATTTCGACCATGGAGTATCCAAGGCGGGTGAACTGTGTGACAATCCTTATATTCGAGGCTTGCACTGCGTGTGGAAACGTAATTCCCAGATTGCCGGTTGGCGTGGATGGGAGTTGGGCGTGGATACGCCGTTCGACTCCCGTAAGTATCGGCATCTAGAAGAGGACGAACAACTCCGGTTGCTCAGACAGTTCCTCGACAAGGACGATTGGAAGCATATCAGGCAGATTGCCGAAGCCGGCGACGGTAGTCTGGTTGAGGATTTGGCTTCCATCTTGGAAGCTGTTCATGCTCACTTGGAGGAGTTGGGATAGTTCGTATGCTATACTGGCGGCGTTCACACAAAAACAAAAGAGAAAAGGACACGCCATGCTTAAGCTAACCCAAGCACAACTTGAATACCTCTCCACACTGAAAGAACTTCCAGAAGCGGAACATCCCGAAGACAAGTGCGCCCTCATCTGGGTAGGCGGCTCCCACGCCTACGGTATCGCGGACGAGCATTCCGACGTGGACGTTCGTGCGGCGACCATGCCGACCATGCGGCAAATCCTCTCCCTCCACGATTACGGGGAGAAGCACATGCCGGATTCAGACATGGTCGTCCGCTCCTATCTCAAAGTGGCGAGAATGCTCCGCGACGCGAACCCCAACATGGTGGAACTCGTCAACCTGCCAATCGACTGCATTTTGCACTGCGACGACTACGGTTTCCGCCTGTTGCAACTCGCCCGAAGGCTCGCCGTCAACACGAAATGCGAGTCCACGTTCTCCGGATATGCCTACCAGCAGACCATGCTGGCCGAACGGCGTGAACATGAAGGCAACATGCGCAAAGCATGTAAGGCCATGGCCCACGCGTTGCGCGTCTACCGTATGGGAGCCGTCCTGTTGGAGTCCGGTGATGTTCAGGTGAGTCGTGTCGGTATCGACCAAGAGGAACTATTGGCTATCCGGCATGGTGACTTCGACCCCGAACAGTACGATTTGATGCTTCTGGACGCCAAGTCCCGGTTCGAGGAAGCCGCCGAACACACCCGGCTCCCCCAGCCCGTGAGCGATACGGAATTGCAGGATATGGTTTTGCCTATCATCCACGAATATACGAAACGCCTGTTCAGAGAGTGAGAACATCAGTCCACAACAGCCTGAAAAACGAAGGTTGATAGCGTGAAAACCCAATGATTCCAACGGTTTCGACACGCATACAGGTTTGACCAAACAGCCGTATCCCGTATACTTGATGTTGCGTTCAGCCGGTGGGTTGGGCGCCTCATAATTTGACGACTAAGTTCAAAAAGGCTTTTGGTCTTTTTCTCCTTTTGGTCTGGCTTTTTATGTGTGGACATTCGAAGGCCCCGCCACTGTGCGGGGTCTTCGTTTAACTAAAATCGGTCAGAACGGGTTGCCGTCCGGCTTGCCGCTGGTCTTGGTCGGCTGAGTCGGGGACTCCAGCATCGGAACCCCGCCAATAGCGCGTTGCTTCGATTCCAACGACTTCCGGCACGGATACACCTTCAGCCCCTCATCGACGGCTTCTACATGCAGTTCCGGCCAATTCTGCCGAACCATTTCCAACGCTTTCTTGAAACGTTCCTTGAATCTGCGGAGTGGAGTGTCCGACGCGTCGAACTGCATTTGCAATCCGTTCCAAGGTATGAGAACCGGTTTAGAAATGTAATATGTTCTGCGGGCGAGCCACTGGTAGATGTCCAACGCTCTGGATGATTTCCCGAGATTCATCACTATCTCTCGGTTTAAAGGAACGGGATTCTCGTTGAGGATTCCCCACATAAGTTCGGAGAATCGAATATACGAACCTTCCTTGTATTCGTCGGAATTTCTGTCGAAGCAGATGTGAGTGCAGTCGGCCACCAGAACATTGATGGCATCATGGACAGTTCTGCCCTGTTCGTCCTTGAACCAATTGGTCACTTGAAAGACAGTGCTCCCCAGATTCTCCAACATGCGGGTCACCTGCTCCCGTTGTCCATTGGCCGCGATTCCCGTGTTCTTGCAGAACGAATTAAATGTTTCGTCCAAATGGATTGTCCTGTTTTCGAAATCAACCATCGGGGACACCTCTTTTATGAGGGTTTGGGCATACAGAAGGAATAGACGGGGGATTTTTCCGTAAGCCCACTGCCCTTTCCTTGGGGTCGTCGTTATGGACACGATTCCGTTGCTCCGGTTCAGATAAGGTACATCAGGCTCTTCCACTGGAAGCAGGGAGACCACTGATGAGAGGGTGGCCGCATAGGTTATTGTCTTCTTGCTGGGGTTGATGATATCCTTGTTCATGCTATCGGAATTCCTTTATTGTTGACCGATACTAACCTCATCTCGGTGCATACGGGATGAGGTTTTTATTTTTATCCTAATGGGTTTTTGGAATATTTTTTTATAAATCAGATTTTTCTGTTCACATTCTCAGTCAAGAGTCTTACATTCTCGGGCAGAAGTCTTACATTCTCAGGCACTTGGATGCTCTAATCCCTTGTGGGAGTAGGTCTAAGGGCACTGGCAATAGTATACAATAGATACAATAGTATACATAAGTATTTGTGGTACCGAATTTCTAAATGCTCTAAAAAACGAAAAATCGTTTGATTCAAAAAACATGAAATGATTTTTTACGATTTTTCTCCGACGCGTCTCAATGCTTTCGAAACCAGATACTTCGTATGCTATAGTGGAATAGTTTACACAAGAAAAAGAGCTTTTCGCCAAACCGTAAAAAACAGTTTCGCCCAAAGTCCTCACCCAAAAAAACCAGCTAAACTGGATATGTCCGCAACGAACCAAAACTGTCAAAGGAACGAAAGCATGGAAAACGGCTCCCCGAACAGGCTGCCCGACTGGACTGAAATCATCGACGGGAAAACCCCAAAACCCGACAATGGTTCCAACCATGTAGGCAGACACAGCAAAGGAAGCCACGCCCGACACGGAAGCAGACCAGCCAACACGGTTTCCACCGGTGAACATATGCTCCAATGCTCCATTGGAATCATATTCACCATCGTCATAATCCTCATCGCCCAAATCGGTTGGATGTTCTTCGGACACGACTTGGACTCCATCCACACTCAGGTCGCAAACTCAAAAAGGGTCAGCCTGAACCAGAACATCGACTTGGATACGACCCGCATAGCCAAACCACAGTCGGGCGAAGTGCCGGTGGATGGCACCCCGACTCACGCGCAGGTAATCGGCTGGATGTATATTCCGAAAATCGAATCCGGTTGGAAGCGTGCAATCCAACAGGGCACCGACCAAATCGTGTTGGACAATCAGGGCATCGGACATTACGAGCAGACCGTCATGCCCGGTGCCGTAGGCAACAGCGCCTATGCCGGGCATCGCACCGGTGGCGACTTGGGTTACATCGACCGGTTGCAGACGGGTGACGCCATCGTCATCCAAACTGCCGAACACTGGTACGTGTACAAGATGACCGAAGGTTGGGTCACTACTCCGACCGACGTGAGCGTGTTGAACAATGACGGCGCGAACCCGGACTCCCGCGAATTGACGTTGACCACCTGCCATCCTATGAGCGTATGGGCAGACCAGAGCATCAAACACAGGTATATCGTCCGAGCGCAATTCTCCTATTGGGCGAATGTTTCCGACGGTATTCCCGCCGAGTTGAGCACCGCCAACGGGAACGTCGTCCAGAAGGCCGGATACAAGTGGCAGAAGACCGTCCGAACCGTCAGCGCCTACGCTCCCGCGAGCATGATGTTCGCCGTGATTCTGCTTGTCGCGTGGATGGTCATGAACGGACTGTGCTGGCTGTTGTGGCGTGGGGAGCGGGAACGCAAGCCGGTGTCTTGGAACGTGCTCGTATTGTCTTGGCGTCTGCAACAGGGCGTCCTGCCGTTGCGCCTGTTGAACATGCTGTTGTTCTGGGGTGGTTTGGTTCTGCTGTTCTGGTGGTCTGTCAGCCCGCATTTCGACAGTTGGTTCCCGTTCCTGCAATCGGTGGGATTGCCGAACGTCACGTTCTGACCCATTCCCTGAAACATATTTTCCGCAAAAACTAGGAGGTAGCCGTCATGCGGCAAACATATCTGACCAGCGACAATCCGACCGTGGTGAACCGACTGCGCAAGGACTGCCGTGAATACGCGCGTCAACGCGAACTGGAGGAATGGTTCGAAAACATCCACCATGTTCGTCTGGCGTGGAAGGAGGACGCGGATGGCAAGCGAACCGTCGAAGGAGTTGAAGCCGTCATGTCCAAGGAGACCCTGACCATCCAAGGCAAAGGTGATTTGAAAGGCTACTGGCTCATGCCCATGAACGGCGTGTACAAGCCATGCAAGAACAATGTTGAAGTATGGAGGATGCTCCGCCAATTCGAATGGCGTCCCGACCCTCTGCCGGGCATCGTCAGCTCATACACGTATACGCCATACGTGGACATGTTTATCGAAGACGACAAAGCATATCTTTCCATGCCGGTGGAAAGCTGGGATGACTCTTTGTGGCATAAGAGCACGAAGGGAACATTCCGCAAGGCCAAGGAACGTTTCAACGACGGCGCTTCGGGAGATGACCGGTGATGCTTCATGTCTTGACGTTTATGGTGGTGGCGTTCTCCTCGGTGACACTGCTGTTGTCGTTCCTGTTCTTCCTCTCCGTCCAACATCCCCACCTGTTGGGACGTAAGGTCGCAAGATGTGTCCGAGTTGGATGTGTGGGATTCTCCACTATGACAGCCGTCGTGGAGTTCCTTCGGTGCTTCCGGTTCGGTAGTGTAAGCTCCGGCATGTGCGGACTCATTTGGATTGTCACCGCGTTAATCTGGCTGTTTCTTATCCGCTGGGATGATAAGTCCGACGGTTTGGAAGGTTCTGACTTGGAAGACCCGTCGGAATGAGCGAGCAGGGTGTCTTCGACGCGTTGACGGCTCTGTACGTGGTTGCGTTCTTCCTGTTCATCGTTGGAACGATAGTCTGGACGGGGAACAGAAGACGCGCCCGCAAACATCCCGGCAAAGGGTATGCTCCCCGATGGATTCGCTTGGGGACGATAGTATGCTCACTGTTGGTCGCCTTGTTGGAAATCTGCCTGTTCATAGGCAAATGGGGTTTCCTTGACGGACTGTCATGCGTATTGTGGATTGTGGTGTCGGCATTGTGGATTGCCGAATACCGGTTGGAAAGAAGCCGAGAAAGGAAAGACGGCTGAATGCTTCCGTTCCGTAGATTCAAACGTGACGCGTATATGCTCGACCAGTGTGCGACCATGGTGGAGGATACTGTTCACGAGATTGGCGAATACGTGAACAAGGATGAGGATATGACCGATTCCATGACTCAGACGCTCTCTCACCTGTTGGATGTGTACAACGACTTGTTGGACGTGTTGGACGATGACGAACTGACTGTGAATCCTCGATTGCATTTCCGACAGTATCCACGTGTTCGCGGGTATATTCGCGACTCCTGTAATCGTTGCCGTTCGGCTGTTGAACAGTTGACGCAACTGGTGGACATGCAGGACGAGCTGAACGACATCGAATGCTATGCGAACGGTGAACTGGATTTCGGTGGTGATTTCTGAAACAAAACCACCGATGTTATACTGAGATTGTTCACATAAAAAGTTTTGGAAGAAGGAAAACGCTATGGGCACACCATGCGTCATCGCCATGCGAAACGGCGAAGACTTGTACCATTGGATATTCAGCCCTTACGACGGGAATATCCAATCCGCGGGACGTATGCTTTTCGACCATTACGACACTAGAGAGAAAGTAGAACGATTGCTGGATAACGGCGACATCGACCTGCTTGCTCCCACCGTCGAGGAATGCGAGCCGTTAAGCGAACGAAGCCCCTACTATTCCGGCGGGCAAGGCTCCAAGGACGAACTTCCGATGTTCGGTGAACTGCACACGTACATCTGGCGTGACGGATACGGGTGGGGTTGCAAACCTATGCTGTGGGAGGCTGTAATGTCCTTGAATCTGTTGCTGGGTGTGGAGAACCCTTGGGTCTGACAGCCAGATTATGCTATAGTGGGCATGTTCACATATTTTGAAAGGCCAAAAACATGCTCAATTTCGAATCCGTCAACTGTGACGGCAAGCACATCAATTGGGAGTTCAACACACTAGAGGAAGTCCACCGACTGTTCTGGTCGGAAGACTGTCCTCTCCCCTCCAACGACGACCTAATCGTCCACGCCGAACTAGACGGCAAACCACTGCCAAAATGTATAGCGTTCCTCGACCTTTTACACATGCTTGGATTGGACGAGGAACAATATCCGCCCGAAAAGGGGAAAACCCATAAGCTTATCGCCATCGACTTGGACAACACTCTCGTAGACTATACGACAGCGTTCAAGGATTGCATCAGCCAATTACAGAAGAAACCGTTCAACGCTCCCGAACCAACCGACTACGGTTTCGCCTGTGAAGGCTGGTTCAAAACCCATGCGGAATTCCGTGAATGGCATCATTGGTCGGTGAACGCGGGACTCTATTTACGTGAACACATGTATCCACATGCTATGGAAGCTTTGGTGAAGCTAATCGGCATGTCGGAAGACAATCGTCTCCTATTCGTCACCTCCCGTGACGACGACCGTGATGATACTCGATGCTGGATGATAGCCATGGAGTTCGACACGAGCCAGAACCATAACCTGTGTCCCCGCCGTAATCTGGACGACCTGCGACGCACGGAAGGTGACGCCGTATTCGCCTCGGACATCCGCCGAATGGCTGAAAAAGACTGGTATGACAAAGACCTCATTACCAACATCGGATACACGTACACGCCGTCACATCGAGGTATCCCTTACTGTCATCTCAAGCAGAAGAACCTGCTCAAAGCCGACTTGTACGTTGAAGACAATCCCATAATGCTGGACACGCTCATGCACGAAGGACTCCCCGTCTTGGCGAAACGCCACGGCTACAACGTGGAACAGTGCGAACGGTTGGAGCATGAGGGCGGTGGAGCTGTGTTCAACTCGTGGAGCGAAGTGCCCGAACTGGTTGACCGGATTTTGTGAAAGGAATGACGTTGAGAAAAAGAAAACCCGTGGTATACGGTTTCAGAGACCCCGCATTAAGCCTACTGCCGTTGGGTGCATGCCCGTACTGTGGAGGAAAAGTCACGTTCGACTTAGTGCAAGTGACATCCGACTCCAAGCTGTTCTCCCGCCCAGAGGGTTTTATCGTTTGGTGTGTGAAGTGCGAGAACGCGTGCGACTTGGAGCATTTCTTCAGGCTTCACGGCGAATGGGATAGCCCATACAAGGATGATGCGGTCGGGATACTCCGCGAAGAATGGGCCGGAGCGTGCTCCAAGTTGAAGAATCTCAAACCCTGCGGCAGATGCGGAGTCAAACCGGTTTGGAGAATTCAACCCGACTCAGCCCGCGTGGAGTGTCCCAAATGTGGCAACGGATTCTCGGACGACTCGGAATACTACGAGATAGGACGTCTGGCTCTGAAGTGGACCATGAGCCAGTCCGGACAGGGCGACGCGTACCGTTTGGAATCGATGCTGAACGGCTGAATATCCTACTCAAGGGAAAGGGCCGGGGGAATGATAGAACAGGACAAGAAGCCCGTCATCAAGGCCGTGGCCTACGAGGTGAGGCATGAGCCGGAGGATGAATACGATTTCGGATATTCTGAAACCCGCTACCGGCTCGTGAACATGGACACGGGTGAGATTGTGGATGACGCGCAAGGCTACGGGTACAAGACCGCTGCCGGGGCGCATCGCGCGTACGGATACAAGAGCATGCCGAAGAGTCGGAAGAGGAAAATCGCTTCCGTCAAGGAACGTGCGCGCCGCTTCCGCGAGGACAATCCGAGTTTCGTGGACGACTTGGAGTACGGCATGCTGAACGCGTGCAAGGAAGGCGTCGAATACACGTTCGAGGATTTCAAGGAACTGCTGGACGAGGAGAAGCCTGACTTGAAAGGACTGACGGCGGAGCAGTTGTTTCGATACATCTGATTTTTCTTCGATTTTCTATTACGGTTAAATGGGGTGTCTAAGAATATCTTTTTTCAGGCACCCTTTGCTTTTGATTGACTAGCATCCTCTTTCTTGTTATACTGGTAGTGTCCACATATGGGCGTGGTTGGCTAACCGCCAATCCCGCCCCACATCAATTACAACCAGAAGGAAACACCTGCATTGGGTATCGAAATCTACGAACAGGACAAGTACGCAACCCACGTCGTCACCAGCAAAGGTGAAATCAAATACGAGTGCAGTGCCCGCAACGTGGCCGAAGCCATCGTCGAAGAACACAACAAGCACAACAGTGGGGAGCCATGGCGTGTTGGCGCCACCGTCACCTTGGTCAGCGCCAAGAACATCGCATGGCGTGCCGAAGCATCAATCGATTGGGATAAGGTCAAGACCGGCAAGAACGCTCCGGCCAAGTGCGTGAAGGTCACGGCTTCGGAAACCCAGACGAACTTGCAGGTAAGCAAGCCGAAGGTCAGTGCCACCTATCTGTTGTTCAACGGTGACAAGCCGGAAAACTACATGCGTTGGCATGCCACGGCGTCCGATAAGGATGTAGCCATGGTGTTGGCGAAACAGGCGGCTGTCAAGGCTTTGGAAGCTTATCTTGAGAAGATTGGCAAGACCGTCAAGACTTCGGTCAAGCCGACTGTAAAGCCGTCCGGGAAGGTTGCTAAATGAGCGACCGGAACAAAGCTGACGAGAATCCGGATGACGAGTATTTGTTGGACGCGCTTCGAGACTTAGGCCCCACGCCAATCGAGGAGCTTATCGACAAGTCCAACATGGACGACGGGTCGAAGAAACAGTTCCATGAATCACTGCGAGCGCATGATTCCGATGTGGCGCGGGAGCAGTCGGTGAAGATTGCCGTTGGTGAGGCGTTGCGGGAATTGGACAGGTTGCGTGAATGGTTGGATGAAATCAGCGCGTTGACCGTGTGGGATTCCAGTCGGGCGTTGTCCGATGCTATTCCTTCCGTCGAGGCAATCCGCGTCATCCTCAAGCAGATACGCGGTCATGACAATGGTTGTGTGGATTCCGGTTCTCGAATCCGTTATCGTCTGGTGTGTGATGTGGACGGTGGTATCCTGCCGTTGCTCGGTCAAATGTCGGACGGGGCTGATGGGTTGGTGTATCTGAAGAACGTGCTTGACGCTTGCAAGTCCGCCAATATCGAAGGGAACCCGCGCATCCAGTATGCGTATGCGACCGGTTGGAGGGACTTGAACTGAAATGTCCAAGTTCGACAAGACGGCCGTGTATGGGAGGGAGAATCCGTTCATTCCCTCCCCTGAGACCATGGACGCGTTGAAGGACGCGCTCATCGAGGAGGCTGACGAGCGTTCCGACATGCTTATCGGAATGACCACCGCGCCTGATGGGAGGAAGGTTCTTCGCCGTCAGAGCGCGGGGCGCAACACCGGATGGCGTTCCCTTATCGGATTGCGTTACCGTATCCAGACCAAGGAGGAGGCCGACGAACTCCGTTTGGATTATCGTCGTTTCTTCGAGGGGTACGTGGAGCGAACCGACAAGAGCGAGCGTCGTAACCTGTTGGATTTGGAGCATAAGACCGTGGACGGCGCGTACCGTTACACGGTGGAAGGCGTGGTGGCTGACTGTGAGGAGACGAGCGTATCGAACGGGTATGTGTCCCGCCTGTGTCTGATGTTTCCGCATGTGGTGAATTCGGATGGTTCTCAGACGCTTATCGACTCGCATATTTGGCTTGCCACGTTCGTGAAGAACACTATTATCCGTCCCGACCGTATCGAACCTCATAATGGTTCCGCCGACCGGCTGATGACGATTCGGTTGGGTGACACATTGCGTGTGGACGCCGGATTGTGCGCGTATACGGATAAGCGTGGCCGTCACCGTTTCGGATTGGCGGATTGGACTCCGTTGGACTCGCATTTGAGGTATCTGCAACTCCGTTCGGATGGTACCACCACTCCGCGCGTGGTCAGCGAGCGCCTGTGTGGGCGTGAGTATGATATCTGCTGGTTGGAGCGGGATGGTAGGCCGGGTTTTCGTTCGGTGATGTTGGATGGGTTGAATGCTCGTGTGAAGGCGGGTTGGAGTTCGTATGATTGGCGTCATCGTCCGTTTCTGTCGGATGGTGATGGGTTCCCGTCCGTTTGTCTTGACCAGTATTTGACGTTTGACCCGTATAAGGGTGAGGCTCACGTGGTGTCCCGTTAGTTGGATTGAGAGGATTTTTGTGTTGAGGAATTGTCTTAAGAAAGGTTTCCGTCCGGTGGCCGTATTGGTTGTGGCGGTTCTGATGTGTTCGCTCGGCGGGTGCGCTGATAGTGAGTCGGGTTGGTTGGAAGGCCGAGCGTTCACCATGAACGCGTATAGCAACACCGGTGAGCTGACTTTGATGAGTCATGCCGAGAAAATCGGGTTGGACGGCAATGTGACCACCGACTCCCGTTACTACGGCATCGGCACCAATGGTTCGGTTTCCTCCGGTTCGACCGATTCCCTGTCTTCGGTCATTACCGTGACCCTTGACGGCAGGGAGTTGGATTCCTGTGGGGATACGCTCATCTTCACCGAGGATGGGTTGGAGCCGGTCAAGGATTTCGCCGCCGACGCTCTCAAATCTCAGGATACGGAGAAGACGACCGGTACCGGTTCGACGTCGCAATTGTTGAACCGGTATAAGGATTCGTTTGCCAAGAAGCATGTCGTGGTCATCAAAAGCCAAACGGGAATGCCGATTGAAGCGTTCAACGGCGACAGCATCAAATGGGATATAGACGACAATCTGCCCAAAACAACAAGACTCATGGTTGATGGTAAAACGATGTATATCCATCGGGCGAACTTTCAAATCATGGATAAGGATTCGTTGCAGTGAGCCACGATACCGAACCGGAGGGGGCCAAGTTGGTTAGCATCGTAGAGAGGGAAGCCGAGGAAGCGTATCCCACCCAATATTGGGACGATTCCGATATTAAGAAAACGTTCGAGGCCGATAGTGACGATTTGCAGGAAGCCTACATGAATGGGCGTCTCCACCCCGCTTGCGGGGAGGAGATAGAAGCTGTGGCGAAATATCTCATGTGGTCGGACGAACTCCCGCGATGGAAGAAGACCTACGGGACGACACCCGACGAGGACTTCTTCTGGAAGCGGGCTGAAACGGTCGGCACACGCGACGGATACCTGACGTTAGCCAAGGAGCTTTTGGAAATCGCACGAAAGAAAATCGAGGAGGGACTAAGGTGATTCGACTGGCCGAGACACGGGAAAAACTCATCGCCGTCGATTTGGACGACACCTTCACCGACCATACGGGCGCGTTCCGCGAGGTATTGGCCCAGCTTGGCATCAACGTTCCCGACGGAATGCCGGAAACGGCCAACTATGTGGGAGAGGGCTAGTTCGATAGTCGGAAGACCTTCGAAGCATATTACCTTCGCGCCATCAAACTGGGACTTTACCTTCGGGAAAGGCCACTGCCACATGCGGTCGAATCGTTGAACCGGTTGAGCGACATGAACCCGGAATGGCGAACCCGACGACAGGGAACTCTTGTTGCGGTGGAATGGGATGTCCGAGGACGAGCGCGACGGGTATACGAATCGTGTTCTTCCGGTGTTGGGGGCTTTTCTGGCCTACTAGACACAAACTATGCTATAGTGGACGTGTTCACACATAAAGGGCCTTCAGACAAAGGAAAGAAGCAAACCATGGACACGTCCACCACCTTGGAGGAACAGATACAGGCTTTGATGGATTCGCTGGCCGACACCGCACTATCCGCCGCCGAGTCACGCCATCAAAGTCAGGCCGGAGAAGCCCACCTGCTGTATGCGCTTTACCGGAACGATGGACTCGTAGGCTCGATGCTTCGGGGACACGGGTTGGAATCCTCTGAAATTCGGCTCCTCATGTCCGATATTCCGAACCGTCCGTTGAAAATGGGAGAAGACCCGGTATTGTCTTCTTCCAGCCGTCACATATTGCACGATGCCCACGACGCGGTGGAAGTGTTGCGCCACGTGCAACGTGATAGTCATGTCGAACTCCTGCTCCGCGCCCACGGCATCGAACTGCCCGAACATCAACCCACTCGGGAGCAGGTCGAGGCGGCGTCAAGAACCGGCGTCAACCTAGCCCAGACCGTCAGCCCCAACCGTGGACGTCAGGTCGGTGTGGACTATCTTTCCTACGCTCGGCTCATGCTCGAAGCCGCGTTGAACTGAACGAAACCAGCCGAAAGGAATACCCATGGAAAACACTGAGATGAAAAACGGGGAGACGGACGCCGTGGATGCAATCATCGCATGGTTGGACGAGCGGATAGACAGGACGGAAAAGACCATGTCCGCCGGTGAGGACGATTTTTCATGGCTTGCCGACCGTGAATACCTGCAAGCCTACCGAAACGCCCGCTCACACATGACAGCCCTGCGCGGCACGGACGAATACACGGTGCGACATCTGGCCGAATGGTGCGGGATTCGTAAGAGGGAGGCGAAGAACAGTCTGCAACGACTGTTGGAATCAAACATCCCGTATGGAGATGATTTCATCACCTGCGCCGATTCGAGAAGGTTCGCCTACCAGACAATCATCGACCGTTGCGAAGAAGAAGACAAGGAGGTTCGGAAGTGACCAATACGACAATCAGCGACATCGTTTGGTACGCGGACAAGACCGCCCGCGAACGGAACGTGAAGTGGATGGACACGACCATCCTGCTCAAGGCCCTCATCTGGTCGGCCAGTGAAGCCTATCGCATTCTCCAACGTGGCGGACTGGGGTATTCGGAAGACAACCCCGACTATCTGACGAGATTCGACCGAGAGCTGGTGAGATTCGACAACGAACCGTTGGAGGAAGGCGAGAAGCCACGGTTCACTCCGGTCGCCTTACGGTTGGTCGAGCATGCGAACAGCCCACTCGCATTGTTGAGGGCGATGCAACACACCGACTGCGAGGGCAATCTGATTCTCAAAGAACATTGGATATGGCCCCCCGAACATGAGCCGACGGACAAGCAGGTGGAACGCGCCGCCGAAGCCGGATACTTCCTTTCCGCCCGCTCCTACTTCTCCTACGGAAACCTGAAACCATGGGACAAGGTGAAGCAAGCGTCCAAGGAGAAATGGCGGGAATGGGCGCGGCTCATGCTCGAAGCCACACTCAACGGAACAGAGGAAACATTTTGAACGTCAACGGCGTGAATATCGAATACCAGTACGACGGCGCGCACGACGCGCGTCCCACCGAACATACATTGCACGACTTGGACGGGTTGAACCTGTCAGGCTTGGATTG
>OLPH01000093.1_pt1 | contig 114601 bp, 101 predicted proteins | sample 1672951 | NCBI WGS metagenome assembly OLPH01 (sample SAMEA3136740, study PRJEB25190) | human gut metagenome | reverse complement strand
CGCGTGCTGGGCAGCGTCGCCCTGCACGTCCTCGCCGTAGTAGATGGAGACGATCTCGGGGTCGAGATCGTTGGCGGCGTCCGCGATCTTGGTCAGCACCTTGTCGAGGTCGGCGTCGCTGCCGAGCAGCGCACCGTCCATCAGCGCCAGATACTCGCCCTTGCGGATGTTATGGCCGTCAAAGTCGGAGTCGCGCGCGGCGTAGGTGATCTGCGCGGTGTGCACGCTCTCGATCGCGGCGCTCATCTCCGCCTCAATGACGTCCTCGGCGCTCGCCGGGTCGAACGAGAGCATCGCGGTGATGCCCTGCGGCACGGTCTTGGTCGGGATGACGATGACCTTCTTGTCCGACAGCGGGATGCACTGCTGGGCGGCCATGATGATGTTCTTGTTGTTCGGCAGCACGAACACGACCTCCGCCGGGGTCTTGTTGACCTCGGTGAGGATGTCCTCCGTGGAGGGGTTCATGGTCTGGCCGCCGGTGACGACGCGGTCCACACCCAGCTCGCGGAAGAGATTCGCCATGCCCTCGCCGGCAGACACGGCCACGACGCCGAACTGCTTTTCGGGCTTGGCCACTTCGGGCTCGGCCTCCGCCTTAGCGGCAGCTTCGGCCTCGGTCTCCTTGCCGGAGAGCGCAGTGTGCTGGTTGCGCATGTTTTCGATCTTCACGGTCTGGAGCGGGCCGTAGGTCAGCGCCTCGGTCAGCACCTCGCCGGGCACGTTCGTGTGCACGTGCACCTTGATGATCTCGTCGTCGTCGACCACGACGACGCAGTCGCCGAGATTCTTCAGGAACGAGCGCAGGAGCTCCGGGCTCTTGCTGTTCTCGCGCGCGACGATAAACTCCGTGCAGTAGCCGAACGTGATCTCGCCGGTGTCGAACTCGGAGAAGTCCGCGCCCTCTTTCGGCGCCTGCGCGGCAGCCGGAGCGGCGGAGGTCACGGGGGCGGCGGTGCGGCCCTGCAGATAGCCGAGCATGGCGTCCATGACGAGCACGAAGCCCTCGCCGCCGGCATCGACCACGCCTGCGCGGCGCAGCACGGGGTTGATGTTCTGCGTGTCGGCCAGCGCCTCGCGCGCGGCGGCGAGCAGCGCATCGAGCATGCCCTCAAAGTCCGTGCTGTCCTTGGCGAAGGCCACGGCGGCCTGCGCGCCCAGACGGCTGACGGTGAGGATTGTGCCCTCGGCCGGCTTCATGACGGCCTTGTAGGCGGCGTCCACGCCGGCGGAGACGGCGGCGGCAAATTCCGCCGCGCTCGCAGTCTCGCGGCCCTTGAGGGACTTGGCGATCCCGCGGAACAGCAGCGACAAAATGACGCCGGAGTTGCCGCGCGCACCGCGCAGCAGCGCGCTCGCGGCGCAGTCGGCCACGGCGCCGACGGTGTCGGTCTGCTTGCGGCCGAGTTCGATGGCGGCCGAGTTCATCGTCAGGCTCATGTTCGTGCCGGTATCGCCGTCCGGAACAGGGAAGACGTTGAGCTCGTTGATCTTCTGTTTGTTTTCTTCCAGTGCCGCGTTTGCGCACAGGAGCATTTCCTGAAGCGCTGCGGCATCAATGATTTCTCTCAAATCTGTACACCTCCGACAGGGGGAATGAAAATGGCCCGGAAGCGCGGCTCCCGGGTGGGAAGCAATGCGAAATGTCCCCGCTTAATCGAGGAACATGGTGTCCACGTACACGTCCACGCGCGCCACGGGGACGCCGGTGGCCTGGTTGACCTTGTAGCTGACCTCGTTGATGATGCTGTGGGCAAGCGCGGAAATGTTCACGCCGTGATCGACCGCGATGTGCAGCTCGAGCGAGATGCTGCCGTCATCGGCGAACGTGGCGTTGACGCCCTTGGACATGGATTCGCGGCGCAGGAGCTGGAACGGTCCGCTATCTTTGCTGCGGCCGACCATACCCTTCACGCCGAAGCAACTGGTCGCGGCGTCGCCTGCAAGGTTGGTGAATACTTCATTGGTGATGCTGATGGTGCCATTCGATTGTTCGATTTTGACCATGTAGACAGCCCCTTTCTTAACAGCAGTGATATATTATATAACAATAGGTGAGAAATCACAAGCGAAAAATTAGCGAAAAAACTGGACATTTTCCGTGAAAACGCCGGTTTTCACCCGGAAACTTGCACGTTTTCAATAGTTGCGTTTCGAAAAATGAAACAAGAATCAAAAAACTATTATTTACGTTTTTTTGTAACTGTGTTATCATATTGACGTGAATGGGCGGATAGGTGCCCATTGCACAAATATAGGATAACATATAAGAGAAATAGGAGATGAAGTTTATGGCAAGAAAGCTCGTTACCATGGACGGCAACAACGCTGCCGCCCACGTGTCCTATGCGTTCACGGAAGTGGCTGCCATTTACCCGATCACCCCGTCGAGCCCGATGGCCGACCTGGTCGATCAGTGGGCCGCTGCCGGCCGCAAGAACATCTTTGGCACGAAGGTCCGTGTGCAGGAAATGCAGGCAGAGTCCGGCGCAGCCGGCGCTGTCCACGGTTCGCTGAATGCCGGCGCCCTGACCACGACGTACACCGCCTCTCAGGGCCTGCTGCTCATGATCCCGAATATGTACAAGATGGCCGGCGAACTGCTCCCGGCCGTGTTCCATGTGACGGCCCGCGCGCTCGCGTCGCACACGCTGTCCATCTTCGGTGATCAGTCCGACGTTATGGCCTGCCGCCAGACCGGCTTTGCCATGCTCGCCGAGGGCAATGTGCAGGAAGTTATGGACCTGTCCCCTGTGGCGCATCTGGCCGCCATCAAGGGCCGCGTCCCGTTCCTGAACTTCTTTGACGGTTTCCGGACCTCGCATGAGATTCAGAAGATTGCCGTCTGGGATTATGACGATCTGGCCGAGATGGTGGACATGGATGCGGTCAATGCCTTCCGTCAGCGCGGCCTGAACCCGCAGCATCCGCAGATGCGCGGCAGCCACGAAAACGGCGATATCTTCTTCCAGAACCGTGAGGCGTCCAATAAATATTATGACGCCGTGCCGGATCTGGTCGAGGAGTACATGGGCAAGATCAATGCCAAGCTCGGTACGAACTACCAGCTCTTTAACTACTATGGCGCTCCGGATGCTGACCGTGTCATCATCTCCATGGGCTCCATCTGCGACGTGGCCGAGGAAGTCATCGACTACCTCAACGCGCACGGCGAGAAGGTCGGCCTCGTGAAGGTCCGCCTGTACCGTCCGTTCCGCGCCGACAAGCTCATTGCGGCCATCCCGGCGACCTGCAAGAAGATCGCCGTGCTCGACCGCACGAAAGAGCCCGGTGCTCAGGGCGAGCCCCTGTACCTCGACGTCGTCACCGCGCTGGCCAATGCCGGCCGCAACGACATCGTCGTCACCGGCGGCCGCTACGGTCTCGGCTCCAAGGACACCCCGCCGTCCTCCGTGTTCGCGGTCTATGAAGAGCTCAAGCGCGACACGCCGAAGCGTCAGTTCACCATCGGCATCGTCGATGACGTGACCAACCTTTCCCTGCCGGAAACGGACGCGCCCGACACTTCCCCCGAGGGCACCATCGCCTGCAAGTTCTGGGGTCTCGGCGGCGACGGCACCGTCGGCGCGAACAAGAACTCCATCAAGATCATCGGCGATCACACCGATAAATATGTTCAGGCCTACTTCCAGTACGACTCCAAGAAGACCGGCGGCGTGACCATCAGCCACCTGCGCTTCGGCGATCACGAGATCAAGAGCCCGTACTACATCAACAAGGCCGACTTCGTGGCCTGCCACAACCCGTCCTACATCACCAAGGGCTTCAAGATGGTCCAGGATGTCAAGCCGGGCGGCGTGTTCATGATCAACTGCGAGTGGACGCCTGAGGAGCTCAGCCACCATCTGGACGCCTCTGCCAAGCGCTACATCGCCAAGAATAACATCCAGCTCTACACGATCAATGCCATTGACCTGGCCATCAAGATCGGCATGGGCAAGCGCAACAACACCATCCTGCAGTCCGCATTCTTCTCCCTGGCGAAGATTATGCCGGAAGAGGACGCCATCCGCTACATGAAGGAGAAGGCCAAGGCTTCCTACATGAAGAAGGGCGAGGACGTCGTCGAGATGAACTACAAGGCCATCGACCTCGGCGCGACCGCGTATGTGAAGATCGACGTTCCGGCCGACTGGGCCAACGCCGTCGACGAAGCGCCTGCCAAGGAACTGACCGGCCGTCCGGCCACCGTCAAGATGGTGCGCGACATTCTCACCCCGGTCGACAAGATGGACGGCGACAGCCTGCCGGTCTCCGCGTTCGTCGATCACGCCGACGGTACGTTCGAGCTCGGCGCCTCCGCGTATGAAAAGCGCGGCGTGGCCGTCTCCGTGCCCGAGTGGGACAGCACCAAGTGCATCCAGTGCAACCAGTGCGCTTACGTCTGCCCGCATGCGACCATCCGCCCGTTCGCGCTCACGGCCGACGAGCTGGCCGCCGCGCCTGCGCAGACCAAGGCGGTCGACTTCAAGGTCGGCGCCGGCAAGGGCGTTTACAAGTTCTCCATGGCCATCTCCCCGCTCGACTGCATGGGCTGCGGCGTCTGCACGCACGTCTGCCCGGTCGGCGCGCTGACGATGCAGCCGCTCGAGAGCCAGGAAGATCAGCAGCCCGTGTTCGACTACATGGTCGCCAAGGTCGCTGAGAAGAAAGAGCTTCAGGACTTCACCGTCAAGGGCAGCCAGTTCCGGCAGCCCATGCTTGAGTTCTCCGGTTCCTGCGCCGGCTGCGCCGAGACGAGCTATGCCCGCCTGGTCACGCAGCTGTTCGGCGATCACATGATGATCTCCAACGCGACCGGCTGCTCGTCCATCTGGGGCGGCCCGGCTGCCACCAGCCCGTACACCGTCAACAAGGAAGGCAAGGGTCCTGCCTGGGCCAACTCCCTGTTCGAGGATAACGCGGAGCACGGCCTCGGCATGTACCTCGGCCAGAAGAAGATCCGCGACGATCTGGCGGAGGACATCCGCTACATCGCCGAAAACGGCAAGGATCCTGCCAAGGTCGCGGCTGCGAAGAAGTATCTTGAGACCTATAACGACGGCGAGGCCAACCAGGCCGCCACGGCGGAGTTCCTCGCTGTGATGGAGGCCAAGCCCGCCTGTGACTGCGAGCGCTACCAGCGCATCATGACCAACAAGGACTTCCTCAACAAGAAGAGCTGCTGGATCTTCGGCGGCGACGGCTGGGCCTACGACATCGGCTTCGGCGGCCTGGACCATGTCCTGGCGCAGGACGAGGACGTGAACGTGTTCGTCTTCAACACTGAGGTCTATTCCAACACCGGCGGACAGGCGTCCAAGGCCTCCAACATCGGCCAGGTCGCGCAGTTCGCGGCTGCCGGCAAGGAGCTCAAGAGCAAGAGCCTTGCCGAGATCGCCATGAGCTATGGCTACATCTACGTGGCGCAGGTCGCCATGGGCGCAAACCCGGCGCAGACCATCAAGGCCATCAAGGAAGCGGAAGCTTACCCCGGCCCGTCCCTGATCATCGGCTACGCCCCCTGCGAGATGCACAGCATCAAGAAGGGCGGCATGACCAACTGCCAGGGCGAGATGAAGCGCGCGGTCGACTGCGGCTACTGGAATCTTTTCCGTTACGATCCGTCCGCTGAAAAGCCCTTCGCGCTCGACAGCAAGGAGCCGGCCGGCGGCTACCGCGACTTCCTCATGAACGAGGCGCGTTACGCCCGCCTGACCAACGAGTTCCCGGAGCGTGCCGAGGAGCTGTTCGCCAAGTCCGAGGTCAACGCCAAGGCTCGCTACGAGCACCTGCTCAAGCTCAAGCAGCTTTACGACGAGGCATAAGTTTACCTACCCACGCAGGCGGGGCTGATTTCAGCCCCGCCTTTTTGCGCTCAAAAGCGCAAAAAGGCACCACCGCAAGCCTTCTCCAACGCCCTACCCGCCGGAACGTGTTGAAAACCGGCGGGGCATGGCGTATACTAGATAGCAAATCCCGCACGAAAGGGGAGACCGCCATTTGAATACGGACACCTATCAGAACGCGCTCGAATCCACGAAAGACAGCATCGAGGACGTGAACAGCGCCATCGGCTTCAGCCTCGGCAATCTCACGCTCGAAAAGCTCATCACCTCCGCCATCACGCTCGTGATCTGCGTGCTCGTCATCTGGCTCGTCATGCGCGTCGCGCGGCGCATCTCGGCGCACTCGCGGCTGTCGGAGAGCCTGAGCCGGTTCATCCTCAAGGTGCTCAAGATCGCGCTGGAGTTCATGGCCATCCTCATCGTGGCCGACAGTCTTGGCTTTAACGTTACGGCGCTGCTGGCCGTGTTCAGCCTGCTCGGCCTGGCTTTGTCGCTCTCGGTGCAAAACTGTCTGTCAAACGCCATGAGCGGCATCACCATCCTGCTCACGCGGCCGTTCGAGGACGACGATTTCGTCGAGGCCGGCGACGTGAGCGGCACCGTCAAGGACATCGGCCTGATCTATACGCAGCTGTGCACGCTGGATAACAAGGACATTTACGTGCCGAACAGCGACCTCTCCGCGTCCAAGATCGTCAACTACAGCCGCGAGCCGCAGCGGCGCGTGGATCTGACCTTCGGCGCGGACTATACCTGCCGCCCGGAGCAGGTAAAGGCGGCGCTGCACAACGCCGTGTCGCTCGTGTCCGGCATCCTGCCGGAGCCGGCGCCGTTCGTGCGCGTGTCGGGCTACGGGGAGAGCAATATTGAGTATACGGTGCGCGTCTGGTGCAAAACGGCCGATTACTGGACCGTGTATTATGACCTCATGGAGGCCGTCGGAGCGGCATTTGACGCGCACGGCGTGTCCATGTCCTACCCGCAGATGAACGTGCACGTGCTCGATACGCCGGAAAGTGCAAAAAGGGATTGACTTTCTCGCTTTTTCAGGTATAATAATATGGCCTGCGTGTTGACGTGGGTGATCCTTGCTCTCATTTGAGATGAGGGCCACTAGACCAGAAGGAGGTGCAACTGAAATGGCAAAAACCACCGAAAAGTACGAACTGATGTATATCATCAACCCCAATCTGTCGGAGGAAGAGACTGCAGCAGTCGTCGAGAAGTTCAAGGCGCTTGTCGAGCAGAACGGCACGCTGGAGGAAATGGAGGAGATGGGTAAGCGCAAGCTCGCTTACGAGATCAACTACATTTCTGAGGGCTACTACGTGCTCGTCAAGTTCACCAGCGGCCCGGATTTCCCGGCCGAGCTGGATCGTGTGCTGGGCATCACGGACGGTATTCTCCGCTCCCTGATCACCCGTCGCCCGGAATAAGGAGGCACGGCAATGCTGAACCACATTGTGCTCATGGGCCGTCTGACCCGTGACCCCGAGCTTCGTTATACCCAGTCCCAGATCCCCGTGGCGTCGTTCCGGCTGGCAGTCGACCGTGATTTCGGCGGCCGTGACGGCGGCGAGCGGCAGACGGACTTCATCGACATTGTCGCCTGGAGAAGCACGGCGGAGTTTGTCTCCAAGTACTTCACCAAGGGCAGCATGGCCGCCGTGAGCGGCCGTCTGCAGATCCGCGAATGGACTGACCGCGAAGGCGGAAAGCGCACGACCGCGGAGGTCGTGGCGGACAATGTCTACTTCGGCGAGAGCAAGCGCCGCGACGGCGGCGATACGTCTCGCCCGGCAGCGCCGAGCGCATCGGCCCCAGCTCATCGCGGCAGCTATGGCGGATATGACAATGTCCCCCAGGGCGGCAGCGCATTTTCCGAGCTGGACGACGATGACGGCGATCTGCCGTTCTGATTTTGATAAAGGAGGATTACAGTCTTGGCTTTTGACAGAGATAAGAGCAAGAACCGCAAACGCAGAAAAGTTTGCCAGTTCTGTGTGGACAAGTGCACTTATATCGACTACAAAGACACCGCGAAGCTTCGCCGCTTCCTGTCCGAGCGCAGCAAGATCCTGCCGCGCCGCACGACCGGTACCTGCGCGATGCATCAGCGCGAGCTCACCGAGGCCATCAAGAGAGCGCGTCAGATCGCCCTCCTGCCGTACGTGACCGACTGAGTTTCTGTTCACAGACAGCAAATCGCCCCCATCGAACGATGGGGGCGATTTTTCTTTTTCTTTTGCGCCGCGTCAGTCCCCGAGGTGCAGCGGGATGTTCTCGACCTGCGCAATAACGGAGACCATGGCGCGGATCTGCGGCGTGAGCACCTTGTCGCGGTGGTGCACCAGCTGGCTCCACTGCTCCATGTGGCAGTCCGTGACCGGCAGAATGGCAAGCCGGCCCTCTTCCGCGCGGCGGCGCGCCGTGTAGCGCGGCAGCACGGACAGATAGGGGTTGTGCTCGAGCAGCTGCATGACCATGCTCGTGCTCTCCAGCTCCAGAAACGGCCGGATCGACAGCTTCTGGTGCGCCAGCTCCATGTCGAACTGGTGGCGATAGCTGTTGAACTGCGGCATGAGCACGAACGGCTCATTGACGAGGTCGGCCAGCTTGAGCTGCTTGGCGGCGGCGAACGGGTGCTTGGGGCTGGCGACGATGACGATCTCCTGCGGACACTCGAACAGCTTGATCCGCTGCGCGTCGTAACCCATGTCGTCGAGCGTGTAGATCAGGTCGACTTCATTGTGCATGAGCATATCCGAGAGCGTTTTCGTGTCGCCCTCGACCAGCTGCGTGTTCACGTGCGGACAGTGCTCATGATACAGCGGCAGGATCTCCCCGAAGCTGGCCGTCATGATGGATTCGATCGTGCCGATGCGCAGCGTGCCGGTCAGGTCGCGCTCCTGCACCGTGAACGACACGGCGCGCGCCGCGGCCGACACGACATCGCGCGCGTAGGGGATGAACTCCTGCCCGTAGTGGGTGATGGATACGGTTTTTCCGATGCGGTCAAACAGGCGCACGCCCAGCTCGTTTTCGAGCTGCTGGACCTGCACCGTAACGGCGGACTGGGAATACCCCAGAGATTCTGCGGCCTTGGAGAAGCTCTGTAGCTGCGCGACCTTTAAAAACGTGGTCAGCAAACGAAGTTCCATAAGGCGATGCCTCCTTATCCCGATTTGGTTCCGTTTCTTTCTCGAGCTTATAATACGTCGCAAATCCGGCCTGCGTCAAGCATTTTTTCGCCTATCCAACAGGTGACAGGGAAGGATTGACAGGAAAATATCATTTTTGCGAAAGAATATCATCAAAATTTTAAATTGAATCGAAAACGCAAAACGTACCTTTCGGAATTGTGAATTTTACAACAGGCGCGCGATATGCTATCATGCAACTGTAAGCGAGGGGATCGGCTGACGGCCTCCCCAGAACCGAAAAAATTTCAGGAGGTAGCTGCTATGAAAAACATTTGGCTGAACATTCTTGCGTTCGTTGCGTTTCTCGCGATCGAGATCGTCGCTGTCTCCTTTATGAGCACGTACTCCGCAGGCTCTGCTGCGATGGCGCTGCTGGGTGTGCTTGCGCTCGTGATCGGCGGCATTTACACGGTCCTGCTTGGCAGAGACATCGTGAGCATCCGCCGCTGATCTCATTTTCCTTTGCTATTTTTCATCCATTTCTGTTTTTTTCTCCAAGGTTTCCGGGAGTAACCGCCTCCCGGTGACCGCCCCCCCAATGTGCGGTTTCCCGCACAAAAAATCTCCTCCCGTAACCGCCGGGAGGAGATTTTTTTATCCGTGCCGACGCTCGGAAAAAGATTTACAACCGTTCCGGCCTGTGATACACTACGCTCAGAACTGTATATTGCGCAGTCTTCGCCGCTTCGGGCGGCAGGGGAAATGTGGGTGCAAAGCCCCGCGAGTCGGTCACTGTGAAGCCGCCGGAAGGCGGATCAGTCAGAATACCCGAAGGCTGCAGGCATTTCTGCCGGAACCGGAAGTTGCATGGCTGAACGAAGGAATTTCGTCCGGCCGGTTTTGCTGCACCTGTCCGCCGGTTTCGGCGGGCAGAATTTTTTCTTTCAGGAGGGAATCACATGAAAAAACGGTTGCTGTCCCTGCTGCTGGTGCTGGCAATGGTGTTCAGCCTCATGCCGGCGGCACTGGCGGCGGACAAGCCGAGCTTCCAGAGCTTCTTTGAAAGCGTCCCGGCCAACGCCGAGACGGAGCCCGGCTCCCCGAACAGCACGAACAAATGGAAAGTGGCCTCGTTGGACGGGGACTATGTGCTCAAGTCCGGCGGAGCCGGAAAAAGCAGAGCCAGCAGCACCCTGCAGTTGACCTTTACCGCAGACGCAGAGCTCAAATTTGAGTACAAGGTCTCGTCCGAGCCCAAGTACGACTGCTTCACCATTACCTATGACGGGGCGGAAAAGGTCAAAGAGAGCGGCGACCTCGGCTGGAAGACCTACACGCTCTCGGCCGAGTCCGGCAAGGTGCTGACGCTGACCTATACAAAGGACAGCAGCGGCGACAAATTCGGCGACTGCGTCTATGTCCGCAACTTCACGGCGGGCGAGGCCACGGTCGTCACCTTCCACGCCAACGGCGGCGTGGGCGCCGACTACACGCAGAATTTCTACGGTCAGGCCGCGCTCAAGCTCAACGCCTTCACGAAGGCGGACGGCGTGTTCGCCGGCTGGGCGACAACACCGGACGGGAAAGTCGCTTACACCGACGGCGCGAAGCTCAACCCCACGGAGGCGATGGATCTCTACGCCGTCTGGACGCCGGCGTACACCGTCACCTTTGCCTATAACGACGGCACAACAGCCGACACCACGGTCGCCATCGCGTGCGACACGGCCATCGGCGCCGGCGCCATCCCGCAGCCGACGCGCACCGGCTATACGTTCGGCGGCTGGTTCGCCGGCAACACCGCGCTGACGGCGGACACGGTCATTGCGGACGACACGACCTATACGGCCGCGTGGACGGCCAACACCTACACCGTGCAGTACCTGCCCAACGGCGGCACGGGCGAGATGGCCGCGCAGACCTTCACCTATGACGCCGAGCAGGCGCTGACGGCCAACGCCTTCACCCGCGCTGGCTACGACTTCCGCGGCTGGAACACCTCTGCTTCCGGCAGCAGCGTGCAGTATACCGACGGCGCGGCTGTCAAGAACCTGAGCGCGGAGAACAACGCTGTCGTGAAGCTCTACGCCGTCTGGGCCGGTCAGCCGGTGCCGGTGACGTTGAATCGCAACGACGGCTCCGAGCCGACCGTGCGCACCGGCGTTGTGGGCTATAACTATAACTACATCTACGAAAACGGCAGCGCCCGCTACAACCAGATCCCCGATCCCACCCGCACGGGCTACATCTTCCTCGGCTGGTTCGACGCGCCGGAGGGCGGCACGGAGATCACCAACCAGACCAAGTTCGCCGACGCCACGCCCGTGACGCTCTATGCGCACTGGCAGGAGGGCATCACCGTCCATTTTGACGGCAACGGCTACAAGGGCAAGATCTCGGACAAGACCGTGCGCAAGGATGCCGTCGGCAAGAATCTGCCCTACCTGTCGGAGTACAGCTACCCGGCCAACAAGGCGCTCGACGGCTGGTATACCGCCAAAGAGGGCGGCGAGCGCGTGACGCAGGACACGGTCTTCACCGAACCCGAGATCATGCTCTATGCCCACTGGAGAGACTATCAGTATCAGGTCGAATTTAACGTTCGATACAGCGACAAGAGCAGCGTGACCGGCGAGATGGCCACCGTGGCCGTCCCGTTCGGCGTGGACTACAAACTGCCTGCCTGCACGTTCCAGCGCGAGGGCTACAAGTTTGCCGGCTGGAGCGAGTCGTCTTATGACACGACGGTCAAGTATGCCGATCAGGCGACCATCCACCGTGTTTTTGAAGACGACGACGACTGGGGCGAGGGCAGCGAAGACAACGAGATCTACAAGCTCTATGCCGTCTGGACGAAGGATGCTTTCGGCATCGCGTTTGACGCGGTCGCAGCCGCGCTGCCGGCCGACGGCACCATCCGCACCGCGGATGCGCTCACGCTGCCCACGAGCGGTGACGGCTATACGATCACCTATACCAGCAGCGCCCCGGCGGTGCTGGCTGCCGACGGCACGGTCACGCTGCCGGCCTCCGGCGTGCAGACCGTGACGCTCACCGCCACGGTTACGGACACCGACGGCACGGTAAAGACGCGCGACTATACGCTCACGGTCTATTCGGCTGCGGCCGCCGCGGCCGAGGCGCGCCTTGCGCAGGCGGCGCAGACGCTGGGCAAAACGTTTGAGCCGGCCTACGGCAAGGATACGAACGCGGCCGACGCCCTTGCCGCGCTGCTGGCGTCCAAGGGCTACGACGATGTGACCGTCACGGTCAAGGCCGCCGCGGGCGACGCGAAGGCCTCCATTGACGCCGACGGCACGATCCATTATTACTTTGATGCCGGCATGAGCAGCCGCAGCAGCTATTTCTACGCGACGTTTGTCCTCAGTCTGGACGGCGCCAGCGTGGAAAAAGAAGTCTATGTGCACATCACCTGGGATCTGGCGCGCGCGCAGGCCGTGCTGCAGGCGGAGCTGGATCGCATCACGCTCCCGACCGAGCCGGTCACGTCTCTGACGCTGCCGCGCTACCCGGTCAAGGAAGGCATCGACCCGTCGCAGGTCGATTACAGCAAGTACGACAACTTCAACACCTGGGCGACCGTCACCTGGACGAGCGCCAACGACCAGATCGTCAAGGTCGGCTCGGCACCCTACACGCCGTACTACGCGCCCTACGCCACGACGCTCACCCGCACCGCGGCAGACCAGCAGGTGACGCTCACGGCGTCCATCGTCTGCAACAGCATTGAGGGACTGACGCTGACGAAGGCTTTTACCGTGACGGTGGCCGCCTCGCAGGAATCGCAGGCGACGCTGCGCGAGCAGCTGCAGGCCAAGCTCGACGCGGGCTTCGCCGCCTACGGCGGCCTGCGCGATGCCGTGACCGGTGAGCCCCTGGAAGAGCGCGACGGTAAGTACATCGCAGCCAACGACATCCACTTCCCGAACACGCGCGATTTCGGCGTGGACGGCAAGTATACACCGGTCATCATCACGAGCAGCGATGAAGACACCATCGTGGCGCCGGGCGTGAACAACGCCGCGCGCGTGGAGGTCTACCGTCCGCTGCCCGGCGAGGATGCCAAGGACGTCACCGTCACCGTGACGATCCGCGACAAGGAGACCGGTATCTCCGTCTCGCGCGACTTTGTCATCGCTGTCCAGCCGCTCACGCAGCAGGAGATCGACGACGAGCTCGCGCTCATGGCCGAGGTCAAGGCGCACTACTTTGACGGCATCCGCAACGGCAACACCGATCCCGAGCACATTACCGGCAACCTGCACGCCTTCCGCGAGGTGTATCTGAACGCCGACGGCCAGCTCGTCTGGGTGTACGACGTTGACGATCAGGCCAACCACGGCATCGTTCCCTCGGAGCTGCCGGGCTGGCAGGCAAGTGAGCGGTGGCGTCTGTTCCGCTCGACGAATCCGGCCGTCATCAGCCATGAAAACCTGCTCGTAACGCGCGCGACGGAGCACAAGGCCGTCACGATTGTCAGCGAGCTCTCGAGCGAGACGCTCGGCAAGTACGCCGCGCGTTACCCGGACAACGCCGATTTCCAGGCGCTGAGTCATCAGGCCGTTTCCGCGCGCCTGATCGTCCGCGGCACGGCCCCCACGAGCGACGAGCCGCAGGTCACGACCAGCACCGTCACCTTCCAGCTGCACACAGACACCGACATGTGGATCCAGCCGACCATCGTTTACGATCAGCCCGAGGGCACGACGGCGATGGATGTGTTCCAGCAGGTGCTCACGGCCAACGGCTACACCTATGAGGTCAAGGGCAGCTATGTGCAGGCAATCACCCACCCCAACGGCACGCGCGTGGCCGAGTTCAGCAAGGGACAAAATTCCGGCTGGCTCTTCCGCGTCAACGGGGAGTTCCCAGACGTTGCCATGAGCGATTACCAGCTCTCGGACGGCGACGTGATCGAGGTGCTCTTCACTGCCAACTATATGGACGAGCCGGGGCTGTTCCTGCCGTTTACCGATGTAAACAACCACTGGGCGTACAGCGCGATCAAGCGCGTGTATAACCGCGGCCTCATGCTCGGCGTGAGCGACACGCGCTTTGCGCCGAACCAGGCGCTCAGCCGCGCCATGCTCGTGACCGTCCTCTACCGCTTGGCGGACGAACCGGATGTGACGGCGGATAACCCGTTCACGGACGTTCCGGCCGGTCAGTGGTACACGAATGCCGTGATCTGGGCGGCGGCCAACGGCATCGTCAGCGGCTTCGGCGACGGCACGTTCCGGCCGAACGCGCCGGCCACGCGCGCACAGGCAGCGGTCATGCTGTGCGGGTACGCGAAGCTTGCCGGACGCGACACGACGCAGCGCGCGGATCTGTCCGCGTATGCGGACGCGGCGGAGATCCCGTCCTGGGCGCTGGCGGAGATGCAGTGGGCGAACGCCGCACAGCTCATCCGCGGCCGCAGCGACACGATCCTTGCCCCGAACGCCGGGACGACCCGTGCCGAGATGGCCAAGATTCTCAGCACATTCATCGGCAAATAACACACAAAACAGCAGCACCCCCGAACTTCGGTTCGGGGGTGTTTCGACTGCCGGAAAACCGCAGGGGTTTTCCGACAAAAGGCTTGCAGTCTGCTGCGCGCAGAATTTGTGCGCCGCCGGCGGGCGGTAAACTCTGCGAGGGTTTTTGATACGCTCAACGCCCCCGAACTTTTGTTCGGGGGCGTTTGCGCTTTGGGGAAAGAAGAGGGAAGGGATTCTTTTATTTTTTCGTGCCGCAGACCTGATACATCCGGTCGTCCGAGATGACGACGTCCACGTCAAAATACGGGGCCATGAGCGCGGCAAGCTCCGTCTCGCTGATGAGGGAGACAGAGACCGAGCTGGCTGCGCCCGCGTGATGCCGGTCGAGCATGGCGCGGCTCATGCCGTGCGCGACGGACAGGCGGCCGCCTGGCTTGAGCAGCGTCGCCAGATGCGCGATCAGGCGCGCCGGATCGGGAAAGTGCGGGAAAGCATTGTAGACCATGCAGCGGTCAAACTGCTGCGGGAGCGGCACGGTCTCAATGTCGCCGCAGAGCACGGTCACGCGCGCATCCGGGAACTTTTCGGCGGCGCGCCGGGCCATTTCCGGGGCAATGTCCACACCGGTGACGCTGTGCACGTCCCGCGCCAGATAGTCCGGGAAGAGCACGCCCGTTCCGCAGGCCACGTCGAGCACGTCCACGCCCGCGCGGATGTCCGCATTGTCGAGAATGGTGCGGATGACCGGCTCGTTGCGGATCATTTCCGCGTCCCAGTCCGGGGCGCAGCGGTCGAAAAACGAAATGACGTCACTGCGTTCAATCATCGGCAGGCACCTCCTTCGGGTAGCGCTCGGGGATGAGGCGTGCCTTCATGAGCGCGAACACGATGCTCGGGATGAACACGAGCTGGATGACGGTGCCCGGCCAGCTCTTGACGACGGAGCCCGCGACCCACGTGGCCATGGAGTAGCTGCCGCGCGCGAAGATGAGCGCATTGACCAGGCCATTGACAACGCGGCCGGCGACGATGGCGACGATGAGGCTGATATAGAGGTCGGCGTACACGTGGCGCGTGTGCACGCAGCGCATCATGATGCCGGCGATCAGGCCGTAGACGGCCAGCTCGATCATCATCGACGGCAGGATGCTCACCGGGGGCATGCCGCACAGTGCGCTCGAGAGCGCGGGGCCGGCCAGACCGCACAGCAGGCCGAACTGCCAGCCGCACACGAGGCCGCACAGAAAGACGGGGATGTGCATCGGGCAGAAGACCTGGCCAGCGCCCTGAATGCCGTGAAACAGCAGCGGCAGCACATAGCACAGGGCGATGCACACGGCGGTGATGATGGATTTTTTGACGGTAGACATGGTTTGCATCGGACTTCGGTTCCTTTCTGATTTTGGATTTACAGGAGTATTTCCGCTGCGCACACAAGGGCGCACAGCGCAAGCGCGCCCCAGCCGCTCAGGGGCAGGGGAACGGACTTTTTTCGGGTGCGGCCGCGCGCGCCGCGGTAGCCGCGGGCCTCCATGGCCATGGCGAGCTCGTCGGCACGCTTGAAGGCGCTGAGGAAGATCGGCACGATCAGCGGCAGCATGGCCTGTGCGCGCTCGTGCAGGTGGCGGCTTTCAAAGCGCGCGCCGCGCGCGATCTGCGCCTTGCGGATGGTGTCGGTCTCCTCGAGCAGCGTCGGGATGAACTGCACGGCGACGGACAGGATCATCGCAATGTCCTCGACCGGCAGCCGCACGAGCCGCAGCGGGCTGAGCAGCGTCTGGATCGCGCCGGTGATCTCGAGCGGCGGCGTCGTGCACGTGAGCACGTTGCTCATCACGAGGATGAGCGCGAGCCGCACCGTCACCTGCGCGCCCTGCACGATGCCGGGCACGGACAGCGTGAGGATCCACCAGTGCCAGATGGCGTCGTCGGTGGCGAAAAACAGGGCGTTCATCACAAAGATGAGCAGGAAAAACCAGCCCATGCGCGCCACGGACGCGAGCGCGGTGCGCAGCGGCAGACCGCAGACGGCCACGACGGCGGCCGTGACGGCGAGCAGCAGCGCATAGCCGAGCCAGGCGTCCGTGCACACGGTGGCGGCGATGAGGATAAGAAAGCCGAAAAACTTTGCCCGCGCGTCCAGCCGGTGCAGGATCGAGGTGCCGGGAGTGAACTGCCCGGTCAGGTGTTCTCTCATGGGCGGCCACCGCCCTTCGCGCGCAGCACGGCCGCGAGCAGCGCGTCATAGCTTGCGATGTCCTGCGGAATGTCCAGCCCGCCCTGCTTCAGCAGGGCGGCGGCGGTACGGCTCTGCGGCACGCCCAGCCGGTGCGCGCGCATCCAGTCGAGGTCGGCGTAGATCCCCTCCGGCGTGCCGTCGCGCACGAGCTGCCCGTCCTCTAGCACGAGCAGCCGCTGCGCATACGCGCCCAGACAGTCGGCGTTGTGCGAGACCATGAGGATGGTCATGCCGCCGCGGTTGAGCTCGGTGATGAGCCGCAAAAACGCCTCGCGGCCGAGCGGATCGAGCCCCGCGATCGGCTCGTCAAGAATCAGATACTCCGGCTTCGTTGCCAGCACGCCCGCGATGGCCACGCGCCGCTTCTCCCCACCGGAGAGGCCCATCGGCGGCTGGTCGTGGACTTTCTCGAATGAGAAGCCCACGGTCTCGAGCGCCCAGCGCACGCGCGCCTGCTTTTCGGCGGCGCTCAGGCCGCTGTGCTTCAGGCCGAAGGCCACATCCTTTTCCACGGTCGTCTCAAAGAGCTGGCACTCCGGGTACTGGAACACGATGCCGACCTTGCGCCGCAGGATGCTGCGGTCATAGCGGCGGGCGTGGATGTCCTGCCCGTCGAGCATGACGGTGCCGGCCGTCGGCGTGAGCAGGCCGGCCATGATCTGGATGAGTGTGGACTTGCCGCAGCCGGTGCGGCCGAGGATGCCGACGAAGCTGCCGTTTTCGACCGTGACGGACACATCGCGCAGCGCAGTGGTCTCAAAGGGTGTCCCCGCGCCGTAGACACACGTCAGATTCGTTACTGTGATCGGCATAGTTCCTCCGCAAGCTCCTCGAGCGTCAGCGGGCAGCGGGCGAGCACGATCCCGGCCTGCTTCAGGTCGTAGTACATCTGCACCGGCATCGGCGGCGTGAGCCCTGCCGCGGCCAGCAGCTCCGGCTGCGTGAGCATCTCGCGCGCCGTGCCGTCGGCGATCATTTTGCCGTTGTGGATGAGATAGACGCGGTCGGCGCCGATGGCTTCTTCAATATAGTGCGTGATCATGACGACGGTCTTGTGCTGCTCTTTGTGCAGGCGGCGGATCGTGCGCAGCACCTCCTGCCGGCCGTCGGGATCGAGCATGGCGGTGGCCTCGTCGAACACCAGAATGTCCGGCGACAGGGCCAGCACGCCGGCCAGCGCCACACGCTGCTTTTGCCCGCCGGAGAGCGTGTGCGTCGCGCGGTTTTCATAGCCTGCCATGTCCACGGCGGCGAGCGCCGCGGCCACGCGCGCGGGGATCTCGTTTTCCGGCACGCCGTAGTTTTCCAGCCCGAAGGCAACATCCTCGCCCACGATCGTGGACACGAACTGGTTGTCCGGGTTCTGAAACACCATGCCGACCTTGCGCCGCAGCGCCCAGCGGTTGGCGGGGTCGGCAGCGTCCATGCCGTCGACGGTCAGCGTGCCGTGCTGCAGCGGCAGCAGGGCATTGAAGTGCTTGACGAGCGTGGATTTGCCGCAGCCGTTGTGCCCGAGCACGGCCACAAACCCGCCGGGGGAAACGTGCAGCTGCGCACCGTTGAGGGAGCGGCGGCCGCCCGGCCCGTCGTAGGAAAATCGAATGTCGTGTGCATCAATCATGATCGGATCGCCCATACTCTTTATCGTGTATTTGACACAAGTATAACAAAAAACGACCGCCGCGCAAGCCCGGTGGGGGGATGTTTTTCAGGAAAAAAACCACACAATATGCAAATGCTTGTCCCGGTTGACGTGCGCACGCTTTGGCGGTACAATAGCAGCACGAATCAGAAAGGATGACTGCCATGTACAACGGTTATTATTATGGCTTTGATATGACGTATCTGGTGCTGGTCGTGCCGGCGTTGCTCATCGCGCTCATCGCGCAGCTCCAGGTCAAGAGCGCGTTTTCGCGCTATGCCGGCGTGCGCTGCACGAGTGGGCTGACCGGCGCGCAGGCGGCGCAGCGCATCCTGCAGGCCAACGGTATCACGGATGTGCGCATCGAGCACATCTCGGGCAAGCTCACCGACCACTTTGACCCGCAGGCGAAGGTTATCCGCCTCTCGGACGAGGTCTACGGCGTCGCGTCGATCGCGGCCGTCGGCGTCGCGGCGCACGAGGCGGGCCACGCCGTGCAGTACGCGACCGATTACGCGCCCATCCGCATCCGCGCGGCCATCATCCCGGCCACGCGCATCGGCTCGAACCTCTCGTGGCCGCTGCTCATCGCGGGGCTGATCTTCAACTGGTCGGTGCTCGTCTGGGCGGGCATTCTGCTCTTCGGCCTCGTGACGGTGTTCCAGCTGGCGACGCTGCCGGTGGAGTTCAACGCCTCGCGCCGCGCGCTGGCGGCGATCGAGTCGCGCAACCTGCTCACGGACGACGAGCTGCGCGGCGCGCGCAGCGTGCTGCGGGCAGCCGCTATGACGTATGTCGCGGCGCTGCTGGTGTCGTTCGCGCAGCTGCTGCGGCTGATCCTGCTCTACGGCAACCGCCGCCGGGATTGACACAGCCGTTGCAATCGGCGCCGAATTATCGTAAAATAGCGGGTGCAGGGGTCACTGCGCCTGCTATTTTTCTGCCCGGGAGGGGATCGCATGCACCGCATTTTTATCGTGGAGGACGACGCGGCCATCGCCGCCGCGCTGCAAAAGCACCTGACGACGTGGGGCTTTGACGTGCGCTGCGCGGAGGATTTCCGCAATGTGCTCGCCGAGTGCACGGCGTTCGATCCGCAGCTTGTGCTGCTGGACATCACGCTCCCGTTTTATAACGGCTACCACTGGTGTCAGGAGCTGCGGCGCGTGTCGAACGTGCCGGTCGTGTTCATCTCCTCAGCGTCGGACAATATGAACATCGTCATGGCCATGAACATGGGCGGGGATGATTTTATCGCCAAGCCCTTTGATCTGAACGTGCTGCTGGCGAAGATCCAGGCGATCCTGCGCCGCACGTATGATTTTGCCGCGCCCGCGCCCACGCTCGAGCATCGCGGCGCCGTGCTCAACACGGCGGATGCGAGCCTGACGTATCAGGGGCAGCGCATCGAGCTGACGAAAAACGACTACCGCATCCTGCAGACGTTGCTTGAGCGCAAGGGCAGCGTCGTCAGCCGCGAGACGCTCATGGAAAAGCTCTGGGAGACGGACAGCTTCGTGGACGAAAACACGCTCACGGTCAACATTGCCCGTCTGCGCCGCAAGCTTGAGGCCGCCGGTCTGTCGGATTATATCACGACGAAAAAGGGCCTCGGCTATCTCATCGAGTGAGGGGGCAAGATATGTTTTGTGCCTATGTGCGGGAAAACCGCAAGGTCGTGATCGCGCTCGCGGTCTACACGGCCGTGTTCGCATTCATATTCTGGCTCTACCGGCTGCCGCTGGGCGCGGTGGGGTATGCGGCGCTCGTGTGCCTGTTTTTGCTGCTGGTCTGGTTCGCGGTCGATTACCGGCGCTTTGCCGCGCGTCTGCGCCTGCTGCGTCGGCTGGAGCAGGAGATCACGCTCAGCACCGAGCAGCTGCCCGAGCCGGACGGTGCGCTCGAGGCGCAGTATCAGGCGCTCGTGCGCGCGCTCGATGCCGACCGCCGCGCGCAGCTGACGCGCAGCCAGCAGGGCTATCAGGACCTGGTGGAGTACTACACCGTTTGGGCGCACCAGATCAAGACGCCCATCGCCGCCATGCGTCTGCTGCTGCAGGACGCGGACACGGACGAGCAGCGCGCCCTGCTCGAGCAGGTGCAGAGCGTGGAGCAATATGTGGAGATGGTGCTCGGCTATCTGCGGCTCGAGAGCCCGTCGTCGGACTATGTCATCCGCAACTACGCGCTCGACGATATCGTCCGGCAGGCGGTGCGCAAGTATGCCTCGCAGTTCATCCGGCGCAAGCTGCGTCTGGAGTATATGCCGCTGAACGTCAGCGTCATCACGGATGAGAAGTGGCTGCTGTTCGTCATCGAGCAGGTGCTCTCCAACGCGCTCAAGTACACCCGCAGCGGGTCGGTGTCCATCACGCTCGAAGCGCCGAAGACGCTGTGCATCCGCGACACGGGCATCGGCATCGCGCCCGAGGATCTGCCGCGCGTGTTTGAAAAGGGCTACACCGGCAGCAACGGCCGCACAGATAAGCGCGCGACCGGCATCGGGCTGTACCTCTGCCGGCGCATCCTTGCAAAGCTCGGTCACTCGATCACCATCGTCTCGACGCCCGGCGTGGGCACGACGGTGCGCATCGGACTCGAGCAGGACGCGCTCGAGGTCGAGTGAGCCTTACAGAATCGTAAGTTTCCGCCGGGAAAATGTAAGCCGGAAGTATGGCAGCCATTTTCCCGGCGGTTTATACTGAGCCTGTCATTACACAGGAGGTAACGGTTATGTCGTTTTTGGAAGTTCGTCACGTTCAGAAGATTTACACCACACGCTTCGGCGGCACGAAGGTGCAGGCGCTCAGCGATGTGAATTTCATGGTCGAGAAGGGCGAGTACGTCGCCATCATGGGCGAGAGCGGCAGCGGTAAGACCACGCTGCTCAACATTCTCGCCGCGCTCGATAAGCCCACCGGCGGCGAGGTCGTGCTCGACGGCCGGCCGCTGAGCACCATCCCCGAGCGGGAGATCGCGGCCTTCCGCCGCTCGCAGCTCGGCTTCGTGTTTCAGGAGTTCAACCTGCTCGACACATTCTCCGTGCAGGACAACATCTTCCTGCCGCTCGTGCTCGCAGGCAAGGCGTATCCGGAGATGGCCGCGCGCCTTGCGCCCATCGCCCGGCAGCTTGGCATTGCCGAGCTGCTGCAGAAGTTCCCGTATGAGCTCTCCGGCGGCCAGAAGCAGCGCGTGGCCGTCGCCCGCGCGCTCATCACGCAGCCGAAGCTCGTGCTTGCCGACGAGCCGACCGGCGCGCTCGATTCGCGTGCGACGGATGAGCTGCTGCGTCTGTTTGAGGATGTCAACCGCGGCGGCCAGACCATCCTTATGGTCACGCACTCGGTCAAGGCGGCCAGCCACGCCTCGCGCGTGCTGTTCATCAAGGACGGCGAGGTGTTCCACGAGATCTATCGCGGCGAGAGCTCGGATGAGCAGCTCTATCAGAAGATCTCCGACACGCTCACGATGCTGGCAACGGGCGGTGAGCACCATGCGTAATCTCTACCCGCGTCTGGCGGCGACGAATCTGAAGAAAAACCGCCGATTCTACCTGCCGTATCTGCTGGCCTGCATCGTGATCGTGGCGCTGTTTTGCATCATGCTCACGCTCGCGAGCGATCCCTATCTCGGTCAGATGCAGCACGGCGGCAGCGTCAGTCAGGTGCTCGGTTTCGGCGTGTTCATCATGGCGCTGTTTTCCGCCATCATCCTCTTTTATACGAACAGCACCTTCACCAAGCAGCGCAAGCGCGAGTTTGCCATCTACAACATCCTCGGCATGGAAAAGCGCCACATCTCCTACGTGCTCTTCTGGGAGTCGCTGTACACGGCAGCCATGGCGCTGTTTTTTGGCCTCGTGGCGGCGGGTGTGTTCTCCAAGCTCCTGCAGCTCGTGCTCATGCGGCTCATCGGCGGGGAGGCCACGTTCGGGCTGAACATCCGCCTGATGAGCATCGGCTATACGGTGGTGTTCTTCGGCGCGCTGTTTTTGCTGCTGCTGCTCAATACCATCCGCATCATCCATCTGTCGAACCCCGTGCAGCTGCTGCGCGCCGGCAGCGAGGGCGAGCGCGAGCCGCGCAGCAAGTGGATCCTCGCGCTGCTCGGCGCGGTGTGCCTTGCCGCGGGCTATCTCATCTCCCTGCGCACAAACGCGGCCTTGCACGCCATTCAGTATTTCTTCCCGGCGGTCATCCTTGTCATCATCGGCACGTATCTCACGTTCATCGCGCTGAGTGTTGTCGTGCTCAAGGCGCTGCGCAAAAACCGGCGTTACTACTATAAAACCAGCCACTTTGCCACCGTCTCCGGTCTCATTTACCGCATGAGCCGCAACGCGGCCGGCCTTGCGAGCATCTGCATCCTCTCGACGATGGTGCTCGTGACGGTCTCGACCACGATGAGCCTGTATAAGGGCGTGGATGCCTACGCCGCCGTGCAATGGCCGCAGGATATGACGCTCACGCTCATGACCGACCCCCGGACGAACACAGTGCCGGACGTCGCGCCGGTTTTGCGGGTGGTGGATGATGCCATGACGCGCACGGGGCTCACGCAGAGCAACGTGCACGGCTATCGCACCGTCAGGTTTTCCGCGCTGCGCAGCGGCGATGCGCTCGATCTCACGAGCAAGCAGCTCACCGGTTCGAGCGCCGATGAATACACCGTCATGGTTCTGGACACGGAGGGCTATGCCGACCTGACCGGCGAGCAGGTGACGCTTGCACCCGGCGAGGCGCTCGCATGGACGGACGGCGCAGCCTTTGGCGACACGCTCACGCTCGGCGGCGATACGCTGCGGCTGCGGCAGCTCGATAGCTTCTCGCTCGTCAGCGGCAGCTCCATCATGGGTCTGCACACACTGTATCTGGTCGTGCCGGATCTCGACAGCGTGCTCGAGCTGCGCGCGCAGCAAAACGCCTATACTAACGAGCACGGCGGCACCCGCAGCATGCTCAACTACACATATCAGTTCGACCTCTCCGGCACGGACGACGAGCAGCTCGACGCGCTGCACGCACTACTCTGCGACCCCGCGTTTGAGTCCGCTGCCGAGGCGGCGAACGTGAATTACACGACCGATATGCGCGCCGATGGCTATCCCACGCTGCGCAGCACGTACGGCGGCTTTTTGTTCCTCGGCTTTTTCCTCGGGTTCGTGTTCCTGTTTGCGACGGTGCTCATCATCTACTACAAGCAGGTCTCCGAGGGCTATGACGACCGCGGGCGCTTCCGCATCATGCAGCAGGTCGGCATGACGCCGAAGGAGGTCAAGGCGACCATCCGCACGCAGGTGCTGCTCATGTTCTTCCTGCCGCTCGTCACGGCGGCGATCCACATCGCGTTCGCGTTTCCGCTCATCAAGCAGATCGTGTTCGCCTTCGGGCTGCAAAACGTGCATCTGTTTTTGCTGTGCACGCTCGGAACGTTCGGCGTCTTTGCGCTGCTGTACACCTTTGTGTACCTGCTCACGGCGCGCACGTATTACCGCATCGTGCGCATGACGGATTGAATCAAAAAAAGTCCGCACAGGCACTGCCTGTGCGGACTCTTTTTGCATATGCGGCCTCAGCCCCAGAGGGCGGTCAGCATGGGGATGATCTGCTTTTTGCGGCTCATCACGCCGGGCAGGAACACGGCGTTGTCCTTCGGCTCGACCGAGAAGGCGGAGCGGATCGTGTCGTCACTGCCGATGTAGAGCAGGTTCGTGCCCTCCATGAGCACGTCCGTGACCATGAGCGCGATCATGTCATAGTGCTGCTGCTCGAGCTTCGTGGCCATGACGGCCAGCAGCTCGTCCTTGCGCTCAAGCACCGCGGCCGAGTCGAGCGACGTGACCTGACCGACGCCGAGATAGTGGTCGGCGATGTGGAACTCCTTGAAGTCGGTGAAGCACAGCTCGTCGGCCGACTTGTCGCCCGCGCTCGAGGCGGCAAAGAGCAGGTTGCCCAGCTCCTTGAGCGAGACGTTGGCGATGCGGGCCAGACGCTCGGCCATGGCGATGTCGCGCTTCGTGCACGTGGGGGACTTGAACATGACCGTGTCGGACAAAATGGCGCCCGCCATCAGGCCCGCCATGTTCGGAGACGGCATGACGCCGTGCTCCTGATACATGTTGGTGATGATGGTCGTCGTGCTGCCGACGGGCTCGTTGCGCACGCGGATGGGCTGCGTGGTCTGAATGTCGGCCAGACGGTGGTGGTCGATGATCTCGAGGATCTCGGCCTGCTCGAGTCCGGGCACGGCCTGCGCCATCTCGTTGTGGTCGACCAGCACGACGCGCTTGCGCCGCGGACGCAGCAGGTGATAGCGCGAGAGTGTGCCGACGACCTTTTCGTTCTCGTCGAGCACGGGGTAGCAGCGGTAGCGGCTCTCGAGCACGACCTCTCGCACGTCGTCGATGTAATCATCGAGGTGGAAGCTGACCAGATCCTCCGTGTTGCACGGGCGGGAGATCGGGATCGCCTGATACACCAGCCGCGCCACGCGGCTGGCATCGAGCGGGGTGGAGATGACGCAGGTCTTGCCGGCGTTTTCAAGCCACGCGGGATCGACGTCGGTCTGGCAGAGGATGATGCACTGCACGCCGATGTCGAGCGCGCGGCGGATCATATCCGGCTGGTTGCCGCAGAGAATGATGCTGTCGGGGTCGGAGAAGAGCAGGTTGTCGCAGCTCTGCGGCAGGGCGATCGTCACCACGCCGGACACGCGGTCGACCTGCTCGGCGCCGTCGTTGAGGATGCGTCCCTCGATGACGCTCAGAAGGTTGAACAGCGGCAGTGCGTCCACGTGCCGGTCGCTGATCGTGCGCATGCTGTAGGCCGCGATATCGCCGGCGGAGAGCATACCGTAGAGCGTGCCGTCCTCGTTGATGATGGGCATGGCGGAGATGTCCTGGTCGCGCATGATGTGCCAGGCGCGGTCCATCGTGACGCTGGAGTTGAGCGCCGGCGGCGTGTCAAAGTCCAGATCGCGCACCTGTGTGCGGACGTTGCTGATCGTGACCGGCTCCTGAAAGCCGAAGCGATCGAGCAGACGCTTCGTCTCATCGCTGATGTGGCCGAGATGTGCGGCCACATAATCCCGGTTGCCGAGCGCGTTGCGCAGTGCGGCATAGGAAATGGCGGCCGCGATGGAGTCCGTGTCCGGATTCCGGTGGCCGGTGACGTAGATTCTGTTCATGTATTGTGTAACTCCTTTGGCGTTGTTGTGAGGCAAACCATATCATATTATAATCTGACGCCCTGCCTTGTCAATCGTTGTTCGGAAAAGTGCAAAAACTGTCCGGTTTGTTGGCAGGCCTCTGGTCGTGGTCTGACCAGATACGTTGTGATAAGCGATAAAAAATGGGACAGTGGACGAAAACCAGTTGCACATTGTCAAAAATTATGCTATCTTTGGTTCAAAAGGCTTCTGGTCGAACCAGATGTAAGACCGGAGGCCCGCGACGAACTGTGAGAGGTGGAAGCAAACCATGAAAGACCTGAAGCATCTGATCTATTTTGAGAATCTGCTGCAGGAGGCCAACAACGAGCTGGTACAGCAGGCCAAGGCGGAGGGGGAACACGCCCTGGGCTACACCTGCTATTTCGTGCCGGAGACGCTGCTGAACCTGCCCGGCTGCTTCTCGAGCCGCCTGCGTGCGCCGAACACCGGCAGCATCGACGTGGGCACGTACTACATGTCGAGCAAGATCTGCTCTTACACCCGCAGCATCCTCGAGCGCGGCATCGAGGGCGGTTATGACTATCTCGACGCGCTGCTCTCGTCCGAGACGTGCCAGATGATGCACCGCGGTCACGAGCATTTCGAGATTCTCGGCCTTGTGAAGGAGAAAAACCCGCAGTTTTTCATGAGCATGATGGACGTGCCGTTCTCGGACGAGGACTTCGCCGTCGATCACTATGAGGAGCAGCTGCGCGTGCACGTGCTCGAGCCGCTGCACGAGACCTACGGTATTGACATCTCCGATAAGGCGATCCGTGCGGCGATCCGCGACCACAACGAAATTTCCCGCGTCATGACCGAGATCGGCGACCTGCGCAAGGCGGCGAACCCCGTCATCACGGGCTATGAATTTCACGTGCTGCAGCTCGTGAGTCAGGTGTGCCCGCACAAGCGCATCCTGCCGTACCTCAAGCAGACGCTCACCGAGCTCAAGCGCCGCAAGCCGGACGCGCAGCCGTGGTTCCGTGTGCGTCTGGTCGTGACCGGCAGCGAGATCGACGACCCCGCGTTCACGAAGCTCATCGAGGACTGCGGCGCGATGGTCGTGGCTGACCGCTACTGCTACGGCAGTCTGCCCGGCCGCGAGCAGATCGAAATTCTCGACGGGGAGACGCCGCTGCGCGCCGTTGCCCGCCACTATCTGCGCACGAGCCAGTGCCCGCGCTTCATGGAGCGCGCGCGTTCCGACGGCCGCCGCACCTACATCCGCGACCTGTGCCGGGAATACGGCGCCGACGGCGTGCTCTACGAGCAGATGAAGTTCTGCGAGTTCTGGAGCTATGAGCGCGTGCTCGGCGTGCACATCCTGCAGGAGGAGCTGGGCATCCCGACCGTCGGCATCGAGAAGGAGTACACCCTCGCCGGCGTCGGTCAGCTGCGCACGCGTATTCAGGCGTTTGTGGAGAGTCTCGAGATCAAGCACATTCAGGGAGGGAAACTGTGATGGCGGACAAGAAGGTCAAAGGCGCCGGGGATCGTTTTCTGCCCGGCAGCAATATTGCAAAGCACCGCGAGTGGCGCGGTCTGAAGGATACCTGGTACGACTATGTCGAGTGGGTCAAGGTGCTCGGCATTATGGGCGGCTTTGTGGCCAAGAGCCCGGTGCGCATCGCGCGCGGTATGCTGACCTACCGCTGGATGGGCTCATACCTCGCGGCGCTGAACATGATCGATCGCTGCGTCGAGGGGCTGCGTGGCCCGGCGCTGCGCGTGGCGCGCCTGTACCTCAACACGATCATGAAGGGCTCGACGACCTCCATCGCCGAGATGATGATGGGCGACCGCCGCTTCGGTGACAATGCCTTCGGCCGCACGCAGGTCGTGCTCGAGCAGACCATGTGCCCGGAGATCCTCGCCGGCTTCAAGAACCTGCGCCCCGCGCAGCTTGAGCCGTTCCAGGGGCTGCTGCTGTGCTACATGGATCAGGGTGCAAACCCGTACTATATCGACGCCATGGAGAGTGTCGGCCTGCCGGCGGATTCCTGCCGCCTGTCGAACAATTCCGCCGGCGTCGCGCTGCTCGATGAGTTCCCGAAGATCGGCGCCTGCTGCATCTCGAATAACGCCCCGTGTGACTCCTCGACCATGAACAGCCAGCTCATCGAGCGCCACCTCGACGTGGACACGCTGCCGGCTGCCATCCCCATGCGCTGGGCCGATCCGCACACGCGCAAGTACGCCCGCGCATCCCTGCGCCGTGTTATCAGCTTTGTCGAGCAGCACACCGGCGAGACGTATGACTGGGACGCCTGCCGCGCCATGATGGAAAAGCACAATGATGAGGTGCGCAACGAGATGGAGAAGTGGAACTTCATGGCCACGCCCTACACCGCCGCCGCGCTCACCGTGCCGAACCTGTTCCACACTTACTACTACGCCTTTTCCGGCGGCCGCAACCCCAAGGTCATGAAGACCGAGAAAAAGGTCATGCGCATCCTCGAGCAGGCGTACGAGAGCAAGACCAACTGCTTCCCCAAGACGCGCTACCGCGCCATCACCTGGGGCGGCCCGCCGTGCTACTGGCTGCAGTTCCCGAACTGGCTGTATAACTGCTGGGGTATCCTTGTAATCGCCGGCATGGATCTGTTCTCCGGCAACGTGCTCATCGACACGACGGACGAGGACACCATGCTCGACGGCATTGCCCGCAACTACGAGACCGGTGTCATGCGCCGCCACCTGACCGGCGGCTGGCAGCACCTCGTGGAGTTCTGGGACGAGGCGGAGAAGTTCCACTGCGACATGGTCATCCTGCACGATGACATCACCTGCAAGGGCGCGCTCGGCCTCACGGGCGTCATCCTCGACCAGGCGAAGGAGAAGCAGACGAAGCTCATGATGGTCTCCAACGACATGTTCGACCACCGCACCATCTCCCGCGCCGACATCCGCCAGCAGGTCAACGACTACATGTACTCCGTCATGCAGGCCGAGCCGCTCGATGCGTCCCTGCTGCAGTATGACGACTACGAAGGCTGGTAAACAGGAGGAAATGACGATGAAAAAACTGCTGCCAAAGCTGCTCCTCGGCGCGGCCGGCGTCTGGGTGGGGAGCATGCTTATCTACTGGTTTAATCTCGATAACAAGGCGATCTATTTCCTGGTGCGCCCGCTGCTGGATAAGCTCTACGACCACCGCAAGGTCGACGAGAAGGTCTGATGGGATTTCAGCAGATTCAGGCCCCGACGCTCCGGGAACTGTTCGTCGATCAGGTCATCGGCATGATCTTTTCCGGTGAGCTCCGGGTCGGCGACCGGCTGCCGTCGGAGCGCGAACTGTCCGAGCAGATGCACATCAGCCGCTCGATGGTACACACCGGGCTCGAGGATCTCGAGCGCATGGGCTTCGTGCGCATGGAGCCGCGCCGCGGCAACTACATCGAGGACTACGCCCGCCACGGCAATTTTGAGACGCTCATGGCCCTCGGGAAATACGGCGGCCAGTTCGACCATGCCATCGAGAGCTCCCTCGTCGAGGCGCGCGACGCGATCGAGGGCGGCGCCATGATCCTGCTCGGCGAGCGCGGCACGCCGGCCGATATCGACCAGCTGCGCGCCATCACCGACGGGCTGCGCGCGTCCCTCGCCGCGGGGGAGGGCATCGCTGCCTACGCGCGGTGGATGCGCAAGTTTGACACGACCATCACCGAGCTGAGCGGCAACCTCATCTTCCCGCTGCTCATGAACAGCCTCGCGGACGTGAGCGGCGTGCTCTGGGAGCGGTGCGTGACCTTCTGGGGGCCGGAGACGGTCATCGAGCAGGAGACGCGCATCACTGCCATGCTCGCCGAGGGCCGCGGCCGCGACGCTGCGCTGTATATCGAGAATATCTATCATCACTACTGTGATGCACACCCAAACGAGTAATACCTTTTCACATCCTTCCCCCCCTATGCAAATCCGCCTGACGGCTGCTGCCGTCAGGCGGATGACTTTTTCGGTGTCAGGAGCGGTTCAGGTTGCCGAGATAGCCGAGAATGTTGTCATTGATCTCGCCGGTGAGCGCCTGATTGTAGTTGCAGATGAACGTGCCGGCGATGAGGATCATCATCGCCTCGGCCTCGTGCATACCGACCTCCTCGCCGTAGATGCGGATGAGGCACTGCTCCATGAGCGTGCGCCACGCGCGGAACTCCTCCTGCACGAGCCGGCCGATCTCGGGGTCGTAGCGCGCGAGGACATAGGTCTGCGTCGTGGCGTTCGGGCGCTGCTCGTGCGCCGGGGCATTGGCCACATAGTCCATAAAAGCGTTCATGTACGCGAGGTTGGAGGCATAGTCCGCGCGGTCGTGCCCGGCGAACCACTGGCTGCACTTCTCGCTCATATATTCGCGCGTATAGCGCACATACGCGAGGATGAGATCGTTTTTGCTCTCGAAATAGTTGAGCAGCTTGGCGTGGCTCATGCCCGCCTCGGCTGCAATGTCGCGCAGGGACACGTTCATCATGGGCTTGCGCTCGATGCAGCGCTGAAACGCCATGAGAATGTCCATGCGGATCTGGTCACGGTCGACAATGATCGGCATCTTGGTCGCCTCCGGGCTACTGGGATGTCTCGATTATACTGCGATTTTCGACGTCCGTCAAATGGCCGGGAAAATCCACGCCGCGCCTTGACAAAATTGTGGCAGCGTGCTATCTTTTTTACTGACCAGTTGGTAAATTACGAAAGGCGGCGGCAAAAATGACGGACGTGATCCTGCGCATCTCGGGCATGGACTGCGGCGCCTGCGCGGTGCGCATCGTGTGCGCGCTGCGGGGGCTGCCGGGGGTGCATGCGGTGTTCGTGAGCGACACGGCCGGCTGCGCACGCCTGACGTATGACGAGGCGGCCGTCGGCCTCGGTGAGATCGCGCGCTGCGTACAGCGCGCGGGCTTTGATGTGCCGGTCGAGACGGCGGAGCTGACGGCGCAGCGCGGCGGCGAGGAGGCCCAGCAGGGCCGGACGCGCCAGCGGCTGGCGCGCCGGTTGGGATTTGGCGTGCTGCTCACGGCGCTGATGCTGTGGCGGCTGCCGGAGCTCGTGCAGCTTGCGCTGGCGGCAGCGGTGCTCTTCGGCGCGGGCGCAGCGCTCTGGCGCGGCACGTGGCGCGTGCTGCGCGGCGGCAGTCTCGGGCCGGACGCACCCGGTCTGCTCGCAGCGCTTATCCTGTTTGCGTACAGTGCCTATGCGGCCTTCACGGGCCTGCGGCCGTGCTTTCCCGCGCCGTGCGGCATCGTCTGCGCGCTGCTGGCGGGGAAGTACGCGGCGCAGCTGGTGCGCGGGGCGCTTCACGTACCGGTGCGGCGGCTGCGGCATCTGCGCCCGCGCACGGCGACGGTCGTGCGGGACGGCGTGGGGACGCAGGTGGACGCCGACGCGCTCACGCCGCGCAACGTGGTGCGCGTTCTGCCGGGCGAGCGTGTCCCGGTCGACGGCGTCGTGTGCTCCGGCACCTGCACAGTCGATGCATCCGCCCTCACGGGCGCAGCCCGGCCGGCGGAAAAGGCGGTGGGGGACGCAGTTCTGGCCGGCACGCTCAACCGCGCGGGCAGCGCATTCATCACGCCCACGGCGATCGGCGACGCGACGGCGCTGCAGCGGACGATCGCAGCCCTGCAGCGCGCACAGACCGTGCGCACACCGGAGCAGGTGCGGCTCGAGCGGGCGGCATCACGCCTCACCGCGCTGCTCGTCCTTTTGGCGATCGGCGTTGGCGCCGTATGGCTTTTCTGGCGGCAGCCGGGCGATCTGGCCCGCGCGCTGACCTGTACGTGCGCTGTGCTGGCCGCCACGTGTCCCGGCGCGGCCGGGCAGGCCGCGGGTGTCGCCGCGCCGGCAGAGATCGGCCGAGCGGCCGAGCGGGGCGAGCTGCTCACGCACGGCGCGGAGGCGTCGGCCGCGCGGACGGCGCGCACCGTGCGCCGGTGCATCTGGCTGCTGCTGGCGTATCATGCCGTGTGTCTGCCGCTGGCTGCGTGCGGGGTGATCGGCCCGGCCGCGGCGGCGGTGCTTGCGTGCGGTGCATCCGGCGGCGTGCTGCTGTGTGCGCTGCGCGGGAAAGAAACGAAGAGGGAGCGGCCATGACGACCACGGTTCTGGAGCTGAATGTGTCCGGCATGATCTGCCGGGCGTGCGAGGACGCCATCGCGGATGCGCTGCTGCACACGCGCGGCGTCGTCTCCGCACAGGCGCACTACTGGCGCGGCCGCGTGACGATCACGTATGATCCGAACATCGTCACGGAGGACACGCTGCGGCAGGAGCTCACGAATGCCGGCTATCCGCCGGGCACGCACGGCATGGGCGGCGTGGTGGTCGATGGGATCTGTCTTGCGCTCGTGGGCGTGCTCTACTCGGGGCTGCCGAAGCTGCTCGCGCTCGTGAAAGTCCCGGCGCTCGCGGACAATGCCTCGCTCGGCCTCGTGTTTCTCGTCGGCCTGCTCACGAGCACGCACTGCATCGGCATGTGCGGCGGCATTCTGCTCGCGCAGACGACGGACGCGCGCGGCGTGACCGCCCGCAGCAAGCGCGGGCTCATCGCCTCGGCTGCGTACAATGGCGGGCGCGTCGTGTCGTATACGGCGGTCGGCGCGCTCTGCGGCGCGCTCGGCGCGGTCATCACCTACACGCCGAACATTAAGAGCATGGTCTTTACCGTTGCGGGCGCGCTCGTGCTGCTCATGGGCCTGCGCATGGCGGGCATCCTGCCGGGCCTGCGCAGTACGGAGACGGAGCTGCCCGGTGCGTGCAGCCTCAATGCGCGCACGCGCCGCCGCTTTGCCGGCAGGCCGCTCATCATCGGCCTGCTCACGGGCGTCATGCCGTGCGGCGCACTCAGCGCCATGTGGCTCTGCGCCATGAGCAGCGGCAGCGCCGCGCGCGGCGCGCTCGTGATGCTGGTGTTCTCACTCGGCACGGTGCCGCTGCTGTTTCTGTTCGGCGCGCTGCAGTCGTTTCTGCCGCGCGGCTGGATGAAATACATCGTCAAGGGCAGCGCCGTGCTGGTCGTGACGCTGGGGCTGTCGATGCTCGTCAAGGGCATTCGGCTCTTTGGGATGTAAAGAAAACCCCGCACGGGACACCGTCCTGTGCGGGGTTTTGTATGTACGGGGATTTAGTCCAGCTTCAGGTCACCCTCGCGGATCCAGCCGAGGCGGCGGCACAGCAGACCGATCGCCCAGCAGATCACGGCCGGGAGCACAAAGCAGACCATCACGAGCCCGATCCAGTCCATCGCTCCGGGCTGGATGGCCACGGCGCCGTTGGCGACGGCGGCCTCGCTCGGTGCGACCCAGCCGGTCCACACACCGATCGGGCCGCACAGGCCGCACGTGCCCATGCCGGAGTTGACGGCCGCGCCGTTCATCTGCAGCTTGAAGACGCACGTGGCGATCGGGCCCGTGATGGCCGACGTCACGATGGCGGGAATCCAGATCTTCGGGTTGCGCACGATGTTGCCCATCTGCAGCATGCTCGTGCCGAGTCCCTGACTGACCAGGCCGCCCCAGCCGTTTTCGCGGAAGCTCAGCACGGCGAAGCCCACCATGTTCGCGCAGCAGCCGGCCACAGCCGCGCCGCCCGCGAGCCCCGTGAGCGAGAGCGCCGCGCAGATGGCGGCCGACGAGATCGGCAGCGTGAGTGCGATGCCCACGATGACCGACACGAGGATGCCCATGACGAACGGCTGCTGCTCGGTCGCCCACATGATGAGCGCGCCGACCCAGTTGGCCGCCTTACCGATGGGCGCGGCCACGAGCATGGCCAGCCCGATGCCGACGAGGATCGTGACGATGGGCGTGACGAGGATATCCACCTTCGTCTCCTTGCTCACGGCCTTGCCGAACTCGGCCGCGATGATCGCCGTCACGAGCACGGCCAGCGGGCCGCCGGCGCCGCCCATGGCGTTGGTCGCATAGCCGACCGGGACGAGCGAGAACAGCACCATCGCCGGCGCGTGCAGCGCATAGCCGATGGCCACCGCCATCGCCGGGCCGACCATGAGCGATGCGCACCCGCCGATCGTGTAGCCGACCGCGGCGTCGCCCTTGCCGAGGGTGAAGATGATCGCGTTGAGAAAACCGATGTGGAACTGCTGACCGAGCGTGTTGAGGATCGTGCCGATCAGCAGCGAGCAGAACAGGCCCTGTGCCATCGCGCCGAGCGCGTCGATACCGTAGCGCCGCAGAGAGATCTCAATATCCTTTCGCTTCAGAAAGTCCCGGAACCGCTGCATAGTGCATTCCTCCAGAAAATAAGTATGCTTTACAGGTGTCATGACACCTGTAAAGCATACTATAAAGTCTTCCTGTGCACTTGTCAACTAAATTAAACTTCTGTCAATCGTTCAGCAGCAGGCCGGCCGCTTTCAGCGCGGCGCAGGCGCGCTCGCACGCGGCCGCGTCCGGGCAGCGCAGCGTGTGCAGATGGATGCCGCCGGTGAGCATGCTCAGCGGGGCGGCGTCGTGCGCCTGCACGCGCGCGAGAAACTGCTCCACATCGTAGCGGCTGCTGATCTGCAGTTGGCCGGTGAGCTGGCCGTAGACCGGGTGCTCGACGATGACATCGAGCACGGTGCAGCCGTTGTCGACGAGGATGTCGAGCTCGGTCCCGGTCTGCTCGAGCGTGTGGCGGCAGGCGATCGTGCGCGTGATGCCGTCCGTTGCCCGCGGCAGCACGTAGCCGCGCGGGGTGGCGGAGATCTCGGCACCGCCGGCGCGCAGGAGCGCAATGTCGCCCACGATGATCTGGCGGCTGACATTCAGCTCGGCGGCAAGGCTCGACGCGCTCACGGGCCGGTCGGCCGTCCGGAGCCGGTCGAGAATGGCCTGACGGCGGGCAGCAGCTTCCACGGCTCAGCCCTGCGACTTTCCGCCGGCGTTGAGCAGCTCGAGCTTGATCTTCAGCAGCTTTTCCGACAGGTCAACGTAGTAGTTGTGCGGGTAGTCGAAGCGCAGCACCTCCGGCCAGAGCGTGGTAAGCTGCTGCGCGCAGTAGGCGCGGATGTCATCGAGCGCGGGCTTCTGATACACGAGCCTGCCGTCGCGGAAGATGGGCACGAGCAGCTCGCGCGCCGTGAAGTCGGTGAGCACTTTTTTCTTCCACGTCGCGTCGGGATCGCAGATCTCGAGCGGCTGCGTGTCGTCCACGACCTCGTCGTGCAGGCAGATGTAGTCCGCCTCGGCCATGCCGGAGTCCTTGCTGTAAAAGCGGTAGACCTTTTTAAAGTGGGGGTTGGTGATCTTGCCGACGTTCTCGCTGATCTTGATCTTCGGGATGATGTTGCCGTTCTCGTCCTCGATGGCCGCGAGCTTGTACACGCCGCCGAACACCGGCTCGCTGCGCGCGGTGATGAGCCGCTCGCCCACGCCGAAGCTGTCGATCTGCGCGCCCTGGCGCAGCAGCCCCGCGATCAGGCGCTCATCGAGCGCGTTGGACACGGTGATCTTGCAGTCGGGCCAGCCGGCGTCGTCGAGCATTTTGCGCGCCTTCTTCGTCAGGTAGGCGATGTCGCCGGAGTCGAAGCGGATGCCGCAGTGCGTGATACCCTTCGGCCGCAGCACCTCGTTGAACGCGCGGATGGCGTTCGGCACGCCGGACTGCAGGCTGTTGTAGGTATCCACGAGCAGGGTGGCGTTATCGGGGTACGTCTGGCAGTAGGCGCGGAAGGCGTCGAGCTCGGAGTCGAACATCTGCACCCAGGAGTGCGCCATCGTGCCGCCGGCGTACACGCCGTATACCTCGTCCGAGATCGTGCAGGCGGTGCCGGCGCAGCCGCCGATGTAGGCAGCGCGCGCGCCGAGGATCGCACCGTCCGCGCCCTGTGCGCGGCGGGAGCCGAACTCGAGCACCGTGCGGCCCTGTGCCGCGCGGCAGATGCGGCTGGCCTTCGTGGCGATCAGGCTCTGGTGGTTGATCTGCAGCAGCAGATACGTCTCCACGAGCTGCGCCTGGATGGCGGGCGCGCGCACCGTGATGAGCGGCTCGCGCGGGAACACGGGCGTGCCCTCCGGCACGGCCCAGATGTCGCCGGTGAAGCGGAAGTTTTTCAGATAGTCCAGAAATGCCTCGCTAAACAGCTTCCGGCTGCGCAGATAGGCAATGTCCTCGTCGGTGAAGTGCAGGTTCTCGATGTAGTCGATGATCTGCTCGAGACCGGCGGCGATGGCGTAGCCGCCGTCGTCCGGCACGCTGCGGAAGAACACATCAAAATACGTGATGCGGTCCTGCATGCCGTGCTCAAGATAACCGTTGCCCATCGTCAGCTCATAGAAATCGCAGAGCATGGTCATGTTGAGCGCTTTGTTGGGGTCCATTGACCTCGCCTCCTGAATGGTCTGCGGGGATGCAGACAATAAATATAGTCCCTTTGATTATAACGATTGTCGCCCGGTAAAGCAACGATTATAAAATTAACAAGGGAAAACGCGCGAAAAATCGGCTCGCGCCGTTGACATCAAAAAACGTGCGTTGTATCTTTATTAAGTAACATCAAACAGGAGGACAAACCACCATGTCTTTGACCCCGGAACGCACGGCCGAGCTCCAGGAGCTTTGCCGGCAGTATCGGATCGACGTACTCACCGCCATCCACGGCGCGCAGTCCGGCCACCCGGGCGGCAGCCTGTCCGTTTGTGAGATCCTCACGCTGCTGTATCAGCAGCGCATGCATGTGGACGCCGCGCACCCCGACGATCCGGACCGTGACCGGCTCGTGCTCTGCAAGGGTCACGCCGCGCCCATGCTTTACCGCAACCTGATCGGCAAGGGCTTCCTGCCCCCCGAGAGCATGAACACCCTGCGCCAGACCGGCAGCCCCCTGCAGGGCCACCCGTGCATGCGCACGCCGGGCGTGGATATGCCGTCCGGCCCGCTGGGCATCGGCCTGGCCGCAGCGCAGGGCATGGCCCTCGGCCTGAAGCTGAACCATTCCGATGCGCGCGTGTACGCCGTGCTCGGTGACGGCGAGCTCGATGAGGGCGCCGTCTGGGAGGCGGCCGCCTCGGCTGTGAAGTTCGGACTTGACAACCTCACCGCCATCGTCGACTGGAACAAGGTGCAGCTCGACGGCACGACCGACGAGATCATGCCGCTGCGTGACCTGCCCGGCAAGTGGAAGGCCTTCGGCTGGAACGTGCTGCGCTGCGATGGGCACGATCTGGCGGCGCTCGACGCTGCGCTCGACGCGGCCGCCGCCTGCAAGGGCGTGCCGACCGTGATCCTCGCCGATACGATCAAGGGCAAGGGCGTGTCCTTCATGGAGGGCAAGTCCGCCTGGCACGGCAAGGCCATTCCGGACGCCGAATTCGCGCAGGCAATGCAGGAACTGGGAGGTAACGTGTGATGGGAAAGTCCATTCGTGAAGTTTACGGCACCGTGCTCGCCGAGCTCGGCGACACCAATGAGAACATCGTCGTGCTCGATGCTGACCTGTCCGGTTCTACCAAGAGCGGCATCTTCGCCAAGGCGCACCCCGAGCGCCATTTCAATATGGGTATCGCCGAGTCCGACATGGTCGCCACGGCGGCGGGCCTCGCCACGACCGGGAAGATCCCGTTCGTGAACACGTTCACGGTCTTTCTGACCACGCTGGGTCTCATCTCCGCGCGCGCGCAGGTGTGCTACGGCAACCTGAACGTGAAGTTCGGCGGCGCTTACTGCGGCATGTCCGACGCGCTCGACGGCGCGACGCACCACGCCACGGAGGACATCGCCGTCATGCGCGCACTGCCGAACATGACCGTGCTCGTCCCGTCGGATGCGACCAGCACCCGCTGGGCCACGAAGTACGCCGTGGACACCTACGGCCCGATGTACCTGCGCCTGTCGCGCGACGTGTACCCGGACCTGTATGACGAGAACACGAAGTTCGAGTGCGGCAAGGGCGCGATCGTGCGCGACGGTACGGACGTGACCGTCATCGCCTGCGGCATCCTCGTGCACAAGGCGCTCGAGGCGGCCGAGCAGATGGCCGCGCGCGGCGTGTCCGTGCGCGTGGTGGACATGTACTCCATCAAGCCCATCGACCGCGAGCTCATCCTGCGCTGCGCGCAGGAGACGGGCGCGATCGTCACCGCCGAGGAGCACAACATCTACGGCGGCCTCGGCAGCGCCGTGGCGGAAGTGCTCGCCTGGGGCGGCACGGGCGCGCCGACGGAGTTTGTCGGCATCCCCGACACGTTCACCGAGACCGGCAAGTACACCGACCTGCTGGCCAAGTACGGTGTGGACGCGGCCGGTGTCGTGCGCGGCATCGAGCGGGTGCTCGCGCGCAAGCACTGAGTTTTTTGCACGGAAGCCGGCAGGCAGGACGCCTGCCGGCTTTTTAGACTGTCAGAAAGTATTACTTTCTGACAAAAGAGTTTGCGGCCTGACTGCAGCGCACGCGCCGTCCGCCCAAGGCAAACGGCGCGCACGTTTGCAGGCCGAGAAGTATTTTCTCCGCCGCACATGTCGCCGGAGAAAATGATTGGATTTTATTTGCGCCTGCGGGCGCAAACTCTACGAGGTTCGTTGACAAGCTGGGAAGCCGGCGGGCAGCTTGCCGCCGGCCTTTTTATCGGATCAGGAGGACACCATGCAGCGATTTTTTGCCCCCGGCCGCACGGAGCTGGCCGGAAACCATACCGATCATCAGCTCGGCCGCGTGCTGGCGGCCTCCGTGGACGTGGGCATCACCGCGCGTGCGACGCGCCGGCGCGACCGCCGCGTGTGCATCCACTCGAAGGGATACCGGCCGTTCACGGTCGCGCTCGACGATCTGGCCGTGGATCCACGCGCGTATGGCAAGCCGTGGGCGCTCGTGCGCGGCATGGCGGCGGCCATTCTGGACGCCGGCGGTGCTGTCGGCGGCTTCGAGGCGTGGGCGTCCTCCGCGCTCAAGCCGGGCGGCGGCCTGTCGTCGTCGGCCGCGTTTGAGATTCTCGTCGGCCGCATCTTCAACGCGCTCTACAACGGCGGCGCGTTCTCGCCCGAGCAGCTCGCGCGCTTCGGCCAGCAGGCGGAAAACCGCCACTTCGGCAAGCCGTCCGGCCTCATGGATCAGCTCGCGTGCGCGCTCGACGGCGCGGTGTACATCGACTTCGCCGCCGGGGAGATCGCCCCGGTCGCGGCGCCGTTTTCCGACATGGGCCTCACGCTGAGCCTGACGGATACCGGCGGCAGCCACGCGGGGCTGACGGCGGCGTATGCGGCGCTGCCGGCCGATATGTGCCGCGTGGCGCGGCGCTTCGGCGCCGAGACGCTCTCGCAGGTCGATCCGGCGGATTTCTATGCCCACCGGCAGCCGGGCCTTGCCGATGACCGCGCGGCGCACTTTTTTGAGGAGAACGCGCGCGTGCCGCTCATGCGCGACGCGCTCGTGCACCGGGACGCCGAGACGTACCTGCGCCTGATGAATGCCTCCGGCCGCTCGTCGGAGCAGCTGCTGCGCAACATCCGCGCCCCGGGCGGCGACGACCGGCTTGAGCGCGGGCTGGCGCGCGCGGCCGCGCTGCTCGACGGCGTGGGCGCGTGGCGCGTGCACGGCGGTGGCTTTGCCGGGTGCGTGCAGGCGCTCATGCCGCGCGATGCCTTCCCCGCGTACCGAAAGGGGATGGAGGCGCTCTTCGGCCCAAATTCCTGCCGCGAGCTGCACATCACGCGCGCAAAATAAAAAATCAGCCCGCTTCCGGTTGAAAACCGGCTTCGGTAGATGGCCAAAAGGCCTCGCAGAGTTTGCGCCCGCAGGCGCAAAGAAAAAAATCTCAATCATTTTCTCTGGCGGCGTGTACGGCGGAGAAAATACCTTTCGGCTCGCAAACGTGCGCGCTTGCGCGTGCGCTGCAGCGAGCCGCAGTCTATTCCAACGAGAACCCAACACAGTGGTTCTCGTTGGAGCGTGTGTCAAAAATGCTTTTTTGACACACGAAAGCCCGCTTCCGGTCGGAAGCGGGCTTTTTGATATGCTTTATTTGAGCCGGATATTCAGCAGCACGGGGTTGTGGTCGGAGAAGCGGAAGCCGTCGTCCTGCGTCTGTACGCCCGTGAGCTCCACGTTCGGCGAGAGGATGAAGCCGTCGATCACGTAGTGCTGCGTGGCGTCGCTCTCGGCGTCATAGGGCTGGTTGTCGAGGCGGCAGGTCGGCGTGGCCGTGTCGTAGGCAAAGTGCCAGCCGTCGGGCAGCATGCTGTCGTCGAGTGTGCCGGGCGTCCAGAGATCGGCGTTCTTGATCGGGTACTTGTCCAGCCCGCCGGGGAACGTCTGGTTGAAGTCGCCGCCGGCGATGACGTAGTTGCCCTTGGCATATTCCTGCTCGAGGAACGATTTGAGTGCGGCGGTCTGCGCGGCCTTGCCTTCGCCGTCGTCATACGCCTCCAGGTGGAGGTTGACGAGCACGAGCTGCGCGTCCGTGCCCTCGAGGTCGATATACACCGGCATCAGGCAGCGCTTGAGGTTGGCCACCGATACCGGCCACTTGAACGGGCTCGGCAGGGCGATGCGCTCGGCCGAGGCGATGGGCGCGGTCGAGAGCGTCATGATGCCGGAGCTCACCTTGCCGATCGGCGGGATGGGGTAGGGCACGAAGGCACATTTGTAGTTGCGCGCGTGCACGGTGTCGAGTCCGGTCTCGGTGCGCATCCGTTCGGCCTCTTCAATGCCGTAGGAGCGGGTCGAGGGGTCGGCCTCGATCTCCTGCAGGAACGTGAAGTCGGCGTCCAGCTCCTTCACGGTGCTGACGATGCCGTCCATGTTCTTCTCTACGATGGCCTTGCTCGGCGCGCGCACCTGCTTGCCGCCGTCCATGAAGAAATCGGACTCTTCACCCAGTCCGGCGTAGCCGACGTTCCACGTCAGGATGGACACGCTGTCGCCCGGGGCGAAGCTGGCGGTGCTGTTCTCGCCGTGCGTCACGACGGCGGTCTCGGTCTTGACATTCAGCTGCGTGGCGGTCAGCCAGATGAGCAGCGCGGCGACCAGGCCGACAAGGACGGCCAGAATGATGAGTATGATCTTGAGCGGTTTTTTCATGGGGCAGTTCCCTCCTCGGGGGCAGTGTACCACAATCTCCCGCACCATGCAAACACATTCTTGACGTGATCTTTACCCAAACCTTACCGATTGAGCAGCCAGATGCCGAGGTTCAGATACGCCGCGAACAGCAGCCAGAGCAGATACGGCGCGCTCAGCCACGCGGCCGTGGCATTGCGGCGGGAAAAATCCGCGATCATGAACAACACGAGCACGATCAGCCCCACGAGCCAGAAAAACGCCGGCCCGTGCGCGCCCAGCAGGAAAAACAGCACCGGCCACAGGCCGTTGACAGCCAACTGGATGCTCCAGAGCGCGGTGGCTTCCCGGCGCGCGCGGCCGGTGCTGCTGCGCCAGACAAGCCCCATGGCGATGCCCATGAGCAGGTATAAGATCGTCCACGCGATGGGAAACAGCCAGTCCGGCGGGGCGGCCGGCGGCTTTGTCAGCAGGTCGAAGTCAGCCATGCCCGCGCGGGTGGCAAAGCTCGACGCGCCGCCGACGGCCAGCGCGATCGCGCTGAAGGCGACATACGGGCGGATACGCTTCCATTTGTTCAACTTGCATCACCTCGGACGAGATCGGGATAGTATAAGTTTACGCGCTTTCCCCTTGTTAAATACGTCTGAGTTGTGGTAAACTGGTTGTGCGATTTTGACACAAACGGAGGTTTCCGATATGAATTATGAACACCTGAAGCTGGCCGACCCAGAATTGTACGCCTCCATGGAGCGGGAGCTGGGGCGCCAACGCGACCACCTGGAGCTGATCGCGTCCGAGAATTTCACGAGCCCGGCCGTGATGGAGGCCGTGGGCAGCCACCTGACGAACAAATACGCCGAGGGCTATCCCGGCGCGCGCTATTACGGCGGCTGCGACTATGTTGACGAGGTCGAGCGTCTGGCCATCGACCGCGTGACGCGGCTCTTCGGCGCGGATCACGCCAACGTTCAGCCGCACTCCGGCTCGCAGGCGAATATGGCCGTGTACGCGGCGCTGCTGCAGCCGGGCGACCGCATCCTCGGCATGAACCTCTCCCACGGCGGCCACCTGACGCACGGCAGCAAGGCATCCTTGTCCGGGAAATATTTTGAGGCGCATTTTTACGGCGTTGACCCCGAGACCGAGACCATCGACTATGACGCGCTCGCGCGCGTGGCCGAGGAGGTACGCCCGAAGCTCATCATCGCCGGGGCAAGCGCCTATCCGCGCGTGATCGACTTTGCGCGCTTTCGCGCCGTCGCCGATTCCGTCGGCGCGTACCTGATGGTCGACATGGCGCACATCGGCGGCCTTGTCGCCGCTGGCGTGCACCCGAGCCCGGTGCCGTATGCCGATGTCGTCACCTGCACGACGCACAAGACGCTGCGCGGCCCGCGCGGTGCGATCATTCTCTGCCGCGACGAGCTTGCCAAAAAGATCGACAGCGCCGTTTTCCCCGGCACGCAGGGCGGCCCGCTCATGCACGTCATCGCCGGCAAGGCGGTCTGCTTCGGTGAGGCGCTGCAGCCGGCCTTCCGCGCCTATCAGCAGCAGGTGGTCAAAAATGCCGCCGTGCTCGCCGAGACGCTGCAGCAGGGCGGTGTGCGCCTTGTCTCCGGCGGCACGGACAACCACCTCATGCTGGCCGACGTCTACAGCCGCGGCCGCACTGGCGCGCAGATGCAGGATCTGCTGGATGCGGCGAACATCACCGCCAATAAAAACACCATCCCGTTCGACACGCAGTCCGTGCGCGTCACGAGTGGCGTGCGTCTCGGCACGCCGGCCGTCACGACCCGCGGCATGGGCGAGGACGAAATGCGCGAGATCGGCGCGCTCATCTGCCGCCTGATCGACGAGGGCGAGGCCGCCGTGCCCACCGTGCGTGCGCAGGTTCTGGATCTGTGCGCACGCTTCCCGCTCTACCCGGATCTGCACATGTGATCTCCAAACGGCAAAACCGCGCTCCCGATACACGGGAGCGCGGTTTTTCTTATGGTTTGCACGCGCCGCAGGGCGCATAGCCCGCGGCCTGCGCCTGCGCGGCGCTGTCAAAGGTCACGAGGTTCTCGTCCTTGATCTTGGCGGCGTACTGGCACGACGGCCGGTGGTATTTCTTTGCCTTGCGGCTGGCGACACAGGTCGCCTCCGCCGTGTCGGGTGCGGGCGTCGGCTCCGGTGTGGCGGTCAGCTCCGGCGCTGCGGTCTCCGGCACCGGCGTGACCGGCGGCACACTGCGCTCCGTCGTGATGACGACGGCGGACGCCGGTGTCTGCGCTGCGCGCACGGCGGCAAAGCCGGCGTACCCCACGGTGACGGCGAGCACGAGCACCAGCTCCACGAACCACCACGTTTTCCGCAGCCGCGCCGCGCGCGGCGCATATTGCAGCGCGAGCAGCAGCACGGCTGCTTCCAATGCCGCAATGCCCCAGCCGACCTGCCCACAGGCGAGTAGGACGATGCTCCCGATGACGCAGGCACAGCCCAGCAGCACTTTCCAGATGCGGTTCCACCCGATATGCATCCTGATTTTCCCCCTCAAAGTAGCAAATGCGGATTTTCCTTCCTGCCTTTACGCTCTATAAATTGTTCATTCTATCCGTTTCCGTAAAAAAATCAAGTCCTAAATGAAAAAAGTCTTACCTTTTTGCAAATTTTGTGCTAAACTATCTATCAGGGGGCAGGATTGCGGCCGCAGTGCGGCTGCAATGCCGCCCTGCTTTGTTTGTTTTTGGTTTTGTTTGGCTGAGGAAAGGATATTCAAATGTACGAAATTGGTCAGTTGATCGTGTATGGCAACGAGGGCGTCTGCCGCGTGGAGGAGATCGGTACGCCGAAGATCTCCGGTGTGGACAAGCACCGGGAGTACTATACGCTCGCGCCCATCTACCGGGAGGGCAAGGTGTTCACACCCGTGGACAGCAAGGTGTTCATGCGGCCTGTGATCACGCGCGAGGAGGCGCTCGCGCTCATTGACCGCATTCCGCAGATGACCGCGCAGGTCTATGAAAATTCCAACCTCCGCTTTCTCAATGAGCACTATCAGCAGTGCATTCAGGATTACACCTGCGCAGATCTTCTGCAGCTAATCAAGGACGTGCGCGCCAAGCGCCGCCGGATGACCGAGCGCGGCAAGAAGCTCGGCCTCGTCGACGAGCGCTATATGAAGCGCGCCGAGGAAATGCTCCACGGAGAGCTTGCCATCGCGCTGGACATGCCGCGCGAGCAGGTGCCGCAGTTCATCAGCGACACGCTCGGCGATGCGGGCGAGCCGGAGGCCGCCCTCGCCTGAATCCAAACCCAAGATCCCGCCGGACGCAATGTCCGGCGGGATTTTTTACATTTTTACATTTTCCCCTTGACAGACGGGCAAACTGCGTGTATGCTACGGCTTGAATTCGGGATTCATTCCCGATTTGGAGGCGAAACCATGCGAAACAGTTATCACACGCAGCAGCGCTGTGCGCTGCTGGCGTTTTTGTCTGCGCACGCGGACGAGCAGTTCACGGTCGAGCAGCTGCTCGCGGCCATGGGCGACGAAGCTCCCGGCCGCAGCACGGTCTACCGTGCGCTTGACCGCCTGGTCGAGGAGGGTACCGTGCGCCGCTTCGCGCCCGAGAGCGGTGGCAGCGCGGCCTATCAGGCCATGGACCCCGGCCACTGCGACGCGCACCTGCACCTCAAGTGTGTGGACTGCGGGCGGCTGATCCATCTGGACGAGGACGTGTCCGATGCGCTGCAGTCGGACCTGCTGCGCGCGGCCGGCTTCACGGTCGACGGCCGCAGCACGACGATCTACGGCACGTGCGCCGCCTGCGGCAGAAAGCGTGACGGCCATGCGTAAGAGCCTGTGTGTGCTGCTGGCAATGGTGCTGGCCGTGTCGGCGTTTTCGGGCTGCACCGTGCAGCAGAATCCGGACGCGGACGACGGCAAGCTCCACGTCGTCACGACGATTTTCGCGCCCTACGATTTCGCGCGCCAGGTCGGCGGAGACGATGTGTCGGTCACGATGCTGCTGCGCCCCGGCTGCGAGGTGCACTCCTATGAGCCGACGCCGAAAGACATCATTGCCATCCGCAATGCCGACGTGTTCGTCTACGTCGGCGGCGAGTCGGATGCCTGGGTCAAGACCGTGCTTGAGGGTGTAGACAACCCGAACCTGCGCGTCGTGACGCTCATGGACTGCGTGGAGCTGCTCGACGAGGAGACCGTCGAGGGCATGCAGACGGAAAAGCACGACCACGAGGCCGACGGCACGGAGCCGGACGAGCACGTCTGGACGTCGCCGCGCAACGCGGCGCGCATCTGCCAGAAGCTCTCGGATACGTTTGCTGCGGCCGACAGCGCGCACGCGGCGGCGTATGCGCAGCGGTGTGGGGACTATGTGGAGAAGCTGGACCAGCTGGATGCGGAATTTCAGGATGTAGTGGCGCATGCAGCGCGAAAAACGATGGTTTTTGCAGACCGTTTCCCACTGCGGTATTTTGCCGAGGCCTATGGTCTGGACTATTATGCCGCCTATCCCGGCTGCGCGGATGCAGCCGAGCCATCGGCGGCCACGGTGGCGTTTCTGATCGACAAGGTGCGCGCGGAGAACATCCCGGTCGTGTTCACGATCGAGCTGTCGAACGGCAAGCTCGCCGACACGATCTGCGAGGCCACGGGCACGAAAAAACTGGAGTTTGCGACCTGTCACAACGTGACGGCGCAGGCATTTGCAGACGGCGCGACGTACCTGCAGCTCATGGAGCGCAATGTGCAGGCGCTGCGGGAGGCATTGAACTAATTATGGCACTCATTACTTGTGAACACGTCTGCCTCGGCTACGACGGGCAGACGGTGCTGCGCGACGTGAACTTCACGGTCTCGCGCGGCGATCTGTTGTGCGTGGTCGGCGAAAACGGTTCCGGCAAGTCCACACTCATCAAGGGCCTGCTCGGGCTCAAAGCGCCGGAGCAGGGCAGCATCACGCTCGGAGACGGGCTCGTGCGCAACGAGATCGGCTATCTGCCGCAGCAGACGCAGCTCCAGCGCGACTTTCCCGCAAGCGTGGCGGAGGTCGTGCGCTCGGGCTGCATCAACCAGATGCACGGCCGCCCATTCTATTCGCGGGCCGACCGCGCCCGCGCGCAGGAGAACATGGAGCGCATGGGCATCGAGGATCTGGCGCACCACAGCTATCAGGCGCTCTCCGGCGGCCAGCAGCAGCGCGTGCTGCTCGCGCGCGCCCTGTGCGCCACGCGCAAGCTCCTGTTGCTCGATGAGCCGGTCACGGGTCTCGACCCCGTGGCGACGGGGGAACTGTATAACCTCATCAAGCTCGTGAACCTCTGCAATGACATCACGGTTATCATGGTCACGCACGACATCGACGCCGCCCTGCGCTACGCCACGCACGTGCTGCACCTGGGCCACCAGCAGCTCTTTTTCGGCACGGCGGCGGAGTATAAGCAGAGCGATGCCGCGCGCCGGTTTCTGGGAGGGCGGAAGCTATGAAAGTCATCCTCGAAATGCTATCGTATCCGTTTCTCGTGCGCGCGCTCGTCGTGGGCGTGCTCGTGTCGCTGTGTGCGTCGCTGCTCGGCGTGTCGCTCGTGCTCAAGCGCTATTCCATGATCGGCGACGGGCTGAGCCATGTCGGCTTCGGCGCGCTCGCCATCGCCACGGCGCTCAATCTCGCGCCGCTGGCCGTGGCGGTGCCGGTCGTGGTTGTGGCGGCGTTTTTGCTGCTGCGCCTGTCGCAAAACGGCAAGCTCAAGGGCGACGCCGCGATCGCGCTGCTCTCGAGCAGCGCACTGGCCATCGGCGTGATGACCGTGTCCATGACCAGCGGCATGAACACCGATGTGAATAACTACATGTTCGGCAGCATCCTGTCGCTGTCGTCGGCCGACCTGCGCCTGAGCCTGATTTTGTCGGCGGCGGTGCTGGCGCTGTTCGTGCTGTGCTATCCGCGCATTTTCGCCGTCACGTTCGACGAGACGTTCTCGCGCGCGACCGGCGTGCACACGCAGGCATATAATATGCTGCTCGCGGTGCTCACGGCGGTCACGATCGTGCTGGGTATGCGCATGATGGGCGCGCTGCTCATCTCGAGCCTCATCATCTTCCCGGCGCTGACGGCCATGCGCGTGTTCGGCACGTTCCGCTCGGTCACGATCTGCGCGGCCGTGGTGTCAGTGGTGAATTTCCTGCTCGGCATGGTGCTGTCCTATGTGCTCGAGACGCCGTCCGGCGCGAGCGTCGTGGTGGTCGATCTTGTGGTGTTCCTGCTCTTTTGCGGTGTGCAGCGCATTCAGTGCCGCGTGAAAAAATGACAGACAAAGCGGCGGCTCCGACCGGAGCCGCCGCTTTGGCATATTTTCAGCACTGCATCTGCTTGAGCATTTCCTGACGCAGGTGCGCGATGATGCGCTTTTCGAGCCGGCTGATGTAGCTCTGCGAGATGCCCAGCAGATCCGCGACCTCTTTTTGCGTCGCCTCGCGCGCGCCGCCGATGCCAAAGCGCAGCAGGATGATCTGCCGGTCGCGCTCGCCGAGTGTCTCGATGGCGCGCAGGAGCATGGCGCGCTCCGCGTCGTCCTCGAGCGGGCGGCTCACGGCGTCGGCGTCCGTGCCGAGAATGTCCGAGAGCAGCAGCTCGTTGCCGTCCCAGTCGGTGTTGAGCGGCTCGTCGATGCTCACCTCCGTTTTCTGCGCGCTGCACTTGCGCAGGTACATGAGGATCTCGTTTTCGATGCAGCGCGAGGCGTAGGTCGCAAGCTTGATGTTCTTGTCCGGCTTGAAGGTGTGGATGGCCTTGATGAGGCCGATCGTGCCGATCGAGATCAGGTCCTCGATGTGGATGCCCGTGTTTTCAAACCGGCGCGCGATGTACACCACCAGCCGCAGGTTGTGCTCGATGAGCAGGGAGGCGGCCTCCTCGCTGCCGGCGGCGAGCGCCTGAATGGCCTGCTGCTCGGCTGCGCGGTCGAGCGGGGCGGGCATGGTGTCGCTCCCGCCGATGTAAAACAGCCCCGGCGCGCCGCCGCGCAGCCGCAGCTGCAGCGCCGCCCAGAGCGTATGTAGTCTTTCCAGAAATCCTGGCACGAAAAACCCCTCCTCAGCTTTTTGGCGGCAGCACCATGGCAAATGCGCCGTCGGATGTGAGCGCCTGCGCGCTCAGCGCCAGCAGCATCGGCTCTGCCGCGCCGTCGATCTTCACGCTGTCCGGCCGGAACGCCGGCAGCAGCGCGCCGGTTACGCCCACCGCACGATACGGCAGCAGCACGACCCGGCCGGTGCACTCCGGCAGCGCGCTGAGCGCCTCCAGTGCCTGCACCGCGTCGTCCGGCAGTGCGCGCACCGCCGGAAACAGCGGCAGCACCGCCGCGCGCTCGACCACCGCCGCCGGCAGGCCGGACACCGGGTCGTGCAGGTCGTTGCCGCTGTCGCGCAGGGCCCTGAGCGTCACGCTGCGCCCGGCGAGCGTGACCGTCACGGTGCGCACCTCGCGGTCGGCGGCCCTGGCCCGCCGGCGGAACACGAGCGACACGGCCGCATAGCACACAGCGAACGACAGCGCCAGCACCCGGCCCGACACCGTCACGAGCGCGCCGCTGCCCGGCGATACGCCCGCGAGCATGCTCGCAGCGTACACCGCGCCGCCGAACGCAGCCGACACGGCGAAAAACACCACCGTGCACCGCACGAGGTGCGCCTCCCCGCCGAAGGCGATGAGAGCCATGGCCGCGCCGAGCGCGAGCTTCATCATACCGTTTGCCAGCCAGCCGAAGCCGGGCAGGACCATGAGGGCGGCATACAGCGCGCCGATGAGCGCTGCGAGCGCGTACCGCCAGCGGTGCAGCACCACGCCGCACACGCGCGCGGAGACCAGCACGAGGCAGTAGTCGATCAGCAGATTCAGCCCGAACAGGCTGTCGAGATAGATGACGTCCATGGGGGTATCCTAGCACGCCGCGCGTGGGAAATTGCGCAAAAGCGGCCTGCCGGAAAACCTGACAGAAAGTCCATGCATCGCCGGGGCTGGAAATGCCGCAGAGCGTTGCTTTTGCGCGATCCGGCTGGTATAATGTTGCGTGATTTCGGAAAACCCGCACGCGCTCTGGCCGCGTGCGTAGAAGACCCCTTCAGGAGGCAGATCATGAAAACGAACAAACGGTTTCTGGCGCTGTGTCTGGCGCTGTTGCTCGTGTGCGCGGTGCTGCCGGCCCCGACGGCGCAGGGCGCGGATGTGCAGCCGGTGCTCTCGGCCGCGCTGGCGCATCAGGCGGCGGCCGTCCCCTCGCCGGGCTACGGCGACGAGTGGACGGTGCTGGGCCTGGCCCGCGGCGGGTATTTTGCTGTGGACAGCGACTATTTTGCGCGCTACTATGCAGACGTCGCATCCAAAGCACCGGAGCTCACGGCGGCGTCCGGCAAGGCCGGCGCGCTCAACGCCTATAAATCCACGGACAATTCGCGCGTCATCCTCGCGCTGTCCGCCATCGGGCGCGACGCGACGCAGGTCGGCGGCTGCGACCTCACCGCGCCGTATACCGACTTTGCCTGGGTGCGCAATCAGGGCATCAACGGCCCGGTGTTTGCCCTGCTCGCACTCGACAGCCGCAATTACCTGTCCGGCAGCGCGGTGCGCCGCCAGTGCGTGGATGCGATCCTCGCGGCGGAGCTCTCCGGCGGCGGCTGGGCGATGAACGGCGCGGCGGCCGATCCGGACGTGACGGCCATGGTGCTGCAGGCGCTGGCGTCGTACCGCGGGGAGGCGGCCGTCGCGGCGGCCGTGTCGCGCGGCGTTGATACGCTCTCTGCCATGCAAAACGGCGACGGCGGCTTCACCTCGTGGGGCTCTGCCAACGCTGAGAGCGTCGCGCAGGTCATCGTCGCCTGCACGGCACTGGGCATCGACCCGGACACGGACAGCCGCTTCGTCAAAGACGGCGGCTCGGCGGTCGATGCGCTGCTGACGTTTTATGATGCGGGCGCGGCCGCGTTCCGCCACAAGGCCTCCGGCGGCGTTGACAGCCTCGCCACGGAGCAGGCGGTGTATGCGCTCGTGGCCGTCTCGCGCTTCCAGCGCGGGCAGAGCGGCCTCTATCAGGAGACGGACGCGCCCACGGTCGAAACGCCCGCCGAGCCCGACGAGCCGGTCGCGCGCGTGCTCTGCACGGCGGACGGCAGCGGCCTCATCCCGGCCGGATACCGCACGGTCGCTGTGTGCCTGCCGGATGCGGCGGCGGACAGCACGGTCACGTTTTCCGACGGGACGCAGCTGCTCTACAGCCCCGTGCTCTCTGAGCGCAGCGACACGCCGACGTGGGTCTGGCTCTTTGCGCCGGACGTGACGGATGATGCGCTCAACGACACGGCAAACTACACCGTGACGGAAGGTAAGGGGCCGGTGCTGACCGCCGGCGATGTGAATGCCGACGGCGTCATCAACGCGCAGGACGCGCTGAACATCCGCACGGCCTGCGCCGCCAGCACGGTCCCGGAGACGCAGCTGCTGCTGACGATGGACGTGGATCTTAACGGCCGCGTCGACGCGCAGGATGTGCGCGCGCTGGCCGACAGCTTTGTACAGAATACGGCGCTGCCCACGGCGCAGGAGGACGGACAATGAAGACTTTCTGGACGAAAAAGAACATTGCCATCGTGCTCGCCGTGCTGCTGGTCGCGGCGGTGGTGGTGCTGTGCATTGCCCTGCGGCAAAAGAGCGTCGAGGACACCGAGCCCACGCTCACGCTCACGTGCCAGAGCGCGGACGCGGACGGCGCGTGCACGGTCGATGTCGTGCTCTCCGGTCTGCCGGACGGTGCGCACTACGAGGCGGCGAGCCTCGCCGTGGCCTTTGACCCGACGCAGATCACGTTTCTCGGCACGGCGGACGGGGACATCCCGCTCGTGATGGGCAGCCTGCCGGAGTGGGAGAGCGACTCCGAGCGCGCCAACGAGACCGGCAGCGCGCGCGCCCTGTGCCTGCCGGAGGCGGGCGGCACGCTCGCCACATCGACGGGCAGCGTGCTCGTGCGGCTGCGCTTTCAGCTTGCCGACGGTGTGGCGGAGGCGGCGCTGACAGTGTCGGACGCTGTGCTGGCCGCCGCGGACGAATCAGAGAGCCTTGCCACGACGACGGCCGCGCTCACGGTCGTGAATGCGACGGTGCAGCGTGGCTAAGCGGCGCGCGCTCGCGCTGCTGCTGTGCCTGCTGCTTTTGCTGTGCACGGCTTGCGGCGGGCAGGCGCAGGAGGATGCCGGTGCGCTGCACTGCACGGTGCGGATCGAGTGCAGCACGGTGCTCGCGCACATGGACGACCTGAAGGCCGGCAAGGCGGACATCGTCCCGTCCGACGGCGTGCTCCTGCCGGAGACGACGGTCGCCTTTTCGGAGGGGGACACGGTGTTTGACGTGCTGCAGCAGGTCTGCCGCGCGCAGGGCATCCACATGGAGTCGACCTGGACGCCCGCGTACAACAGCGCCTATATCGAGGGCATCGGCAACCTCTATGAATTTGACTGCGGCGAGCTGTCCGGCTGGATGTACAGCGTCAACGGCGTCTGGCCGGATTACGGCTGCAGCGGCTACACGCTCCATGACGGCGACACCGTCGTCTGGAGCTATACGTGCGATCTCGGGCGCGACGTCGGCGCCCTGCAAGGAGAACCATGAACGATTCCTTCTCGGCGCTGCACCCGGCGCTGACCTTTTGCTATTTTGCGGCCGTGCTGCTGCTGACGATGCTCGTGCTGCACCCGGTGTTTCTGGCGCTGAGCCTGCTGGGCGCGCTGGGCTACTGCGCGGTGCTGCGCGGCTGGCGCAGCCTGGGGCGGACGCTCGGCTGGCTCGTGCCGTTTCTGGTACTGATGGCGGCGCTCAACGCGCTGCTGAACCACGCGGGCGTGACGATGCTGTTCTACCTGCCGAACGGCAACCCCGTCACGCGCGAGGCGCTGTGCTACGGCGCGGCCGCGGCGGCGATGTTCGCGGCCGTGATCCTGTGGTTCCAGTGCTGCAATGTCGTCATGACGGCAGAGAAATATCTGTACGTGTTCGGCAGTGCGCTGCCGGGCGTGTCGCTGCTGCTGAGCATGGCGCTGCGGTTCGTGCCAAAATTTTCCGCGCGCATCCGCTCTGTGCGCGCGGCGCAGGCGTCACTCGGCTGCGGCACGCGCGAGGGCAGCGCGTGGCAGCGGCTGCGCAATGGCGCGCGCATTTTGTCCGTCACCGTCTCGTGGGCGCTTGAGAGCGGCATCACGGCGGCGGACTCCATGAAGAGCCGGGGCTACGGCGCCGGCAGAAGAACGTATTTCGGCAATTACCGCTTCACCCGGCGCGACGGCGTGCTCAGCGCCGTGCTTGCGCTCGCACTTGTGGGCGTGTGCGCGGGCGTCGGCTGCGGCGCGCTGTATGTGCGCTACTACCCGTCGATCCGCATCGGCGGCAGCGGCGTGCTCGGCGCGGTGTGCATGGCGTGCTTTGCGCTGCTGTGCTTTCTGCCGCTGCTGCTTGATGGAAAGGAGGCGCTGACATGGCGTCGTTTGCGCTCGAACATCTGACGTTTACCTATCCGGGCCAGACGCGCCCGGCGCTGAGTGACCTCACGCTCACGATCCCGGAGGGGGCGGTCACGGTCCTCTGCGGCGAGAGCGGCAGCGGGAAATCCACCCTCCTGCGCCAGCTCAAGACCTGCCTCACGCCGCACGGCACTGTCAGCGGCGCGGTGCGCCTTGGGGACGCGCTCCTAAAGGGCATCCCGTTTGCCGAGCAGGCGCGGCGCATTGGCTTCGTGCTCCAGCACCCGGACGACCAGATCGTGACGGACAAGGTGTTCCACGAGCTGGCGTTCGGGCTCGAGAGCCTTGGGTGCGATGAAAAAACCATGCGCCTGTGCGTCGCCGAGATGGCGAGCTACTTCGGCATTGCCGACTGGTTCGACCGCGACGTGGCCGCGCTCTCCGGCGGCCAGAAGCAGATGCTCAACCTCGCGTCCGTCGTGGTCATGCGGCCGGACGTGCTCATTCTGGACGAGCCGACGAGCCAACTCGACCCCATCGCGGCGAGCACCTTTCTGCACACGCTGCGCAAGCTCAATGAGGAGCTGGGGCTGACGATCCTGCTGTCCGAGCAGCGGCTGGAGGAGGCTGTGCCGCTGGCCGACCACCTCATCGTGCTCGAGCAGGGGCGGCTGCTGGCCGCCGGCGCGCCGCAGGAGGTGGCGGCCGCAGTGCGCGGCCACGCGATCTTTTCCGCCATGCCCACGGCGGCACGCATCGCCGCCGCCCTCGGCGAGACGGAGTGTCTGCCGCTCACCGTGCGCGCGGGCAGAGCGTATCTGGGGCGCTTTGCTCCGCACCCGATGCCGGCCGCGGCGCCCGCGCCCGTGGACACGCCCCCGGTGCTGACCGTGCGCGACGGCTGGTTTCGCTACGCGCAGGGCAGCGCGGACGTGCTGCGCAATTTTTCGCTCACGCTGCGCCCGGGCGAGCTCTACGCGCTCACCGGCAGCAACGGCAGCGGCAAGACGACGGCGCTCGGCGTGCTCTCCGGACGGCTGCGGCTGTACCGCGGCAGCGTGTATCTCGCCGGGAAGAAGCAGCGCGCGCTCCAGCCCCTGCGCGACGGCATCGCCGCCGTGCCGCAGGATCCGCGCACGCTCTTCGCGGCTGACACGGTGCGCGCCGATCTCGCATCGCTCGGCAGGGACGCCGCGCTGGTGGACACGGTCTTGCGGCAGATGGCGCTCGCGCCGCTGCTTGACCGGCATCCCTTTGACCTCTCCGGCGGCGAGCAGCAGCGCGCCGCGCTGGCGAAGGTGCTGCTCATGCAGCCGCGCGTGCTGCTGCTCGACGAGCCGACGAAGGGCATGGACGGCGCGTTCAAAGAAGAATTCGGCGCGCTTTTGCGCGCGCTCTGCGCGCAGGGCGCGGCCGTATGCGTCGTGAGCCACGATGTGGAGTTCTGCGCGCAGTATGCCGACCGCTGCGGCCTGCTCTTTCGCGGCGAGGTCGTGACGGAAAACGCCGCGCGCGCCTTTTTCTCCGATCATTATTTTTACACCACGGCGGCCGCGCGCATCGCGCGTGAGGCCGCGCCCGGCGCGGTGCTGTGCGGGGAGGTCGTACAATGTCTCACCGACTGACGCGGCGCACCTGGGCCGCGCTCGGCATCCTGCTCGTGGCGATCCCGGCGCTGATGGCGGTATTCGTGTGCGTGTGGGACGAGCGGAAGTACTACCTCACGTCGCTGCTGCTCGTGGGGCTGATGTTCGTGCCGTTCGTGCTGCGGTTTGAAGGCCGCAGACCGCAGGCGCGCGAGCTCGTGCTGCTTGCAACGATGACGGCGCTGGCCGTGGCCGGGCGCGCGGCGTTTTACTGGCTGCCGCAGTGCAAGCCCGTGTGCGCGATCGTGATCCTCACGGCCGTGGCCTTCACGCCGGAGGCGGGCTTTGTCACCGGCGCGGCGGCGGGCCTGATCTCGAACTTTTTCTTCGGTCAGGGGCCGTGGACGCCGTGGCAGATGCTCGGCTTCGGGCTCGTGGGCTTTCTCGGCGGCGTGCTGTTTGCCGGGCGGAAGGTACGGCTCGTGCCGCTGCTGCTCTACGGCTTTTTCTCGGTGCTCATCGTCTACGGCGTGCTGCTCGATACGGCGAGCATGCTCATGTACAACGCTGTGCCCTCGTGGCAGCTGTGGCTTGCGACCTGCGCATCGGGGTTTGTATTTAACCTCATCCACGCGGGTGCGACGGCCGTGTTTCTGCTCCTGCTGTATCAGCCGCTATTGCGTAAACTCGCGCGTGTGAAAGAAAAGTACGGACTTCTGGAATGAAAAACCTCCGCATCCGATCGGATGCGGAGGTTTTTTGCATGCACTTCATGCCTGCTGCCAGAGCAGACGATTGTCGTCAAAGACGGCGCGGAGTCTGCCGCTGTCCTTCAGCCACGCGAGGTAGGAGCGCACTGTGCTGCCGACGAGCACGTACTGCTCAAAGTTCATCACGAGATCAAAGCGCCGGAACAGCTGCTGCAAGACCGCCTCGAACGTCTGCGGTTTCTGGCAGAGCTCCGTGATGATGTCCGCGATCTCGAGCACCTTGTCGATGTTGTACTGCGCGAGCGGGGCGATGTCCTCCGTGGCCGCGGCGTGCGCGGGCACGAAGGCGCGGGCGGTGAGCGTCTTGACCATTTCGAGCGTGTTCAGGTAGGCTGCAACGTCGTAGAGGAAGCCAATCTGGTACTTTTCCAGCGTCTCCCGGCTCGACAGGCAGTCGGCCAGATACACCACGTCGTCCGGCGTGCGAAAGCCCACCATGTCGAAAAAGTGCCCCGGCAGCGGCAGCAGTTCGAACCCCTCCGGCAGGCATGCCTGGGTCAGCTCCTGCGCGTCGCTGGGCTTGGCCATGAGGAACTTGTGCTGCAGCTCCTTCGGCGGATAGCCGCCATAGAGAAACGACGGCTCGAGCACCGGGTGGCGCGTGAAATCGCACTCGATGCCGGGGGCGTAGACCTTGCAGCCGGTCTGGTTTTGCAGGTACTGGTTGCCGCCGATGTGGTCGGCGTTGGAGTGCGTGTTGTAGATGGCGGTCAGATGCCAGCCGTTGGCGTCGAGGATCTGGCGCACCTTGCGCCCGGCCTCCTTGTCGTCGCCGCTGTCGATGAGGCAGACGTCGGTGTCGTTCAGGCGTACGAGGCCGATCTTGGCCGGGCTCTGGATGTAGTAGCTGTTTCCGGCCACCTGGGTCAGTTCATACATGGCGGTGTCCTCCCTTGTCAGACGGTGTGTTTGCGGATGAGCGGCTCTACCCGTGCTGCCAGCTGCGCGAGCGCGCCCGGCTCGAACGGGGAGCGGAAGCCGGCCTCGGCCAGCAGATCCGTCCAGAGCTTTTCGCCGCCCTGCTGCGACAGGTGCAGGTAGCGGGCGAAGGCGTCGTCATAATCGTCCTGCGACGCGAGCAGGAACTGGAACGCCGCCGTCTGCGCCAGACAGTAGTCGATGTAGTAAAACGGCGTCTCGTAGATGTGCATCTGGTACTGCCAGCGTGTGCCGCGCTCGAGATACGGGATGCCGCTCTGGTCGATGTACGGGCGGTATTTCGCCTCCAGCTCCAGCCAGACGGCGTTGCGCTCGGCCGGGGTAAGGTCGGGCTCGGCATAGACGCGGTGCTGGAATTCGTCCACCATTGTGCCGTAGGGCAGGAAGCTGAGCGCATCGAGCGCGTGCTGGAAGCGGTAGCGCTCCGCGTCGCCCGCCTTGGGGAAGAAAGCGTCGAGATACGGCCAGGCGAAAAACTCCATGCTCATCGAGTGCGTCTCGGCGGTCTCCATGCCGCCGCAGCCGAGCTCCAGCGCGAAGCGGTTGTCCGCGATCAGATAGGCGTTGAGCGCATGGCCGGCCTCGTGCGTCACGACGTCCACATCGCCGGACGTGCCGTTGAAGTTTGCGAGGATGAACGGCTGCCGGAACTTCGGAAACTCCGTACAGTAGCCGCCGCCCCATTTGTTCGGGCGGGACTCCACGTCGAAGGCTTCGTTTTCGCACATCATGCGGAAAAATGCGCCCGGCACGTCGCCCATGGCATCGTACATCTTCTGCGCTGCCGCAAACAGGTCGTCCTTGCCGCAGGGCGTCGGGTCGCCGCCGGGGGTGAAAAATTCGTTGTCGTAGAGCCGGAACGTGTCGATGCCGAGACGCTTCGCGTTTTCCAGCCGCAGCCGGGACACGACCGGCACGATGTCGCGCACGATGTTCTCGCGGAAGGTCTGAACGGCCTGCACGTCGTAGCACATGCGCTCCATGCGGCAGTAGCCGAGCTCGATGAAGTTTTGATAGCCCATCTTTTTGGCCATCCGGTCGCGCACGTGCACGAGCCGGTCAAAGATATCGTCGAGCTGCGCGCTGTGCGCTTCCAGCGTCGTGCCGAGCGCCTCGTAGCACGCCCTGCGCGTGGCGCGGTCGGCGCTGCGGGCGTATTTCATCAGCATCGGCCGCGGCAGCTGCTCGCCCCGGAAGGGGAAGAGCATGCCCGCCATGAGCTGGGCATATTCGCTCACGAGCTTGTTCTCCTCGACCATGTCGTCGATGATCTCCGGCGACATGCTCCGCCGCTGCAGCTCCATGCTGCGCAGCAGGATCGGCGAGAGCGCCGTCTCGAGTTCTTTCCGGAACGGGCTGTCGAGCACGGCGGAGGTGTACTGCAGCGCGAGATTTTCGACCTCCGGGCCGATCTCGTCGTAGTAGTCCTTTTCCGCCAGATAAAACGGGTCTACGGTGTTGATCGTGTAGCGCATGTACGACAGCGACTGCGCCGTGGCGTACTCCGTCGTGAGCGAGAGATATTCCGCCCGCGCGGCGAGAATCTCCTCGACGCTCTGCGCGGCCTTTACGCGCTCGATCACGCGCTGCAGGCCTTCGGTCATTTCCTCGCGCGTCACGCGCCGGTAGGGGAGTTCGGATACTTTCATGCTTGCTCCTTTCCAAGTTCCGCGGCCTCGGGGTCCGTGCGCAGGGTCTGCCGGGCAAAGGCGAGAAACCGCTTCGCCGCCGGGGACAGCTCCTCCGGCGCGGGCGCGGCGATGCCGATCTCGGCATACTGCGGCGGATCGACCGGGAGGATCACGATGCCGGTCGTGTCCCAGCCGCGGGTGATGAGTTGGTTGTTCAGGCTCACGCCGAGACCGGCCTGCACCATGGCAAAAGTGGCGCGGCTGTCCACAGACGTGTAGCGGACGTTCGGCGTGATGCCCGCGCGGGCGAACACGCGCGCGTTGTCCGTGTCCTGGTGCATATAGGTCGCAATGGTCGGCTCGGTCGCAAACGCCGCGAGCGGGAACGTCCTGCCTCCGGCCAGCGGGTGCTCCGGCGGCAGCCACGCGACCATGGGGGCGGCGTACAGCGGAATCCAGTCAAAGTCGCCCTCGCGGAAGCTCGTGATGCAGAAGTCGGCCGTGTGCTCGCACACGGCGCGCGTGAGTTGGCTGCTGTTGCCCTGCAGGACCTGCACCTCGATGCCGGGGTAAACTTCACAAAAGCGGGCGATGCAGCGGCTGAGCCAGCCGTAGTACGCCCCGTAGACGCAGCCGACGGCGATCGTGCCGGTCTCGACGCCGCGGATCTCGGCTGCCTGCGCGTCGAGCAGACCGCTCCAGTGCGTCAGCTCCCGCAGCGTCGGCAGCAGCGTCCGGCAGGCGCGCGTCGGCTGCACGCCGCTGTGCGAGCGGCTCAGCAGCGGGAAGCCCAGCTCCTGCTCGAGCGCCGCCATCATCCGGCTCAGGCCGGAGGGGGTATAGTCCAGTTTTTCCGCCGCCGCCGAGAGGCTCCCGGCTTCGAGCACGGCCAGCAGTGCGCGGCATTTTTCCGTGTCCATAAGCTGCCTCCGCCCTTGCAGATTCCGCAAGGAACCGTTGAAACATTGTCTCTTTACGCAATGATATAACCGTGGTATCGTTTCGTCAAGACATTTTCGGGAGGAATACGGATGAAGACCCGGACCATGACGCGCACGCAGGCGGAGCTGCTGCTGGCGGCGGTCATCATTGCGCGCAGCACATCGTATGTGCTTACAAAAGTCGGCTTGCAGGACATGGGCAAATTCACGCTGCTGGCGGTGCGGTTTTTGCTGGCGTTTGCATTTCTGGCGGCGCTGTTCCGGCGGCGGCTGCTGCAGATCGACCGGCGCACGCTGCTGAGCGGTCTTGCCATGGGCAGCATCTATTTTTGCGTCATGACGGCGGAGCTCACGGCACTGAAAACCGTGGAGACCTCTACCGTGTCGTTCGTGACGAACACGGCCGTCGTCATCGTGCCGCTCATTCAGGCGGCGCTCAGCCGCCGCTGGCCGGAGCGCCGTGTGCTGTTCGGCGCGCTGGCGTGCCTGCTGGGCGTGGCACTGCTGACGCTGCGCAACGGGCTCGCGCTCACGCCGGGCGTCGGGTACTGCATTCTGGAGGCGTTTTTGTATTCGACGGCCATTCTCGTGACCGACCGGTTCACGCACGCCGGAGCGGATCCGCTGCTGTCCGGTGTGGTGCAGGTGGGGTTTCTGGGCGCGCTGGCGCTGATCGCGTCGTTCCTGTTCGAGACGCCGCACCTGCCCGGCAGCGGCACGGAGTGGCTGGTCGTGTTGGCGCTGGCGCTCGTGTGCAGCGGCTTTGGCTTCACGCTCCAGCCGGTCGCGCAGAGCGGGACGACGGCGGACCACGCGGCGCTGTTTTGTGCGCTCAATCCCTTCGTTGCGGCAACGCTGGGCGCGGTGTGCTTTCATGAGCACTTCGGCCTTGCGGGCCTGCTCGGCGGCGCGCTGATTTTAGCCGGGATCCTGGTGTCCTGTTGGCCGCAGAAAACCGGCGGATGAAAAACAGAAAATGCCCCGGATGCATTGGCATCCGGGGCATTTTCATGCTTATTCGTTCTGCGCCTGATAGGCACGCACGTAGGTCACGAGCGTGTCAACGGTTTTCTCGATGCCGAGCTTGCCGCTGTTGACGACGAGGTCATAGCCGCGCGCGTCGCCCCACTTCGTGTCGCAGTAGTAGTTGTGGTAGGCCTTGCGGTCGCGGTCGACGCGGCGTATTTCCAGCGCCGCCTGATCGGCCGTGAGGGATTTTTCCTCCATGAGCCGCTGACGCTTCTGGTCGGGCTTGCCGGCGATGAACAGGTGCACGGCGTTCGGATTGCTGCGCAGGATGAAGTCCGAGCAGCGGCCGAGCACGACGAACGACTCGCCGCTGTCCGCCAGCTTCTGAATGTAGTCGAACGTCTCGTGTGCGAGTGCATCCTCCGGCGCGTTGAAGTTCTCGCCGATGCGGCGCGACCACAGCAGGTGCACGGGCTTTTCGTCATAGCGCGCGGCGTCCTCGGCGTTAAAGACGCTGTCGAGCAGCAGCTCCTTATCATAAAACGCGATGCCGAGCTGTTTGGCGATCTGTTCGGCGATGTACTTGCCGCCGCTGCCGTGTTCACGGCCGACGGTCACGATGATCTGTTTCACGATGCGTTACCGCCTTTCTGATGTAAAATTACAGGTATCTCAGGAACAGGCATCCCAGCGAGACCGCAATGACCAGCACGGTGGCCGGGACGCAGTATTTGCAGTATTTGCCCCAGCTGATGGGGTGACCACTCTTGGCCGACACGGACGTGGCCACGACGTTGGCCGACGCGCCGATGGGCGTGGCGTTGCCGCCGAGGTCGATGCCAAGCGACAGCGCCCAGGCGAGCACGGACAGATCCATGCCCTGCGTCGCCGCGATGGACTGCACGACCGGGACCATGGTGGCCGCGAACGGGATGTTGTCGATCAGTGCGCTGCACACGGCCGACAGCAGCAGAATGATGAGGATGACGACCTTGATGCTGCCGCCGCTGATGTTGGAGATGAACTGCGCGATGAGCTTGAGCACGCCGGTCTGCTCCAGGCCCGCGACGGAGATGAACAGGCCGATGAAAAACAGCAGCGTCTTGTAGTCCACACCGCGGAGGACTTCCTTCACGGCGGCGCCGCCGTTGGTAAACACGGTCACCAGCAGCGTCAGGCACGCAACGATGGCGCCGATGCACGAGACGGTCAGGCCGGTCTGCGCGTGCGTCACGAGCAGCGCGACCGCGATGAGAAACACGATCACGTCCGCGACGAACGCCTTGCGGTTGGCGATGGCGGTCGCCGGAGCGGGGCAGACGGCGTCGGCCGGGCGGGCGGCCTCGCTCGCCTTGAGCGGCTTGCGGAAGCACAGCCAGAAGAAAATCAGCACGAACACAAAGCAGATGCCGATGATGACGCCGGTGTTTTCAATGAAGTCCGTGAAGGTATAGCCGAGCGCGGTGCCGATGATGATGTTGGGGGGATCGCCGCACATGGTGGCGGCGCCGCCGAGGTTGGCGCAGAAGACCTCCGACAGGATCATCGGAATGGGGTCAAAGCGCAGGATCTGCGCCAGCTCCAGCGTGACGGTCGCGAGAAACAGCACGACCGTGATGCTGTCGATGAACATGGCCAGAAACGCGGACATGGCCATGAAGCACAGCAGCAGCGGCACGACGTGGTAGTGCGCGAGCTTTGCCAGCGACAGGCACAGCCAGCGGAAGAAGCCGGATTTGCCGAGGCCCTCGACCATGATCATCATACCGGTGATGAAGAAGATGGTCGACCAGTTGACGCCGGAGCTTGCGCTCTCCGAAGCGCCGTACCAGAAGTCGGCGCGGAAGATCGCACCGAGGTTCAGAGCATTTTTGATCGCGTCCCAGCTGTGCATGCAGATGCCGAACACGACCACGAGCACGAGGGCTGCACTGCCAAGGGTGACATACTGGCGCTCGAATTTGTCCATGATGATGAGCGCAAACATGCCGACGAAGATGACAGCCGCAAGGATTTGAGCAGTCATGGAAAGACCTTCTTTCTTGAAATTTGCGGGGAGTGCCGACGCAGAGGCATCGAAGAAAGAGGGTTGCTTCGCGGTGGTGTCCTTCCCCAACAGGAGAGGAATTTTAGCGCGCTCGAAAGCAAAAGTCAAGGGCTTTTCGCAAATCTGAACGGGTTCTTATCAGACTTTTCAATGCTTGATATTACAGGCATTTATAGGCGATGATCGTCGCGCCGCCCTTGCCCTCATAGCGCTTGATCTGATACTTGTTCGGGAAGGCGGCCAGCAGCTCCGGCAGCTTGCTGTAGCCGTAGGCGCGTACGTTGAAATCGGGCTTGACGCGCTTGATGTACAGCCCCGAGGAGCTGACGTTGACAAAGCCGTCGGCGTCCTGATACTTCTCGGACGCGATGTGCAGCAGGTTGTGGATCTCGCCGATATTGGGCTTTTTCGGTTCCGGCTCGGGTTCGGGTTCCGGCGTCGACTCCGGCTCGGCGGAAGGCGCGGCTTCGGCAGCGGGCTTTTTCGAGCTGCGGGTGGTCTTTTTCGTCTTGCGGGCGGGCTTTTTGGCCGCGGGCTCCGCGGCGTGCTCGGCGGCTGCCGGCTTTTCGTCTGCCTTGGACAGGTAGTCGATGAGGATGAAGTCGTCGCACGCATTTTTGAACGACTCCGGCGTCGTCGTCACGCCGGCGCCGATGATGTACAGACCCGACTCGCGCAGACGGATGGCCAGCGGCGTGAAGTCGCTGTCGCTCGACACAAGCACGAGCGCGTCATACATATTGTTGTGCAGCAGATCCATGGCTCCGATGACCATGGCGATGTCGGTCGTGTTTTTGCCGGCAACGTAGTCAAACTGCTGCTCGGCGCGGATGGCGAGGCGCTTGAGCTCCGGCTCCCAGTTTTTCAGCGAGTCCTTGCGCCAGTTGCCGTAGGCTTTTTTCACGACGATGCGGCCGTAGGCCGACACCTCGTGCAGCACGGCTTCCAGCTTGGACAGCTGCGTGTTGTCCGCGTCGATGAGCACGGCGATTTTCTGGAAATTTTCCATAGATATTACTCCCAAACCGCCCCGTGGGCGGTGATTTTTTCTCCATTATAACGTTTTCGCGCGCAAAATGCAACGAAAGCGGGGATCATGCCCCGCTTTCCTTGTGCGCCCTATGCGCCCTCGTCCGCGGCCGCCGGGCACTGGCGGCCGTTGGGGTCGATGCTCGTGTCGCCGGGGAGGATCATCTGCGAGATCGGGATGATGGAATACCCGTCGGCGATGAGCGCCTCAATGATCCCGGACAGTGCCTCCGGCGTGTGCTCGGCCGCGTTGTGGAACAGCACGATGCTGCCCGGCTGCACGCGCGTGAGCACGCGCGAGGTGATCTCGTCGCTGCTCAGGCCCTTCCAGTCGAGGGAATCGACGTCCCACTGGATGACGTGCATGCCCAGGCCGTTGATGGTGCTCACGACCGTGTCGTTGTACTCCCCGTAGGGACAGCGAAACAGCGTCGGCCGCGTACCGGTGACGGCCTCAATTTTATCGGCGCAGGTGTTGACCTCCGTCTGGATCTGCTCGGCGCTCAGCTGCGCCATGTGCGGGTGCGTGGACGAGTGGTTCATGACCTCGTTGCCTGCGTCCGCGAGCGCCTTGACCGACTCCGGATATTTGTCCACCCATTCGCCCACGACGAAGAAGGTCGCGTGGACGTTGTACTTGTTGAGGATGTCGATGAGCATCTGCGTGTCCTCGTTGCCCCAGGCCGCGTCGAATGACAGACTCACGACGCGGTCGTCGCGCTGCACGCTGTAGATGGGCAGCACGCGCTTGGCCGCGCTCACGCCCACGATCGCGGGGCTGTTGACCGCCCAGAACATGAGCGCGATGGCCAGCACCATCGCGCACACGCTCAGCAGTTTCCGGTGTTTTCTGACGGCTTGCCGCACTTTGTACATTGCACCACCTCCGGCTTTCTGCCTTCATCCTATGAGCAGGGGGTGCGCGGTATGCGCCGATTGGTTTACATAACTTCTGCCCATGCGCAGAAAAAACGCCCGCACACGAAACGGTGTGCGGGCGCAAACGCTCAAAACAGGCCGGTGATGCGGCCGTCGTCATCGACGTCAATGTTTTCGGCGGCCGGGACTTTCGGCAGGCCGGGCATCGTGAGCACGTCGCCCGTGAGCGCGACGAGAAAGCCCGCCCCGGCGGACACGGTCACGCTGCGCACGGTCACGGTGAAGCCCGCGGGCGCGCCGAGCAGCGCAGGGTCGTCCGACAGGCTCGCCTGCGTCTTGGCGATGCACACCGGCAGGCCGCCGAAGCCGAGCGCCTCCAGCTCGCGGATCTGTCTGCGCGCGGCGGGCAGGATTTCCGCGCCCGCGCCGCCGTAGACCCGGCGCACGACAGCCGTGATCTTTTCCTCGACCGGCGCGTCGAGCTCGTAGGCAAAGCGGAAGCGGTTCTCCGTTTCGCACAGGCGCACGACCTCGCGCGCGAGCGCCTCGCCGCCGCGGCCGCCGTCGGCCCAGACGGTGGACAGCACGACGTTGACGCCCAGCTCCCCGCACAGCTCCGTCAGCAGTGCGATCTCGCGGTCGGTGTCGGTGGGGAAGCGGTTGATGGCCACGACGCACGGCAGGCCGAACGTGTCGCGGATGCAGCGCACATGGTGCAGCAGGTTCGGCACGCCGCGGCGCAGCGCGTCGAGATCCTCCGTGCCGAGTTCATTCAGCGCCAGACCGCCGTGCATTTTCAGTGCGCGCACCGTCGCCACCACGACGGCGGCGTCCGGCCGCAGCCCGGCGAGCCGGCACTTGATGTCCAGAAACTTCTCCGCGCCGAGATCCGCGCCGAAGCCGGCCTCCGTCACGGCGTAGTCGCAGCGGTGCATGGCCATGCGCGTGGCGAGCACGCTGTTGCACCCGTGCGCGATGTTGGCAAACGGCCCGCCATGCACGAACGCCGGCGTGCCCTCGAGCGTCTGCACGAGGTTGGGCTTGAGCGCGTCGCGCAGCAGCGCCGCCATCGCGCCCACGGCCTTGAGGTCACGCGCCGTGACGGGCCGGCCGTCATACGTGTAGCCCACGATGATGCGGCCCAGCCGCGCCTTCAGATCGGCCATGGACTCTGCCAGGCAGAGTACGGCCATGATCTCACTGGCGGCCGTGATGTCAAAGCCGTCCTCGTGCGGCACGCCGTTGGCCCTGCCGCCGAGCCCGCCGACGATGCAGCGCAGCTGCCGGTCGTTCATGTCCACGCAGCGCCGCCACGTGATGCGCCGCGGGTCGATGCCGAGGGCGTTGCCCTGCTGGATGTGGTTGTCGAGCATGGCGGCGAGCAGGTTGTTCGCCGCGCCGATGGCGTGAAAGTCGCCGGTGAAGTGCAGGTCGATGTCCTCCATCGGCACGATCTGCGCGTAGCCGCCGCCGGTCGCGCCGCCCTTGCGCCCGAACACCGGGCCGAGCGACGGCTCGCGCAGCGCGACGGCCGCGTCCTTCCCGATGCGGCGCAGCGCGTCGGCCAGGCCGATGGTCGTGGTCGTCTTGCCCTCGCCGGCGGGCGTGGGCGTGATGGCCGTGACGAGGATCAGTTTGCCTTTTCCGCGCGGCGGCTGCCCGAGCACGGACAGGGCCACCTTCGCCTTATGGCGGCCATACGGCTCTATATCAGCATCGTCGATGCCGACGGTGCGTGCAATGTCACAGATCGGCTGCATCGTGCAGCGCTGGGCGATCTCCAGATCGCTTTGATATCCCATGTAACCCCTCCCTTGGATGCGTGTACTCTTTATCATACCTGACGGCGGCGGGTTTGTAAAGCTTGACGCGGGGTGGATTTTCCGCTATCATGGGCCGGATGATGAGGTGATGACCATGCAGTATCTCTGCGCGCCGATGGAGGGCGTGACCGGCGACCTGTTCCGGCAGGCGCAGCGGCAGACGTTCCCCGCGGCGGACAGCTACTATACGCCGTTTCTCTCGCCGACGGCGAACCGCACGTTTTCCCCGCGCGAGCTGCGCGAGATCGAGCCTGCGCACAACGCGGGCATCCGTGTCGTGCCGCAGCTCATGGGCCACTGCGCCGAGGACTTTCTCTGGATGGCGGGGCAGCTCGCTGAGATGGGCTACGACGAGGTGAACTTCAACCTCGGCTGCCCGTCGAACACCGTCACGGTGAAGAAAAAGGGCGCAGGTCTGCTCACGGAGCCGGATCTGCTGCGGCGGTTTTTCGACGCCGTGTTTGCCGCCTGTCCGCTGCCGGTGTCGGTCAAGACGCGGCTCGGCAAGACGACGGCGGAGACATTCCCCGCGCTGCTGGAGCTGTATAATGACTACCCGATCTGCGAGCTGATCGTGCACCCGCGCGTGCAGGCCGACCAGTATCACGGCCACCCGGATCTCGACATGTTTGCCTACGCGCTCGCGCACAGCCGCGCCCCGGTGTGCTACAACGGCGATTTGTTCGACGCTCCGGCCGTGCGCGCGTTTCAGGCGCGCTTTCCGACGGTGGAGCGCATCATGCTCGGCCGCGGCCTTGCAGCCAACCCCGGCCTTATCGGCCAGCTGCGCACGGGTGTCGAGCCGACGGCGGCGCAGTTTCAGGCGTTTCATGACCGGCTCTATGCGGCCACGAGCGCGCGCATTCCCGACCGGCGCGCGCTGCTGTTTCGCATGAAGGAGGCGTGGCGCTATCTCGGCTGCAGCTTCGCGGATGCCGAGCGGCCGCTGCGCCGCATCCGCAAGGCGCAGGACATGATAGAGTACGAGAGCGCGGTGCGCCAGCTCTTCGCGTCCTGCCCGGTGCGGGAGAATGCGGGCTATTTTGTCTGAAGATGCAGATATCCCCGGCAGATGCTGCCGGGGATATGTTTTTGTGTTCAGTTCTGGCTGTACCAGTCGCCGCCTGGCTGCGGGCCAGGGTTCGGCTGCCAGCCGTTGGGGGCACGGTCGCCCATGCTGCGCGGCAGGCTGCGGTAGAACGCGGCGCGCGACACGGTCATATACGGCGTGAGCCAGAGATAGCCGATGCCGGCGGTCAGCGTGGCCAGCAGCACCCAGCCGATAAAGCTCAGGTCAAGGCAGAACAGGTCGCCCTTGCGCCCGTCCATGAGCGCCTTGGAGCGCTCGATGGCCTCCGTGGCCTGCATGCCCGGATTTTCGGCCATGATGTACGTCGCCATGGAGTAGCGGTAGGCGGCGACGATGCCGGGAATGACAAACAGCAGCGACCATGCGATCACCTTGAGCGTGATGAGCAGGTTGAGCACGAAGGCGTTGCCAAAGATGTCAAAGCCGGAAAACAGGTCCTCAAACTGTGCCTGCTCGCCGTCGACCAGCTTCAGGCAGAAGCGGTTGTGGCCGATGGAGACGCTGCCGCCAATGACGAACTGCGCCAGTGAGACGATCCCGGAGACGGGGAGAAACACGCGCAGCGCGTGGCGCAGGGCCTCGGGATAGTACTGCGTCAGGTCGTCCCCGTTGACGGTGAGGCTAAATGACGGGGTGAAGCTGCTGCTCGTCCCGCCGAGGATGCTCGCCAGCAGCGTCACGCCGACGGCGAGCCACCAGTAATTTTTCAGCGCGCGGCGGGCCATGCCGCGGTAATCGGATGCGGAATACATAGGCGTTCTCCTTTCTGCCCTTACCAGGGCGTGCGGGTCTGCCCGTGCACGAGGTAGGCGTGCTCGGCCAGCTCCGCGAGCGGGCTGTCGCTGCGGGAATCGGAGTAAAACTCCGCGATCTCGACGTCGGGATAAGCCTCGTGCAGGCGGCGGACCTTTTCCGCGCCGTGGCAGTTTTCGCCGTCGGTCTTGCCAGTGTGTTTATCCACGCGCGAGGCAAGCAGCCGCACGCCGAGCTTCTGCGCCGGGATGCGCACGAGAAACTCCGGCGAGGCGGAGATAATGATGTCATCTGGTCGCCGCTGCGCAAGATACCACGGGTTCACGCGCGCAAAATTCTGCGCCCAGAACGCCTCCAGCTCCGCGTCCACATCGGGCACGCGGCGCAGGAAGCCGTACATCCGCTCCTTGATGGCCGTCTTGCTCACCTTGCCGAGCCAGTAACCCGGCAGCAGGACCAGCGTGCCCAAAAGCGCCCGGATCACACCGGGATGCCGCCGCAGACACCAGCGCACGAACGCCACTGTGCTGTCCACGGGGAAGATGGTCTTGTCCCAGTCGTATACGTTGACTTTTTCCATAGGGCACCTCTCAGTACAGGGTGCCGGCCAGCTGCATATACGCGGCGGCAAAGGCCTCCCGGATGAAGTAATTGACACGCATGGTCGGCAGCGTCGTCTCGGCAGCGATGCCGATGGGTTCCGCCCCCAGCGCCCGCGCCATGCGTTTGGCGCGGTAGAGGTGGTATTCGCTCGTCACGATGCCGACGCCGTTCGCCGGGTCGTACCCCCGCGCACGGAGGATGGCGAACGAGTTTTCCAGATTATCACGCGTGGTGCGCGACTGATCCTCCTGCACGATGCGCGCGCTGTCGATGCCGTGCGCCGTGAGGTAGTCGGCCATGGCTTTGGCCTCCGTGATGTCCTCGCCCTCGCCCTGGCCGCCGGAGACGACGGCCAGTGCGTCCGGGTTCGCGCCCAGATACGCGAGTGCGGCGTCGAGCCGGTTGCACATCGACAGCGACGGTGTGCTGCCGTTGACGCCCGCGCCGAGCACGATGATCGCGTCCGGGTGCGCGTCCGTGTCCGTGCGCGCGTCGCGCACGACGGGGATCTCAAAGACCGCGAACACGATCACCCCTGCGCACACGAGTACGCCCAGCACGATGCGCCCCACGCGGTGCAGCTGCGGGAATAGAAATACCAGCACGGCGATGCCCCAGAGCGTGTAGCCCAGAAAGTCGTGCCCCGGCATCGCAAAACGCAGCACGCAGCCGGCGATGACGAGCACGATGGCGGCGATCAGAGATGTTTTGTGTTTCATTCGCACAGCGCCTCCCACGCTTCATAGAGCGCCTCGAGCTGCGCATTGAGCGCCTGCTTTCGCGCATCGATCTCCATGAGTTTCTGATAGTCCGTGGCGTTGGCCTCGCTCTCGGCGTCGAGCGCCGCGAGCTGCCCCTCCAGCTTTTCGATCTCGCGCTCCGTGCGCTCGCGCGCTCGCGTGGTGTTCGGGGCGCGCTTCGGCTTTGGCTTCGGCTCTTTTTTGCGCTCGACGGCCTTGGCCGTCTGCTGCAGGGCGGTCTGGCGCGCGCGGTAGGCGCGGAATTCTTCGTACGTGCCGCGGTAGTCCGTGATCGTGCCGTTTTCGAGCAGCCAGATGCGGGTGGCGAATTTCTCGATGAAGTACCGGTCGTGCGATACGAACAGCAGCGCCTGCGTATAGTCGCTCAGCGCGTCCTCGATCCACTCGCGGCTGGCGATGTCGAGATGGTTCGTCGGCTCGTCGAGGATGAGGAAATTGATTTCCCGGCGCATGAGCATGCACAGCCGCAGCCGGGACAGCTCGCCGCCCGAGAGCGCCGACACGGGCTTGAGCACATCCTCGCCGCAAAATCCGTAGGCGCCGAGCTGGTCGCGCGCCTCCTGCGGCGTGCACTTGCACTCGTAGAGCATCGTGTCGAGCATGGAGCGCTCCGGCACGGCAAAGCGGACGATCTGCGGCAGGTATGCCGTGCGCACGGACGGCCCGCGCTGCACCCAGCCGGTGTCCGGCGTCTCTTCGTTCATGACGAGCCGCAGAAACGTCGTCTTGCCGGCGCCGTTGTCGCCGATGAGGGCGATGCGCTCGCCGCCGGTCATGGTCAGGTCGAGGTCGTGAAAGAGCGTCCGCTCGCCGTAGCGCTTGCCCAGGCCCGACATGGTCAGCACGTCGTCACCGCGGAATTCCTGCGCCGTGAAGTGCACGTTGAGCTTGCGCGCCTCGGTCGGCCGCTCGGTCGTTTCGAGCTTTTCCATGCGCTTTTCGATGGAAAACGCGCGCTTGTGCAGCTTGTCGTTGCCCATGAAGGCCCAGAGGTGCAGCTTGGCCGCCGCCTCCGTGAGCTGCTGGAGCTTGGCCTGATCTTTCTCGTATTTTTTGAGCTGCTCGTCAAAGCGGCGCTGCCGCTCGACGACGTAAAAGCTGTAGTTGCCGCTGTAAAACTCCGCCTGCCCGGACGTAAAGTCGATCGAGCGCTGCACGACGCGGTCGAGAAAATACCGGTCGTGGCTGATGACGAGCACCGTGCCGCGAAAATGCAGCAGGTACGCCTCCAGCCACTCGGTCGCGCGCAGGTCGAGGTGGTTCGTCGGCTCGTCGAGCAGGAGAATGTCCGTGTCCTCGAGGATGAGCCGCGCGAGGTTCACGCGCGTTTTCTCCCCGCCGGAGAGACTGTCGAACGGCTGCGCGCGCATCGCGGCCGGGATGTCCAGACCGTTGGCGACGCGGTTGCGCTCGTGCTCCATGTCGTACCCACCGAGACGGCGGAAATTTTCCGACAGGCGGTCGTACTCCGAGAGCAGGGCGGGGGAGTCGTCCGTCGCCATGCGCGCGGTGAGCTCGTTCATGCGAGCTTCCATATCGTAGAGCCGCCGGTGCGCCTCGCGTAGCACGTCCTCCGTTGTCCAGCCGTCAGGGTAGACGGGGATCTGCGAGATCAGCCCCAGCCGCCGCCCGGAGGCGATGGACACGGTGCCGGCGTCCGGCTGCAGCTCGCCCGAGAGGATGCGGAAAAACGTCGTCTTGCCGCAGCCGTTGCGCCCGAGGATACCCACGCGCTCGCCGGCGTTGACGTCGAATGTGATACCTTTTAATATATCGTTGCCCTGCTCAAAGCCCTTGACGAGCCCACGGACGGATAGATCGATCATGTGTGACTCCTAAATTACTTGTTCACGGCCGCCTGCAGCACGGTGTTGGCCACAGCGCCCGCATTCGTCAGGCCGCCGCCGGCGTTCTCCACCAGCACGACGAAGGCGTACGGGTGCGCATCGTCGAGCAAAAAGCCCGTGAACCAGGCGTGCGACGTGCCGTCACCCACCTCGGCGGTGCCGGTCTTGGCGCAGAGGTTCAGGCCCGGGAAGCGGTTCGTGCCGTAGTGGGCCGAGACGTTGTAGTTCATCATGTCGCGCAGCTTGTTGGCGGTCGCGGTGCTCAGCAGGCTCGTGGTCGAGCCGCTGGGTGTGTCGAGCAGCAGCGATGGTTCCACGACGCTGCCGCCGTTGGCGATGGCCGAGACATAGCGCAGCATGGAGTACGGGCAGATGAGGTCCTCATACTGGCCGATGCCCGACCAGGCGAGATTTGCGCTGCCGGACGCGCCCTTGGTGAAGCTGCCGGCCATCGTCGGGATGCCGCTCAGTGACTGGGAATCGAGGAAGCCAAACTTCTTGGCGTAGCTCTCGATGGTGTCCGCCCCGAGCTCGAGCGAGATCTGTGCGAACGCGCAGTTGCAGGAGTTGGCCAGCGCGTCCTCAAACGTCTGACTGCCGTGCACGCCCGTGCACTTGACGGTCACGCCCGCCACATCGACGCTGCCTGCGCACGTAAAGCGGCGGCTGTCGATGTCCTTGATGTTCTCGATCGCGGCGGCGGAGGTGATGAGCTTGAAGATGGAGCCCGGCGTGAACGAGCCATTGATGCAGCGGTTGATGTATGCGCCGTCCGGCACGTTGCCGTCGCTGCTGGGGTCGATGCTCGGGCCGGAGACCATGCACAGGATCTCGCCGGTCTTGTAGTTGCTCACGAGCACCGCACCCTTGCGCCCGGCGAGCGCCTCATAGGCGGTCACGCACAGGCTCGAATCGAGCGTGAGCGCGACGGTGTGCCCGTCGGTGGCGTAGGTGCCGGTGATGGGGTTGTAGCCCGACAGCTGCTTGGAAAATGCCTTGAGCGCGCCGGTACCGACGTTGCCGGTGTAGTCGCCGACGGCCTGGTAGCAGGCCGTGCGCACGGCGGCGTCCTCGGCGTAGCTGCGCGAGCCGCCGTTGGCCGTTGCGAGCACGACGCCGCTGCGGTCGGTGAGCGTGCCGGTGCTGAGCACACCGCTGGTATAGACGCTGCTGTTGGCGGCGAAGGTCGCCCACTCGGCGCCGTGTTCGATGTAGCGCACGATGTACACGCCGATGCCGCCGAGCACCAGCACGGCGACGAGCAGCGCGCTCATGGCGCGGCGTTTGACTTTGTTCATGCCTGCGCCTCCTTTTTATTGCGCGATGGCAGCCGCACCACGAAGCTCGCGCCGCGTCGGGTGTCGGCCGCCTTGATATAGGCCAGCAGCATCCAGCACGAGAGCATGCTCGACCCGCCCTTGGACACGAACGGGAACGTCACGCCCGTGAACGGCAGGATATCGAGCACGCCGAACACGTTGAGCGACATCTGCACGAGCATGAGCGTCACGGTGGCGCAGCCGGCGATGACGTAGTACGACGAGCGGCCCTGGGCCGCATTCTTGACGGTGAAGATGGCGAGGGCGATGATGGCCAGCATCGCGCACAGCGCCACGATCAGGCCGAGCTCCTCGCACAGCATGCCGAACACCATGTCGGTGTTGGCAGCAAAGATATTTTTCAGCCAGCCGCAGCCTGCGCCCTGCCCGAACAGACCGCCGGAGGCGGCCGCGCTCAGCGCGCGCGTCTGCTGGAAGCCCGCGCCAGAGACGTCCTCCCACACGTGCCCCCAGGTGGCGAAGCGCTGCGCCACGTGCGGCTTGATGCTCAGCACCAGCGTGCCCGCCATGGCAGCGGACGCCACGGCCAGCAGCACGGTCGCAATGCTGCCCGAGCGCATGAAGGCGATGACGAGGAACGTCGCAAAGAAGATGAGCGCAGAGCCAAAGTCGCCCATCAGCGCCAGCCCGCCCACGCAGATGGCGGAAAAGGCGATGAACAGCAGGATGCTCTTGCTGCGGAACATCCGGTTGAGCGACGTTGCGCCGACGTAGATGAACGCGACCTTGATGAGTTCCGACGGCTGCAGGGAGAAGCCTGCGATCGTCAGCCAGTTTTTCGCGCCGAACACCTCGCGCGCGGCGAACAGGTTCAGCGCCAGCAGTGCCAGCGAGATGATGGCCGCCGGCCAGCGCAGCGCCTTGACATGGCTCAGGTCGCGCAGCCACCAGCCGAGCAGGAAAAACAGCGCGATGCCCACGATGATGAGGATGATCTCCTTGGTCAGATCGTCCGGCGTGCTCGTCGCGCAGATCTCGAGCCCGAGCGTGCACAGGAAAAACGCGATCGTCTCGACCTCGAAGCCCGAGCGGTCCATCGTGCGCATGAGCACGTAGCAGAACCACTGCGTGAGCGCGAGGGCTGCAAACGACATCAGAATGCCCAGCAGGTGCGCGCTGTCGGCCGAGGACACGAACTCCAGCGCCAGCAGCAGCTGAAACACCGTCAGGAAAAACAGCGTGCCGCCGGCGGAGACCTTCCGTCCGGCGATCGTGCGGCGCTGCTCCTGCACGGCGCGGCGCTCTTCGCTCATGTCGGCGAACTTGAGCATGTGCGTCGAGCAGCGGAGAATGTCGCCGCTGAACACCTGCGTCGGCTCGGTGATCTGTTCGCCGTTGAGGTACACGCCGCCGCTGCGGCTCAGGTCGCTGACGGTCCACTCGCCGGCGTCGTTGCGCATGAGCACGGCGTGGACGTTGGCCACGTCGGGATAGGGCAGCGTGATGTCCGCGCTGCGGGCGCGGCCGATCAGGCACTCCCAGTGCAGCAGGGGATAGACCTTGCCGTCCGGCGTGACGAGATGACCCCAGGTTTCCGGCTCGGCGCGGCCGTAGAACATGGACGCGACACAGCGGATGAGCACGATGAGCGCGATGACCGGCAGAATGAAGTGCGCGGCCTGCGCGGCATAGGCAGTTACGGCAGACACGGCGTCCGCCTCCTTTCCGAAGCTCCCGCGCGGGGAGCGGTACATTTATAATACAGCGATAAAAAATCAAACCATTATACCACGGCAAAAATCCATTGACAACCACTGCCGGGCATCCTACAATGAACCTATGATGAAACAGACGAAATTTTGGGTCCTTTTGTTCGCCGCGCTCGCCATTTTGGGCGGCGGCGCATTTTTGCTGCTGCGCGGCCATGGGCAGACGGGGCAGACGGCCGTCATCCGCATCGACGGCGAGGTCTATCAGCGCATCGACCTGCGCGCCGTGACCATACCATATGATATCGAAGTGCAGACCGACTGGGGCACGAACACCGTGCTCGTCGAGTCCGACGGCGTGTCCGTCACGCAGGCCGATTGTCCGGATCTTCTGTGCGTCCAGCAGGGGAAGATCACTACGTCGGCCATCCCGATCGCCTGCGTGCCGCACCACCTGACGGTGCAGATCGAGGGGTCGCCATGAAGGGGACGAAGCGTCTGGCCGTTCTGGCCATGTTCACCGCCATCGCGCTGACGATCTTCGTCGCCGAGGCGCAGATCCCGCCCGTCGTGCCGATCCCGGGCGTGAAGCTCGGCCTTGCCAACATCGTCACGCTCATTGCCATGGCCCTGCTCGGCCGACGGCAGGCGGGGGAGATCCTGCTCGTGCGCATCGTGCTCGGCAGCGTGTTCACCGGCGGCGTATCGGCGATGCTCTTCAGCATCGCGGGCGGCGTGCTCGCCTATCTCGTCATGTGCCTGACCATCCGCCGCCTGCCGGAGCGGCTGCTGTGGGTCGTGAGCGTGCTGGCGGCCTTCGGGCACAACGCAGGGCAGCTGCTGGTCGCCGTCTGGGTCACGGGCACGCCGTCCATTCTGGTGTATGCGCCCGCGCTCGTCGCGGCGAGCGTGATCACCGGGGCGTTCACCGGCGTGGCCGCCATGTATCTCGTGCGTGCGCTGCGCAAAACGGGGCATTTTCCGCAGGCGTGAGATGACTTCGTCATGATTTTGTAACATTTTCGCGCCCCGAGTTCTTAAAATGTTCGGCAATTAGGAAGCCGCAGTTTTTGGGAAACTGCGGCTTTGTTGTGCAAATACGACAAAATGCGCGGAGAATATATAGTAATATACATCAAAAACACACGCGAAAAGATTTCGGAAATGTTAAATCTGTTTTAAGTATTGACTTCCGGCAGGCGGCGCGCTATAATGCATCCGCGAATGAAAGATGGGAAGATTTAGGCTGGTATCAGCCGGTTACACAAATCCTTTTTTCTTCCCGCGCCGGGGTGCCCCGGCGGAGCTTTCCGGACGATTTTTGATGCTTATGAATGCTTTTGATAAACCTGTCCAATCGAATACGGAGCAGGCGGGGCGCGGCCATGGGTTCGCGCGGATGTTTGACCGCGTGTGCGCGTTTCTTGATGAGCGCGTCGGCGGCGCGTCGGCGCTGATCGCCGCCTGTCAGAGCGTGGCTGACCGGTTCTGGCACAGCAAGCTGTATTTCCCGGTCTGCTTTCTGATGCTCGCGGTGTTCATGGCGGCCGGACTGCCGGTCGTGGGCGGCGTTCTCGTCATGTCCACGCTGATCTTCCTGCTGCTGTTTTGCGACGATCTGCTGAGCGTCCTGTTCCCGGTCGTGCTGCTGGCCATGGTGGGCACGGAGTTTTACGATGAGCTCTACAGCCTGCTTCGCTTCTGGTGGATCGGCCTGCTGGCAGCGGCGGCGCTGCTCGTGCACATCGGTGCTTACGCCCGCGCGCCGCGCAACGGCGGCTGCCTGCACGGCATGGTGGCCGTGTCGGTCGCAACGCTGCTCGGCGGCCTGGGCTTCATCTCCCGCGAGGAGTATTTCGCGCCCACGGCGCTGTACTATTCTCTCGGCCTCGGCGTTGTGATGCTGCTGGTCTACCTGCTGTGCCGCAGCGAGGCGGACCGCACGCGCGACTATGACGTCGCCGAGCGGATGCTGCAGATCCTTTATGCCGGCGGTCTGTTCACAGGCTTTGTGGTGGCGCTGTTTTATGCGCGCCATATGCAGGAGTTCGTGCAGGACTTTTCCACGATCTATTTCAAGTACCGCAATTTCAGCGCGACGATGCTGCTCATCTCGCTGCCCGCCGTGTCGTACTTTGCCGCGCGTGACCGGCGGCACTTCCTCGCGGTCGCGTTTTTGTACTTCATGATGCTCATGACCGGCTCGCGCAGCGGCCTGATCTTCGGTACGGCAATGCTGCTGCTGTGCCTTGCCTATGTGTATTACTGCAATCCCGAGCGCCGCGCGGTCTATCGCCGCGTCGGGCTCATCAGCCTGATCCCGGCGGTCGCGCTGCTCATCGCGCTCGTGCCGCGGCTGTTCGCCTCGCGCATGGTCGACGGTGCGCTCATCTCCCCGGATGACAGCCGGTACACGTTTTTCATCCAGGGCCTGCTGGACTTTGTGAAGAATCCGCTCTTTGGCTGCGGTCTTGGCTCGATGCACAATGCGCCGATCTTCCTCGGCGTGGAGGGCAGCATCGTCTGGTACCACAACCTCATCGCGCAGATCCTCGGCAGTATGGGGCTTGTCGGCGCGGTCGGCTATGGCTGGCTGTTTTATGACCGCGTGCGCCTGCTCTGGCGCAAGCGCAGCCGCATGACGCTGGCGTTCGCGCTGTCCTACTTTGCCATGCTGCTCATTTCCATGACGAATCCGGGCATGTTCTGCCCGATGCCGAATGCGCTGCTCATGGTGGCCATGTTTGTGGTCGTGGAGCGGCAGCCCGATACCGCTGCGGCGTCGGTCAAGGCCGGCATCGCCAGTGCACCGGAAAGGAGATTGTTCTGATGAAACGTTTTCAGCTTCTTACGACCGCAATTTTTCTGTTCTGCACGCTTCTGATCGCCGGCTGCACCGGCCGCGGCGTCGAGGCGCAGGCGACCGCCGCCCCGGAGGCGACGCCGACGGCCACTGCAGATATTATGTCCGGCATCCAGACCGGCGACAGCGCCGTCAACAAGATCCTGGCCGGCACGTGGACTTTTGAGCGCACGGACGCCGACAAGAAGACGGATGAGGGCAGCGCCAGCCAGATCCTGCCCAGCACGGACACCGGCGCCAAGGAGACCACGGACGTCAAGGAGTCCGGCACGATCCGCGAGCTGACGTTCCGCACCAACGGCACGGGTACTTACACGGATGCCAACGGCACGCCGCTGGCTTTCGAGTTTGCGCTCAACGGCGACAACCTGACGCTCGCGCTCGAAAACGGCACGGTGCAGATGTTCCGCTGCACGCTGGAAAACGGGCTCATGTACCTCACGCCGATGAGCAACAACGGCGCGTATCAGGCCTTCACCGATGTGTTCCGCCAGACGCAGAGCACGTCCGGCGAGACGGCCAACTGAATCACCCGGATCCTCCCGGCCGGACGCTCAGAGCGTCCGGCCGTTTTGCGTTTAAAAAAGATTTCAGAAATTTTTCGAGATTTTCGGCCCAGAATCGTGTATAATCAGGAGCATCCATTCGGAAAGGAACTCTGCCATGTCCCGAAAGACAAGAAAACGCGGCCGCCGGCGGCTGCTGGTCATTGTGGTGCTGCTGGCGCTGATCGTCTTCGGCGTGTTTGCGCGCGGTCTGTTCACGAGCGGCAAGACGACGGCCGAGCGCGCGCAGCGCGAGCTGGACAGCTATGCCGAGAAAAATGATGCCTCGCTCGATGATTATCCGGACGCGCTCGTGCAGCTCTATGCCCGCAATCCCGACGCGCGCGATTTCGTGCGCGACTACCCGAAGAAAAAAGATCTGACCCCGACGATCGACCTCAGCGGCCTTGCCGGGTCGGAGACCGTGCCGCTGCTGCTGCAGTGGGACGAGCGCTGGGGCTACCGCGAATACAACGAGAGCATCATCGGCCTGGCCGGCTGCGGGCCGACGTGCCTGTCCATGGTCACGATCTACCTCACCGGCGACACGACGAAGGACCCGCTTTGGATGTGCCAGTTCGCGGAAGCGCACCAGTTCAACGTGCCCGGCAGCGGCAGCAAGTGGGCGCTCATCTCCGAGGGCGGGCGGATGCTCGGCCTGGACGTGACGCAGATCCCGCTGGACAAGGACCGCATCTACCGCAATCTCGACGTTGGCAATCCGATCATCGTGGTCGTCGGCCCAGGCGATTTCACGACCGACGGGCACTTCCTCGTCCTGACCGGGCGCGACGGCGACAAGATCACGCTCAACGATCCGAACAGCCCCACGAACTCCCAAAAGAGCTGGGACTATGACACCCTCGCCGGGCAGATCCAGAGCCTCTGGGTGCTGCGCCGCGCGGGCTAAGCGCCGGATAAGGAGAAGCCTCGCAGAGTTTCGCCGCCGGAGCGGCGAAAGGAAATCCTGTCATCTTTTCCGGCGATATGTGCGGCGGAAAAAATACTTCTCAGGCTGCAAGTGTGAAATTTGTGCGCCGGCGGCACACAAATTCTGCGCGCAGCAGACTGCAAGCCCTTTGTCGGAAAACCGCTTGGGTTTCCGACAGTTTTCAGCAGCGCCGTCTTCGGACGGCGCTGCTTTTTGCGCGTTTCCGGGGTTGCGGTGCGCGGGCAGATGGGCGTATAATAGCGGCATCTGAGATTTTTGCGAAAAGAGGTTACAGGATGGAATACCGTCTGGAGCATGATACCATGGGCGAGGTGCGTGTGCCTGCTGACCGTTACTGGGGCGCGCAGACGCAGCGCAGCTTTGAAAACTTCCGCATCGGCACCGAGAAGATCCCGCCGGAGGTCATCCGCGCGTTCGCGGTCGTGAAGCTCGCGGCCGCGCGCGCGAACGCGCAGCTCGGTGTGCTCGACGCCCGCCGCGCTGGTGCGATCGAGACCGCCTGCCATGAGATCCTCGACGGCTCGCTCGACGGCAACTTCCCGCTCGCCGTCTGGCAGACCGGCAGCGGCACGCAGACGAATATGAATGTCAACGAGGTCATTGCCCACCGCGCCAATGAGCTGCTGGGTGAAGATCTTGTGCACCCGAACGACCACGTCAACTGCTCGCAGAGCTCGAACGACACGTTTCCGACGGCCATGCACGTGGCCGCGCGCGTCGCGCTCGAGGAGCAGGTCCTGCCCGCCATCGGCCGCCTGACGGCGACGCTCGACCGCCTGAGCGCGGAGTACCGCGATGTGGTCAAGATCGGCCGCACGCACCTGCAGGACGCCGTGCCGCTCACGCTCGGGCAGGAGATCAGCGGCTGGAGCGCCATGCTCGGCCACGACCGCGACATGATCGTGCAGGCCTGCCGTGCGCTGAGCGAGCTTGCCCTCGGCGGCACGGCCGTCGGCACGGGGCTCAACGCCCCGGCGGCGTTCGGCGATCTGGCGGCAGAGGAGATTTCCGAGCTGCTGGGCTACGCCTTCCTGTCGGCGCCGAACAAGTTCCATGCGCTCACAAGCAAGGACCAGATGGTGTTTGCCCACGGCGCGCTCAAGGCGCTGGCGGCCGATCTCATGAAGATCGCCAACGACGTGCGCTGGCTCGCTTCCGGCCCGCGCTGCGGCATCGGCGAGCTCATCATCCCGGCCAACGAGCCCGGCTCGTCCATCATGCCCGGCAAGGTCAATCCCACGCAGTGCGAGGCCGTCACGATGGTGGCCGTGCAGGTCATGGGCAATGACACGGCCATCGGCATCGCGGCGTCGCAGGGCAACTTCCAGCTCAATGTGTTCCTGCCGGTGACGATCTATAACTTCCTGCAGTCGGCGCGTCTGCTTTCTGACGCCATGGATTCGTTCGAGGCCAACTGCGTGCGCGGCATCCGGCCAAATTACGCCGTCATTCAGGCGCATCTGGACGCATCGCTCATGCTTGTCACGGCGCTCAACCCGCACATCGGCTACGAAAACGCGGCAAAGATCGCAAAGCACGCCCACGCCACCGGCCAGACGCTCAAAGCCGCGGCGGTGGAGCTCGGCCTGCTCACGGCCGAGGAGTTTGACGCCTGGGTGCGGCCCGAGGATATGGTGCACCCGAAACAGGAGGAGGCATAAGCATGGATTACGCAAAGGAATCGCTCCGTCTGCACGAGCAGTGGGGCGGCAAGATCGAAGTCAACACCCGCGTGCCGGTCTCCACAAAGGACGACCTGTCGCTCGCATATACGCCCGGCGTGGCCCAGCCGTGTCTGGAGATCCAGCGCGACCCGGACAAGAGCTACACGCTCACGCGCCGGCACAATCTCTGCGCCGTCATCACGGACGGTTCGGCCGTGCTCGGCCTTGGCGACATCGGGCCAGAGGCGGGTATGCCCGTCATGGAGGGCAAGTGCGTGCTGTTCAAGGCGTTTGCGGACGTGGACGCCTTTCCGCTGTGCATCCGCACGAAGGATGTGGACGAGTTCGTGCGCACGGTGTACCTGCTCTCCGGCAGCTTCGGCGGCATCAATCTGGAGGACATCTCCGCGCCGCGCTGCTTTGAGATCGAGCGCAAGCTCAAGCAGCTGTGCGACATTCCGGTCTTTCACGACGACCAGCACGGCACGGCCATCATCACGCTCGCGGGCCTCACAAACGCGCTGCGCGTGGTCGGCAAGCGCCTCGAGGATGTGAAGATCGTCCTGTCCGGCGCGGGCGCGGCCGCCATTTCCATCAGCAAGCTGCTGCTGAGCGCGGGCGCGCGCGACGTGACGCTCTGTGATCGCGTGGGCGCGATCTATGCCGGCCGGCCGGAGAACATGAACTGGATCAAAACCGAGATGGCCGAGGTCACGAACCTCCGCCGCCAGGCCGGCACGCTGGCCGATGTCGTCCGCGGCGCGGACGTGTTCATCGGCGTGTCGCAGCCCGGCCTGCTGACCGGCGACATGGTGCGCACCATGCACCGCGACGCCATCGTTTTTGCCTGCGCCAACCCCACGCCGGAGATCTTCCCCGACGAGGCCAGGGCCGCGGGCGCGGCCGTCGTCAGCACCGGCCGCAGCGACTATCCGAACCAGATCAACAACGTGCTGGCCTTCCCGGGTATCTTTCGCGGCGCGTTCGACGTGCGCGCGTCCGATATCAACGAACCCATGAAGCTCGCCGCCGCGCACGCGCTCTCGGCGCTCATCACGCCCGAGGAGCTGTGCGCCGATTATATCATCCCCAAGGCCTTTGACCCGCGCGTCGGCCCGGCCGTGGCCGCGGCGGTCGCGCAGGCCGCGCGCGCGAGCGGCGTCGCGCGCATCTGATCTTGAATTTTTCCCCCGCAAAGGAGACATCCTATGGATTCCTATGAAAAATCCCTGCAGACGCTGGAGCTGCCGGCCGTGCTGGCGCTGCTGGCTGCGCAGGCCGTGAGCGAAACGGCCCGCACGCAGGCCATGGCCCTGCGTCCGAGCGGCGACCGCGCCGTGGTGGCGACCCGCCTCGGCGAGACGAGCGCCGCCGCATCGATGATGGTCGTCAAGGGCAGCCCGTCGTTTTCCGGTGTGAAGGACGTACGCGCGGCGCTGCAGCGCGCGGACATGGGCGGCGCGCTCAACACGCGCGAGCTGCTGGATATCGCGGGCGTGCTGCAGGCGGCGCGTTGCGTGCGCAGCTACGGCACCGGCGAGCGGCAGGACAAGACGAGCATCGACTACCTCTTCAGCGCCCTGCAGGCCAACCGCTTTCTGGAGGAGAAGATCTTCACCTCCATCACCGGCGAGGATGAGATCGCCGACAGCGCGTCGAGCGAGCTGGCGTCCATCCGCCGGCTGATCCGCGCCGCGAGCGCGCGCGTGCACGATGCGCTGCAGAAGATCATCTCCTCGCCGAGCTATGCCAAGGCGCTGCAGGAGCCGATCATCACCATGCGCTCCGAGCGCTATGTCGTGCCGGTCAAGGCCGAGCACAAGGGCGCCGTGCCCGGCCTCGTGCACGACGTGTCGGCCTCCGGCGCGACGCTGTTCATCGAGCCGATGGCCGCCGTGAAGGCGAACAACGAGCTGCGGGAGCTGCGCGCACGTGAAAAGACGGAGATCGAGCGCATCCTCGCCGAGCTCTCGGCCGAGTGCGCCGCGCACCGGGAGGACATCTCGAGCGACTTTGACGTGCTCGTGCGCCTCGACCTCATTTTTGCCAAGGCAAAGCTCGCCTACCAGCTCGACGCGATCGCGCCGGAGCTGACGGACAAGCACCTGCAGCTGCGCCGCGCGCGCCATCCGCTGCTGCCGAAGGACACCGCTGTGCCGATCGATGTTTCGCTCGGCGGCGAATTTGACACGCTCGTCATCACCGGCCCGAACACCGGCGGCAAGACCGTCACACTCAAGACCATCGGTCTGCTCGCGGCCATGACGCAGTGCGGCCTGCACATCCCGTGTGCCGACGGCAGCACCATGCCGGTGTTCCACGAGATCATGGCCGACATCGGCGATGAGCAGAGCATCGAGCAGTCGCTGTCCACGTTCTCGGCGCACATGACGAACACCGTGCGCATGCTCAAGGAGTGCGACGACCGGTCGCTGCTGCTGTTCGACGAGCTCGGCGCCGGCACGGACCCGGCCGAGGGCGCGGCGCTGGCCATCGCCATCATCGAGCACGCGCGCAAGTGCGGCGCGCTCATCGCCGCCACGACGCATTATACCGAGCTCAAGGTCTACGCCACGACGCAACCCGGCGTCATGAACGCCTCGTGTGAGTTTGACGTGGACTCCCTGCGCCCGACGTACCACCTGCTTATCGGCATCCCCGGCAAGTCCAACGCCTTTGCCATCTCCGAGCGGCTGGGTCTGCCGCAGGAGATCATCGACGACGCGCGCAGCCGCGTCAGCACCGAGAGCGCGAGCATGGAGGCCACCATCGAAAAGCTCGAGCAGGTGCGCCAGCTCATGGAGCGCGACCGTGCCGAGGCGGCACGTCAGCTGCGCGAGGCGGAGGAAAACCGCCGCAAGTCCGAGCGCCTGAAGGCGGAGCTCTCCGTCCGGCTGGAAAAGGCGGACGAGAAGGCCCGCCGCGACGCCGAGCGCATCATCGGCGACGCGCGCCGCACGGCGGACGAGGTGATGCGCGAGCTCGACGAGCTGCGCAAAATGGAGAAAACGGACGCCGACCACCACCGCGCCAACGACGCGCGCGCCGCCCTGCGCCGCAAGCTGAACGTGGCCGAGGACGCGGCCGCCGCCGCGGCGCACCCGCAGCCCAGGGAGAAGAAAGTCTCCGCCCGCCCGGTGCGCGTGGGCGACACCGTGCAGCTGCGCAAAATGGGCGACATCAAGGCGACGGTCACGGCCATCTCCGCCGACCGGACGCTGACCCTGCGCGCGGGCATCATGAACGTGACGGCCAAGGAACAGGACGTGTACCTGCTCGAAAACGAGAAGCCCGAGGCGCAGAAGTTTGCCGCCGCGCACGCAGCCAGCCTGCGCAATGTGGCCGCCGAGTCGGAGATCGACCTGCGCGGCATGGACACGATGGAGGCTGTCGCCGCGACCGAGCGTTTCCTCGACAACGCCGTCATGGCCAAGCTCGAGAAAGTCACCATCATCCACGGCAAGGGCACCGGCGCGCTGCGCGCAGCCGTGCAGCAGTCGCTGCGCAAAAACAAGGCCGTCAAGTCCTACCGGCTCGGCCGTTACGGCGAGGGCGAGAGCGGCGTGACCGTTGTCGAACTGAAATAAAAACAGAAAAACCCGGCGAAAAAACGCTGTGCAAAGCAACAAAAAAACGAAAATCGGTTGACGATGCTGGGCGTTTTTGATAAGATGATACAAGCATAATAGTGCATAAGGAGTGGAGAAAATGATCACGAAAGAAGCAGTCATCAACAACCTGGAGGGACTCCATGCACGGCCCGCGGTCTTTTTTATCCAGAAGGCAAACGAGTTCAAGAGCAGCATCTGGATCGAGAAAGACGAGAGACGCGTTAACGCCAAGAGCCTTCTCGGCGTCCTGTCACTTGGCATCGTGAAGGGCTCGACGATCACCCTCGTGGCCGACGGCGCCGACGAGCAGGAAGCGATCGATACCCTGACCGCACTGATCAATTCCGATTTTTCCGAGTGATCCCAACAACATGAAACCGAAACAGGGGCGTGTCATCAGCACGCCCCTGTTTTCCTGACCGCAGATTTTTTTCGGCATCGCAGGAGCAGACTATGGAAAAACTCCGACCCGAGCAACTGCGCGAAAAGGCCAATATGCTCCCGCTGCTGCCGGGCGTGTACATCATGCTCGACGAGCACGGCGAGGTCATCTATATCGGCAAGGCAAAAGCGCTCAAAAACCGCGTCACGAGCTATTTTCGCGGCGAGCACCTGCCGAAGGTGGCGGCCATGGTCGCGCACGTTGCGGATTTCAATGTCATCGTCGTGCAGTCCGAGTTCGAAGCGCTCGTGCTCGAAAACTCGCTCATCAAGCTGCACAAACCCAAATACAACATCCTGCTCAAGGACGACAAGGGCTATCCCTTCGTGCGTCTGGACGTGACGCAGCCGTACCCGACGTTCTCGCTCGTCAATCATACGGAGAAGGACGGCGCGAAGTACTTCGGCCCCTACGGCGGCCGGAGCATGACGGCCGAGATCATCGACACTGTATGCAAGACGCTGCGCCTGCCGACGTGCACGCGCCGCTTTCCGCGCGACATCGGCCGCGCCCGCCCGTGCCTGAATTACCACATGGGCACCTGCGCGGGCTACTGCCTGAAGGACGTCACGCGCGCGGAGTACCTCAAGGCCATCCGCGAGGCCGAGATGATCCTCGACGGCCGCACGGCGGAGCTCACGGCCGAACTGACCGAGCAGATGCAGGCTGCGGCCGATGCGCTGCGGTTTGAATACGCGGCGTCGCTGCGCGACCGGCTGCGCGCCATCCAGGGCCTGCAGAACCACCAGCGCGTCATCGCCACGGCCTACTCCGACACGGACGCCGTCGGCTTTCAGCGCGGGGCCAAGTGCTGCTTTACCGTGCTGCACTTTACGGACGGCAACCTCACCGGCAAGGACAAGTCGTTTCTCGACGAGCCGATGGAGCCGGACGGCGAGGCGCTTGCCGCGCTCGTGCAGCAGTATTATGAGGGGCGCGGCGCCTATCCGCGGCAGGTGCTGCTGCCGTGCGCGCTCGAGGGGCAGGAAGCGCTCGAGCGCCTGCTCACCGAGGCGGCGGGGCACAAGGTCGCGCTCGCCGTGCCGCAGCGCGGCGACAAGTGCCGCCTGACGGAGATGGCGGCGAACAACGCGCGCGAGGAGATCCTCATTGCGACGACCGCGGCGCAGCGCAGCCTCAAAACGCTCGAATGGCTTCAGCGTGCGCTGGAGCTCGACGCGCCGCCCGAGCGCATCGAGGCATTTGACATCTCGAACCTCGGCGATACCGGCATCGTTGCCGGCATGACCGTGTTTCAGCACGGCCGGCCGCGCAAGTCGGACTACCGGAAGTTCCGCATCCGCACGACGGACGGGCAGAACGACTACGGCGCCATGCACGAGGCGGTCACGCGCCGCTTTCAGCACTATGTGGACGGCGATCCGGGCTTTTGCCCACTGCCGGATCTGCTGCTCATCGACGGTGGCGCGGAGCACGCGACGGTCGCACAGACGGTGCTCGACGGCTTCGGCCTGACCGTGCCGGTGTTCGGCATGGTCAAGGACGACCGCCACCGCACGCGCGCGCTCATCACGCCCGGCGGGTATGAGATCGGCATTTCCGCCAACCCCGCGGTGTTTGCCTTCATCGGCACGATCCAGGAGGAGACGCACCGCTTTTCCATCGACTATCAGCGCCGGCTGCGGCGCGAGAGCCTCTCGTCCGAGCTCGACCAGATCCCCGGCGTGGGCGAGAAGCGGCGCAACGCGCTGCTCAAGGCGTTCCGCAGCACAAAGGCCATCCGCGCGGCTTCGTATGAGGAGCTGTGCGCGGCCGTTCCGGCGGGCGCTGCCCGCGCGGTCTACGACCACTATCACCCGAAAGGAGAACCGCCATGCGTGTGATCACAGGTACGGCCCGCGGCCGCAGGCTGCGCGAGCCGGAGGGAATGGCTACCCGTCCCACGACCGATAACGTCAAGGAATCCATGTTCAACCTCATCCAGTTCGACATCGAGGGCCGGCGCGTGCTCGACCTCTTTGCCGGCACGGGCCAGCTCGGCATCGAGACGCTCAGCCGCGGCGCGCGCAGCGCCGTGTTCGTCGACGAGAGCCGCGCCGCCGTGCAGCTCGTGCGCGCCAATCTCGCACTCTGCCGCCTGCAGGGCGACGTGGTGCAGGGCGAGTCGCTCGGCTACCTGCGCACGTGCGGAAAATTTGACCTGATCTTCCTCGATCCGCCGTATGATACGGGATTGCTTGACAAAGCACTTGAAAATGTTGTACAGTTTGACATATTAGCTGAGGGTGGTATAATCGTGTGTGAGAGCCGCCGCGAAAAGGTGCTCCCGCAGCTTCGAGCGCCGTATCATCTGCTCACGGAGCGCAATTACGGCAAGATCAAGCTCACGCTCTACGGAAAGGGAATCCACGCATGAAAACAGCGATCTACCCCGGCAGCTTTGACCCCATTACCCTCGGCCACCTGAACATCATCCGCCGCGCGTCCGGCATTTTCGACCGCGTCGTCGTGTGCATCATGCCCAACGCCGGCAAGCTGCACCCCATGTTTACCCGCGAGGAGCGCGTGGCGCTCGCGCGCCGCGTCGTCAGCCGCTTCCCCAATGTGGAGGTGGACACGTTCGACGGCCTGCTCGCCGAATACGCCAAGACCTTCCCGGAGGGTGCGGTGATCGTCAAGGGCCTGCGCGCGAACACGGACTTTGAAAACGAGTTTCAGATGGCGCTCATCAACAAGAAGATCAATCCCGAGCTGGACACCATGTTCCTGACGGCCAGTCAGAAATATACGTTCCTCAGCTCGTCGGTCGTCAAGGAGCTCGCGGGCTACGGCGCGGATCTGACGCCGTTCGTCCCGTGCGAGATCATTGACGATGTGCACGAACGCGCGACGCGCGGCGAATAAACCCGTTTCAGATCGACTTTTTCACCGGCACTGCCGGAACACGCTTTGGGAGGAAACAAAATGGACAACGAAGTCATGGAACTCATTGACCAGCTTTATACCATGGTGTCGGAGGCATGGGGCGTGCCGCTCGGCAACGAAAAGTGCATCGTCGAGCGCGACCAGGTCCTCGAGATCCTCGATGAGATCAAGACCGCCATGCCGGTGGAGCTTTCCGAGGCAAAGCGTCTGGTCTCCGCCCGCGACGAATTCATCAACAACGCCAAGCGCGAGGCCGAAGGCATCCGCAATCAGGCGGAGGAGCGCGCCCGCGCGCTCGTGGACGATCAGGAGATCGTGCGCATCGCCAAGGCCCGCAGCAACGAAATGCTCGCCTCCACGCAGGCCAAGGCCGACGCGCTGCGCCGTGCCTCGAGCCAGTTCTGCGATGAGGCGCTGCGCCGCACGGAGGAGGCCATCTCCGCTGCGCTCGGCAGCGTGCAGCAGGCGCACGCCGCATTCCAGAACGTTGCCGGCAGCACGGCTGCGCCAGCCGCTGCCCCTGCAGCCAGACAGCCGGAGATCCGCTTCGAGGGCGAGGAAGCCCCCGAGGAGGAAGCCAACTGACCTGCCTTTTCCTGCACATCTGCACCGCCGCCGGTATGTCCGGCGGCGGTGGTGCGTTTTGCCGAAATTTTTCCCCGCCGGGCGCGCTTTGGGCGCTTCCGGCGGGGACTTTTTCACGCTTCGGCGGCACATCTTGTGCCGCCGTTTTCCTTTTTTCGGCGGGAAACGCAAATGCTTGTGGCCGGAAAAACCACAGTCGGCTTGACAGAATTGTCGGAAATTGCAAGAAAAAGGCGGGAATTTCTCCTTGCAATTTTTCCATCCTGCCACTATAATGAGGATTGCACGTGGGGCGAAGTGGTTTAAAAAGCATCAAAAGCCCACGCATGGGGCGCGAAAGTGCACGATTTCGGAGAAGGGGGGATGCAGCATGACCGGTATCTATCAGCATACGCTTGACGCCAAAGGCCGTCTGTTCATCCCGGCCAAGCTCCGTGAAGAACTGGGCGACACGTTCTATGTGACGGTCTCGCCCGAAAAGTGCCTGTCGGCCTACAGTCAGGAAAACTGGAAGGCGATCTCCGAGAAGGCGGCGGCCATGACCAATCTGCAGCAGCGCAAGGTGCGCCCGCTGTTCGCGTATGCGGCCCGCTGCGATCTCGACGGACAGGGACGTATCCTCCTGCCGCAGCACCTGCGTGAATTCGCCGGCCTGACCAAGAGCGTCACCGTGGTCGGCAGCAACAACCATGCGGAGTTCTGGGATAGCGCGCGCTGGGATGAGATCTGCCCGCTCGAGGCGCTGCCGGAGAACATCGCCGCCGTGATGGAGGAGCTGGATTTCTGATGGACGCCGGACATATCCCCGTGCTGCTGCACGAATGCATCGACAACCTGAACATCCGCCCCGACGGCATTTACGTGGACGGCACGCTCGGCATGGGCGGCCACTCCGAGCAGATCGCCGGCCGCCTGACGACCGGAACGCTCATCGGCATCGACCGCGACGAGACGGCGATCGCGCGCGCCGGCGCGCGGCTGGCCCCGTTCGGGGGGCGCGTGCAGCTCGTGCACGGCAACTTCCGCGACACGGCCGCAATTCTCGACCGCCTCGGCATCGACGCCGTGGACGGCATGCTCTTTGACCTCGGCGTTTCCTCGCCGCAGCTCGACGAGACGCAGCGCGGCTTTTCGTATATGCACGATGCGCCGCTCGATATGCGCATGGACGCGACCAGCGGCCTGAGCGCGTGGAACGTCGTCAACGAGTGGCCGGAGAATGAGCTCAAACGCATTTTGTATGAATACGGCGAGGAGCGCTATGCGCCTCGCATTGCCGGGGCGATCGTACGCGCCCGGGCGCAGCGGCCGATCTCGACCACGCTGGAGCTGGTCGATGTGATCCGCTCGGCTATGCCGGGCGCGGCGCTGCGCGAAAAGCAGCATCCCGCCAAGCGCAGCTTTCAGGCGATCCGCATCGCCGTGAACGACGAGCTGGCGGCGGTGCGCGAGATGATGGACACTGCGCCGGACAAGCTCCGCGTCGGCGGGCGGCTGTGCGTCATCAGCTTTCATTCCCTCGAGGACAGGATCGTCAAGACCGGCATCGCCCGGCGGGAGCACGGCTGCACCTGCCCGCGCGAGGCACCGGTGTGCACCTGCGGCTTTGTGCAGACGCTGCGCAGCGTCTCCCGCAAGCCGATCCTGCCCGGCGAGGAAGAACTGGAGTGTAACCCGCGCGCCCGCAGCGCGAAGCTGCGCGTTGCCGAGCGCGTCTGAGAAAGGAGCCGATCATGGCATCTCCTGCTTCGAAAAAACGCAATACCGCGCCCATGGACGGCAACGCGGCGTATGACCTACACAGCGCGGCTGCCGAAGAATACCGGTACAGTGCGCCGGTCGAGATGCCGCACGCTCCCCGGACGACGGAGGCCGTCGTCCCGGAGTCCGTTCCCACCCCCAAGCAGGCGATCGCCCCGCTGGCCGTGCTCGGCTTTGCCATTGCCGCCGTGCTGATCGTCGTGTCGCTGGTCGCGCGCGTGCAGCTCTCGCAGGCGTCGGCGGAGGTCTCGGCGCTGGAGGATCAGTATACCCAGCTGCAGGAGCAGCAAACGCGCCTGCGCATTGATTACGAGAGCGCGTTCAACCTCACGGAGATCGAGGATTACGCCATCCACGAGCTCGGCATGCAGAAGCCGCGCAGCGATCAGCTCTATTATATCAGCAGCGACGCCACGGACACGGCGGTGGTCCTTGACCAGAACGCGGCCGAACCGCTGAGCCTTGCCGACCGCCTCGGCGATTTCTTCTCTTCCATTTTGGAATATTTTCGATAAGCCAGCCTGTATGATAGTACTATCCCCGCAGGAACAAGGAGACAGACATGGCGAATGAAACTTCCGGGCGCCGGGACAACCGCGTGCCTTTTCGTGCAAGTACCAAAACACCGAATATCATGATGCTCCGCCGCACACGCTTCCTTTTGATTGTGTGCGGCATCCTTGCATTTGCTGTCCTTGGCATCAAGCTGTTCAATGTCATGATCGTACACCATGACGAGTACGAAAAAATGGCGATCGACCAGCAGGTGCGCACGACGGAGATCACGGCCTCGCGCGGCGCAATCTACGATACGAACGGCAAGATCCTGGCCATGAACGCCTCGGTCGATACGATCTTCATCAGCCCGGCCGAGATCGTCAAGAACAAAGAAGATCCGCAGCTGATCGCACGCGAACTTTCCGAGATCCTCGACGTCGATTATGATAAGATCCTGGCCATGACGAAGAATACCGACCGCTGGTATGAGGTCGTCAAGCGCAAGGTCGAGCCGGAAGTGTCGGAAAAAGTGCGCGCGTTCAAGAAGGAGAACAATCTCACCGGCGTGAAGATCGAGCCGGACACGAAGCGCTATTACCCCTACGGCAATCTGGCCGCGCACGTCATCGGCTTCGTCGGGCAGGACAACAACGGCCTCTACGGCCTGGAGCAGCGCTATGACAGCTATCTAACCGGCAGCGCCGGGCGCATCATCCGCGCGACGGATAACCGCGGCACGGATATGCTCTTTGTCAACTATGAGGACTACTACGATGAGACAAAGGGCGACGACATGAACCTGACCATCGACGCCACGATCCAGTATTACCTCGAAAAGCACCTGCAGCAGGCGGTCGAGGACTACGACGTGCAAAATGGCGCCGCGGCCATCGCCATGGACCCCAACAGCGGCGCCATTCTCGGCATGGTCTCGCTCGGCAACTTTGACCTGAACGACTATCAGAAGGTCAACGACAAGGATCAGGAGGCCATCGACGCCGAAACGGATCCCGACAAGAAGGCCGAGATGCTCTCCGCCGCGCAGACGAAGCAGTGGCGCAACAAGGCCCTGTCGGACACCTACGAGCCCGGCTCGACGTTCAAGATCATCACGCTGGCCATGGCGCTCGAAGAGGGCGTGGTCAATGAAAATTCGTCGTTTTACTGCGGCGGCAGCACGAACGTGCTCGGCCGTACCGATCCGCTCAAGTGCTGGAAAACGACCGGCCACGGCAGTCAGAACCTGACGCAGGCCATCCAGCACTCGTGCAACGTGGCGCTCGTGCAGATCGGCCAGCTCATCGGCGCGCGCACCTTCTACAAGTACGCCGAGGCGTTCGGCTTCCTGAACTTGACCAGCAACGTGGACAGCAACCTCACCGCCAAGACCGGCATCGACATGTCCGGCGAGAGCGGCAGCATCTGGTGGAGCCAGAACACGTTCTACGACCCGGAGAACCTCTCCCAGCTCGCGGCGGCCTCCTTCGGCCAGACGTTTACGATCACGCCGCTGCAGCTCATCACGGCAGTCAGCGCCTGCGTCAACGGCGGCTATCTCATGAAGCCGTACGTCGTCAAGAGCATCGTCAACAGCGACGGGGAAGCGGTCGTGTCCAATTCGCCGACCGTGGTGCGCCAGGTCGTGAGCGAGCAGACGAGCGCCACTGTGCGCCAGATCCTCGAGCAGGTCGTCGGCGACCCCGTCGACGGCACCGGCAAGAACGCCTACGTCGCCGGCTACCGCATCGGCGGCAAGACCGGCACGTCGGAAAAGGTCGCGCAGGACGCGGCCGGCGGCGCGAAGGAGTACATCGTCTCGTTCATCGGCTTTGCGCCGGCGGACGACCCGCAGATCGTCATCCTCGTGCTGCTCGACACGCCGAGCAACAGCACCGGCATCTATATCAGCGGCGGCCAGATGGCCGCGCCCGTCGTCGGCAAAATGATGGCGGACATCCTGCCGTACCTCGGCGTGGAGCCGTCGTACTCCGAGACGGAAAAGACGCATATGGATAAGACCGTACCGAACGTGACGGGCCTGTCCGTTGAGCAGGCGAAGGCCGCGCTTGCGGAGGTGGGCCTGCAGGCGCGCGTCTACGGTGATGGCAGCACAATCACGGCGCAGCTTCCGGGCAGCGGCGCGGTCGTGGCCAACGGCAGCACCATCCTGCTCTATGCCGGCAAAGAGCCCTCGGGCGACAAGGAGACGATGCCGGATCTGTCCAATCTCAGCTATCAGACAGCCCGCGACCGCATGGCCGCACTGGGGCTGTATATCAAGACCAGCAGCTCCATCACGGACACTGCCTCCCAGAAGATCTCCGGGCAGGCCGTGGCCGCCGGGACCGAGCTCGATCACGGCACGGTCGTGGAGGTCACGCTCGTGACCAGCGATTCGGGCATGCTGGGCCGATACTGACGAACAACGGAGGTACGTTTATGAAACTCAAGCGACTGCTGTCCGTTCTGGACGTGTGCGAATGCACCGCCGATCCGGAACTGGACATCCGGGATATCAGCTTTGACTCGCGCACCACGCAGCCCGGCGACCTGTTCGCCGCCGTCTGCGGGTATGAGTCCGACGGACACCGGTTTATCGGCGCGGCCGTCGAGCGCGGCGCGGCCGTCGTGCTCTGCCAGCGAAAGCCGGAGGTCGAGATACCGTATATCCTCGTGGCCGACAGCCGCCTTGCGCTCTCGCGCATCTGCTGCGAATTTTTCGATAACCCGTCGCGCGAGCTGACCATGATCGGCGTGACCGGCACGAACGGCAAGACCACCGTCACCACGCTCATCAAGCATATGCTCGAGCAGTGTCTGCACACAAAGGTCGGCCTCATCGGCACGAACGCGAACGTCATCGGCGACGAGGTGCTGCACACCGAGCACACCACGCCCGACGCCTATGAGCTGCAAAAGCTCCTGCGCCGGATGGTCGACGCCGGCTGCACGCACGCGGTCATGGAGGTGTCGTCGCACTCGCTCGTGCTGCACCGCGTGGAGGGCATCCGCTTCCGGGTGGGCATCTTCACGAACCTGTCGCAGGACCATCTGGACTTTCACAAGACCATGGAGGCGTATGCCGCGGCCAAGGCGCAGCTGTTTGCGCAGAGTGACGTCGGCATCGTCAACGCGGACGACGATTGGGCGCACGTCATGCTCGAGCACGCCAAATGCCCGATGCACACCTATTCCGCCAAACGCAACGACGCCGACCTCGTGGCCAAGGACATCCGCCTGAGCGCGTCGGGCGTGCGCTTTGTCGCCATGCACGGCGATGCGATCGCGCGCATGCGCCTCGGCATCCCCGGCATGTTCTCGGTCTACAACGCGCTGAGCGTCATTTCCTGCGCCTGCGCGCTCGGCATTTCGCTCGACGACTGCGCCGCCGCGCTCGACACGGCAAAGCCCGTCAAGGGCCGCGCCGAGGTGCTCGAGACCGACGGGGATTACGCCATCCTCATCGACTACGCCGTCACGCCTGACGCCATCGACAACATCCTCACGACGGTGCGCGAGTTCGCACCCGCGCGGCTCGTGTTCCTCTTTGGCTGCGGCGGCGACCGGGACCGCGGCAAGCGTCCGAAGATGGGCCGCATCGCGGGCCAGAAGGCGGATTTCGTCATCGTCACGAGCGACAATCCGCGCACGGAAGATCCGGAGGCGATCATCGCCGATATCCTTCCCGGTCTCAAGGAGACGCACACGCCCTATGTCGTGCGGCCCGACCGGCGCGAGGCCATCGCCTACGCGATCGAGAATCACTGCCCCGGCGATGTCATCATCCTCTGCGGCAAGGGCCATGAGGATTACCAGATCATCGGCAAGACGAAAGTGCACATGGACGAGCGCGAGATCGTCGCCGAAATACTCGAGAAGAGGAAGAGAGAGAAATGACACTGAAGCTGATACTGGCGTTCGTCATCGCGTTTGCGGTGTCGGCCGTCGTCGGATTTTTCCTGGTCCCGTATCTCAGACGCATCAAGGCGGGCCAGAGCATCAAGGAAAACGGTCCTACGTGGCACATGTCCAAGCAGGGCACGCCCACCATGGGCGGGCTGATGTTCATCGCCGCGATCGCGGTCGTGTGCCTGTCGGTGGGCTTTGAGTGCATGGCCGAGGGCGAATACGGCCACCTCTTTTGTCTGGCGTTCGCGCTCGTATTCGGCGCGATCGGTTTTCTGGACGACTATGAAAAGCTCCGGAAAAAGCAGAATCTCGGCCTGACGGCCGGCAAGAAGCTGCTGCTGCAGCTAGCGGCGGCCGTGGCGTTCATTTTCCTCATGCGCCGCTTCGGCTATGTCGCGCTCGACAGCCTGTACATCCCATTCTGGAACAAGACGGTGCCGGTCTCCGAGCCGCTGTATGTCATCTTCGCGGCCTTCGTCATCGTCGGAACGGTCAACTCCGTGAACCTCACCGACGGTGTGGACGGCCTCGCCGCGAGCACGACGATGCCGGTGTGCATCTTCTTTGCCGTCATCTCCATGCTCTGGGGCGAGCGGTTTTTGTCCCTCGGCGTGTTCGCCTCCGGCATTGCCGGCGGCCTGCTGGGCTTTTTGATTTATAACTTCCACCCGGCGAAGGTGTTCATGGGCGACACGGGCTCGCTCTTTCTCGGCGGCGCGGTCGCGGCGCTGGCCTTTGCCTACGATATGCCGCTCATCCTCGTGACGCTCGGCATTATGTACATCATCGAGGCCCTGTCGGACATCATTCAGGTCGGCTACTTCAAGCTCACGCACGGTAAGCGCGTGTTCAAGATGTCCCCATTCCATCACCATCTCGAGATGGGCGGCTGGACGGGTCACAAGTGGAAAGAAACGCAGATCGTGGCGCTGTTTGCCGGCGTGACGGTGCTGTTTGCAGTTTTGTCGTTCATCGGCGTGTTCCACCGCTTCGGCGTGTGAGGCGCGCGCCGCGGTGCAGGGAGGTGCTTATATGAATATTTCCGATCTGAGACTTCCCGCGCGCCAGGCGAAAGCGTCCGCCGGGCCGAAGCGCGGCAGCTTCGACCTGCCGTTTTTCGTGCTCACGCTGCTGCTGCTGACGATCGGCGTCATCATGGTACTCTCGTCGAGCTTCGCCCGCGCGTATGCGCAGGGCAAGTCGCCGACGTATTACTTCGTGCGCCAGGCGGCCTTTGCCGTGGCCGGCGTTGTGGCCATGATCTTGCTGTCCAAAGTGCGCATGGTGACCTACCGCCGTCTGTCGCTGCTGGTGCTGGGCGTGAGCATCTTCCTGCTTGCCGTCGTCTGGATCCCGCACATCGGCACTCGCGTCAACGGTGCGCGCCGGTGGCTGAGCCTCGGCTTCACGACGTTTCAGCCGTCGGAGATCGCAAAGATCGCGGTCGTGCTGTTTTTCTCCAGCATGATCTGCACCTATAAAGAGCAGATGCAGACGTTCCGCTACGGTGTTGTGCCGTTCATGGTCGTCACGGTCATCATCGTCGGCCTGCTGATGCTCGAGCCGCATCTGTCGGCATCCATCATCATCATGGCGCTTGCGATCGTGATGATGTTTGTCGGCGGCATCAAGCTCTCGTACCTGCTCGTCGGCATGGGCAGCGCGGGCGCGCTGCTGCTCATCGCAAGCAAATTCGTGCCCTATGTGCACAAGCGCATCGTGTCCTGGCGCGACCCGTTTGCCGATACGAGCGCGGCCGGCTATCAGATCGTGCAGTCGCTGTATTCCATCGGCTCGGGCGGCTTTCTCGGGCTCGGCCTCGGCCAGAGCCGGCAGAAGTACCTCTATCTGCCCGAGGAGCATAATGACTATATCTTTTCCATCGTCTGCGAGGAGCTCGGCTATGTCGGCGCCATTGCGATCCTGATCCTGTTTGCGCTGCTCATCTGCCGCGGCTACTGGATCGCCGCGCACTCGCCCGACCGCTACAGCTTCCTCGTCGGCATCGGCATCACGACGCTGCTGTCGATCCAGGTGTTTTTGAACATCGCAGTCGTCACGAACCTCATCCCCTGCACGGGCATCTCGCTGCCGTTTTTCAGCTACGGCGGCACGGCGCTGCTCATGCAGCTCGGGGAGATGGGCATCATCCTGAGCATCTCGCGCGACATTCCGACGAAAAAGGCGCGCTAGTTTCTGACTTTGAAGTGTATATCCGGCAGCCCGCGGCGGCCTTCGGCGCGGACTGCCCGATTTCCGTTTTTGATCCTGGGAGGCATTGCTATGAATTTTCTCTTTACCTGCGGCGGCACCGCAGGCCACATCAACCCCGCGCTCGCGGTCGCTGGCATCCTGCGCGACCGGATGCCCGACTGCGGCATCCTCTTCGTCGGCGCCAACGGCAAGATGGAGACCGACCTCGTCCCGCGCGCGGGCTACGACATCGTGACCATTGAGGTCACGAACATCCACCGCAGCCTCAAGCCGTCGGAGATCGCGTACAACTTCCGCTCGCTGCACAACGCGCGGCAGGCGACGAAGGACGCGCGCAAGATCATCGAGGACTTTCAGCCTGACGTCGCCATCGGCACCGGCGGCTATGTCTGCTACCCCGTGCTCAAGGCGGCGGCGCAGCTCGGTATCCCCACCGTCGTGCATGAATCCAACGCCGTGCCCGGCCTGACGACGAAGATGCTTGCCGGCGCGGTCGACCGCATCCTCGTCGGCTTCGAGGAGAGCAAGCAGCACTACAGCGAGCAGGAAAAGGTCGTCGTCACCGGCACGCCGGTGCGCGGCGCGTTCACGGCCTGCTCCAAGGCGGAGGCCAAGCGCCAGCTCGGGCTCGACCCGGACAAGCCGCTGGTTGTGTCGGTCTGGGGCTCGCTCGGCGCGTCGTACATGAACGAGGTCATGACGGCGTTCATCACGCGCGCCGCCGTCACGGACGCGCCGTTTGCGCTCATCCACTCGGCCGGGCGCAACGGCTATGAGAAGATGCACGCGGCCCTGCTCGAAAAGTGCCCGGCCGATCTCGCTGCGCACGGCATGGACGTGCGGCCGTATATTTATGACATGCCGCTCGTCATGGACGCGGCCGATCTCGTGCTCTGCCGCGCGGGCGCGTCCACGCTCGCGGAGCTCTCGTGCATCGGCAAGCCCGCGATCCTCATCCCGTCGCCGAACGTCACGAACAACCATCAGGAGCGCAACGCGCGCGTGCTCGAGCACGCCGGCGGGGCGAAGGTGCTGCTCGAGGGCGCGTTCACGGCAGACGATCTGTATAACCTCGTCAGCGACCTGCTCGCCGACCCCGCGCAGCTTGCGCAGATGGCGCAGAACATGAAATCCGCCGGCGTTTCCGACGCCGCCGAGCGCATTGCCGATCTGGTGCTGAAACTGGCCGACCGGCACGCAAAATGACAATCTCGCGTTTCTCTGCATAGGATGGCATGAATTTGCTGTGCGGAGGAAAGATTATGAGCATATGGCACATTTACGGCGGAAACAGACTGACCGGGAGCACCCAGGTGCAGGGCGCCAAGAATGCGGTGCTGCCGATCATGGCGGCATCCGTGCTCGCCGGCAGTGAGACGGTTCTGCACAACGTGCCCGACCTGAAGGACGTGACGATCACGCTGCGCATCCTGCGCCATCTCGGCTGCACGGCGGAGCGCGACGGGGACACGGTGCACATTGATTCCCGCGGCATGAACCGCGACTTCATCCCGCACGATCTCATGCGGGAGCTGCGCTCCTCGGTCATTTTTCTCGGCGCGATCCTCACGCGCTTCGGAACGGCGAGCCTGTCCATGCCGGGCGGGTGCGAGCTCGGCCCGCGGCCGGTGAACCTGCACCTCGACGCGCTGCGCGCGCTCGGCGCGGAGGTCACGGAGCGCGGCGGAGACATCGTCTGCTGCGCGCACGATCTGAAGGGGCGGCGCATCCTGCTGCCGTTTCCGAGCGTCGGCGCGACGGAAAACGCCATGCTGGCCGCCTGCGCGGCGGCGGGGGAGACGGTCATCTGCAACGCCGCGCGCGAGCCGGAGATCCTCGACCTGCAGTGCTACCTGCGCAAGCTGGGCGCGCGCATTTCCGGCGCCGGCACGTCGACGGTCACGGTCAGCGGCTTCCGACCGCAGCCGTTTGTGGAGCACACGATCATGCCGGACCGCATCGTCGCGGCGACGATTTTGTGTGCCGGAGCCGCCTGCGGCGGCGATGTGGAGCTGCAGGGCGTAGATCCGGACCATTTTTTGACCGTTCTGGACTCGCTTTCCGAGGCTGGGTGTGCTATAATAAAAACGGCGTCCACCGTGCGCTTGACATCGACCGGGCGGCTCACCGCGCCGCGGCCGGTCGTCACGCAGCCGTATCCGGGCTTTCCCACGGATGCGCAGCCGCCGCTCATGGCTGCCTGCCTGAAGGCGAAGGGCACCACGGTGTTCACTGAAAACATCTTCACCAACCGTTATCGTCATGCCGAGGAGTTCCGGCGTCTGGGCGCAGCCGTCAGCATCGAGGGGCGCGTGGCCTATGTCACCGGCGTCGACCGGCTCACCGGCGCGCCGCTCACATCGAGCGACCTGCGCGGCGGCGCGGCCATGATCGTGGCCGGCCTCTCCGCCGAGGGCGAGACCGAGATCCTCGACAACGGCTATATCAACCGCGGCTACGACCGCTTCGATGCGTGCCTGTCGGCGCTTGGGGCCGATGTGCGCTGCGCGGCGCCGCGGTGAAAGGAATCACCTGCCTATGAAACAATCGAAGCAGCCCGGGCCGCGCCGCGCGCGCCGGCCCCGCCGCCCATCCGGCGGCCGGGGCAGGTCGCTGCTGCAGCCGCTGATCTTTCTGCTGATCTGCGCGGCGCTCGTCCTGGGCATGAGCGTATTTTTCCGTGTTGCAAAGATCGAGGTCGTGGGCAACTCTATCTACACGGCCGAGGAGGTCGTCGAGGCCTCCGGCATCGGCACGGGCGACAATCTGTTTTTCATCAACCGTTTCTCGGCTGCCAGCCGCATCTTCAGCAAGCTCCCGTATGTGGACAAAGCGAAGGTCACGCGCGCGCTGCCCAACCGCGTCACCATCACGATCCAGGAGAGCAGCGCCATGGCCTATGTTCAGGCGGATGGCGGTTACTGGGTTTTGGACCAGAACTGCAAGCTGCTCAAATCCGTCACGGAGAGCGAGCTGACCGGCCTTGCCCGGGTCGACGGCATTACGCCGGTCGAGCCGAAGGTCGGCGAGGTGCTCAACGCCGGTGAGGCCGATGCGCCGAAGGTCACGTATCTGGCGGCGATCCTCGGCCAACTGCTCACGCGCGACATGGCGTCCAAGGTCACGGTCATCGACCTGTCGGATGCGTCCAACCCCGGCTTCACCTATGACGGACGATTCACGGTGCGCCTCGGCGCGAATGAAAATGTCGAGTACAAATTCGGTATGCTGCAAAGTGCGGTCTCCCAGCTCACGGCCAGCGATGCCGGCACCATCGACCTGTCGATCGACAAACGCGCACATTTCAGCCCCGGCTGATTGTTCACAAAAAAAGATTGACCTGATAAGGAAAACGATATAAAATGGGAAAGAATAAGAACAAACAGAAGCGCAACCCGCCAAAAAACGGCTTCCAGAGCGCGCATGCGCCGGCCGCCGATACAAATAGAAACAACAGGGAGGAACCGAATATGTCCTTTGCTACCGAGTCCGGTCCGGAAAATGTCGTCACCATCAAGGTCGTTGGCGTCGGCGGGGCCGGCAACAACGTCGTAAACCGCATGGTTAAGTCCGGCACTCAGGGAATTGAGTACGTGGCTGTCAATACAGATAAGCAGGCTCTGGCCGTTTCGAGCGCGGATCAGAAGATCCAGATCGGCGAGAAGCTGACCCATGGTCAGGGCGCCGGCAGCGATCCTGACGTCGGCAAGCGCAGCGCCGAGGAGAGCCGCAACAACATCGCCAAGAGCCTGGAGAATGCGGACATGGTCTTCATCACCGCCGGCATGGGCGGCGGCACCGGCACGGGCGCAGCGCCCACGATCGCGGACATCGCCCGCGAGGCCGGCATCCTGACCGTCGGCGTCGTCACCAAGCCCTTCAAGTTCGAGGGCAAGCGCCGCATGGATCAGGCCATGGTCGGCATCAACGAGCTGCTGGGCAAGGTCGACTCCCTGCTCATCATCCCGAACGACCGGCTGAAGTTCGCCACCGACCAGAAGGTCACGCTGGCCAACGCCTTCGAGATCGCGGACGATGTCCTGCGTCAGGCCGTCGTGAGCATCTCGGACCTCATTAAGAACACCGGCTTCATCAACCTCGACTTTGCGGACGTCACCTGCGTCATGAAGGACGCCGGCTTCGCCCACATGGGCGTCGGCCGCGCCGCCGGCAAGGGCAAGGCGGAGGACGCCGCCCGCATGGCCGTGGCCAGCCCCCTCATGGAGACGTCCATCAACGGTGCGCGCGGCGTGCTCATCAACATCACCGGCTCTGAGGATATGGGCCTGGAGGATGTCGAGACGGCCGCAAACCTCGTTCAGGAGGCTGCGCACCCGGACGCCAACATCATCTTCGGTGCGAGCTTCGATCCCTCGCTCGACGACGAGATCCGCGTGTCCGTCATTGCCACCGGCTTCGACGAGCCGGGCAAGGCGCAGGCCGAGCAGGCTGCCGCCGCTCCGGCGCAGGCCCCCGCTGCCGGCCTCTACACGGCCGCGGCGACCGCTGCCAAGGCTGCTGCTCCGGCTGCGGCCCCGGCCGCTCCGGCGACGCCGGCTCCGGCTGCTGCCCCGGCTGCGGACGCTGCCGCGCCCGCGGAGGAAGATCCGTTCGACAGCATCTTCAAGATCTTCAATTCCAAGTAATTCGACATTTTTTGACCAAAACCGCCTTCGCTCCTGTGAAGGCGGTTTTTGCATTCCAACGGAGGAGGCAGCTGCTTGAAAAACTGGCGCATTACCCGCGTTCTGATGTCCATGGCGGACACGTTTCTCGCCCGGCGCGTGACGCGCTCGGCGGCCGAGCTCGCCTACTGCATGGTCATGGCGCTGTTCCCGGCCATCATCTGCATATACGATCTGCTCGCGCTCATCCTGCGCGATCCGGCCGCCGTGCTGCGCATCGTTGAGACGCTCGTGCTCCCGCGCGAGACGCAGGCGCTCGTATCGGACTTTCTGACTTACGTGTCCGGCAACACGAGCGAGGTCATGTTCTTTGCCGCGCTGCTGGTCATGATCACGAGCGCGTCGGCCGCTTTCCGCGCCATGGCCGCCATCGTCGGCGAGATCCACGGCGGCAAACGCTTCGGCATCGTGCGCAGCACGATCGTGAGCGTGGCCTTTTCCGTGGCATTTCTGCTGGTGCTGTACCTGTGCATCCTGCTCATGCTGACCGGCAAGCACTTTCTGCTCTGGCTCGATGCGCTGCTGCCGCATGTGAGCATCGTCTGGTCATGGACGTGGCTGCGGTTTTTGATCCTGTTTGCCATTCTGTTGATGATGATCCTGATCCTCTACCGGCTCACCACGCCGCGCCGGCCGCAGCACCGGGTGCTGCCGGGGGCGGTGTTTTCCGCCGTGGCGATCGTGTGCATGAGCATCCTGCTGTCGTGGCTGATCGGCAACAGCACAAAGTATTCCCTCGTGTACGGATCGCTCGCTTCGGCCGTGATCCTGCTGTTCTGGTTTCAGGCGTTCGGACTGCTGCTGATCCTTGGCGTGCTGCTCAACCATGCGCTTGAGGTGACTGCGGAACAAGAACCGTAGATGTGCCTGCTTCCTTAGAAAAGTTTGGAATCTTCCTTTACAAACCGACAATTTTCACGTATGATAATTGGTTAAGAAGAGTTTGTGAGCCGAAGACGGCTTTTGCGCCGAAAAATTGATCGAATTCAGATTTTTTTGCAATAAAATTCGTTTTCAGGCATTATTCTCATGTGGGGTAATTCTATGCAAAATGATGATATGCACAGCGCCGGTTCGTGCATGGCCAGCGGCCAGCCGCCGGATGATGCGCTCATACTGCGCATCGCGCAGGGGGATACTGCGGCACTGGAAGTGCTGTATCGCCAGACGTCCTCCTCCATTTACGGCTTCGCGCTGTCCATCCTTCGGGATCCTGTGGCGGCGGAGGACGTGATGCAGGACACGTTTGTGAGCGTGATGCAGTCGGCACCGGGCTATCAGCCGTCGGGCAAACCGATGGCGTGGCTGCTGACGATCGCGCGCAATCTGGCGTTGATGCGCCTGCGCAGGGCAGAAAGTAAGAACCTGTCCTTTGATGAGCTGTTTCATGTGGAGGATACGCATGACGCTTATCAGACGACGGAAAACCATATGGTGCTTGAAAAAGTGCTGCATACGCTCACGGACGGCGAGCGGCAGATCGTGATGCTGCACGCGCTGTCCGGACTCAAGCACAGAGAAATTGCCGACCTGCTGGGTATCCCGCAGGCAACCGCTATTTCACGCTATAACCGCGCGCTGGCAAAGCTGCGCAATTCGATGGGAGGTGACGATCTTGACCGATAAGGAATTGCTGGAACGGCTGCGGGCTGAGGTCGCCGCCGTAACGCCGGATTGCTGGAGCGGCATCCTTGCGCGCGTCCAGTCTCCGGCGCAGCAGCCGGAGGAAGCGCCGGTCGTCCCGATGCCGGAGCGCAAGCGCCGCAGTGCCTGGCGGGGCTGGGTCGCCGCAGCGGCAGTGTTTTTCCTGGTCATCCTCGGCGGCGGGCTGTATGCTACGCAGGTGCCCGGCGGCGTCGCCACGCTCGATGCCAACCCCAGCATCGAGCTGACGGTCAATAAGCTCGGCCGCGTCCTGTCTGCCCGTGCGTGCAATTCGGACGCACAGCTTGTGCTCGACGGCCTGGAGCTGCGCAACCAGTCCCTGCAGACGGCAGCGGATGCGATCGTCGCCAATATGCAGGCGGACGGCTATGTCTCGGCGGATGCGAATTCGATCCTTGTGACGGTCGAGGCTGGCAAGGGCGATGCGCGCTTGTGCGGCCGGCTGGCGGACGCTGTGGAAAGCGCCCAGACGGACTGCGGCATGGAGTCGGCGGTCCTTGCACAGGTGCTCGAGGACGATCCTGCGCTGGAGGCGTATGCCTCTGCCGTGGGCGTCAGCGCCGGCAAGGCAATGCTGATCCGGCAGATCAGCGCCCAGGTGCAGGATCTGACCGGCAGCGAGCTGGTCGGCCTGCCGATCAATGATCTGAACATTCTGGCGGCGTCCAACCAGGTGGAGCTTTCCGGCATCGAATCCATCGGCGCTGCCAGCACCGGCGTATATGTTCCGTATGACAAGGCGCTGCAGGCGGCGCTTACGTGCTGCGGCCTGACTACGGATGACGTGACTAGGGCAAGTATGCGCTTTACGCTCATTGACGGCGAGATGGTCATGGAGTTCGTGCTCTCGGACGGCGAGCGGCACTATGTGTGCAGCGTCGATGCCGAAACGACTGAGGTCTGCCGCCTGACGGGCGATGAGCCGAGGCGGCCGGAAGAGACGGAGATCGTTCCGGTCTCGCCGGTGGTGCGGCCGAATTCGCCCGTGACGCCGGTGCCGACTCCGACGCCCACCCCGATGCCGGAGCCGACACCGACGCCGGCGCCGACTCCGACGCCCACCCCGATGCCGGAGCCGACACCGACACCGACTCCGATGCCGACGCCGACTCCGACGCCGACGCCGCCCGTCGGCCCGGTCACGCAGGAGCAGGCGCTGAAGATCGCCATTGCGGCGGCCGGTATCTCGGAGAGTGACCTGGCCGCGTGGGATGTTCAGCTCGACGAGAGTGGTGTGCAGCCGGTCTACCGCGTGACGCTTACGACGGTGTACTACTTCCACCCCCGCTACGTCGTGGCTGTCGATCAGCAGACCGGAACGGTGCTCTCGGTGGAACGGTCCGCATAATTCAAGCAACGAAAAGGACGCCCGGTCGGGCGTCCTTTTTTGCTGCGCGCAGATATGGCGCATCCCTCTGCCGGTGGGGCAGAGGGATGCACGACTTCAGTTCATGAATTTTTCGATCGCCTGATTCAGCTCGTCGATGGCCTGCTGGTCGCCGGTCTCCACAGCGTCGGCCAGACAGTGGTCGATGTGATCCTTCAGGATGATCTTTGCTGTGTTGTTGAGCGCCGAGCGCACGGCTGCGAGCTGGATGAGCACCTCGGCACAGTCGCGTCCGTCCTCTACCATGCGCTTGACCGACTCCAGATGGCCGATCGCGCGGGCCAGCCGGTTGATGACCGCCTTGGTCTGCGTGTGGGTGTGCGGGTGCGCGTGGGTGTGCCCCTCGCCGCCGTGGCAGTGGGTGATGACGTTGCCGTTCTCGTCCACGTGCGTGTGCACCATTGTGTTGGAATCCTGTTCCGCCATGGTATCATCTCCTGTCATTTCGCCGCAATTTTACCGTGTTTTGCGTCGCTTGTCAATGTACACCTCAGTAACCGTCGGCCTGCAGCGCGGCGCGCAGCTTCTCGATGGCCTTTTTCTCGATGCGTGAGACGTATGACCGGCTGATGCCGCAGCGCTGCGCGGTCTCGCGCTGCGTCAGCGCCTCACCGCCGCCGATGGCATAGCGCAGGCGGATGATCTCCGCTTCACGCGCATCGAGCACTTCGCCGATGCAGCGCCGCAGCGCCCGGCTGACCTCGTCCGCCTGGAGGTGTTCGTCCATGTCGTCGTCCTCGGACAGGATGTCGATCAGCGACAGGTTGTTGCCGTCGCCGTCCGTGTCGAGCACGTCCGAGAGCAGCATTTCCGACGCATTCTTGCGCGTGCTGCGAAAATACATCAGAATCTCGTTTTCGGCGCACTTGCTGGCGTACGTCGCCAGACGCACGCCCTTGTCGGGCCGGTAGGTGTTGATGCCCTTGATGAGCCCGATCGTGCCGATCGAGATCAGGTCGTCCGTGTCGTCATAGTGCGTGTAGTATTTTTTGATGATGTGCGCCACCAGCCGCAGGTTGCGCTCAATGAGCACGTTGCGCGCCTCCAGATCGCCATGCAGCCAGGCGTCGAGATATTTGCGCTCCTCGGCCTCGCTCAGCGGACGCGGGAACGAGCCGCCGGGCGTCAGGCGCAGCATCAGAAATGCACTGCTCATCATCAGCATCAGGGTACTGTACAGCATTTTCAGCCCTCCGTTTCTGCCTGTGGCCATTCTATTCGGCGGCTGCAAGTACACTTGCCTGCCACACATTTTTCCGGATGTGCGCAAATGTTACACAACAAAGCGTTGATTACTGAATAAAAAATGACGGTGCGACGAAGAAAATCATACGTTATACTTGACAAAATGCCCAAAAAGCGTTAATCTTTGAACAGAAGGCCATTCCGGATTGAAAAATGGCCGGTGTGCTCAAAATTGAAAGGAGAACATATCATGGATTACAAAACTCTGAGTGTGAAGACGTTTATCGAGGACATGAACGGCAAAGAGATCATGATGAAGACGGTTCCGTCCCTGACCAAGTATCCCCTGAAGCTCTTCTACAAGAAGACCGTCGGCGACATCGTCAATCTCGTTCGCAGCAAGAAGCTCGTTCCGGAAGATGCCATCGAGGCTTTCATCAAGGACGTCGAGGCGCTCTAAGTTATCTCATATGCAACAGATCCCCTGCCAGCCGGCAGGGGATCGTTTTTTGCCTGCCTGGTTTACATAACTCTTATTTTTGCGCTGAAACGCAAAAAACGGATTGACAATCCGTTCAACTTGTGGTACAAAGCAAGAAAAGTAATACGATTCTTACAGGAGGCGGATCGCATGGAGACCATGCAGGACAAATTCATGACCACGGTGCGCATCGGCCCAAAGGGGCAGATCGTGATCCCGAAGGAGGTGCGCGCGATGTTTGGGCTCGCGCCGGGGGACTCGCTCATCCTGCTGGCGGACCGCGAGCGCGGCATCGCGCTGCAGAGCAGCAGCTACTACGATTCGTTCGTGCGCGCGGTGTTCGATCAGGGCGCGCAGGCGGCCGCGCCGGATGTGCCCGAGGCCGAGACGAAGGTGTTTGCCTCCGCGCTGGAGCGGGAGCTGAAGAAGGGGGACGGCAAGTGAACATTCTGGAAGTGGAGGGCCTGTGCAAGACCTATCCGGCGTTTGCGCTGCGCGATGTGTCGTTCGCAGTCGAGCCGGGGACGATCATGGGCTTCATTGGCCGCAACGGCGCCGGCAAGAGCACGACCATCAAGTCCATGCTCAACCTCGTGCACCCGGACAGCGGCCGCGTGACCATGTTTGGCCAGGATTTTTACGCCAACGAGCCGGCCTGCAAGCAGCAGCTCGGCGTGGTGCTCGGCGGTGTGGATTTTTACCCGAATAAGAAGCTGCGCAGCATCACGAACGTGACGCGGACGTTTTACGACCGCTGGGACGAGGACAAATACCGGCACTATCTGCAGCTGTTCGCGCTCGACGAGACGAAGAAGGTCTCGCAGCTCTCGTCCGGCATGCGCGTGAAGTATATGCTCGCGCTTGCGCTCTCGCACGATGCGCGCCTGCTCATCCTTGACGAGCCGACGAGCGGACTCGACCCCGTGTCGCGCGACGAGCTCATGGAGCTGTTTCGCGGCGTGGTCAAAAGCGGCGAGCGCAGCATCCTGTTTTCGACGCATATCACGTCCGATCTCGAAAAGTGCGCCTCGCACATCACGATGATCAAGGACGGGCAGATCCTGTGCAGCGACACGCGCGACGGGTTTCTCGCGCGCTATCGCGCGCAGTTCGGCGACGGGCAGATGTCGCTCGAGGACATTCTTGTGCGCGTGGAAAGGAGAAGCTATGACAGCGAAGATTTTCTCTAAGGACCTGCGCCTTGCAGCGCACCCGATGATGTACGTGTTCGCGCTCTTCGGCGTCATGCTCATCATCCCGAACTATCCGTACACGGTCGTATTTTTCTACGGCCTGCTCGGCATTTTCTTTACGTTTCTCAACGGCCGCGAGAACAAGGACGTCTATTACTGCGCCGTGCTGCCGGTCACGAAGCGTGACCAGGTGCGCGCCCGCGCCTGGCTCGTCGTGGCGGTGGAGCTGGCGGAGCTCGTGATCGCGGTTCCGTTTGCGTTCCTCTCCGCGCGCATCAATCCCAACGGCACGAACCTCGCCGGCATCGACGCAAACGTCGCGCTCTTCGGCTGCGTGCTGCTGATCTACGGCGTGTTCAACGTTGTGTTTCTGCCTGTGTTTTATAAGACGGCCATCCGCGCCGGGCGAGCGTTTCTACTCGCGGTCATCCCGATGACGGTGCTCATGGTGCTCGTCGAGGCGCTGTCCCATTTTCCGGTCGTCGGGCCGTATCTCGATGCGACCGACGCGGCCGGTCAGGTGCGGCAGCTTCCGGTACTGGCCGTGGGGCTGGCGGCGTTTGCGCTGCTGTCGTGGCTGGCATACCGGAAGGCGGCCAAAAACTACGAGCGGGTCGATCTGTGACGGGGGGCTTGCCGGGACGCGAAAAATATGCTATCCTGAAAAGCGGCTCGTGTGAGCTGCTTTTCATTTTTTCGTCCGGGAGGGATCTGCATGAAGAACAAACGTCTCTGGCTGTCGGTGGCGCTGACGGTGCTGGTCGTCGTGTGCGCCATGCTCATTCTCTCGCGTGTCAACGAGGCGCGCAGCAATGCTGTGCCTACCGCGCCGACGGATCTTATTCTCCCGCCGGACATCCAGACGACGGCGCAGCCCGATATGAAGAAGTATGACGACCTGCCGGATGTGGATATTTCCTCCTGGGAGTATCTCATTGCGAGTCAGGCGCATAATATCAGCGACTATGTTCCGGATGTGAGCAAGATCAGTGGCTCGCAGTCCACGTTCGATTCCCGCGCCGTCGACGCGCTCAATGCGCTGCTCAAAGCGGCCAGGGACGCCGGCTGGAGTCCGTATATCTACTGCGCCTACCGTCCGTACCTGACGCAGGAGCAGCAGTATGAGGATCAGGTCAGCGAGAACATGCGCAAGGGCGACACGCGCGACGAGGCTGAGACGGCCGCAGCGCGTGTGGCCGCGCCCCCCGGCACGAGCGACCATCAGACCGGCCTCGGCGCGGATATCGTTGACCAGTACTATTCCTCGCTGAGCGTGGACACGGTCAACGCGCGCTTTCTGACCTGGCTCGCCGACAACTGCGCGGACTACGGTTTCGTCATCCGCTACCCGTCGGACAAGGTCAGCATCACCGGGCGCAACGAGCCGTGGCACGTGCGCTATGTCGGCGACGCGGCGGCGCGGTTCATGACAGAGCACAACCTCTGCCTGGAGGAATTCGTGGCGTTGTACCAGTAAGTGTCCGGCGGCACAAAAAAAGGCTTGCATTGTGGGTCACGGGATGGTATGATATTGCCGTACGAAGGAAGCAGGATTTGACAGAGTGGGCACCCGCCCACTCTTTTTCTTGATGTCTTTCGAAGTGTCAGAAAATGGAATGGTGATGTATGAGTAAATTGACAGACGCTGTCCTCGCGCTGGCCGAGCCTGTGGCCGCGCAGCAGGGATGCGAGATCTGGGACGTGGAGTACGTCAAGGAAGCGGGCAGCCGCTACCTGCGCGTGTATATCGACAAGCCGGACGGCGTGTCGATCCAGGACTGCGAGGATTTCAGCCGTGCGCTCGATCCAATCCTCGACGAGGCCGACCCCATTCCCGACAGCTATATTTTCGAGGTGTCGTCCGCGGGAGCGGAGCGGCAGCTCAAGCGCCCGGGCGATTTCGAGCGCTTTCTCGGCGCGCAGGTCGAGGTGCGGCTTTACCAGCCGGTCGACGGCAGCAAGGTGCACATTGGCACGCTCGAGCAGTATGACAACGGCGACGTGACCGTCTCCGACGGCAAGACCCGCCGTGTCTTTCAAAAATCCGCCATCGCACAGGTGCGCCTGCACCTGACCATATAAGGAAAGGGAATTCGACCATGAACGCAGAATTTTTTGACGCAGTTGCAGATATCGAAAAAGAAAAAGGTATTCCGCGCGAATATATGTATGAGAAGATCCGTCAGGCCATGCTGACGGCGTTCCGCAAGGACACGCCCGACTGCGAGGACAACGTGGAGGTCATTCTCGACGAGGCGAAAAAGAAGATCGAGATGGTCGTCAAGAAGACGGTCGTCGCGCGCGTCATCGACCCGTATGTCGAGATCAGCGAGGAGGCGGCGCACCGCATCAGCAAGCGCGCCAAGATCGGCGACGTGGTCAGCGTCCCGGTCGAGACCAAGCAGTTCGGCCGCATCGCGGCGCAGGCTGCCAAGCAGGTCATCATTCAGGGCATCCGCGAGGCGGAGCGCGGCATGATCTACGAGGAGTTCAACTCCAAGGAGCACGAGATCCTCACCGGCGTCGTCAATAAGATCGACCCGCGCACCGGCTGCGCGTTTTTGAAGATCAGCTCCAACTCGGACTATACCGAGGCCATGCTCGCCCCGGCGGAGTGCATCCGCGGCGAGGTGCTGCATGAGGGCGACCGCATCAAGGTCTACGTGGTCGAGGTGCGCAACAGCACGCGCGGCCCGCAGGTGCTCATCAGCCGGACGCATCCGGGCCTGGTCAAGCGCCTGTTTGAGCTGGAAGTGCCGGAGATCTTTGACGGCACGGTCGAGATCAAGTCCATCGCCCGTGAGGCCGGCAGCCGCACGAAGATGGCCGTCTGGGCGGAAGATCCGGTCATCGACCCGATCGGCGCGTGCGTCGGCCCGAAGGGCGGCCGTGTCGCAAGTGTCGTCAACGAACTCGGCGGCGAGAAGATCGACATCGTCAAGTACAGCGAGGTGCCGGAGGAATTCATCGCGGCCGCGCTGGCGCCGTCCGAGGTGCTGGAAGTGACCCTGCTCGACGAGGGCAAGAGCTGCCGCGTCATCGTGCCGGATAACCAGCTCTCGCTCGCCATCGGCAAGGAAGGGCAGAATGCCCGCCTGGCCGCGAAGCTCACCGGCTATAAGATCGACATCAAGCCGGAGAGCGAGGCATAAACCGAAAGGAGGCAGTCACCCATGCCCAAGTCCATTCCCCAGCGGCAGTGTGTCGGCTGCCGTGAAAAGAAGCCCAAACCGGAGCTGATCCGGGTGGTGCGCGCACCCGACGGGGCCATCTCGCTCGATGCGCGCGGCAAGGCGGCGGGCCGCGGCGCGTATCTGTGCCCGAAGGCCGCGTGCCTGAAAAAGGCGCAGAAGAACCGCGCGCTCGAGCGCGCGTTCGACGTGCCCATTCCGGCGGAGATCTATGAGCAGCTCGCAGCGGAACTGGAGGTGCTCAGCGACGGATAAAGCAGCCAACTATCTCGGCCTCATGCGCAAGGCCGGGCGCATCGCGCTCGGGGAGCATGACGCCGGAGCGGCGGCGCGTGCCGGCAAGGCGTGCCTGCTGCTGCTGGCGCAGGACGCATCGGACAATGCGCGCAAGCGCGCCGAGGGCTTTGCCCATGCGGCGCAGGCGCCGCTGCTGCGCCTGCCGTACACGAAGCAGGCGCTGTCCGACCGGCTCGGCAAGACCGGCTGCGCCATCGCGGCAGTCACCGATCCGGGCCTGGCGAAGGCCTTTGTGTCTGCGCTGGCGCAGGCAGATCCGGAGCAATACAGCAACACGGCGGCAGAGCTTGCCGCACAGACGAGAACAGACACGGGCACGGCGCCGACAGGCGGCGGGCGCAACGGCAAGAGGAGGAAACGAGTATGAGCGGATTGATTAAATACAGAGTGCATGAGGTGGCGAAGGATTTCGGCATGACCTCGAAGGAGATCACGCAGATCCTGACGGATTATGCCACCACTCCGAAAAATCATATGCAGGTGCTGGAGGACGACGAGCTCAACGACATCTTTGAGTATCTCACGCAGCACCATCAGGCGGCCAGCCTGGAGGAGCTCTACAAAGTGCCGGACCAGCCGAAGGCCAAGCCGCAGGCAGCCCCGGCCGCGCAGGGCACTGCGCCCAAGGGCGAAGCCGCACCCGCAAAGCAGCCGCAGCAGGCTGCCCAGCCGCAGCAGCAGCACAAGCCGAAGAAGGACGACAAGCCGCACCAGCCGCGTCAGGTGGCCGAGCGCCGCGTCGTCGATACCCGCGGCGCGACGACGAACCTGTCCAAGTACGACCAGCGTCTGGACGATCTCGTGCCCGAGCGCGCGCAGAATAAGCGCGGCGGCAAGCAGAAGATCCAGAACCGCAACCGTCAGCGTCCGCAGAATCCTGCCGCCGGCGCCAAGCGCCGCCAGGAGGAGCGCGACAAGATGCAGAAGCTGCAGCTGGAGATCGCAAAAAAGCAGCAGCTCAAGGTCCAGATCCCGGACACGATCTCCGTCGGCGAGCTCGCCTCCCGCATGAAGAAGACCGGTGCCGAGGTCGTGCGCCGTCTCGTGAAGATGGGCGTCATGGCGTCGCTGTCCGATACCATTGATTACGATACCGCCGCACTCGTGGCCATGGAGCTCGGCTGTAAGGTCGAGCACGAGGTCATCGTGACGGTCGAAGAGCGCCTGATCGACGACCGCGAGGACAGCGAGGACGAACTCGTCCCGCGCGCCCCGGTCGTGGTGGTCATGGGCCACGTCGACCACGGCAAGACCAGCCTGCTCGACCGCATCCGCCGCACGAACGTCGCGGCCGGTGAGGCCGGCGGCATCACGCAGCACATCGGCGCTTACCGCGTCATGGTCAACGGCAAGCCCGTCACCTTCCTCGACACGCCGGGCCACGAGGCGTTCACGTCCATGCGTGCCCGCGGCGCCATGGTCACGGATATCGCCATCCTCGTCGTCGCGGCCGATGATGGCATCATGCCGCAGACGATCGAGTCGATCAACCACGCGAAGGCCGCCGGCATCCCGCTGGTCGTGGCCATCAACAAGATGGATGTCCACGGCGCGAACCCCGACCGCATCAAGCAGCAGCTCACGGAGTACGGTCTCGTGCCCGAAGAGTGGGGCGGCGAGACGATCGTCTGCCCAATCTCGGCCAAGACCGGCGAGGGCGTGGACAAACTGCTCGAAAACCTGGTCCTGCTCGCCGAAATTCTGGAGCTCAAGGCCAACCCCAACCGTGCCGCCCGCGGCACGGTCATCGAGGCCCGCATGGACAAGGGTCGCGGCCCGATCATGACCGTGCTCGTGCAAAACGGCACGCTCCATCAGGGTGACATCATCATCGCCGGCACGGCCGTCGGCCGTGTGCGCACGATGACCAACGATAAGGGTCAGCGCGTGACGAAGGCCGGCCCGTCCATCCCGGTCGAGATCGCCGGCATGTCCGAGGTGCCGAGCGCGGGCGACAAGTTCAACGCCGTCGCCGACGAGCGCATGGCGCGTGAGCTCGTCGAGGAGCGCAAGCAGCAGAAGAAGGATGCCGCCAACGCCGGCAGCAAGAAGGTCTCGCTCGACGACCTGTTCTCCCGCATCCAGCAGGGCGAGATGAAGGACTTCAACATCATCGTCAAGGCCGACGTGCAGGGCAGCGCCGAGGCTGTCAAGTCCTCGCTCGAGAAGCTCTCGAACGATGAAGTGCGCGTGCAGGTCATCCACTCAGGCGTCGGCGCCATCAACGAGTCCGACGTCATGCTCGCTGCCACGTCGAATGCGATCATCGTCGGCTTCAACGTCCGCCCGGACGCGGCCGCGCGCGACAACGCCGCCCGCAGCAATGTGGAGATCCGTATGTACCGCGTCATCTACGACTGCATCAACGAGATCGAGGCGGCCATGAAGGGCATGCTCGCCCCGAAGTTCCAGGAGCAGATCATCGGCCACGTCGAGATCCGCCAGACCTTCAAGGTCTCCAAGGTAGGCACCGTCTGCGGCGGCTACGTCACCGACGGCAAGATCGTGCGCAACAGCAAGGTCCGCGTCGTGCGCGACAACATCGTCGTGTTCGAGGGCGACCTCGCGTCCCTGCGCCGCTTCAAGGACGACGTCAAGGAAGTCGCCGCCGGTTATGAGTGCGGCCTGCAGGTCGATAAGTACAACGACGTCAAGGTCGGCGACGTGATCGAAGTGTATGTCATGGAGGAGATCAAGCAGTAAAAGGAGTTTCCTATGGCTTCCAACAAACTGGCAAGAACGAATGATGATATCCAGCGCGTGCTGGCAAACCTGCTCACCCAGGTCAAAGACCCCCGGGTGCAGCAGGGGATGATCAGCGTCACCCGCGTCGAGACGACGGGCGACCTGCGCTATTCAAAAGTCTGGCTTTCCGTGCTCGGCATGGAAAATGAGAAGGAATTCAAAAAGGGGCTGCGTTCGGCCTCCGGCTGGCTGCGCCATGAGCTGGGCACCGTGCTGGACCTGCGCTACACCCCGGAACTGGTGTTTGAGATCGACCACTCGATCGAGGAGGGCGCGCACATCAGCGCCATGATCGAGCATCTGCACGACAAGGACACCGGAAATGAGGCTTGAAGTATGAATGATCGGGAGTTTGCCGCGGCGCTGCGCGACCGCGACGCGATTCTGATCCTGTCGCACCTGCGCCCGGACGGAGACACGCTCGGGAGCGGTGCGGCGCTTTGCAGCGCACTGCGCCGCATGGGCAAGACGGCGTATCTATTCCCCAATCCGGAGACGACAGCACGCTATCTGCCGTATGTGGCGCAGTTTTTTGCGCCTGCGGATTTTGTGCCTGCGTGCGTGGTCGCGGTCGACATTGCGACGCCGAACCTGTTCCCGCAGGGCTTTTCCGGCGCGGTCGATCTGTGCATCGACCACCACCCGTCGAACGCGCTGTATGCCGGCGATACGCTCCTGCATGCGGAAAAGTCCGCCTGCGGCGAGGCGGTGCTCGATGTGATCGAGCTGCTGACCGGCCGCGTCACCGAGCAGGAGGCAAACCTCCTGTACATCGCCGTTACGACGGACACCGGCTGCTTCCAGTACGCGAACACGAACGCCGACACTCTGCGCGCGGCGGCGCGGCTGCTGGAGCTCGGCGCCGATAACCGGAAGATCAGCATGGACTTTTTCCGCAAGATCTCCCGCGCGCGCATGGCGCTCGTGGGGCAGATCTACTCCGGCATGCGCTTTTTCCGCGGCGGTCAGGTCGCCATCGCGGTCGTCACGCGCGCGCTGATCGACAGCGTACACGCGACGGAGGATGACTGCGACGATATCGCCGGTCTGCCCGGCCGGGCGGAGGGCGTGGTCGTGAGCGTCACGATCCGCGAGCTGCTCGACGGCCGCAGCAAGATTTCCGTGCGCTCGAACCCCGAGGTGGATTCGTGCGCCATCTGCGCGGTCTACGGCGGCGGCGGCCACAAGATGGCCTCCGGCTGCACACTCGACTGCGGCACGGAGACGGCCGTGGAGAAAATCCTTGCAGCCATCGACCAGGTGTGGCCCGCATGAACGGGATCCTGCTGGTCGATAAGCCCGCGGACTGGACGAGCCACGACGTTGTGGCCAAGCTCCGCGGCGTGCTCGGCGAGCGGCGCATGGGCCATTCCGGCACGCTCGACCCGATGGCGACCGGCCTTCTGGTCGTGTTTGCCGGCCGCGCGACGCGCGCGGTGTCGTTCTCCGAAAATCACAGCAAGTGCTATGAGGCGCGCCTGCGCCTCGGCCTCACGACCGACACGCAGGACACGACCGGCACGGTGCTCAGCCGCTGTGATCGGCGCGTCACCCGCGCGGAGCTGGAGGCGGCGCTGCCGCAGTTTCGCGGGGATATTCTGCAGACGCCGCCGATGTATTCGGCGCTCAAGGTCGACGGGCAGAAGCTCTATGAGATTGCCCGGCGCGGCGGCGAGGTCGCGCGCAAAACGCGCCCGATCACGATCGAAGAACTGACCGTGCTCGGCGAGGCGGACGGGGACTATGTCCTGCGCGTCCGCTGCTCGAAGGGCACTTACATCCGCACGCTCTGCCACGATATCGGCGCGGCGCTCGGCTGCGGCGGCGTGATGAGCGCCCTGCGCCGGACGGAGGTCGGCGGGTATCGCGTGGAGGATGCGCACACCATGGACGAGCTGTGCGCGCTGCCGCGCGAGGCGGCGCAGCGCCTGCTCCTGCCGGTGGACAGCCTCTGGCCGGACGCACCGCGGATCACCGTCGATGCGCGCTCGGAGCGGCTTGCCCGCTGCGGCAATCCGTTCGCACTCGGCGTGCCGGACGGGACTTATCGCATCTATGCTGCGTCGGGGGAGTTTCTCCTGCTGGCGCAGGTCACGGACGGCATGGCCGTCACGATCAAAAGTTTTTTCGAGGTTTCTTGACGTATGGAAAACCAGAAACGGGTCATTGCCCTGGGCTTTTTTGACGGCATTCATATCGGCCACGCCGCGCTCATGCGCCGCACGGTCGCGCGCGCCGGGGAGATGGGCGCCATCCCCACGGTCATGAGTTTTGACGTGCACCCGGACACGCTCGTGCGCGGCACGGAAGTCCCGCTCATCAACAGCGCCCATGGCCGCGAGGAGCTCATCCGCCGCCTGTTCGGCATTGAGAGCGTGGTCTTTATCCACTTTGACCGCACGGTCATGCAGATGCCGTGGCAGACGTTCATCCAGACGCTCGTCGATGAGATGGACGCGGCGGCGTTCGTCGTCGGGCACGATTTCAGCTTCGGCTGGCGGGGCGAGGGCACGGCGGAAAAGCTCACCGCTTACTGCGCCGAGCACGGGCTCGGCTGCGACGTCATTCCCGCCGTCACGCTCGACGGCCGCGTCGTCAGCTCCACTTACATCCGCGAGCTGCTCGAAAACGGCGAGGTCGAGCGCGCCAACGCCTTCCTCGGCCATCCGCACACGCTGTCGGACACGGTGCACTATGGCTACCGCCTCGGCACAAAGATGGGCACGCCCACGATCAATATGCAGTTCCCGGACGGGGTGCTCGTGCCGCGCCACGGCGTGTATGCCGCGAAGGTGTATCTCGACGACGGCAGCGAGCATTACGCCGTTACGAATGTCGGCGTGCGGCCGACGGTCAGCGGCGGCCAGCGCGTGAGCGTCGAGAGCTTTATCCTCGACTACCACGGCAATCTCTACAACCGTCAGGTGCGGCTGGAGTTTTACAAGTTCCTGCGCCCGGAGCGGAAGTTCGACTCCGTCGATGCGCTCAAGGCCCGCATCCTCTACGATGCGAACACGACCCGCGCCTATTTCGAAGCGCAGACCCAGCACGCATAAGAACATACAAAACCCGCGGCCCCGGTACTCAGTACCGGG
>OLPH01000085.1_pt1 | contig 119317 bp, 104 predicted proteins | sample 1672951 | NCBI WGS metagenome assembly OLPH01 (sample SAMEA3136740, study PRJEB25190) | human gut metagenome | reverse complement strand
ACGCCCACCAAATGTTCGCAGCTCAGAGGCTATGTCCTCTGGGCTGTTTTGTTTTGCTACCAAGCACGCCGTCAAATATGCCACCAAATATTGATCCAAGGTCCCCGTAGAGGTGCCGGCAGATTGCATACGTTCTGGCCGACCGTGACCGCAACATGTTGGTCAAGCATAATCTTTTGGATTCTTTTGGCGTGAGCGGCTTGGTTTTGGTAGGATTTGTCGGCGGCTTGACTAAGGGGGTTTTATAACTGCCATGCAGGTAGCCGTGTTGGTAACGTTTTACCGACTTGCCAAGAACCCCTCATAATTAATGCGTCTGCAAAATGACTAATTGCTTTGACCTGCTGAAACACTATATGTTGTGTTTGACCTAAAAAAAGAATACAGGATATAGATGCCTCTTTGTCGTATGATAGATGGCGGACAGAGAACGAGAACCTTATTCGCCCCATTTGGATAGATCTTTGAGCCCCTTGATTGGCTGCGAGGATTGTCCGCATGAGGGACTATGGTTATCGAGAACACAGATTGCGCGACGGCGCCGCAAGACAGGGGCACGCCCTGCCGGGCATCGTTTGGCTCTGAAGCGCAATGAGACTACGACGCGAAAGAGGCAAGAGGATGAAGATCATCAAGCGCAGCGGCACCGAGGTTGTCTTTGACATCGATAAGATCGTCAATGCCATCCGTGCCGCAAACTTGGAGGTCGAGGAGAGCTCTCGTCTTACCGACCGCCAGGTGGTTTACGCGGCACAAAACGTCGCCGAGGCATGCGAGAACGCGGGCCACACTGTTTCGGTCGAGGAGATTCAGGATTTGGTCGAGGACGAGATCATGCGTCTCGACTGCTACGAGGTTGCCCGCCACTACATCATCTATCGCTATGTTCAGAGCCTGAAGCGCCAGAAGAACACGACCGATGACAAGATCCTGTCGCTGATCGAGTGCAACAACGAAGAGGTCAAGCAGGAGAACTCCAACAAGAACCCGACCGTCAATTCCGTTCAGCGTGACTACATGGCCGGCGAGATCTCCAAGGACCTGACTCAGCGTGTGCTGCTGCCCCAAGAGATCGTGGATGCCCATAATGAGGGCCTGATCCATTTCCACGATTCGGATTACTTTGCCCAGCACATGCACAACTGCGATCTGGTGAACCTGGAGGACATGCTCCAGAACGGCACTGTTATCTCGGGTACGCTGATTGAGAAGCCGCACAGCTTCTCGACCGCCTGCAACATCGCGACGCAGATCATCGCCCAGGTTGCTTCCTCCCAGTACGGTGGCCAGTCGATTTCGCTGACCCATCTTGCCCCGTTCGTCGAGGTGAGCCGTCAAAAGATTCGCGGCGAGGTCGCCCGCGAGCTCGAGGAGCTCGGCGTTTCCGCATCTCCCGAAAAGGTCCGCGAGGTTGTTGAGGACCGCCTGCGTGACGAGATCCGTCGCGGCGTTCAGACGATTCAGTATCAGGTCGTGACCCTTATGACCACGAATGGCCAGGCGCCGTTCGTGACGGTCTTTATGTATCTCAATGAGGCCCGTACGCCCCAGGAGAAGCACGACCTTGCCATGATTGTGGAGGAGACGCTTCGTCAGCGCTATGAGGGCGTTAAGAACGAAGCCGGCGTGTGGATCACCCCGGCGTTCCCCAAGCTCATCTACGTGCTCGAGGACGATAACGTTCACGAGGATTCCCCGTACTTCTACCTGACCCAGCTGGCTGCCAAGTGCACTGCCAAGCGTATGGTGCCCGATTACATCTCCGAGAAGAAGATGCGCGAGCTCAAGCTGTCTAAGGGCGAGACCGCCGGCAACGGCGATTGCTATACCTGCATGGGTTGCCGCAGCTTCCTGACGCCCGACCGCTCCGGTAACGGATTTAACAACGTGGCCAACGCGCTGAACTATGACCCGAACAAGCCCAAGTACTACGGTCGCTTTAACCAGGGCGTTGTGACCATCAACCTGCCCGATGTCGCGCTGAGCTCGCATCAGGACATGGATAAGTTCTGGAAGATCTTCGACGAGCGCCTTGAGCTGTGCCACCGCGCCCTGCTGTGCCGTCATGAGCGTCTGATGGGTACGCTTTCGGATGCCGCACCGATTCTTTGGCAGTACGGTGCCCTCGCCCGCCTGAAGAAGGGCGAGACGATCGACAAGCTGCTCGTGGGCGGTTACTCCACCATCAGTCTGGGTTATGCCGGCCTGTATGAGTGCGTCAAGTACATGACGGGCCACAGCCACACCGAGAAGGAGGGCACGCCCTTTGCCATGGCTGTCATGCAGCGCATGAACGACAAGTGCGCGGAGTGGAAGGCCGAAAGCGATATTGACTTCTCGCTGTACGGTACCCCGCTTGAGTCGACGACCTACAAGTTCGCCAAGTGCCTGCAGCGTCGTTTTGGCATCATCCCGGGCGTGACGGACAAGGGCTACATCACCAACAGCTACCACGTCCATGTGTCCGAGGAGATTGATGCTTTCGATAAGCTCAAGTTTGAGGGCATGTTCCAGCAGCTTTCGCCGGGCGGTGCCATCTCCTACGTCGAGGTTCCTAACATGCAGGACAACCTTAAGGCTGTCATTCGCGTGATGCAGTACATCTACGACAACATCATGTACGCCGAGCTCAACACCAAGAGCGATTACTGCCAGGTGTGCGGCTATGACGGCGAGATCAAGATTGTCGAGGATGACGGCAAGCTGGTGTGGGAGTGCCCCAATTGCGGCAACCGCGATCAGGAGAAGATGAACGTCGCCCGTCGTACGTGCGGCTACATCGGTACCCAATTCTGGAACCAGGGTCGAACCGAGGAGATCCGCGACCGCGTGCTGCATCTCTAATAACCATCCCAAGCTGCCCCGTAGCGAGGCCCCGGACCTTTACTCGCTATTTCGGACAGTCCTGGCTCACGACGGAGGCGCCACTGGCGCCTCCTGTTCGTGCGGAACTCATATCGAGCAAAGGTCCGGGGCCTCGCTACGGGGCAGCCAAGTTGACGTAGTTGAGATGCAGCATGCGGTCTGCTCACTCCTCGAAGTTCTTAGCGGAAATGAGTTGACTTGCAACAACGTTTTGCTTGCGATGACGGTTGAGCTGCAACAAAGTTTTTATTAGACCTCGAACCCTATACTCGATGTTCGCTTTGTTCATCGAGTATCGCTCGCGAGGGGTCTAGAGCATATCGTCCCGCCCGCAGTTTCGCAGGCCGCAGGCCGAGAATGTTTGAGGACGGGATGATATGTCCCGGCCTCCTGGGAGAGTTACCTATGAACTACGCGAACATTAAGTATTTCGACATTGCTGATGGGGAAGGTGTTCGTACTTCTCTGTTTGTGAGTGGGTGCCGTCGTGGGTGCAAGAATTGCTTTAACTCCGTCGCGTGGGACTTTGTCGCGGGTGAGCCGTTCGATCGTGCCGTCGAGGACAAAATCATCGAGAGTCTCGATCATCCCTTTATTGATGGCCTGACGATTCTGGGCGGGGAGCCTATGGAGCCCGAGAATCAGGCGGGTCTCGTTGACTTTATCGAACGCGTGCGTGCGACCTATCCTGTGGAGTCGGGGAAGACCATTTGGTGCTTTACCGGTGACGTGCTCGAGGAGCTTATGCCGGGCGGTCGTCACCATACCGAGGTGACGGACCGTATCCTTGCCTGCCTCGATATGTTGGTGGATGGCCCGTTTGTTCAGGATCTGTACGATATCTCATTGCGCTTTAGGGGCTCGAGTAACCAGCGTGTAATCGATATGAACGCTACGCGCGACCGTGCTGAGCGCGAGGGCGTTGTGCTTTGTGATGCGGTTGAACTTTGGCGTGATGATCCGGTCTATTCGACCCATACTATGTAGCTTGTGGTCGATGCCGAAGAGCGTGGTACCATAGCGCGAACGCAAAATCGGAAAAGTGAGGCCCAGATGGTCGATCAGGAAAAAGTCGAGGCCGCCATTAAGCTGTTGCTTGAGGGCATAGGCGAGGACCCAACTCGTGAGGGCCTGCTGGAGACCCCGGCGCGCGTTGCCCGTATGTATGGTGAGATCGCCGGCGGTATGGACCAGAGTGCCGAAGAGCACCTGTCCAAAACCTTTGCCGTCGCCTCGAACGACTTGGTTATCGAGCGCGACATCACGTTTTACTCGCTGTGCGAGCATCATCTGCTGCCGTTTTATGGCAAGGCTGCGATCGGCTATATCCCTAACGGTCGCGTGGCGGGTCTGTCTAAGCTCGCTCGCACGGTTGAAGTCTATGCCCGTCGTCTGCAGCTGCAGGAGCAGCTGTGTGCGCAGGTTGCCGACGCTCTCATGGATTATCTCGCTCCCCAGGGAGCGATTGTGCTCATGGAGGCTGAGCATATGTGCATGACCATGCGCGGCGTGCAAAAGCCCGGCACCAAGACCGTGACGCTCGCTCGCCGCGGCGTCTTTGAGACCGATCCCGCGCTCGAGGAGCGGTTCTTTAGGATGCTGGGCCGATAGCATGAGGGTCGTCAACGACTTTACATCGAAGACCGATGAGGGGACGTCGCGTCGCGGCTTCATGGCTTCGGGCCTGGCCCCCTTTGGTGCCATGCCTCGCATTGATTACATTTGTGCCAACGGGCTGTTTCGGCGGCACCTGGGCAACATTGCGCAGTTGGAATCGGGGCGCATCTTCTGCCGCCACGGTATTGACCATCTGCTCGATGTCGCTCGCATTATGTGGATCAAGAATCTCGAGGAGCAGCTCGAATTTGACCGCGAGGTCATCTACGCCACGGCACTTCTTCACGATATCGGCAAAGATGAACAGTATGAATCGGGTATATCCCATGATGTTGCAAGCGAGCGCGTCGCTGATGCAATTCTCGGCGGCATGCCCGATGACGTGGCGTTTGAGCCGGCCGATGCCGCAGCCATTAAGACGGCCATTCTGGGCCATCGAAAGCTGCGCGTGAACAGCCAACCGCTTGAGCGTCTGCTCTATGCGGCCGACAAGGCCTCGCGCGCCTGCTTCGCATGCCCCGCGCGCAATGCTTGCAACTGGAGCGATGATAAAAAGAACCTGTCGATTCGCGTGTAGTTAGTTTGCGCGGTCGGGGTTCTAAACGAAGGAGACGATCGCGATGAGTAACAAAAAGCTGCCCGAGAATGCAACCAAGACTGAAGGCGCCGAGCTCGCCCGCCGTGGCAGGGGCGAAATATCCACCGCAACGGCGGTGCCCCACGTGAGCTATGACGATCTGCGCCATGCCGACCGTATTGTCATTGACGGGCTTGAGGTTTTTGCCAACCATGGTGTGTATCCCGAGGAGAACGCGCTGGGCCAGAAGTTCATCGTGTCCTTGGTGCTCTATGCCGACCTGCGCGCTGCGGGGGAGCACGATAACCTGGACGCCTCGATTGACTACGGCTCGGTGTGCCACGATGTCGATGGCTATCTGCGCGAGCATACGTTTAGGCTCATCGAGGCGGCAGCTGAGGGTACGGCCCAGATGCTGCTGCGCCGTTATCCCTCGCTGCTTGGTGTGCGCATCAAGCTCGATAAGCCTTGGGCGCCCGTCGGTCTTCCCCTGGCAAGCTGCGGTGTCGAGATCGAGCGCGTGCGCTAACCGGTACTAATATGTCTCTATGGGTGGCTGCTTGAGCCGCTGGGACAGTGCTCTATTGTTGGGGCAGTATGTGTCGAGCAGGACGTGGAACCGCTGGTTGTGGCTTGGCTCGAGCAAGTGGACGAGCTCGTGGGCGACAACCATGTCGAGGCATTCGATGGGATAGGCGGCAAGTTCGCGTGCGATGCGAATGGCGCCGGATTTGGGAGTGCATGAGCCCCAACGCGTTTTCATGCTGCGTACGGAAACGCGAGAAACGGCGACACCCATTGCGATTTCGTATGCGTGCACCATATCGCGCAGCGCCGATGTGACTTCGGACGTATAGAGCTGGTCGATGTGGGCTTGGAGCTCACCGGACGTTAGGCCGTCGAGGATTGCGTGCCGCTTGGTCTGTGGGCTTTCATCCGATTTATCGGTACCCATAAAACTTGCGAAGGTGGCCTGTTTGGGTCGCGGTGCGGGTGATGCAAAGTTGTGATCGAGCGCATCCTGTACCGTGATGGGCTTGCCCCAAAGTGCAATGATGGACGAGGGACTGAGCGGCTCTCGCGCCGTCGCCTGACGTCGCTCACGCTGGGCAAGTCGGTTGACAATCCAGGCACTGTTGCGCTTTACAAACGCTTCGATGCGCTCGCGGCTGGCGCCGAGCGGTGCACTGGCGTGGACCTCACCACTCGATGTGACGCGTAGGTTGAAGTTCTTGACGCGCTTTTTGGTAACTACGACGGGGATGGGCGTCCCATCCGGTCGGGATACGGAAATCGTAAACTGCTGCGTCAAAAGCGGTCCTTCAGATTGGGGACGGGCCGGCATGTCGACCGTTCGGCATGCCGGCCCGCTCAAGGGATGTGAAATTAATAACGCTCGAAGAAGGCAAGCGCGTTGTCGCTGCAGAGCTTTTGCATCACGGTCTTGCCAAAATGCTTGGAAAGCATGTTCTGGAACTCGGGCATCTTGCTGGCATCGGAGAGGAAAGCGGGCACAGTGGCGCCGTCCCAGTCGCCGCCGAGCGCGATGACGTCCTCGCCGCCCAGGTCGAGCCAGTGCTCGATATGTGCCGCCAGCTGGTCGAAGGTGACGTCTGCGGCGGTCTTGTCGGTTGCGTCGTTGGAAAGGAACTCGCTGCAGTAGTTGAGGCCAACGATGCCACCCATGTCGCGAATGGTGCGGAACTGGTCGTCGGTAAGGTTGCGTTTGGCGCCGCAAACCGCACGGGAGTTGGAGTGGCTGGCGACGAAGGGACGCGTGGCGCGGGCGGCGACCTCGTCAAAGCACTCATCGTTGAGGTGGGAGACGTCAAGTACCATGCCGGCGTGCTCCATCTGCGTAAGCGCCTCGATGCCGGCGGCGGTGAGGCCGGCGTGGGTGTCGTGGCCGCTCGCGAGCGGTCCCTGCGCGTTCCAGCTGAGTGATGACATGAGTACGCCCAGGCTCTTGAGCACCTCGATCAGCGCGGGGTCTTCGGCAAAGAACGTCGCGTTTTCGATGGTGTGGATGCAAGCGACCTTGCCGTCCTTGAGCGCAGGGCGAATGTCTGCCGCGCTGCGTACGTTGACCATGCGGTCGTGGTTGAGCATTGCCTGGCCGCTCATGTGCGCCATGATCTGCGCCTGGAAGCGCGCAGCGTGGGCGGTGGGAATCTCATCGGGGACAAACGTGGCGAAGCACTGTGCCCACGGCGTGTTGCCGATCTTTGCGAGCGAGATGGCGCAGGCGTTGCCCTCGATGAGGTCGAAATCTTGCGGATGCGTTTCGTCGCCGGGGAAATAACCGTCGGTGCCGGCGGTAAAGCGCAGGTCGAGATCGAGCGTGGCCCAGCCGATGCGGTCGGCGGTGTCGCAGTGTAGGTCAAATACGGGATATGCCATGGTTCCTCCGGTTGCAGCGTTTCTTTGCAAACTGTCTTTGAATTGTATGACTAGGGTATAGTTAGCGCCATATGTTCACGGCGGCCCGCGTTGTGCGCCGCCCTTATCACGGAGGTTACCATGTCCAACCAGGGCAAGAAGGTCAAGACTCATTATCGCGGCACGCTCGACGACGGCACGCAGTTCGATAGCTCCTACGATCGCGGCGAGCCGCTGGAGTTCACCTGCGGCGCCGGTCAGATGATCAAGGGCTTCGACGCCGCTGTTGTCGACATGCAGGTGGGCGAGAAGAAGACCGTGCACATTCCTGCTGCCGATGCCTACGGCGAGCACAACCCCGAGATGGTTATTACCTTCCCGGCCGAACAGGTTCCCAACATCGAGCAGATCGAGAAGGGCATGAAGCTTTTCCTGTCCACGCCGAGCGGCATGCCCGTCCCCGCCGTGGTCATAGACGTAACGCCCGAGGCCGTGACGCTCGACGCCAACCACGAGCTGGCCGGCAAGGACCTCAACTTTGATATCGAGCTCGTTGAGGTCGAGGGTTAGAGTATGCCTGAACGCTTGGTTTCGACGACATGCTTGGGAAATCTCAACGATCCGTCCTATGAACTCCTGCTTCGCCGGAAGTTGGGCGGCGTCTTTGAAGTTGACGAGCTGCTGCTCGATTGGGACCAGGCTGATGTATGCGCGCTTGTGGGCGTGACGGAGCTGGGGCGCACGGTCGATGTTCGGCTGGATGCTGCCGACGGCGGTCGTTTTACCGACGGCGACGTGCTCGCCATCGACCGTTCGGGCATGGTGCCCGTGGCGGTTGTCGTGCGCCTGCGCAGTGCCGAGGTTTATTTGGTCGAAGTTGACCGCATGGACCCGATTGCGCTCGCGCGTGCGTGTTGGGAGATCGGCAATATGCACGCGCCGCTTTTCCGAGGCGATTCGGACGAGTATACCGTGCGCATGTATACGCCGGTGCAGCCTGTTTTGGGCCGCATGCTCCGGGGCGTCGAGGGCGTTCGGCTCTCGGTGGTTACCCGTGAACTCGATGCGGACCGGCGCTTTGCGTCGAGTGCGGCGGATGCCGTCGTGAGCATGGCTCCCGACTTTACCATCGTAAAAAAGACGCGCGGCTAAGCGCGTGTATACGCAAGGCGGGCTTTGAGGGGCGACCAATCAAGGTCCGTCTTGCTGTTGATAGGAGGCTTTGGGGAAGCATATGGGTCTTGAGGGAATCAAGCTGATTGCATGCGATTTGGACGGCACGTTGCTGCATCCGGGGGAGCACGAGCCGCGTTCCGAGGCCTTTGAGCTCATCGATGAACTGCATCGTCGCGGCATCGTGTTTATGCCGGCGAGCGGTCGTCAATATGCGAGCTTGCGCTACCTGTTTGCCCCGGTGGCCGATGAGCTCGCCTATGTATGCGAAAACGGAGCCCTAGTGATGAACGAGGGGCGTGCCGTTGTCAAGCGTTCCATGGAGCGTAGCCTTGCTATGGATATCGCGAATGCCGTGGTTGCGTATCCCCATGCCGACGTGACCCTTTCGTGTGAGGGACACCTCTACACCATGAGCGGCAACGATGCGTTCGTCGACCATTTGCGCTATGAGGTCCACTGCGATGTGGCGGTGGTCGACCGTCCTGAGGACATCGACGAGGACGTCATTAAGATTGCCTTCCAGACGCCCGAGGTGGATCAGCCGGCGGCCCTGGAGTATTTTGAGCGCCTCTTTAGCGACCGTGTCGACGTGATGACGTCGGGAACCGAGTGGACGGACTTTATCGGCTTTGGTTCGGGCAAGGGTTCCGCGCTTGCCGATTACGGTCGTGCCCTGGGAATTTCGCCCGACGAGATGATGGCGTTTGGCGATAACGAAAACGACCGCGACATGCTCAACGTCGTGGGCCATCCTTATCTAATGGAGAGCTGCAATCCCTCTATGCGTGGCATCAACGACCGCGTCCGCTACGTGCGCACGGTCGAAGAAGAACTGCGCCGCCTGCTCGCCGAGTAGATATATGTGGCATGCCTAGGAATCTCTTTTTGCTGCAGAGTGCAGAAAGGTGGATTTTAAGGCATGTCCCGAACATCTACCGGCAGTCGGGGCAGAGACCCTCGAAGATGGTGTAGTGCGACGTGACGTGCCAGCCGATTTGCTCGGATGCCTTGGCGTCGAGTTGGGCATCGAAGGGGAGCGGTACGTCGATGACGCGGCTGCACGAGGTGCAGATGATATGCGCATGCGGCTCGATCGTGCGATCGAAGCGGCTGCCGCCCGGCGTCTTGATGGAGAGAATCTCGCCGGCGTCGGCCAAGAGATTGAGGTTGCGGTAGACCGTGCCGCGGCTGATTTTGTCATCCTGCGCGCGCACGACGTTGTAGATTTCGTCGGCGGTGGGATGGTTATAGCTTTGGCGCACGGCGTCAAGAACCAGCTTTCGCTGCCTGGTATTCCTTCTTTGCACCGCCATGCGCCTCGCCTCTTTTCTATCAACGGTCGTAGGTAAATGATACCGTATTTAGCACACAATACTAATAACGAGGCGTGAAACCGTCTTCATTGGCAAGTGGGGCTCGGGCCTGGGCGTCTACGAGGCGAAAACGCGTTCCCATACGCTCGTAGGAGGCATGAAGCGCCTCGAGATGAGATAGGATATTTGCCGGAGCCCCCTGTATCTCCATCTCGACTGAGCCGTCTTCCATGTTACGCACCCAGCCGGTGAGCGCGCGTGCCTGCGCGAGGTTGGTGTTGGTAAAGCGAAAGCCAACGCCCTGGACTTGCCCCGCCCAGCGCAGGAAATAGCGCAGGGGAGTGTCTTGAGTGGCCTCGTCGCTTGCGAGCACAGTAAGCCTGCGGCGCAGCTCGAGCTCGACGTTTGATGGTTTTTGAGGCTCTCGACTGCCGCCGGTGACGCTGGAGAAGAACGTATCGAAGAGACCCATAGCTATGCCTGCTTGCCTGCGTCGGCTGGGAAGGTTATGCCGGCCTGCTGGCGCACGGCATCCATGATGCGCAGTGAGACGAGTGTGACATCGCGGTAGTGGCCAAGCTCGTGGCGTCCCGCCGGGGTCTCCCAAATCTCTTCCTTAACGTTATCGATGCCGCCGATGGCGGTGATAAAGTCTGTGAGTTCGTATTCCATAGTGTTGCTCGATTTGGGTAGGTCGAGCACGCGGCCGTTGTCGCCCTGTTCGCGCGGTGCCTCGGTCGCCGAGCCGCGTACGACATCGCCGCGATAGTCGATGCGGACGTTGCGGGGCGTGGACAGATGGTCGATCTGGATAGTGCCACGCTCGCCTTCGATCTGCGAGGGCAGCAGGTCATTCGTAATTTTGGAGTGTGCGAGCTCGACGGAGATGCGGCCTCCGCCATAGCTGGCGAGGATGGAACCGCAGCCGTCGATGGGGCCGTGCGTGAGCTGTCGCGTGGTGGGGTCGAGCAGAGTAGTCATGCTCGTAAGGCCGGAGGGCATGCCGAAAATCTCGACCATGGGCTCGACGGCGTAGACGCCAATGTCCATGAGGGAACCCGATGCCATATTGCAGTCGAAGATATTGGTGGCGCGTCCCGCGAGAATCTCGTTGTAGCGCGAGGAATACTTGCCAAAGCGCAATGAGGCACGGCGGATGGGGGCGATCTCGCCCAGGGCGTCCTCGATGGCGTGGAAGGCGTGATCGTGGAGGGGACGCATGGCCTCGAGGGCCACGACACCTGCTGCCTCGGCAGCGCGGAAGACTTCCAGCGCCTGCGCTTCGGTGGCGCAGAAGGGTTTCTCGACGATGACGTGCTTGCCACCGGCGATGCAGGCAAGGGCCTGCTCGTAGTGAAGTGCGTTAGGGCTGCCGATATAGACGGCGTCGACGTCGGCGGCGGACGCGAGCTCATCAAGTGCGGTGAAGTTACGCTCGCCACCGCGCTCGGCGGTAAAGGCAGCACCGCGATTGGCATCGCGCGAGAGCGTGCCCACAAACGCGGCTTGGTCGTTGGCGTTGACGACTTGGATAAAGTCGTCGGTAATCATGGATGTGCCGATGGTCGCTATACGCAGCATGTGTCCCCCTTGCGTTGTTTGGCCTACAGGACGAGTGTAGCGCGGGAGGACACAAAAGCGTGCGAAAACGCCGTTACAGGTCGCTCTCGTTAAAGCCGGTGTCGATATCGAGGTTGCTGCCGTCGGCCGCCGTGGTGGCAAGCTCATCGCAGCGCTCGTTGAGCTCGTGGCCGGCGTGACCCTTAACCCAGATGAACTCAACCTTGTGCTTGCTTTTGGCGGTGAGTAGGCGCTCCCACAGATCGCGGTTCTTAACGGGCTGCTTGTTGGCGGTTTTCCATCCGCGCTTTTTCCAGCCGTCGATCCAGTGCTTGTTAAAGGCGTTGACGACGTACTGCGAATCGGAATGGACTTCGACGTCGCAGGGGCGGTTGAGCGCCTCGAGTGCCACGATGACCGCCATGAGCTCCATGCGGTTGTTGGTGGTCTTGGCGTAGCCGCGCGAAAGCTCGGAGGTGAAGGTCTTGCCGGCGGGGTTGGTGTATTTGAGCACGGCGCCGTAGCCGCCGCGTCCCGGATTTGATCGGGCCGAGCCGTCGGTATAGATGATGACCTTCACATGGTTCCTTTCGTTGGGTACGTTTCGTGTGAGTGACCATTGTAGCGCCGCGTTCGCCGAGGGCTAGCAATCTACCATATCTACCCCGTCCTCTGATGGCTGGTTTTCTTGGATGATGCGGTCGAGCTCGTCGAGGTATTGCTGCAACAGGGGAGAGGGCTTGCGTTCATCGTGCATGATATAGCCTACGTGCATCGTCGGGGCATCTGCCAGCGGAATCGATGCCATGCCCCATTGCATTTCGTTTGAGAGCACGCCGGTGGAGAGCGTGTAGCCGTTCGAGGTGATCAGCAGGTTGGTGAGCGTGCCGCGGTCAGAGACTCGAATGTTGCGATCGCAGGGGATGTAGCTAAACGGCTCCTCGGCGTAATAGAAGGAGTTTGAGGTTCCCTGCTCAAAGCTGTAGCGCGTATAGGGCGTAAGGTCGGCAAGGGACAGCTGCGAGCGGCGTGCGAGCGGGTGGCGCTCGCTCACGAACACGTGGACTTTTGCATCAAAGAGGGGATGAAAGCTCGCTCGGGCATCGGTAAAGGCCTTCTGCAAGACACGGGTATTAAAGTCATCCAGATAGAGGATGCCGATGTCGCTGCGAAACGCGCGCACGTCGTCGATAATCTGCGCTGTGGTGGTCTCGCGCATGATGAACTCGAACTTGCTGTCGCGGCAGCGCTCGACGACGTTGACAAAGGCCTCGACCGAAAACGCGTAGTGTTGGGCTGAGATGGCAAGGCGGGCCTGAGGTGTACCGCCGTCCTCGTAGCGGGCCTCGAGCATGTCGGCCTGCTCTACGACCTGGCGTGCATAACCCAAAAGCTCGGTGCCGTCGTTGGTGAGTGCAACACCGCGGCTAGAGCGCGTAAAGATTTCGATATGAAGTTCCTGCTCTAGGCTTTTGACGGCATTGGAGATATTGGACTGTGCCGTATAGAGGCGCTGGGCTGCGGCGTTGATCGAACCGGACTCTGCAACGGCGATCAAAAAGCGAAGCTGCTGGAGGGTCATCGGCGCCCATCCTTTCGAGTGTTATCTACAAAACCGATAACAGGTTAGCGCTTTTAAGTGATTGACCCGGGGAGACGATGCTCGTACTATTCAAAACACACAAAGGCGGTAGGTAATTAAGCCGACCACGGAACCGGGATGTCAAAAGGAGGACCGCATATGAACTGCTTACTAAGACGAATGCCGGGCTCCTGTTTGCGCCCGTCGGCGTGATCAGGAGACAGCGACTTACTTCTCTCTTTTTATTTACTTTTGTTCGATCAAGGAGATCATCATGAGCCAGTTCATCAACAACCCCGAGCACGCCTTTGGTTTCGATACCCTGCAGCTTCACGTTGGCCAGGAGAGTGCCGATCCTGCATCCGACTCCCGCGCCGTGCCTATCTACCAGACCACGAGCTATGTGTTCCGCAACTCCCAGCACGCCGCCGACCGCTTTGGTCTTGCCGACGCCGGTAACATCTACGGCCGTCTGACCAACTCCACCCAGGGCGTCTTCGAGGACCGTATCGCCGCACTCGAGGGTGGCGTGGCAGGTCTCGCCGTCGCCTCCGGTGCTGCTGCCATCACCTATACCCTGCAGGCTCTTGCCCAGGCCGGTGACCACGTGGTGGCTCAGAAGACCATCTACGGTGGCTCCTACAACCTGCTGGAGCATACGCTCTCCCAGTTTGGCGTCGAGACCACGTTTGTCGACGCTCATAACCTGGAAGAGGTCGAGGGGGCCATCAAGGACAACACCACGGTCATCTATCTCGAGACGCTCGGCAACCCCAACTCCGACATCCCCAACATCGACGCCATCTCCGAGATAGCCAAGAAGCACGGTCTGCCGGTTGTCGTCGACAACACCTTTGGCACCCCGTATCTGTTCCGTCCGCTGGAGCATGGTGCCAACATCGTCGTCCACTCCGCAACCAAGTTCATCGGCGGCCACGGCACCTCGCTGGGCGGTGTGATCGTCGACGGCGGTAACTTTGACTGGAAGGCGAGCGGTAAGTACGCCCAGATCGCTGAGCCCAACCCCTCCTACCACGGCGTTTCGTTTGCCGAGGCTGCCGGTCCCGCCGCCTTCGCAACCTATGTCCGCGCTATCCTTCTGCGTGACGAGGGTGCCTGCATCAGCCCGTTCAACGCCTGGGTCCTGCTCCAGGGCACAGAGACTCTGTCGCTGCGCGTTGACCGTCATGTCGAGAACACCAAGAAGGTCGTTGAGTTCCTGACCGGTGACACCCATGTTGCCAAGGTGAACCACCCGAGCCTGCCTGAGCACCCCGACCATGAGCTCTACAAGCAATATTTCCCCAACGGCGGTGCCTCGATCTTTACCTTTGAGATTAAGGGTGGCCAGGAGGCCGCCTGGAAGTTCATTGATCATCTGCAGGTGTTCTCGCTGCTCGCCAACGTGGCCGACGTCAAGTCGCTCGTCGTGCACCCGGCTACCACCACGCACTCCCAGCTCTCTGCCGAGGAGCTCGCCGAGCAGAACATCACGTCCTCCACGATCCGTCTTTCCATCGGTACCGAGAACGCCGAGGATATCATTTGGGATCTGAAGCAGGCCTTCGCCGCGCTGGACGAGTAAGGCGACTTGTGCAAGGACCCCTTGCGACTCGATAGGTATAACTGCATAAAATGCCTGCTCAAGGCGCCTGTGCGAACAATGGTTGCATAGGCGTCTTTTTTGCATAGAGAGGGCGCAAAAACAGGGTTTTTGACACGCTTTATGCATTCGAGTTGTGGAAAACTCCTGTTGAGAGGATGTGAGTTTTACGCAATTGACGTGCGCCTTTTGAGTAAAACCGCAGGTCGCGATTTGCTCGGGGTACTATGCAGCGCGATCGAATCACACGCAGCTCAAACGCAGCAAAAACGCACTACGGAGGTTTCCAGCTACATGAGGATCGATTCACGAAAACCGAAAGCCGCCGCCCTTTCCGCCGCTCTGACCGTGGCACTTTTGGCGGGCGCCGGTGCAACTGATGCCCACGCCGCAACACTGTCCGATACGGTTGGATCTACGCCGTCCGAGACGACGCTGGTACAGCCCGTTGACTATCGCGGCGATGGTTATGGTTCCATGCAGGAGTGGAACGCCTCGATGGAGGCCAAGCGCGATTCCCTGGAGATGCGCGCTCAGATTATCATGAACATGTACGGTGACTATGCCACGGATGACGAGCGCGCTGTGCTGCAGGGTTGTATCGACGGCGCGGGTAGCCTGTTGACGATGGGGGAGGTCGACGCCAAGTCGACCGAGCTCGATGAGCTGCGCACTGCGCTTGAGGATGCCAAGCGCGAAGCGCTCGAGGCTGCCGCCGAGGCGGAGGCTGCCGAGGTCGCCCGGGCTTCGTACTACAACGCCGGTTACACTCCGTCCTACGCGTCTGCCGCGTCCTACGCGAACGGATCGGGCCTGACGCGCTCTGCGGGTGTCAATAACTACAACGGGCGCCGCGAGACCTATTACAGCAGCAATGTGCTTTATCACTATCGCACGGGCGAATGGACTCAGGATTCTGAGGGCTTCTGGCGCGATTCCGACGGCTATTACGTTGTCGCCGCGGGCGATATGGCCCAGGGCTCGACCTTTACGGGCTCCAAGGGTGATTGCAAGGTCTATGACTCCGGCTGCGCTGCCGGAACCACCGACTACTACACCGGTTGGTAATTTTTCTGCATCACGGATATTTGGCGGACGGGCGTCTTTACCGAGCTTTAGGGCAACGTAAGGACGTCCGTTCTATGTATGCGTTTGAGTTAACAGAGCCCTTACCGTGGCGGTACGCTGGGCGTATGGATGCGGGGCACACTGGTTCTTGAGAAATAAGGTCTTTCTCTTGGAGGAAGTGGTCTTGTGAATGCTCGAGATATTACCGTTGCCGCCGTCGCGTTGATGCTTGGCTGCCTTGGTCCCACGGCCGCGCTCGTCGCGGGCATGCAGGGGACATGCGGGGCTGCTCCTATCGTGGTCGGCGTGCTGATCGCGGCCACGCTGCTGGGAAGCGCCGGTGTTGTCCTTTGTCGCGACGATGAGGACGAGGTTCCGGAGTCGCAACGCTAGCTGTTGTGAGATTGACCGCCGGTCATAGACGAAGATGAAAGCCGCCGTAAGGGGAGTGCTCCTTGCGGCGGTTTTGCTGTTAAGGCTGTTGAATGCGGCGCGTTGACGCTACCAGCTTTTCTCGATATCGCGGATGCGCCGATAGAGCCACTCGTTTTGCGGTGCCTGGATATCGTGTTTGGCTGCGAGGCGGCAGATGGTGCCCGCGAACTCATCAACCTCGGTTTTGCGCCTTGCGATGCGGTCTTGAGCCATCGAGGGCATACCGGCGGGGTCGATTCCCTCGATGAGGTGCACCATTTGCGTCAGGTCTGTCTCGGTCAGCTCAACGCCCTCGGCGTTGGCGACCGCAAGCGTTTCGCGCATGGCGGAAACAAAGCAGCGACGCTGCTCGGAGCCCGGCTCCGTGGCGCTTCCGTAGGTCCCGCCGTAGGCCATGCAGGTCTGGTTGATGCCGTCGTTGAGCATGAGTTTGGCCCACATGCGGTGGGCGATGTCGTCCTCGACGGTATGGGCGATGCCGCAGCGCGTATAGAGCTCGTCGATAGCGGCGACAGTCGCGGGGTCGGTGCCCGCTGCCGCGCCAAAGCGAATCTCGCCCGCATTGGTAAAGGTGAGCGCGCCGTTGAGGAACACGGCGTCCATGCCCTGGCAGATACCAAGAACGGTATGCTCCCAGCCAAAGCGTTCGGCAATCTTTTGCTCGCTCGTAATGCCGTTGCATAGCGAGGCGATGAGCGTGTTGGGTCCCACGACGCGCTCCATAGTCTTGAGTGCTTGGTCGAGACCGGTGGTCTTGACTGTCAGGATGACCAGATCGGCGGGCGTCGCCTCGCTGGCGCGGACGGACGTGAGATCGCAGGGCTTGCCGTTGACAGTGAGCGCATCGCCCGCGTGACGCTCAAAACGGGTGTCATCCATAACGTATTCGACGGCGTCATTGCCGAGGGCCTTGGCAATCATGCTGCCGTAGAGCAGGCCGACGCCGCCCTTGCCGATAAAAGCGACCTTGTTGATCTGCATGTGAATCATCTCCCCATGTAAAAGGCGCCCGCGTAAGGGGCGCCTGATGGATTGTATGCTGCCAGGGTGATTGGTGGGTGCGCGGGGCGGCTGTTATAAAAAAGAAACGTTTGCCTGGACGCTACGCTGCAGGGCAGACCGCAAAGACATGCGCGTGGTCATGCCCGGCTCCTTTCATCGGGCTTTTTGCTGATGTTAAAGCGGTGCCGTGACGGCCTGATTTCTGCTGCGTTACGATACGTTCTCAATTGCGATTCCGATGTGTTTCGATGACGTGACGGGTTTGTTTCGCCTTGTCAGGGCTTCGATGGGAGGGGAGGGGCCGTGCAATATCGCGTTGACCCCAAAAGCGGCAACCGTATCTCGGCGTTGGGGCTGGGCTGCATGAGGTTTCCCGGTGCGCCGGGACGCCCGGATGCGAAGACTGCCGACGCCATCATCTCCCGTGCGGTGGAGCAGGGGATTAACTACCTGGACACGGCCTATCTCTATCCCGGCAACGAGGCTTGTGTGGGTGCGTCGCTTGAGCGCCTGGGCTTGCGCGACCAGGTTTTGCTCGCAACCAAGCTGCCGCATGCTTCGTGCAAATGCGCGGAGGATTTCGACCGGTTCTTCGACGAGCAACTGCGCCGCCTGCGGACCGACCATATCGACTATTACCTCATGCACAACATTACCTCGCCCGCCCAGTGGGAACGTGTGGTGGCGTTGGGCATCGAGGACTGGATCGCGCGTCAAAAGGCGGCGGGGCGCATTCGCCAGATTGGTTTTTCGTACCACGGCAGCGCGGCGGATTTCCTGACGATGCTCGATGCATATGAGTGGGACTTTTGCCAGATCCAGTACAATTACGCTGGAGAGCGATATCAGGCGGGAACAGCGGGGCTCATGGCCGCCGCCGAGCGAGGCCTCGCGGTGTTTGTGATGGAGCCACTGCTGGGCGGGCGTTTAGCGGGCAAGCTGCCGCCACGGGCCCGCGCTGTGCTCGATAGTGCCCGTGACCCGCATTTGCGCACTCCTGCCGCCTGGGGTCTTTCGTGGGTCTGGAATCATCCTCAGGTGACGATGCTGCTTTCGGGTATGACCGATATCGCGCAGGTGGATGAGAACGCGGTGTTGGCCGATCGGGCCCTGCCGGATTCGATGACTGCCAACCAGCTCGACACGATCGCGCACGTGCTGGATGAGTTTGAAAAATCGAATCGCGTGCCCTGCACGGGATGCGGCTATTGCATGCCGTGCCCTAAAGGCATCAATATCCCTGGATGTTTTGCCGCCTACAACGCAAGCTATGCGCACAGCTGGTTTACGGGTCTATCGCAGTACTTTACGGCGAGCGCGGTGCGCACAAGCGAGGCCAAGCTGGTGAGCAATTGCGTCAAGTGCGGCAAATGCGCGCGCCACTGCCCACAGCATATCGATATCCCCGAGCGTCTCGATGACGTGCGCCGACGTTTCCAGCCTGGCCCCGTGACGGCAGTGCTTAAGGCCTTCGGCAAAACTCGCTCCTCATGACCCTTTTATATCTTGTGATGGAATAGTCCCTGTTTGCGGCAGAATAGGGCGATAGCAGGAACTTTTTTGCCGCAACTGATGGGAGGCTATCGTGGGTGACCGAGGCTTACGCAATGATTCGCGTGAGGTCCGTTGGGGCATTTTGGGCGCTGGGCACATCTCTCATCGATTTGCTTCGTCGCTCAAGAAGGTCGACGGGGCACGGCTGGTGGCTGCGGCCGGCCGCACTCCTGCACATGTCGAGGAATTTTGCCAAGCGTTTTCGATCGATGCTGCCCATGGCCATGCCTCGGTCGACGATAACGGCGATGCGGCTTATGACGCGCTGATTGCCGACCCCGATGTCGACGCAATCTACTTGGCCCTTCCGCATGGCATGCATACGCGTTGGGCCTGTCGCGCGCTGCGTGCCGGAAAGGCCGTGCTGTGCGAAAAGCCGGCCGTTTTGAGTGAGGAAGAGGCTCTCTCGATTGCCTCCACCTCTCGCGAGTGCGGCGTGCTGTTTATGGAGGCGATGAAGAATCGGTTTTGCCCGATGCGCACTCGCGTGAAGGACTTGTTTGCGTCGGGTGAGCTTGGCCGTATTGTCTCGATTGAAAGCGTGCAAAAGCTCGATTACGGCGAGTCTCCTTCGGGCTATCTGCTTGATCCGTTGCAGGGCGGCTGTCTATATGACATGGGCTGCTATGCGGTCGGTTGGTTTGAGGATTTGCTCGCGGGCGCTTGCGAGGTTTCGTCCCGTGAAGTTCGCTGGCGTGACGTATCGGGCGGTCGCGTCGATTGGGCCGACGAGATCCATATGAGCGTCGGCGGTATACCCATTCATATGGTGTGCGACGGCGAAGCAACATATGAAAGCCGCTTAACGATTGCCTGTGAGCGGGGCTCGTTGGAAATCGAGCGGCTCCATCGCCCCGAGCTCGCTCATGTGAAGTATTCCGACGGTCGAGTACTCGAAATCGATGCACCATTTGAAGTCGATGATTTTTACGGTGAGGCGTCGCATGCGACGCAGCTCATTCAGGCGGGGAAACTCGAAAGCCCCATCATGTGCCTAGCCGCCACACAGCGCTGTGCGCACATCATCGATGCGATTCGCTTGAAACTTTAGGGCGTGGGGGCATGGCGCCAGCGCTTGGAATGCCTGGAGGCCTTTGCTCTTGATGCCCCTTTTATAACTTGCGGTGGAATACGGTCTGTTTGCGCCAAAATAGGGCACCAATAGACCGTATTTCACCGCAACTGATGAGGGGGAGCTGGAGATGCTGACAATCGGATGTCATCTTTCGACGACGAAGGGCTATCGGGCGATGGGGGAGACGGCGTTGTCCATTGGCGCCAATACCTTTGCGTTCTTTACGCGCAACCCGCGCGGTGGCAAGGCAAAAGACCTTGACATGGATGACGTGGCGGCCCTGCGCGAGCTTATGGAGCAAAACGACTTTGGCCCGCTCGTGGCTCATGCCCCGTATACCTATAACCCCTGCTCCGCTAAGGAGCGGGCGCGCGAGTTTGCCCTGGAGGCCATGGCCGAGGATCTGCAGCGCATGGAAGCGCTGCCCGGCAACTACTACAATTTTCATCCCGGTGCGCATGTGGGACAGGGGGCAGACGTCGGCATTCAGATGATTGTCGACACGCTGTGCCAGGTGATGTTTGAGGGACAGCAGACGACGGTATTGCTTGAGACCATGGCAGGCAAGGGCACCGAGGTGGGCCGTAGCTTTGAAGAACTGGCGTGCATTATCGAGGGCGTTGCCGCCAAGTGCCCAGAGCTGTCCGATAAGCTGGGCGTTTGTTTGGACACCTGCCATGTGAGCGATGCCGGCTACGACATCATCCATGATCTGGACGGCGTACTCGACGAGTTCGACCGCGTGGTGGGTATCGATCGCTTGCATGCCGTACACATCAACGATTCGAAGAACCCTTGTGGCGCCCATAAAGATCGTCACGAGTGCATCGGCAAGGGATGCCTTGGCAGCGAGGAATTTGGTGGCGGTATGCAGGTTATGCAGAATATTGTATCGAATGGCCGTTTGTGTTCGCTGCCGTTTATTTTGGAGACTCCGAACGAACTTGCAGGTTATGCAGCTGAAATTAGATTATTAAGGTCATTGCAGCAGTAATGACTGTCACAAAGTAGAGTATTCCATTCACGTTATGGGTTTGTTTCAATCAGTTTTCTCATTGCAGATTCGTAATTCCAGGTGCATAATAGCCAACAGTTTTTGCAGGCCTCTGAATCAAACGAGGTCACCGGAAGGAGACTGATTATGAAGCTCAAGAAGCTTGGCGCATTTGCCGCCACGGGTGCCATGGCGCTCGCCCTCGCACTGACGGGCTGCGGCTCGTCCAACGCCACCTCTGGTTCTGATGCCGGTTCCAGCAGCTCTGACGACGCTAAGGTCGAGAAGGTCGACGGCTCCAAGGAGTACGCGCTCGTCAAGGATGGTACGCTGACCGTCGGCACCTCTGCCGAGTACGCTCCGTTTGAGTACAAGGATGACAACGGCGATTATCAGGGCTTTGACCTTGAGCTCATCAAGGCCATCGGCGACAAGCTGGGCCTGGATGTCGAGTATATCAACAATGACTTTGACACGCTGGTTCCGGGTGTCGCTTCGGGCGCCAAGTATGACGTTTCCATTGCGGCTATCACCGACACGCCCGAGCGTGAGAAGGAAGTCACTTTCTCTGATTCCTACTACATGGACGATCAGGCTATTGTGACCAAGGTCGATAACACCGACATCACGGCCGACAACTACAGCGAGAAGCTCAACAACGCTGACGCTACCATCATCGTCCAGTCTGGCTCGACCGCCGAGGCCTTTGCCCAGGAGAACTTCCCCAAGGCCAAGATTGTCCCCTACAAGGACGCTACCGAGTGCTTTAGCGCTCTGCAGTCCGATAAGGGCGACGCTGTAGTCACCAACCGCTCCGTTGCCAGCCAGCTGACCGCCGAGCAGTTCAACACCTGCCAGACCATCAAGCAGATTAGCACCGGCGAGGAGTACGCCATTGCCATCAACCAGGGCAACACCAAGCTCAAGGATGACATCAACCAGGCCATCAAGGACCTGACCGACGACGGTACCGTCGACGCCCTCATGGCTAAGTACAACATCAAGTAAAAAAACTACTTGATTGCGCGCGGGCCCTTTCCGTTTTGCGGAGAGGGCCTTTGCGCTTCTCTTGACGGAGAGCGTTTCCGTCTCGTTTTGCCGGCAACTTCTACGATAGGAGCCACCTTGTCTCGACTGAACAAAGGGGCCGCGGAGCAGCGTTTTCCACTGCCCGCCTTGCTCCAAAAGCTAGTCTGCGTCATGGCCGTGGCGCTCGCGCTGGTGTGCGCGGGGGCATATGCGCCCACGACCGCCCAGGCGCTTGAGACCGCAAAGATTACCGCCCGACCCAACACCGGTTCGGGCAGCGATGTGGTCGGCGGCACCGAGACGCGCATTACCTGGGAAGTTCAGGCCGATGCCGACGAGGAGCTGAGCGGTCTTTCTTTGACGTTTGTCGACGGCACGACATTTGGTACCGATGACACGCGATTGACGATGCTCTCGGGCGAGGACCTCATGGATCGTACGCCCATGAAACCCACGTGCACGGCTGATGGTCAGACGCTCAAGATCGACTTTGGCGAGACGACGCCTGCCGGCGGCTTTTTCCGTGTCGAGGTTTACGGCGTGACGTTTCCCGTTGAGGGCGGCGATGAGGCCTTTAGCGGCACCTATACGCTCGCCGACGGTTCGACCAAGAAGATTTCAAAAATTCCTTCCGTCGAGATCAAGGGCGTGACGGCCTTCGATAACTTCCTGGCCGATCTTAAGGAGCAGCCGTGGGTCGAGGCCTGGAACTCCAATATGTTCCTGCGCCTGTTCTTGAACCCGGTCATTTTGGTCCAGAGCCTGCCGATCGTCTTTAAGGGCTTCCTTATGTCGCTTTCGATCGTGCTTGTGGCGTTTCCGCTGGCAATTCCCTTCGGTTTTGCCCTGTCGCTCATGCGCATCTCCAAGTCGCGCATCCTGCGTTGCCTCGCCGGCATCTACGTGAATATCATTCGCGGTACGCCGGCGTTCCTGCAGATCTATATCGCGTTCTTCGGTCTGCCGTTGGCCGGCGTCAAGGTGGACGACTATGTCTTGGGCGTTATCGTCATGGCCATGAACTCGTCTGCGTACCTGTGCGAGATCTTCCGTGCCGGTATTCAATCGATCCCCAAGGGCCAAAACGAGGCTGCTCGCTCTCTGGGCATGAATGCCTTCCAGACGCTGCTCTACGTTATGATTCCGCAGACATTCCGCAATGTTTTGCCTACGCTGACCAGCGAGTTTATCTTGCTTTACAAGGATACGTCGCTGCTTGCCGCCGTGGGTGTGGTCGAGATCGTCATGAACGCCCGTACCATCGTGGCCACGACGGGCTCCATCACGCCGTATGTGGTTGCCGCCCTGTTCTATCTGGTCATCACCCTGCCGCTCGCTCGCTTGGTGAGCGGTCTTGAGGCGAGGCTTTTGGGCACGACCGAGACCAAGAAGAAGCGTCCCGCCAAGAGCGCCGGACAGGTTGTCGCGACGCCTGCCGATCACATCGCCGGTTTGTAAGGAGGTCCTATCATGAGCGAAACCAATAACTCGAACGAGGTCGTCGTCAGTATCAAGAACCTCCAGAAGGCCTTTGGCGATAACGTGGTCCTGCGCGATATCGATCTAGATGTGCACAAGGGTGAGGTCGTTGTGGTCCTGGGCCCTTCGGGCTCGGGCAAGTCGACGATGCTTCGCTGCATCAATCGTCTGGAGCATCCCACGAGCGGCTCGATCATCGTTGAGGGCGTGGACGTGTGCGCCAAGGGTGTCGACCTCAACAAAGTGCGCACGCACCTGGGCATGGTGTTTCAGCAGTTCAACCTGTTCCCGCACCTGTCGGTCAAAAAGAACGTCATGCTTGCGCAGCAAAAGGTGCTCAAGCGCAGCAAGGAAGAGGCCGAGAAGATTGCCATCGAGGAGCTGACCAAGGTCGGCCTGGCCGAGCGCATCGACTTTATGCCGAGCCAGCTCTCGGGCGGTCAGCAGCAGCGCGTGGCGATCGCTCGCGCCCTGTCGATGAATCCACACGTGATGCTCTTTGACGAGGCTACGTCAGCGCTTGACCCCGAGCTTGTCCGCGACGTTCTTGGCGTCATGCGCGATCTTGCACGTGACGGTATGACCATGATCGTGGTGACGCACGAGATGGGCTTTGCCCGCGATGTCGCCGACCGCGTGGTCTTTATGGACGGCGGCGTTATCGTGGAAGAGGGCACGCCGAGCGAGGTCTTCGACCATCCCAAGAGCGAACGCACCAAGGCGTTCTTGGGCAATATCTCGTAGCCGCTTTATATGACTGACATAGCAGAAAACGGGAGCCGGATGTGATCCGGCTCCCGTTTTTGTTGGGACGCGAATGTGTTTTGGTGCAGAGCGCGTTACGGGCGGAGCTCATTGCCGCTAGGCGAGCTCGGCTCCAAGGGCGCGGCAGGCCGCCTCGCCCTCATCGTCGGGGGCGTCGTAGCAGATGACGGAATCGACGACGTTAACACCCGCCTCGTCGGCGTCCGCCTTCCAGTTGTCCATCCATTCGCCCTCGGCCCACGAATAAGAGCCAAAGAGGACGACCTTCTTGTCGCCGAGAGTCTCCTTGACCTCGTTCCACATCGGCTGGAACTCATCGTACTCGAGTTCCTCGGAGCCCATGGCGGGGCAGCCGAAGGCGAAGGCGTCGTAGTCGGCGGCCCTGTCGGTAGAGAAGTCGGCGCAGGGGATGACCTCAGTCTCGGCACCCGCGGACGTGGCGCCTTCGGCGACGAGATTTGCCATGACCTCGGTGTTGCCTGTACCGCTCCAGTAGACGACGGCGATCTTGCTCATGTTGAGTCCTTTCAGTTGTGCGGCAGGTTGCCGCGGCTTCTATGTTCTATCGGGTTGCCTGGGCAAGTTGCGCCAGGCTGCAGCCCTGCTGATAGACAAAGGTGAGGTATTGAGTGCAAGCGCGGTAGGCGTCAAACATCGCAAGCGCTTGCTCGACATTCGTGTAGACCTTCCAAGCTCCAAAGACCTTGTAGTTCTCGCCGCGCTGGGCGATAAACTCGTGCACGTCGTCGTAGGGATATCCGAGGAAGTAGCCTATTTCGTGCGGAAACTCGCAGGTGCAGTTGTTGCTGCAGCTAGCTTGCTGGGGTAGTGCGCATCGAGTCTGGCTACAGGCGCATTCCGCGACGTTATTGCTCGCGAGCGTGATGCGTGATGCCAAATGCACAAGGCATGTCGAAAGGTCTCTCGTGTCGTAGCCTTCCGAGGCGAGCGCCGTTTGGGCGCGAGGGTCTGCGAAATAGGTGGTGAGGCTTTTGGCTCGGTACATATACACGAGCGCTCCGCAGGGCCGCCAGACCAAAACACTCAGGTGGATACCGAACGGGTCAAGCTCGCGATTGCACTGGGCGATAACGTTGAGCAGGCGTGCTCGGCGCTCTGCGATGGTTTCGGTTGCGACCGAGCCGTCCCCGTGGGCGTAGGTGCCTGGATAGGTAAAGAGCGATGCCGGCTTGATGCCCGCGAGCGTGGGAGAGCAGTTGCGCACGACTGCCGCCTGAAACGTTGGGATGTCTATGGTTCGAGTCATGGCGCTCCTTACGGATCTAAACTGTTAGCCTAGGAAAACTTATACACGAAAGTAAGCCATGGTCAACAAAAAAGTTTGAAGAGGGAAACTAATTGACCGAACGGACATGTATTTGGGTTAAGATGGGGACACCCCATGGGGGTATCTAGATAGTGCTACTTGAAAGGGGAACGCATGAGTGACTTGCTCAACTCTGCGAATCTCATCGTGCTGGCCGTCATTGCCGTCGGCATGTTTTTTGGACTGCGTCGCATTGCCGCTTCGACACACGGGAAGAGTTGCTGCAGCGATGGCGCGAGCGGCAAGAAGGCCAAAAAGGTTGTTGTGGTGGATACCGATGCATCGCACTATCCCTATAGCGATGAGCTGCTCATCGGCGGCATGAGCTGTGACGGCTGCGCTCAGAACGTGGCCAATGCCCTCAATGCGCTGGACGGCGTGTGGGCAACGGTGACGTATGCGGATCACACGGCACGTGTGCGCTCTAAACAGCCGGTTGATCGTGGTGTTCTCGAGACGGCCGTGAAAGACGCGGGCTACTACGTCATGACGCTGTAAGCGCCGCCCTGGATGCGCTTCCTTGGCTAGGCTCGTCCGCGCAGTTCGATGTCTTGGATGTCGTCGAAGTCGATGGCGATGTCTTTGAGCTTGAGGAGCTTGAAGGCGGGGAGCGCCTCGTCGAGGATGCCGGTGCGGGAGCGATAGCCGTACGTATCGTAATAGGTGACACGAACCAAGTCGCCACGTTTGAGACCCTCGAGCTTTTTAGAAAGTACGAGGGCTTTTTCTTCCGTGAGCTCACGTTTTGGCTCGACGGTGATTTCCTGCTTGCGCACGAGTTCGTAGTATCCCGTGAGGGCGGCAAAGGGCATAAACTGTGCGGCGCGGTTGGCGCGCACGGCACCATTGGCAGTGAGGTTGGGGTCGGCGACGCGGCGTCTGCCCTCGGGGTCCGCCAGGCGCTCGAAGGCGGTCGGCGGGCGCACGGGCTGTTGTTTGGGCTTAGGCACGGTGTCCTCCAACTTGGTCGTTGCGTTCGCGCGCGGTGGCGCCGGCGGTAAAGCTTAATCCCTTGACGAGCGCGTTCTTGCCGTACTTGCCTTTCACGGCCAGGACGGCGCGCGCCAGGTCGCGCTCGCGCTCATCGGCCTCGACATCGCTAAACAGATCGATAGTGGCAAATTCCTCGGGCACAAGATTGCCAAAGCCCAGGTTGATGCGCTTGACCGGTCGTTTAGGGTCGACGGTTTGCGCCCAGAGATCATCGAAATAGCCCATGATCTTCTTAAACGAATTGGTGCGCTCGGGTAGCTTTCGCGAGGCGTTGGAGTGCGCAAAGAGCGCGGCATAGCCACCGCGCGGTTTGCCGCCATGCTCTCCCACAAAGATGCCATCGATTGCCTGCGCTTCGCGCACCAGGCGACGCCTTTCGTCATCGCGCTGGACGGGCTTGGGAGCACGGGGCGCGAGCCCGGGGCCGGCGGTTGCGGTGGGTTCGATACTCGACGTGCTCGAGCGCAGGTGCCCGCATCCGTCCACATATTGCGCTGTACCGCTGGCGTCGAGGCGGCGTATGTCGGCGCGCTCGCTCGCGTAGCCCACAAAGAGCGAGATGCTGTCGCAGACCACGTGCTTATCGACCAAGTCTAAAACGGCGTTGTCGACCATCTCGCGCAAGACGGTATAGGCCTGCTCGTAGGCATAACCCTTCGAGAGCACCTGTCCTGTGGTGGTCGAAGTTGCTTGCGGGCGATAGGCTTGGATATCGGCGATGGTTGTCGGTTCGCGCCCAAAGGCGTGGTCGATGAGATATTCGGCATTGACGCCGAGCTCGTCGTAAAGCAGGTTTTCGTCGAGCGCCGCGACGCCCATCAGATCGTAGACGCCGTATTTTTCGAGTCGTGCTGCCACGCCGGGGCCGATGCCCCAGATATCGGTGATGGGACGATGGGGCCAGATTTCCTTGCGAAAGGTCTCGTCGTCGAGTATGCCGATGCGGCTGGGTACGTGCTTGGCGGTAATGTCGAGCGCTACCTTGGCCTGGAATAGGTTGGGGCCGATGCCGACCGTCGCCGTGATGCCGGTGCGCGCGAGGACCTCGTCGCGCAGCGTGCAGGCGAGCCCTTCCGCATCTGTGTGATAGAGGTCCAGATAGGGTGTCACGTCGATAAAGCACTCATCGATGGAGTAGACGTGCACGTCTTGCGGACTGACGTATTCCAGGTAGATACCGTAGATCCGCGCCGATACCTCCATGTAGTGCTGCATACGCGGCACTGCTTTGATGTAGTCGATGCCGTCGGGAATCTCGAACAGACGGCAGCGGTTGTGTATCCCGAGGTCCTTCATGGCCTGCGTGATGGCGAGGCAGATGGTCGTGCGTCCGCGCGATTCGTCGGCAACGACCAGGTTGGTGGTGAGCGGATCGAGCCCACGGTCGACGCACTCGACGCTGGCATAAAACGTCTTGAGGTCGATGCAGATATAGGTGTGCTGCTCGTGCGCCATCCGTGTCCCTCCATCAAACACATGTTCTTATCGAATACTTGTTCGATAATACCCGCTCGTCCGGACATCGTCAAAACCTGTCCCTTTTTGGCAGGTATGGTCGTGCGGTTGGATCGGGTTTTAACGCAGCTCTAAAGAGTGCGAAACAGCTCGGAAAACCTCGCTTTGTAGCATGAGCCTAACGATTGATACCGCCTATGCGCACGGAAGGGTTGTGGGAAAGATGGTCAATTATGGGTTTGGTATGCCGACGCGCCTTGTTGCGGATGGAGACGTGGCTCGCTGGTGCGGACGATTGGTCGCTCACTACGGTGGCACCAAGGCGCTGGTCGTGTTGGGCGGTGACAAGCATACGCGCGATGAGCTTGTCTCGGCGGCACTTGGCTCGCTTGATCGAGCCTTGCTCGAGCGCGTACTTTTCCGCTGCGGCTCGGTTGGGGGCGACGGGGGAGACGAACTGATCGACGAAGCCGTGGCCCTGGCGACCGACGAAGGCGTGGACTTTGTCCTGGCGATTGGCGATGCCGATACTGCCGGCTTTGCGCGTGAGCTCGCGCGTCGCATGGCGGCGCTCGATGCCGGCGAAGACGGCTTTGTGCCTTATGGATGTATTGTCTCGGAGGGCAAGGTGCCTGCCGTCGTGGGCACCGGAGAGGTTCCCGTTTTTGCCATCATTGCGCCCGAACTGCTGGAGGGCATCGGGTCTCCTCTGCGCGAGTTGCTCGGTAGCGTCTGCGCCGCGGCCTAATATTTGCCATAAAGGGACGGGTTATTTTTGGTAGGTAAAGCGTTTGACCTGCCAAAATAAGCCTGTCCCTTTTTGATCGGTTGCCGTTTGGGGGCCGATTGGCAACGCTCGCTGATTATAGTCTTGACCTGCGCTAGAATAGTGGCATCTGAATGTCCGGGTGCATGGAGGCGTGCGCCCGTATGCTGAGGAGGACTCTATGGCAACTGTTGCCGCACCTATCGATGCTACGTCGACTGCCGCTTGGAAGGCACTCGAGGCTCATCAGGAGAAGCTCGAGGCCGATGGTATCGACCTCAAGGCCTGGTTCGCCGCCGATGCCGAGCGCGTGAACAAGCTGAGCTTTGACGCCGGTGACCTGCACTTTGATCTGTCGAAGAACCTGGTGACCGATGAGACCGTCAAGCTGCTGTGCGATCTTGCCCGCGAGGTGAAGCTCGAGGAGCGCCGTGACGCCATGTTCTCCGGCGAGCACATCAACACCACCGAGGACCGCGCCGTCCTGCACACCGCGCTTCGTCGCCCGGCAAGCGAGAAGGGTCAGCTCATCGTCGACGGCCAGGACGTCGTCGCCGACGTGCACGAGGTCCTCGACCGCATGTATGCCTTCGCCGAGCGCGTGCGCTCCGGTGAGTGGAAGGGCGTTACCGGCAAGAAGATCGAGCATCTGGTGTCCATCGGCATCGGCGGCTCCGATCTGGGCCCGGTCATGGCTTACGAGGCTCTGCGTCCCTATGCCGACGCCGGTATCGACTGCCGCTATATCTCCAACATCGACCCCAACGACCAGGCCGAGAAGCTCAAGGGTTTGGATCCCGAGACCACGCTCGTGATCATCGTCTCCAAGACCTTCACCACGCTCGAGACCCTCACCAACGCCCGCGAGGTCAAGACCTGGATGCTCGAGCAGCTCAAGGCTCAGGGCGCCATTGACGGCTCCGATGAGCAGAACGCCGAGGCCGTGGCAAAGCACTTCGTCGCCGTCTCCACCGCACTCGAGAAGGTTGAGGCCTTCGGTATCGACCCCGCCAACGCTTTCGGTTTCTGGAACTGGGTCGGCGGCCGCTACTCCGTCGACTCCGCCGTGGGCCTGTCGCTGATCGTCGTGCTCGGCCCCGAGCGTTTCCAGCAGTTCCTCGAGGGCTTCCACGTTATCGACGAGTACTTCTGCAACACCCCGCTCGAGAACAACGCCGTCGCGCTGATGGGCCTGCTCAACGTCTGGTACGTCAACTTCTTCGGTTCCAAGAGCCACGCCGTACTGCCGTACTGCCAGTACCTGCACCGTTTCCCGGCCTACCTGCAGCAGCTCACCATGGAGTCCAACGGCAAGCACGTCCGCTGGGACGGCAGCGCTGTGACCTCCGATACCGGCGAGATCTTCTGGGGCGAGCCCGGCACCAACGGCCAGCATGCCTTCTACCAGCTGCTGCACCAGGGCACTGTGGTGGTTCCGGCCGATTTCATCGCCTTTGCCAATACCGCCAACCCTGCGACCGATAGCGGTCAGGACGTGCATGAGCTGTTCCTGGGCAACTTCCTGGCCCAGACCAAGGCGCTCGCCTTTGGTAAGACGGCCGACGAGGTTCGTGCCGAGGGCACGCCCGAGCAGATCGTCCCGGCCCGTTGCTTTGAGGGCAACCGCCCGACGACCTCGATCTTCGGCGACACGCTGACCCCGTTCGCGCTCGGCGAGCTCATCGCCCTGTACGAGCACATCACGTTTGTCGAGGGCACGGTCTGGGGCATCGACTCCTACGACCAGTGGGGCGTTGAGCTGGGCAAGCAGCTTGCCAAGCAGGTTACCCCGGCCTTCCACGACGACGCCGCCAAGGCCGAGCAGGACGCTTCGACCCAGGCGCTCATCGAGTTCTACCGCGCTCACCGCAAGTAGTCGCTGCTGTTAACGCATCGCGCCTTATAGCCAGGGGTCCGTATCCTATCGGATGCGGGCCCCTTTGCTTTGCCGTAGTCCCGGGGCGCACGGCCTTTGTGGAACATCGCTGGGGCGCCGCGCGCCGCGAGAACCCTGCGCCTAGATCTCGGCCTCCGCATGGTCTCGCTGCGCCTCGGGCAGCTCCCCGTAGAGCGGATGGTCTTCGAGCCTAAAGCGCTCGACCTGTTCGGGAGTGCGACCGCGCACAAAGAGCCACGAGCGATCGATCGGCGTCGCCATGAGCGTGCTGGGCAGCGCGTCGGCGCGGTCGGAAAACACCCGGGCACTCTCGGGATCCTGGAACGCCAGCACCAGATGCGTGTCGCAGTTGCCCATGATGGAGCGTGCGCGTGCCTCGCCATAGAGCGCATCGAGCTGGTTGGTCGACTGCAGCAGCAGCGTTGCCCAGATGTTGCGGCTTCGGATAATCGAGAGCACGTTGTCGATCTGGGGGATCTGCAGATTTGCGAAGTCATCGAGCATAAAGCGCACGGGCACGGGCAGGCTGCCGTCGGGCTGCCTATCGGCCTCACGAATGAGGCCCATAAACGCCTGCGAAATAAAGAGGCCGGTCAGCGGATCGAGATTGCGGTCAATATCGCTCACGGTTACAAACAGGACGCAGGGGGTGTGTCCCATGGAAGCGAAGTTCACCTGATGGCACTCACGATAGAGCTGTGCCGCACCGTCGAATCCCAGACACATGACCTTTTCGGCAAGGATGCCGACGATGCTCGCGTGCATGCGCTCGGCATTTTGCGTAATGGCGTAGCGCCGCCATAGCGAGAGGGCATAGCTTTGGGGGTCGGTCGTGATCAGGTCGTCAAACAATCGACCCGTGGCACCGTCCTGCAGGTGCTCGATCAGCTTGATGACCGAGCTGATCGTCTGCTCGTCGGCGGGTAGCTGTTCGGTGACGTAGGCGATAAGACACGACAGCAGGTTTGCCGCCGCATGATCCCAAAAAGGCTGGTTGTTGTCCTCGATGGGGCAGATGGCCTTTGCCACCGAGAGGATGTCCTGCTGGTTGGGCCTGCCGTCCGCCTTGCGGCGAATGTGCCTCAGGGGGTTGTAGCCGCAGCGCTCGATGCCGGGCGCAAGGGCCGGGACGGTGTTGAGGTCGGCGAAGTTGAGGCATTGCACGCGGTAACCGTGGGCTGCCAGCACGGGTCCTACTTCGCGACAGAGCGTGCCTTTGGTGTCGAGCACGATGTAGCTTGCGTTCATTTGCAGCAGGTTGGGCTTGAGGACGTTTCGGGTCTTGCCGGCTCCCGAGGGGCCGATCACAAGTGCGTTGTTGTTGAGTCCCGTTTGGCGGGTGTCGCAGGAGAGCGTTCGATCCTTGGCGAGGATGGTGGACGATGCGGACTCAGATGCGGCGAGGCGGCTGGCGAGGTTAGACATGGGCGACCTCCTTGGTGGTCGAGAGAATTTCGTGGGCAAAGCCGAGCTCGACGGCGCGCTCGGCCGAAAGGTAGGTGTCTTTTGCAGTGAGGGACTGGATGCGCTTGGGCGTGAGACCGCTGCGGTCCGAGAGGATTTGCGTGAGGGTCTTGCGGGTCTGCATGAGACGCCGGCTGGTTTCCTGTAGCGCAAGTGCCGAGCCGCCTGCCCCCTGGGGGATCAGCGGGTCGTGAATCATGAGCTCTGCATGGGGCGCCATACGGCGATTGTCGCCGCCCATAAAGATCACGGCGCCCATGGACGCGGCGAATTCCAGGCAGACGGTGCGGATGGGGCACGATGCGAGGCGCATGGCGTCATAGATCGCAAGACCCGATCGCACGCTTCCGCCGGCGCTGGCGACAAATATGGTGATGGGGCGGCTGGGGTCGGTGGCATCGAGCAAACGAATCTGCTGGCATAGGTCGTGGGCCATCGGGGTTTCGATGTTTCCCATGACGGAGAGCTCGCGACGGGCGAGCATCTCATCGTAAATGCTGGTGAGCGTGATACCTCGGGCGGATTCACGCATGGTGAGGGGGCTGATGATGGGGGAATGATTGGTGTCCATGAGGACTCCTTTCCGTTGGTTGTGTTGTGGAATAGGATTGTTGCCCGCGGAGGGGCTGGCGGGCTACAGGGTTCGTCCGAGCCTGAGATCGAGCTCGGTTGTGGGGCAGGCTGCCTGTTCGTGCGGCTCGCAAGCGCCAAGGGCTCCAAAGCGATGGAGCGTTGCGACGGGCGTGGTGTAGGCGAGCCGCAGCTGATGCTCGACAGGGGCACATCCGTCATTTTTGTAATGAGCCGCGTAGTACTGCGCGATGCTGGCGTTCATCTCGCTGCCATTGCGATGGCGCTCAAACTGGCGTCTGCAGGTCTCGATGATCTTTGCTACCGACTTGGGTGCCGTCGCGGGAACAAGGGCGAGATAGCCCTCAAATAGCTCGTTGATGCTCAGGAGGCACAGCAGGTCGATCAGCGTCCTTATGGCTGCTCCCTCGGCGGAAAAGTGCGCGGTCATGCGGTTATATCGGTTGCGGTCGACGATGGCCGCATGGGGTCTTGGAGTTTTCTGCCCCGTGGTCCCGGGCTTTTGCCGCGCCTGTGTATTGAGCTCGACGTTGCAGCGCTTGAGGCCGTCCAACGGAAGGAACAGTGCGGTGCGCAGGGTGTTCCGCTTGCTTTCGAGTTCATGACGCTCGTCGGGTTCCCATTCGAGCTTGAGTTTCGTGTCGAGCGCCGTAAGCATATGGGCTAGGCAGCCTACGGTAAGAACGTACGAATCGTTGTCGCGTTTTGGGGCATAGGGGTCTGTCAGCTTGCGAATGTCGGGGTCGCCCATGATCTTTGTGCAGCGCTTCAGCAGTTGAGGGTGGTCGGCCAAGATCGTCGCGAGCGGTAGCGACGCGTAGTTCTTGATGGTCGCGGCGGCAAAGGCGGCGTCATATTCGTTTGCATATGCTCGCTCAATGCGGGCATCCAGAATGCTTTTCTTATCGCCGTCTTCAGCGTGGTGGTTTGTCATAGCTTCTCCAATCGGTTGATGTTCGTGCTGTTTGTTGATGTGTTGGTTGTCGTGAGTGATGTGCTTGCCGTGGGTGATGTGCTGACGTTGGGGTGCTATGCGGTTTTCAATGAGCCCGTGAGGCAGTTGCTGCAGGGGCGGGATGGAACGGCCCATGCAAGGCGGAAGGCATCGTGCTCAAAATCGAGACAGCAATGCCCTAGGTGCCTCACATGTGGCAGTTACCTCATTAAGTTGTCATTACGTTTGGGGTTGTACTTTGCCGATCTTCCTTCTCTTACACGCTAAAACTCAAACTTCATATGCTTGATCTACTTAAAACCGCAACGGCGGTCTTTTATCAACTTATATGTCGGAACGCGTCTTTGCAAGTACTTTTTTGCCTTTGTTTCAAATGGGGTGGTTTTGCAACCGTCATACGCGCGCTGTGCGAACGTGCCCCGGCTCGGATAAGATAGTGCGCGATAAAAACGATGCAAGGAGGCACATATGGCAATTAAAGCCATCGCAATGGATATCGACGGTACGCTCACCAACGACCAGAAAGTGATTAGCCCGTGTACGCGCGAGAAGCTGCTCGCGGCGCAGGAGTCGGGCATTAAGCTCATTTTGGCTTCGGGCCGTCCCGCATGGGGGCTGCACGCCTTGGCGCAGGAGCTCGACCTTCAGAGTCATGATGGTTTGCTGGTGGCCTTTAACGGCGCTCACGTCGTCGATGCCCAGACCGACGAAGTGCTGTTCGATCAGGCTATGCCTGCCGACGAATTGCATCGCCTGATTGATCACCTGCGTAATTTTGACGTGATCCCTATGATTTCGCTCGGTCGCGATCTGCACGTTGAGGACTCGTACCATTGCATGATCACGCTGCCTGACGGCTCGCAGAAAAACATCGTCAAGTATGAGCGCGACGCGTGCGATCTTAAGATTCGCGAGGTGGAGAGCCTGCATGAGGTCGCTGATGCTTATCCCGTGGACAAGCTGCTGACGGCGGGCGACCCGGCCTATCTGCAAGCGCATCACGAGGAGATGTACGCGCCCTTTACCCAGACGCTTTCGGGTATGTTTACGGCCGACTGGTACTTTGAGTACACGGCGCCCGGTATTGACAAGGCCCGCGCGCTCGAGGGTGCCCTGCCCAAGCTCGGCATCGATGCCAGCGAGGTCGTCTCGTTTGGCGACGGCCAGAATGACAAGTCTATGATTGAGTGGGCCGGAACCGGTGTTGCCATGGGCAACGCCGTCGATGAGGTCAAGGCTGTGGCCCAGATGGTGACCGCCAATAATAACGAAGACGGCATTGCGGTGGCGCTGGATAAGCTGCTGGGTTAGAATCGTCGATAGTGCATGGCTCGGGCGTCCGCTTGCGGGCGCCCTTTTGTTAGGGAGGGTGCCGTGTCCGCATTTCCGTTCGACGCCGTTATCTTTGACATGGACGGCGTCATTGTCGATACCGAGTATTACTACCTGGGCGAGACTGCCGCGTTTGCCAAGGAGCTTGGGCTTAACCTGACTCAAGAGGAGTTGAACGGGCAGGTTGGTACCTCGCATCAGTTCTTCCTGCGTATGCTGGTCGATTGGTTTGAGCGCGCCGGGAAGGGGCATTTAACTGGCGAGGAAGCGTTGATCCGTTGGGACGAGTGGGCGCATAAGCGTCCGCGCGACTATCAGGCTTTGATTAACCCAGGCGCCGTGGATACGATTCGAGAGCTGCCGCGCCGTGGCGTTCGCGTGGCGCTTGCCAGCTCGTCTCCCATGGATAGCATCGAGGAAGTGCTCAATGCGTGCGGGCTGTCGGATGCCTTTGAGTATGTGGTGAGCGGCGAGCAGTTTAAGGAGAGCAAGCCCGAGCCCGACATCTACCTGCATGCGCTGGACCTGCTGGGGCTGCCCGCGAATCGCTGCTGCTGCGTTGAGGATTCGGTGCCTGGCATCACTGCCGGCAAGCGAGCCGGCCTGACAGTTATTGCCAAGCGCGAGGAGCGCTTTGGCTTTAGCCAGGATGCCGCGGACAAGATTATCGACCAGCTGCCGGAGCTGCTCACGCTTTCTTAGGAGCGCGGTAGTTGCGCGTTTTTCGGGTCAGATGAGTAAATACCCGACATTTTGGTGCGGCAGCAAGCATACTTTATGCTAATGCGGGCTTAAGGGCTTGTTGAATGCCCTTAAGCCCGCTTTTGACTTAATTGGGCTGGGAGAGGGTATATGCCACCGACTGAAGGACTAACTGACGGTAAAGCAGCGATACCGCTGTACCAACAGGTTATCGATATCATTAAAAACGAAATCAATTCCGGTGCCTACAAGGCGGGCGCGCGGATACCCAACGAATTCGAATTGGCTGAGAACTATAAAGTTGGCCGCGTTACCGTGCGACGCGCTATTGAGGAGCTCGTCCAGCAGGGCTATCTAACGAAGCGGCAGGGGAAAGGCACGTTTGTCAATGCCCCCAAGCTTAAGCGCAAGATTCGCCAGAAGGATGACGTCCAGAGTTTTTCGGACGCATGTCGCGTTAACGGAATGGAGCCGGGGGCGTGCGTCATTTCGAGAAAGATACTGCCGGCAGATTCTACCGAAGCGCAGTTCTTTGGTGTTCCCGTTGGAACTGATTTGATTTGCGTTGAGCGTGTACGTACTGCCGATGGAGTCCCCGTCATGCTCGAGAACAACATATACGTTTACGAGGACAACGCCTATCTATCAACGGCACCTCTATCTAACCAATCCATTTTTGAGTTCGTGCGCAACCGAACGGGCCGCACGCCCGCGTTTACCGACCCGTGCACGCTCGAGATCGCGTGCGCGTCGCCCGAGGTCGCTCGGCTGTTGGCAGTTCCCGTTGGCGAACCCTTGTTTTATATGGAAGCCTTCTTTTTCGATGAGCAGCGGCGGCCGTTTATCATCGGTCGTCAGCGGATCGTTGGGTCTCGCTACGTTTTTGACATCTAGGACATTGCGAATGGAAACGCCCGGTGGATCATCTCACCGGGCGTTTCCATACCGTTCACGGCGCGAACACAACCGTTCAACCGCGTTGCGGCAACCAGTTTGAAATTATCTTGATGAAGGAAAAAGCTGCTGGTAATCTATGGGACGTCATAGAACGTTTGCCTTATGCAAACGTTGAAGCGAGATGCGATGCAGTCTCGAGTTCTTTGGAGGTATCTATGTCAGATACGAAGGCGAAGAAGACAAACAGACGTTTTAAGTTCAAATTACCGCATGTCTATACGATCATGTTCTTGCTGATCGTTGTCTTTGCGGTCCTGACTTGGATCGTTCCCTCTGGTCAGTATCAGCGCAAGACGATTTCGACAGCGGCGGGCGAGCGTGAAGTCGCCGTTGCTGGAACCTATGAACAGGTCGATAAGAACTACACCGATTCCGAGACCGGCGAGACCATCAATCTGGGCCAGGATATCTTCGCGGTTCTGCAAGCGCCCACCAAGGGTATCCAAGAGGCTGCCGACGTCGTTGCGTTCGTCTTATTGATTGGCGGATCGTTCGCGATCATCACCAAGACCAACGCTTTGAATGCCGGCATGAGCCGTGTGATTAAAAAGCTCAAGAACAAGGACATCCTCATCATTCCCATCACGATGACGTTGCTGTCCATTTGTGGCACTACGTTCGGTATGTCTGAGGAAGCCCTGCCGTTCTATGCCATCTTCATTCCCATCATGATGGGTATCGGTTATGACTCGATGACGGCATTCATCATCTGCTTCCTTGGTCCTAACCTGGGATATTGTGCTTCGACCATCGACCCGTTTAATGTTTTGATCGCCCAAGGCATCATTGGCATCGAGGGTAATCCGCAACTGTGGCTGCGTGCCGTTTCTTGGGTCATCTTCACTGCCGTCGGTATCGCATGGGCCATGCGCTACGCCATGCGCGTCAAGAAAAACCCCGAGTCGTCCATTGTGTACGAGGACGATAAGCTCAAGCGTATTGAATTTTCCGTGACCGATGCCTCCATCGAGGAAGAGTTCACTATCCGTCAGAAGCTCGTGCTTATCGATTTTGCTTGCGGTATGGGCATTATCGTCTGGGGTCTTGTTACCCAGGGCTGGTACATGAATCAGATTTCCGCCGTGTTCCTTGGCATGGGCTTGCTTGCCGGTATCCTGGGCGGCCTTGACCAGCAGACGATCGCAGAGGAGTTCGTTAAGGGTCTCGCCGACTTTGCGTACGCTGCCGTCGTTATCGGTATCGCTCGCGGTATTCTGGTCATCGCCGAGGGCGGCATGATCATCGACACCATCCTCCAGGCGCTCGCTACCGCGCTCGCCGGTGCACCCGCCGCCGTCTACACCACGTTTATGTATGTCGTCCTTGGCCTGCTCTCTTTGCTGGTTCCCTCGAGTTCTGGCCTGGCGGCGCTCACCATGCCCGTTATGGGCCCCCTGACCGAGCTCATGGGCCTCAATCCCGAGGCGGCCGTCACCGCGCTCCAGTTTGCCAACCAGACCATCAACACCATCAGCCCCGTGGCGGGCATGACGGTCGCCGGTCTTGCCGTGGCTAGGATTTCGTTTGGCCAATGGTGGAAGACCATTTGGAAGTTCTTCATTTTCATGGTCGTCTTTGGCCTGATCGTAACGGCAATCTCTGGCATGCTTCCGGTGTAGGTGGTTGTGATGTCTGATCGTTTGACGGTCCTGACGACTAAGAGCGTCTTTACCGGTACGGGGGACCTGCCGTTTGAAGGTTTCGTAGCGGTCCGTGGCAATCGAATTGAGGCTGTTGGCACCAAGTGTGAGGTAGCTTCGTATTTGACCCAGGCGGACGAGGTAGTTGACCTGGGCGACCGCACTGTCATGCCTGGCCTGATCGATGTGCATACCTTCTATACAGGTTGGGCGCTGCGGACGTTGGGGTCTGATCTGTCCGGCATCGCTGATGCCAAAGAGGCTGTGTCGCTCTTGCGTGCATGGAAAGAAGATCATCCGGATTGCGCGGCGGCTTTTGGCCACAACCTACCCGAAACGTTGGCATCGGATGTCGAGAACGCAAATACGGCAGCTGTGTTTGACGATTGTTTTGGCGATATCCCCGTCGTCTGCTTTACACCAGGAGCGGGGACCTGCGTTCTCAACGCTGCCGCCAGTGCGCGATATGGCTTTACACCCCAGGCGTGCTATGCCGAGAAGATCTGGCGCATGATGAGCGATTTCCTTGCGCTGCCCGAGGCGCGTGCCGGGTATTCGGACTACATGAGCATGCTTAACGAGCGCGGCGTTACCACCATCAAGGAAATGGCGTTTGATGACTACTACGGCTTTGCCGACGAAATGGCTCGCCGTGAGGAATCTGGTGAGCTGACGGTTCGCGTCTCTATGATGTCGCAGCCGGTGGGCGCCGGTGCAAATCTGGCATATGCCCGCGAGGCGCGAGAGCGCTTCCGGGGACCGTTCGTTCGTTTTTCTGGCTTCAACCGTATGACCGATCGCGGCGTATGGGCGGGGCTTGCCGAGATGATTGACCCCTATGAGGACACGGCCGATGCGGGCGCTGCCGGCAAGACGGTCGTCGAGGAACCAGAGTGGGATCTGATTGAGAGCGAGCTGCGTGCAATTGATGCTGACGGCTTCCGATATTCCTTGCATTGCCAGGGCGATGGCGCCGTTCGTCGCACCGTGGCGCTCTATGCCTCGCTGCCTCGAGACGAGCATGGACGGATGCTTCGCCGCCATGCGATTACCGATCTCGAGAACTCTGACCCGACCGATCTTGTCGAGTTTGGCAAGTTAGGTGGAATTTGCGAGGTCTATCCGCAGATTCTGACGCTGGACCGGCGCGAGGATTGCCTATCGATGATGCGTCGACAAATTGGCGAGACGCGACTTTTGCACAGCTGGAATCGCCGCGGCATGGAAGATTCCGGATGCACAGTGTGCTGTGGAACGGATTTGCCGCTGCTGATTCCGAGCCTGGGCGAGTCAATCTACAGCGCGTGCGGCGGATTCTTCGCCGACGGACTGCCTGTGAATGAGGTCAACACGCTGACGCTTGTCGAGCTCTTGCGCGCTTGGACTGCCGGGGGCGCGTACGATCTGATGCGCGAAGACGAGCTGGGTACGCTCGAGGTCGGCAAGCTTGCCGATATCTGCGTGCTCGATCGGGATGTGTTTGACCTCGATTATCGCGACGCACGCGATCTTGCGGTTGATATGACGATGTCGGACGGACAAATCGTGTTCGATCGAAATAAGGAGGCATAAGATGTCTGAATCCAAACCGACGCTGCGCCGCGAGCAGATTGCGGGCATGAATATCCACTACATCATGTGGTCGCTCGATTACTTCCTTGATGTGCAGCAGCGTTTGGGCTTTGAGTCCATTGAGCTGTGGTGCGCAGAGCCGCATGTGACGCTCGACCACACGGGCTACTTTGAGGCTGAGGTCCTGGCGAAAAAGGCTGCAGACCGTGGGCTTAGGTATCGTACTCTGTGCCCCGAGAACGTTGTCTATCCTTGGCAGTACTGCGCACGCAAACCGCTGCATGAACAGCGCAGCCTGGCGTACTTTAAGCACGGCATTGAGCTTGCCGAGGTACTTGGGTGCGACCGTATGTCCGTCAACTCGGGCTGGGGCGACTGGGACGAGGACCGCGAGGAAGCCTGGAAGCGCAGCCGCGAGCACTTGTCCATTCTGGCGGAGTATGCCGGCGAGCACGGTCTGGTGCTTACGATGGAAAGCCTGCGTCCCGAGGAGAGCAACCTTGTGACGACGGTTTCCGATGCGAAGCGCATGATTGACGAGGTCGCGAGCCCGTACTTACAGCCCATGGTTGATACAACCGCGATGGGCGTTGCTGGCGAGACGCTCGAGGACTGGTTTGCCACCTTTGGTGATGGGGCAATTCACGAGATGCACTTTATCGACGGTGACCCGTATGGCCATCTGGTGTGGGGCGATGGCAAGCACGATATGGACGCCTTCGTTGCCACACTCAACGCCCATGGTTTCGACGGCATGCTGGGCCAGGAAATCACGGACGGTCGTTACTACGATGATCCGGCGGCGGCAGATGCCAAGAACATGGCCGCATTCGAGAAATATCTGATTGACTAAAACAACTATCGGCCACGCAGCCAACGTCATTGATTGCGGCCAAACAAGAAAGGAACTGGATATGAACGCACACGATCTGATCAAAGAGGCAATTGCCGAGAAGGGCAAGTTCGACAGCGTCTACTGGATTGCTTGTGGTGGCTCCATGATCGATTTGATCCCGGCCCATGAGCTTCTGCAGCGCGAGGCAACCACCTTCACTTCGTATATCTATACGGCTCGCGAGTTCGATATCATGCGTCCGCGTCGTCTGGGCGAGAAGTCCCTGGTCATCGCTTGTAGCCACAGTGGCAACACCCCTGAGGTCGTCGAGGGCTGCGAGATTGCCCTTGCTGCCGGCGCTACGGTGATCGCCCAGACCGACAACGCTGGATCTAAGATCGACACCGGTAAATGGACCACGTGGGTCTACCCGTGGGGCGAGGGCGTGCCGCAGGCCGAGGTCCCCGCTGGCATTTCGCTGTCGCTTGCGGCAGAGCTGCTCGATCAGCAGGAGGGTTACGCCGATCTTGCCGATATGTATGCCGGTATCGCCGAGATGGATAAGATTCTTCCCTCGGCACGCGAGAAGGTAAATGCCGAGCTGGGCGATCGCTTTGCCAAGCTTTGCCAGGAGCACGAGTTCTTCTATATTCTGGGCAGCGGTCCCAACTTTAGCCAGACCTACGGTTTCGCTATCTGCTCTCTTATGGAGATGCAGTGGCAGCACTGCAGCTACATCCACTCTGCCGAGTACTTCCATGGCCCCTTCGAGGCTACTCAGGATGGCGTTTTTTACTTCCTGCAGATGGGCTCCAGCGAGTGCCGTGCTATGGACGAGCGCGCCCTGGCGTTCCTTAAGACGCATACCGATACGCTGATGGTGCTCGATGCCAAGGAGTACGGTATGGAAGCCGTGCCGGCGAGCGTCCGTGCCTATCTGGACCCGGTGCTGTTCTACGCCATGAACTGCGAGCTGCGTGCCGCACGCGGCAAGGTGTTTGATCACGATCCCGATTTCCGTCGCTATATGGGTGTTGTCGAGTACTAGAAGGAGCAAAGGCCATGGCATTTAACGTTAACGCGCTCGGATTTGGCGACAACGTCGTCGATCGCTACGAGCATATCCACACCATGTATCCCGGCGGCAATGCGGTGAACTTCGCCGTTTATGCCAAGAAATGCGGTGCCGCACGCTCCGCATACATGGGCATTTTTGGCAATGATGCCGCTGCCGAGCATGTCATTGCAAGCCTCGAGGATGAGGGTATCGAGCTTGACAAGTGCGAGCAGATGATTGGCGAGAACGGAGCGGCTCGCGTGACCGTCGTCGACGGTGACCGTGTCTTCCTCGGCTCCAACGAGGGCGGTATCCGTGGCGATGCGCGCTATGTCCTCGATCGCTTTGACCTTGCGTACATGAAGCAGTTCGATGTGGTTCATTCGGGCAACTATTGCTTTACCGAGCGCGAGCTGCCCAAGTTGAAGGCTGCGGGCGTCACGGTCTCTTTTGACTTTTCGGACGACTCTACCGACGAGTACTACGAGCAGATTGCGCCCTACGTCGATTTCGCATTCTTTAGTGCGGCGGATGCTGCGAGTGAGGACGAGATTCGCGAGCGTCTGGCATGGGTGAAGGGCCTGGGTCCGCGTTTTGTGTCGGCTACGGCGGGCGCCGAGGGCTGCATTGCTTACGACGGCGAGCGTTATTACCGCCAGCTGGCTAAACCGGTAACGGACATGAAGGACACCATGGGGGCGGGCGACTCGTTCCTCACCTCGTTTTTGATGTGCTATCTCGATTCCGCCAAGCGCGGTGAGGATGGCGCCGAGGCCATCGAGCGCGCGCTCGACTTTGCTGCCGGGTTTGCCTCGACCGTGTGCGGTATGGAAGGTTCTTGGGGCCACGGAGCACCAATCGTCGAATAGCTTAAGAAAGCGTACGGCGGTCTGGCTACGAGGCCTTGGACGGCCGATGCAAAACAATAAGCGGAATGCGAAAAGGGGGCTCGCCATGTGGTGGGTCCCCTTTTGAACATTGGAGAAGACCATGGGTATTAAAGCGTGCGCGGCTGGTTTTTGCTGTGCGGACGTCTATCAAAACATCGGCGTGTTCTATCCGACTGGCAATGGCATTGACTGGGGTATCCATCTTGCACGAATGGGCGTTTCGGTATCCGCCGTGTCGGTTGTCGGCAAGGACAAGTACGGAGACAAGATGAGAGAGGCGCTGGCCGCTGAGGGGCTCGATATCTCACATCTGCGGGTGGAGGATGGCGACACCTCGGTGATGCTCATGGCATTGAAAGACGGCGTCGATCGCGTGCATCTCGAGGCAATCGATGGCGTAATGGAGACATATCGTCCGAATGAAGATGACCGGGCGTTTATCCTAGAGCATGACATCATTCATACCGACCTGTTTGGCAATTGTTTGGACCTCCTGCCCGAATGGCATGATGCGGGCAAGACGGTGGTTATGGACTTCTCGGTGTTCAGCCAGGATCCCGAATATGCCTGCGAGAATCATTTTCCTTACGTTGACTATGCATTCATGTCGTTTGAAGAGGACACTCCGGAGCTGCGAGACTGGGTACGCCACGTGCAGGAATTGGGACCGCGCGTTGCGGTTGCTACGCTTGGCGAGAAGGGAAGCATTGCCTATGACGGTGAGCGCTTCTATGAGTGCGGGATCGTACCGGCGGAGAAGGTCGTTAATACCGTGGGTGCCGGCGACTCGTATATTGCCGGGTTTACCAAGGGCGTGATCGATGGCCTTGATATTCCGGCGTGTATGAAGGCGGGCGCTGAGCTGTCGTCCCGAGTGATTGGTTCGTTTGAGCCGTACTAGGGTCAAATGCCTGGAAAGGAGTACGAAATGGTTATCGACATGTTGGTTCAGCCCATGCTCTACGGCGAGATCTGTACGCCGGGTGATGAGCCTGATGGATTCGGTTTTTGGTCACGAGAATTTGGTATGGGGCATATGGGTCCCATGGATTGGGACGAGCTTCAAGTCGAGATGGACGTCTGCGATGTGCAGAAGAGCTTGCTCATGCCGCTCGATGTAACCACGGCATGCGGAGGGCACTTTGGCACCAACGACCAGATTGCCATGCTGGTTGCCGCGCATCCCGATCGTCTGTGGGGATTTGCGAGCGTAGACCCGCAGGTGAGCGGTGCCGCAGACGAATTGGAGCGCGCCTTTACCGAGTTGGGGGCAAAGGGGCTTTGCCTGCATCCTGCAAAGCAGGGTTTTGCCCCCGATGATGCTGTGGCCGAGCCGCTTTACGAGCTGTGCGAGCGCTATAACAAGCCGGTGGTTTTCCATGCCGGTATGTCTTGGGAGCCTGGCGCAGAGCTCTCGCGCAGTAACCCGCTTGCATTTGAGCACACAATCGCAACGCATCCAAATGTGCGCTTTAGTTTGACTCACTTTGGCTGGCCCTGGGTACGCGAGACCGTGGCGATGCTGCTCAAGTATCCCAACTGCTACACGGACACCTCTATCACTTACATCGATTCGCCCGAGGAGATGATGCAGCGTCTTTTCACGGTCGATATGGGGCCGCTGTGGTATGAGCGCGCGCTATCGCACCAAGTGATGTTCGCCAGCAATACGCCGCGCTTCCGTGCATTCAAACTCAAGCGGGCGCTCGATACCGTGCCCATGCGCGATGATGCGCGAGAAAGGCTCTACTGGGGTAATGCCCTGCGTTTTCTTGAAGGGGATGAGTAAACATGGTGACGCTCGAGACATTGAGCTATCTATCGACTGCTCCGGACCAGTTCATCGATATTACCGAAGACGTGCACGCTGCCATCGAACGCAGCTCGGTGACCAATGGCTTGGCAGCGATTATTTTGTCGCATACGACCTGTGGAATCGTGGTAAACGAGGGACTGCCCTGCGTGGAGACGGATCTTATGGAGACGCTTGATCGCATCGCCCCGCTCGATGCCCCCTATGCGCATGCACACTTCCTGCCGAGCTATGGAGCCACCGGCAACAACTCCTGTGGGCATATCAAGAGCATGATTTGTGGAAACAGTTGCTTCTTTCCCGTCCAAGATGGCCACATCGTGTGTGGAGGTGCCCAGAACATCTATCTTGCGGAGTTTGACGGTCCGCAGAAGCGAAAAGTGTACGTCGAAGTGCTGGGGGAGTAACGTCCCCGCGATAACCCTATGAAGGAGCACGTTATGTCGTTTCTAACCTCGATGTTCAAGACCGAAAAGCCGGTCATCGGAATGCTGCACTTGCGTCCTCTGCCGGGCGATCCACTGTATTACCCGGGCGGAAGCGTGTCGCAGGTCGTGGAAGCCGCCAAGCGCGATCTCGAGGCGTTGCAGCAGGGCGGTGTCGATGGCATTTTGATTACCAATGAGCTCTCGATGCCCTACGAGCAGCACGTTTCTCCCTCAACCCTTGCATCGATGGGCTATGTAATCGGGACTCTATCCCATGATCTGTCGACTCCTTGGGGAGCTGAGGCTATTTACGATGGTGATGCCACAATCGAGCTGTGCGCTGCCGTCGATGCACAGTTCACGCGCTGCAATTTTTGCGGTGCCTGGGCCGGTGATCTCGGGCTGATTAACCGAGATTTCGCGCACACCATGCGTCGCAAGGCGGCGCTGCGCTTGGACGACCTCAAGCTTTTTCACTTCATCACGAGCGAGGGGGAGGTTTATCTCAACGACCGCACGACTGCGGACATTGCCGATTCGCTTCTCTTTAATTGCCTACCGGATGCGATGGTCATCGGCGGTTCGGCTGCCGGTCGTGGCGCTTCGGGCGAGCTTGCCGATGAGGTTCGCGAGCGTGTTGGCGAAGTGCCTATGGTATGCGGCACCGGTTGTCGCGAAAATATCGTGGCTGACGTATTTGCTCACTACGATGGCGCGTTTGTCGGCACGTGCTTAAAGCGCGACGGAAAGCTGGATGCCCCGGTTGATGTTGAGCGGGTAGTTCGTTTTATGGCTGCCGCTCGTGCGGCGCGAGGGGAGTAAGCACCTATGGCGTTCTATCTGGGTATTGATATCGGGACAAGCGCCTCTAAAGGCGTTTTAATCGATGATCGATGCGATATCGTTTGCCAAGCCTCTTGTGGACACGAGACGGACAACCCGTGTGATGGATGGTACCAGCATGATGCGGAGGCAGTTTGGTGGGGCGATTTTTGCCGCTTGTCGCGCGAGCTGGTGGCGCAATCGGGGGTTAACGCGGCGCAGATCGGATGCGTGGGGCTTTCCGCATTGGGTTGCGACTGCGTGCCGGTCGATACCGAGTGCAACGCGCTGGCGCCCGCGATTTTGTATGGAGTCGATGCGCGGTCGAAGCCGCAGATTGACGAGCTTCTTTTCGAATATGGGTCAGATCGCGCACGCGAGCTTTTCGGGCACGATCCCTGTTCGTCAGATATTGCTCCCAAGATCTTGTGGTTTAAGGAGAATATGCCCGAGGTGCACGAACGTGCCGCGAAGTTCCTGACGGCGTCATCGTTTCTGTGCGCAAAGTTGACGGGGCGTTTTACGGTGGACCGTTATTTGGCGGAGGATTTTCTTCCCCTATATGACCGCTACACTTGGAAGGTTGATGCTCGGGAATGTGCTCGTTTCTGCCGGCCTGACCAGATGGCGGAGGTAATGTCGGCTACCGATATTGCCGGGGTGATTACGCAGCGTGCGGCTGAGGCGACGGGGCTCGCGGCGGGGACACCTGTCTTAGTGGGAACGGGTGACTCTGGTGCCGAGGCCATTTCGACGGGTGTATTCCGTCCCGGCGATATGATGGTTCAGTTGGGGAGCACGGCGTATTTCATCTACCTAGCTGATCATATGGTCGATGATGCCCGCCTGTGGCCGGGGACGTTTATCATTCCCGGAACTTACGGGATTTGCGCGGGGACCAATACGGCGGGTGCACTCACATCGTGGCTGCGCCAAGAGCTGTATCGCGACGCCGTAGAGGCCGAGGGCCACGGTGGCCCCGATGCATATTCGGTTATGGCGCATGATGCCGCCGATGTGGCGTCGGGTGCCGATGGGCTCCTGTGCCTGCCGTACTTTGCGGGGGAGCGTACTCCGCTCAACGATCCCGAGGCGCGTGGCGTCTTCTTTGGCCTGACCGGAAGGCATACGCGAGCCCATATGGTTCGCGCCGCCTTGGAAGGCGTCGCGTATACCGTTGCATCCCATGTCGACATTATCGAGCGAGAGCATGGACTGCCAATTGGGCGCATTATGCTTGTCGGAGGCGGAACCAAGAATCCAGTTTGGATGCAGACTATCGCCGACGTATGCGGGCGCGAGGTCTCGGTTGCCAAGGTTACGGTGGGTGCATGCTTCGGTGATGCCATCATGGCAGCTCTCGCAGGTGGCGCCTACGCATCATGGGATGAACTCGCCCAAGTCCTTGGCGTTGCGCAAACAATCGAGCCCGATATGGCTGCCCACGAGTTATATGCGTCGCGTCGTCATATCTTTGACGAATTGTATGCACGCAACCGTGATCTCATGCACGAATTGGTGTAAAGCTGCCGAATTGTACTGCCTACCAATAGGGACTGCGTTGTGCGATTCGCATGTCCCTTGGCATTTTTTGCCCACAGGGGTTAGCGAAGGTCAAAAACAGAGTGCGCATTTGTTAAAACTGCCGACTCGATGCGCTTTGCGTCACAGTTTTTGAGTGAGGCAATGCGCATCGAGGTCCTTGTGAGCGATTTGATGAGCGACTGCGCGCTTGTTTCTGTGTTTGGTTCGGCCGGCGCATCGGTCTCGAGCAGTAGGCGGTCGAGTGGAATCTGTCGTGCGTATTCGCGACCGCGCTTGGTCGCGAGCATGCGTTCGTTGACGGAAAAATAACAGCCCGCATTACGCGCGCGGACGAGTTCGTCCGAAGTACCGCTAAACCAGTGGAAGATGATAACGGGGGAGTCGGGGTTTGGGATGAGTAGCCCATGCGATTCGAGGACGTCCAGTACGGCTCCTGCCGAACGAACGGCGTGAATTGATATCACGCGCCCGGTAAGAGGATGCTGCACGAGCGCATCGCAGAGCCGGTTAAGTGCCTGTATTTGTAGCGGCTCACTTCCAGCAAAGCGCGCGGAAAAGTCGAGTCCGACTTCGCCGATGTAGCGTTCTTGGGCAGCAACTTCGCAAAGCAGATTGACTTCGACAAAACCGCAGTGGCCATCGGCGAGCCACCAGGGGTGAAGCCCAACGCCGGCGATGATGCCTGGTTGGCGACAGGCGCGCTCGTTTGCGGCCGAAAAGTCGCGCGGATTGACGCCGCAGTCAAATAGACCCAAGCCCAGCGCCGTCGCCTCATCGGCAACGGCGTCCGGGTGAGCCATTAAATCAAGATGGCAGTGTGCATCAAATAACCGGGGCTCCATCTCGGTGCGCTCCGCTAGTCCAGACGTTGGCCATCGGAGCGTACGCGCTCAGTGCCGCGGCCGCTGATCTGGCGGATAACCTCGCCGGCAATCATCTGGCCCATGATGGGCGGCATAAAGCTGGCGGTTCCCAGCTCGGTGCGCTCGTGGATGTTGGAAGGGTCGCGGGGCTGTGTCTTAACCGATTCCTCGCAGCTAAACAGTACATGCAGGCTCTTGATTCCGCGCTTCTTGCATTCTTTGCGCATAATGCGGCTCATGGGGTCACGTACCGTATCGAAAATGTCGGCAAAGCGGAGGCACTCGGGATGGAGCTTGTTGGCCCCGCCCATGGAGCTAACCAAACGAATGTCGTGGTCCTGAGCATATTTGGCAATGGTGAGCTTGGCCGAGATGGTGTCGATGGCGTCGACGACGTAGTCGAGCTTGCCGTCCGTCTGCTCCAAAACGCTCGCGAAGAAATCATCGATGTTGTCGCTCAGCAAGTATTCAGTTCGCTTGATGACGGCAGCGGCGGGATTGATGTCGTGGATCATGGCTTCCATCACGTCAACCTTGCGCTTTCCGATGGTGCTGTGAAAGGCGATGGCCTGACGGTTGATATTGCTGGGCGCGATGACGTCCTTGTCCAGAATGACGAAATGACCGATGCCGCCGCGGGCGAGTGCCTCGCAGCAATTGGAGCCCACACCTCCGCAGCCGAGCACCAGCACCGTAGCATCGGCGAGCTTATCGAGTGCCTCGCGGCCCATGATGATCTCGAGCTTGGTGTCGCGTGTCTCGATGGCGGCTGCGGCTGTGGTTTCGGTCATGGATATCCTCCGATGGGGAGTCGGTCGTGTTTTAGCTATCGCCATTATAGGTAATCGCCCATAGGTTGCGATGGCGTTTGCTTTGATGTGGTTTGAAGCATTGCGATTAGATAGTTAGACAAACATCTAAATATTGAGTATAGTGTGCACGTCATGAGAGATGATGAGAGGAGGTCTTATGCCGGGAGAGGGTTTTAAGGCGCTTGCCGATCCAACGCGACGGCGCATTTTGGAGTTGCTGCGCGAGGGCAATTGCACGGCGGGGGAGCTTGCCGAGCATTTCGATATCAGTAAGCCGTCGCTGAGCCATCACTTGGCGACGCTCAAAAACGCCGGGTTGGTGACCGACGAGCGCCATGGCCAAAACATCGTATACAGCTTAAACACCACCGTCATGCAGGATTTAATTGGCTGGTTTATGGGCTTTACAAACACGGAAGGTGATAAGGATGAATAACGAAAACAAGGGCATTCACCCCACGGGGGTATCGTCGCGCGTGTGGGCCATGCTTGTTGTGGTCTGCGCTATTAATGTCGTAGCGCACCTCATGGTGATGCCGAGCTTGCCTGCGCAGATTCCCACGCACTGGGGCGCGAACGGCGCCGTCGACGGTTGGGGTCCTAGCTGGATGGCCTCCGCGCTCGGCGTGCTGCCTCTGGCGCTTCTCGCAATGTTCTGCGTGGTGCCGCGCATCGACCCCAAAGGTGAGGCATATCGAACCTCGGGCAAGTTCTACCAGGGCTTCGTAATCGCCTTCACCTTGTTCATGTGCGCCATAAGCTGGCTGGGAGAGCTTACGGTCTGGGGCGTGGTGCCGGCGGTCGGTTCGGTTAACGTGCTGATTTCCGGTGTTGTCGGTTTGCTGTTCATCGGCGTAGGCAACTATTTGCCGCGTGTGAAGCAGAACTATACGCTCGGTATCAAGACACCTTGGGCGCTTGCCGATCCCGAGAACTGGCGCCGTACGCAGCGTTTTGGCGGCGCCTGCTTTATGGTACTGGGTATTGGCCTGATTGTGATGGGCGTGGCAGGCAGCGTGCTTTCGAGTGAAGTCGTCGCCGCGGTGATTGCGGTTCTGGCGTTTGGTTCGGTTGGAGCCGTCTACGTCTACTCGTATCTGTTGTGGCGCAAATCTCAGCGAGCCGCTCGTTAAGGTTGCGGAAAACTAGCGTACGCAGTTCATAGTATGTTCCGGGGGACTTTTCCCAGGTAGTATTAGGGGGTGTGGGCAACCATGCCCCTTTTTCGTTACGTTTCAGAGCTGGTTTCCTCATTTCGTTTCTACTAAAGCGAATCAAGAATAGGAAAACAGCAGGTAGAAAGGATAGAACAGGCAAATGGCGGAGTTTATCTACCAGATGTATCAGGCTCGCAAGGCCCATGGCGACAAGGTGATCCTTGACGACGTGACCCTGAGCTTCTACCCCGGTGCCAAGATCGGCGTCGTGGGCCCCAACGGTATGGGCAAGTCGACCCTGCTCAAGATCATGGCCGGCATCGAGGAGGTCTCCAACGGCGATGTTAGGCTTACCCCCGGCTACACCGTGGGCATCCTGCAGCAGGAGCCGCCGCTCGACGACGACAAGACCGTCATCGAGAACGTGCGCATGGCATTTGGCGACATGATCGCCAAGGTCGATCGCTTCAACAAGATCGGCGAGGAGATGTGCGACCCGGATTGCGACATGGACGCCCTCATGGCCGAGATGGGCAAGCTCCAGGACGAGATTGACGCCGCCGACGGCTGGGATATCGATTCCAAGCTCGGCCAGGCCATGGACGCCCTGCAGCTGCCCGATTCCGACATGCCGGTCAACGTGCTTTCCGGCGGCGAGCGCCGTCGCGTGGCCCTGTGCAAGCTGCTGCTCGAGGCTCCCGACCTGCTGCTGCTCGACGAGCCCACGAACCACCTGGACGCTGAGTCGATCCTGTGGCTCGAGCACTTCCTGCACAACTACCAGGGCGCCGTTCTGGCCGTCACACACGATCGCTACTTCCTGGACAACGTTGCCGAGTGGATCTGCGAGGTCGACCGCGGCCACCTCTATCCCTACAAGGGCAACTACTCCACGTATCTGGAGACCAAGGCCGCCCGTATCGAGGCGCAGGGCAACCGCGCCGCCAAGCTCGCCAAGCGCATGGAGGCCGAGCTCGAGTGGGTACGCAGCTCGCCCAAGGCTCGCCAGGCCAAGAACAAGGCCCGTCTGGCTCGTTACGAGGAGATGGAGGCCGAGGCCCGCGCAAGCCAGAAACTCGACTGGACCGACATCCGCATCCCCGTGGGCCCGCGTCTGGGCAACAAGGTGCTCGAGGCTCATCACCTGCACAAGGAGTTCGATGGCCGTGTGCTCATCGACGACCTATCGTTCACCCTGCCGCGCAACGGTATCGTGGGTGTCATCGGCCCCAACGGTGTGGGCAAGACCACGCTGTTCAAGACCATCGTGGGCCTGGAGCCGCTGACTTCGGGCGAGCTCGAGGTGGGCGAGACCGTCAAGATCTCCTATGTCGATCAGAACCGTTCCGGCATCGACCCCGATAAGAACCTGTGGGAGGTCGTCTCGGATGGCCTGGACCACATGATGGTCGGTGAGACCGAGGTTCCGAGCCGTGCTTATGTGGCGAGCTTTGGCTTTAAAGGCCAGGACCAGCAGAAGCGCGCCGGCGTACTCTCCGGTGGCGAGCGCAACCGTCTGAACTTGGCGCTTACGCTCAAGCAGGGCGGCAACCTGCTGCTCCTCGACGAGCCCACGAACGACCTCGACGTCGAGACGCTGTCCTCGCTCGAAGCGGCACTGCTCGAGTTCCCGGGCTGCTCGGTGGTCATTAGCCACGACCGTATGTTCCTGGACCGCGTCGCCACGCACATTCTGGCGTGGGAGGGCACCGACGAGAATCCGGGCAACTGGTATTGGTTTGAGGGCAACTTCGAGGCCTATCAGGCCAACCGCATCGAGCGCCTTGGCGAGGACGCAGCCCAGCCGCATCGTATCCACCGCAAGCTCACGCGCGATTAGTCGAGCTCAGGTGACCTAACGAGAAAGGGACGATAACCTTGGGGTTATCGTCCCTTTTTGTTACTTGGTAGAAGGCTCGACTTTATCGATGATCCAGGCGGCTCCGAGACCGCCGGTGGTGTTGCGGCGGATGCGCACGGTAACCTCGCGGCGCTCGCCGGCCTGCGTGTAGCGCAGGGGGAAGCTTGCGCGGTTTCGCGCGGCCTCGATGGTACCGCGCTCGCGGGCGATCCAGTAGTACTCGCCGACGATGCCGAGGGTATCGGCGCCGTAGGGGAGATAGGTCGACAGCTGGTGTAGCAACGGACCGGGGCAGAAGACCTCGGTTGCGAAATCGACGGGGGAGTCCTCGGGGATGGCGGGCGCTGCAGGTGCGGGGGTTGGGGCCGCTGCGGGTGCCGGAGCCGGTGCCGGTGCGGGAATTTGGTCGCAAGCAGAGGTGGGCACGGATTCGATGACGGGTGCGGGCTCCGGCGTCGCTTCCGGCTTGATTGTGGAATCTGCGGGCTTCACGGTGACGGGCGCGTCTGCAGCTGCAGTTTCAATCTCAACCTGCGTTGCGTTCTCGTTCTCGATGCTCGGCTTTGTCTCGACCGGCGTGGAAGCCATGGTGGTGATGCCGGCGTTGGCGTTCTCGGGGTCATAGACGACCGTAAGCGAGATGGCAGGCCGCGGCGTCTCGGGCTCCGGCGTCGACTCGGTAGCGTCTTGATCGTCGGGCTCGTCGGGCTGTTCGTCCTCGGCCTCGTCGCCAAAGATATCGCTGTTTTGGAACGCAGACGTCTCGGGTTGGTTAGCGGCTTCTTCGGTTGTCGACTTGGGAGCCTCGTTGAGCCCCGCAGTGGCTTCCTGCTCTGACATAACTTCGGGATCGGTCGTGGCGGCGATTTCGGTTCTGGCTTCTGCCGTCACCTCGATAGCGACTTCGATCTCTGTCTCGGGCTCGGGCTCGGGCTCCGGCACAGCTTCAGCCACGGGTTCGGGTTCGGGCTCAGGACGTTTAACGTGCTTGGGGCGCACGGCCTTGAGGTCCTTCTCACCGCGCTTTTTCTTTTTGTAGGACTGCTTGGCGCCCTTGGCGGTCTTGGGCTTGTCCTCGCCCTTGGCAAGCGCAGCATCCCAGGCCTCGTTGGCGATGACGGTGGCATACAGGCGGCCGCCTTTAAAGACGGTCAGCTTAACGCAGTCGTTGAGCTCCTCGAGCAGCTCGCGCGTGGACTCAAAGCCCAGGTCATAAGCAGTCATGTCGCCTGCGGCGAGCGCCTCCTCGACCTGCGTCATAAACGTTTGCTTGCCGCATCCAATCGCATCGCGTAGCAGGCGATACAGATAGATGTGGTTGCCCAGCGAAAGCGTGGGCCTAACTATTGTCTTGCTCATGGCAAATCTCCTCTTTACACATGTAAAGCATCTTACCATCGCATAGCGTTCGCCATGGCGGCGCCCAAGGCAAACGGGCGCGAACCGCTGTCGATTCGCGCCCGTTATACAGGTCGGTTATCTATGAGAGGCAAATGTGCTTAGTTGCCCGATGCCGTGCCTTGGCTCGAGTTGTCAGATGCCGTGCCGGACGCGGTTCCGCTCGAGCTGTTCGAGCTGTTGGTGTTGCTGCTGTCTGTTGTGCCCGTTCCCGACGTGGTGTCGCTCGTCTGGCCGCCCGTGCTCGGCTGCGAACCGTCAGTCGTTTGGCTTGAGTCGGTCGTGCCGGACGGCGTGCTGCTGTTGGCCGTAGAGGAATCGGTGCCCTGCGATTGGTTTTGGGCGTTCGAGGACGAATTGGCAGAGGTAGAACTGTCTTGCGTATCGTCCGTCTGTGCCTGCTGATCCTGCGACTGGGTGTTGCCATTTGCATCGCTCTCGGTCGTGCGCGACGACAGGATTGGCTCGGGACGCTCGCCCAGACCCTCACCGGCAGTGGTGATAAGGATGGCGCCGGCGCAGGCGATGACCGCGACGATGGCGATAGCGATCGAGAAGACGATGACCTTCTTTTGCGTCTGGCTGCGCTCTGCCGCCGCCTTGGCGCGCAGGCTGTTGGGGGCGACGCGCGCCGTGGTCGCGCGTCCCGCAACCTGGCGCATCTCCTGCGTGGTCGCGGCGCCACCTAGGTGCTCCTCGACATCGGGCTCAACGGGCTCGTAGGCGCCGGCAGGGTAGTCGACAGCGGCATGCGTGCCCTTGATTGCTTCGGCGCTGGCGGAGATAAAGTGGCGATAGACCTGCGAGGACACAACAGTGATGACTGAGCTCACAGCGGCACCAATCACCGAGCCGGCAATGCCGATCTTTGAAGCAAGCGCCACGCTCGTGGCGGCAGCTGCGGCGCCGGCGATGATCTGGGGAATGGAAATGTCGTCAAACAGGCCCTTTTTGGGCGCGATGGCCATGGTCTGTCCGATGGAATGGTTCTCGTGCACGCCGTTGTTGAGCGATGCCGGCGTCATGACGCGCGTGCGTGGCGCGTCGGTGTACTTGGTTGTCATACGGGGTCCTCCCGGTGTAAATCTGCTTCGTTTCGTGTAGCCATCAGGGTACCCACCAGATGTGAATCGTACGTGACATTTAACAGATACCATCAACTCATCAATAGCTCACCAAGTTGGTGGGATGCGGTTACACCCGGCGGTTGAACTACAATAGGGCTTGCTAATTGTTGTGAATGGCGTTTACGCACGGGAGCATTCTTATGAATCTTCACCTTTCTCAGTCTGATGGCTTTTTGCGTGTGGCGGCGGCCTCGCCCAAGATGCGTGTGGCCGATGTCGAGGGCAATGCCGAGGTTGCGCTGGCGGCTGTTCGCGAGGCTACCGAGCGCGGCGTTCGCGCGCTGGTGCTGCCCGAGCTTAACCTGACCGGCTATACCGCGGCCGACCTGTTCCATAACCGCACGCTGCTGCATGCCTGCGAGGCAGCGCTGGTGCACATCCTCGATGAAACCCGTGAGCTGCCGATCGTCTTTACCGTTGGCTTGCCCGTTGCGGTGGCTGAAAACATCTACAACTGCGCCGCCGTGTGCTGTGCGGGTGAGCTTTTGGGTCTTACGGCTAAGAAGTATCTGCCCAACTATGGCGAGTTCTATGAGCGTCGCTGGTTTGCTCCGTCACCTGCGGATCCCGTGTGGGTTGAATTTGCCGGTCAGGGTCCGGTTCCGCTGGGCTCGGGGCTTATCTACCGTTGTTGTGATGAGGGTGCCGAGGATATGGTGCTGGGCGTTGAGGTCTGTGAGGACCTGTGGGTGCCGGCGCCGCCTTCGACCGAGATGGCGCTTGCCGGTGCGACGGTGATTCTCAACCCGTCGGCTTCGGACGAAATCATCGGTAAGGCAGACTATCGCCGCAGCCTCATCTCTAACCAGAGCGCACGCCTGTACTGCGCCTATGCCTACGCGGACGCGAGCGAGGGCGAGTCCACGACCGACATGGTCTTTGCAGGCGAGAACCTTGTCTACGAAAACGGTTCGAAGCTCGCCGCGACCAAACTGCTTACCTGCGATATGGCCGTCGCCGATGTCGATCTTGACCGTCTGGTTGCCGAGCGCCGTCGCTCGACGACGTGGACGCGCGCGGACGATGCGCCGGAGGCCACGACCGTTGAATTTTCGTTTGAGGGCGTGCTGGCCGAAGAACCTGTCCTGCGCGATGCCTGCGATATCGACCGCGTTTTCCCGCGCGCGCCCTTTGTGCCGGCCGACCACGGCGACTTGGCCGAGCGCTGCGAGACGATCCTCGATCTGCAGACTGCGGGCCTCAAGACCCGCCTTGCCCACACGGGTACCAAGGCTGCGGTTATCGGCCTTTCGGGCGGCCTGGACTCCACGCTGGCGCTGCTCGTGACCGTGCGTGCCTTCGACGCACTGGGATTGCCGCGCACCGGTATCACGGCCGTGTCCATGCCCGGCTTTGGCACGACGCATCGCACCAAGTCGAATGCCGAGTCGCTCGCTCGCGACCTTGGCGTGAGCTTCCGCGAGGTTTCGATCCACGCGGCCGTGGAGCAGCACTTCAAGGACATTGAGCACGATCCGGCCGTGCAGGACGTGACCTACGAGAACAGCCAGGCGCGCGAGCGCACGCAGATTCTCATGGATTTGGCCAACCAAGCCGGCGGTTTTGTCATTGGCACGGGCGACCTGTCGGAGCTGGCGCTCGGCTGGGCTACCTATAACGGCGACCACATGAGCATGTACGCCGTCAACGCGAGCGTGCCCAAGACGCTTGTGCGCCATCTGGTACGCTATGCCGCCGATGTCTTTGGCGGGCGCATTGCCGAGGTCTTGCTCGATATCCTCGATACGCCGGTGTCCCCCGAGCTTCTGCCGCCCACGGGCGACGGCGAGATTGCGCAGAAGACCGAGGATTTGGTGGGCCCGTACGAGTTGCACGACTACTTCCTCTACTACCTGCTGCGTTTTGGCTTTGAGCCGGGCAAGATCTACCGCATGGCGCTCAAGAGCTTCGAGGGCGTCTACGACGCCAAGACCGTCCACACGTGGTTACGTACGTTCTACCGTCGCTTCTTTGCCCAGCAGTTTAAGCGCAGCTGCCTGCCCGATGGTCCCAAGGTGGGCTCGGTGACGCTCAGCCCGCGCGGCGATTGGCGTATGCCGAGTGACGCCAGCTCGCGTCTGTGGCTTGCGCAGATCGATGCGCTCAATCCGGTTGACTAAGGTTGGCTAAATTGAACCAATACGGGGGTTGCAAGCGTTACACTTTTGCAATCTGATGGCCCGTATCGCGCGGCGCTCTTGTCGGAGCGCCGCGTTTTTCATATCGAAAGGTGGCACCATGCAGGCATCGCAGCGTCTCGACCGCTTTGGCGCGGAGGTCTTCGCCTCGCTCAACAACAAGCTTCTCGCGCTGAAGGCTCAGGGCAAGACCATTTACAACATGAGCGTTGGCACGCCCGATTTTAAGCCGTACGACCATGTGGTCGAGGCGCTCACGCAGGCAGCCCAAGATCCCGAGATGTGGAAGTATGCCCTGCGCGACCTGCCCGAACTCAAGCAAGCCGTGTGCGATTACTATGAGCGCCGCTTTGGCGTTTCGGGCATTACGCCGTCTATGGTGCAGTCGTGCAACGGCACGCAGGAGGGCGTGGGCCATTTGGGCCTGGCCCTGCTCGATCCGGGTGACACCATTCTGGTTCCCGATCCGTGCTACCCGGTCTTTGAGGCGGGTGCCAAGATCGCCGATGCCAAGCTCGAATACTATCCGCTGGTTGCCGAGCATAATTACCTGCCCTATGTGGCGGGTATCGATCCCGAGGTGGCCGATCGTGCCAAGTATATGATCGTGTCGCTGCCTGCGAACCCGGTGGGCTCGGTGGGCACACCCGAGGTCTACGAGGAGATTATCGCTTTCGCCCGCGAGCATGATCTGCTCATCGTTCACGACAACGCGTACTCCGACATCGTGTTTGACGGCGAGCCCGGCGGCAGCTTCTTGCAGTATCCCGGTGCGCTTGAGGTGGGCGTGGAGTTCTTCTCGCTTTCCAAGTCGTTTAACGTCACCGGTGCCCGCATCGGCTTTTTGGTCGGTCGCGAGGATGTGGTCTCGGCCTTTGCCAAGCTGCGTGGTCAGATCGACTTTGGTATGTTCTTCCCGATTCAGAAGGCCGCCATCGCGTGCCTGAACGGTCCGCGCGATGAGGTCGAGGCGCAGCGTCTGAAGTACCAGGAACGCCGCGATGCCCTGTGCGACGGTCTTGAGGGCCTGGGCTGGGAGCGTCCCAACGCGCATGGCTCTATGTTTGTGTGGGCCAAGCTTCCCGCTGGTCGCACCGATTCCATGGCGTTTTGCGAGGAGCTTATGGAGAAGGCCGGCGTTGTGGTGACGCCGGGCGCGAGCTTTGGCCCTTCGGGCGAGGGGCACGTGCGTATGGCACTGGTCCTGCCGCCCGATCAGATCGCTTTGGCTGTCGAGGCCATTCGCGAGGCGGGCCTGTATTAGAAACCTATTTCGACTCGTCAATAGCTCGAAACCGATTTCGTGCAGTTATTTTACGAATTCTGCAAACAATTTCGGTAAACGGTCGATTTTTGGCTGCGAATAGGAGCATAATCAAAGTCCCGATTGGATGTATTGGGATTACGGCAAGCCGCTCGGGTCGTTCCCGGGCGGCTTGTTTGTGGAGAGAGATGGGAGTTTCTAATGGTTAACGAGAAGAAGGTCGCTATTGTCGGCTGCGGTTTCGTCGGTTCGTCTTCGGCGTTTGCTCTGATGCAGAGCGGTCTGTTCTCCGAGATGGTCCTCATTGACGTGGACAAAAACCGTGCCGAGGGTGAGGCCCTGGATATCGCGCACGGCATGACGTTTGCCGAGCCGATGAAGATCTACGCCGGCGATTATTCCGATGTCGCCGACGCCGCCATGATCGTTGTCACCGCTGGCGCTGCCCAGAAGCCAGGTGAGACCCGCCTGGACCTGGTCAACAAGAACGTCAGCATCTTTAAGTCCATTATCCCCGAGATTAAGAAGTCCGGCTTCGACGGCATTCTGCTCATCGTCTCCAACCCGGTTGATGTTCTGACCTATGCTGCCATCAAGATGTCCGGCCTGCCCGAGGGCCATGTTATCGGCTCCGGCACCGTGCTCGACACTGGCCGTCTGCAGCAGATGCTTGGTGCCCACGTCGAGGTTGACCCGCGTGATGTCCAGGCCTATGTCATGGGTGAGCACGGCGACTCAGAGTTTGTCGCTTGGTCCAGCGCTCAGGTTGCTGGCGTTCCGCTGAACACCTTCTGCGAGCTTCACGGCCACCTGGAGCATGAGACCGCCGAGAAGCGCATCGCCGAGGACGTCAAGAACTCCGCCTACACCATCATCGAGAAGAAGCACGCCACCTACTACGGCGTCGCCATGGCCGTCAAGCGCATCTGCACCGCTGTCATGCGCGATGAGCAGACCGTTCTGCCCGTCTCCTCGCTCATGGTGGGCGAGTATGGCCTGTCCGATCTTGCCATCTCCATGCCAACCGTCGTTGGCCGCGACGGCGTTGTCTGCCGCGTCCCCGTGCCGCTGAACGAAGACGAGCAGCATGAGCTCACCGTCTCCGCCAAGGCCCTCAAGGACATCATCGACAGCGTCGATTTCTCCTGCTAAATCAAGCTCGCTAGAGCGAAAAGCTACAATGAAGGCGTCCGGGTCCACACGGCCCGGGCGCCTTTTGGTGCAAAGTAACCTGACCCCAATGCACCATCCCAATACACCATAGTTGATGGGAGGGCCATGTCGGATTCGCCTAATTTTTTGACCTATGCTCAGACGGCGTTTGATCCGTTTGAGGAGCGGCCGTTCTGCGCGGTGGACAGCCTGGTCTTTGCGTGGTTGTCCTATTTGCGTTTGCCGGGTGATATGGCGGAGCTGACGAACTGGCAGGGCCTAGACGTACGCGAGCTGCTGCGTGCTGAGTGCTATCGGGACATGATTGACGACTTGTGGGATCCAGAGGGGAGCAGGGCCTTGTTGGAGGCCGTGGCAGCAAATCCCAGATACCGCGGCGTGCACGTTTGCGGCTATCGTGCCGTGAGCGATGTGGTGGCGACGGAGCAGTTTGCAGCCATGGCGTTCCGGTTTCCGGCGGGGTTTAGCTATCTTTCCTTCCGGGGGACCGACAGCACGATTGTGGGCTGGAAAGAGGACTTTAACATGGCGTTCCGGTGTCCTGTGCCGGCCCAGGAATCCGCGGCGCGTTATGTGGACGAGGCGGCGGATGCGATCGACGGGCCGCTTTTGTGCGGAGGTCATTCCAAGGGTGGAAACCTTGCGGTGTACGGTGCGGCGATGTGCTCCGATGTTGCCCGTGAACGAATCGAACGGGCGTATTCCCATGATGGTCCAGGGTTCGTCGAGGAGTTTCTGAGCGGCAACGCCTTTGCCGATCTTTCCGGTCGAATCGACAAGACGCTACCTCGGTCGTCGATCTTCGGCATGATGTTCGAGACGCAGGAGGACTATGCCATCGTTGAGAGCACCGAGTTCAGCCTGCTGCAGCACAATCCCTTTAGCTGGGTGGTTGATGGTTGCGACTTCGTATACTGTGAGCGCCTGTCCGCCGGTGCTCGATACGTTGATGGCTCCATTCGCGAGATGCTGCTTGCAGTGTTACCTAGCGAGCGCGAGCGTTTTGTAGATGCGTTGTTCTCCGTGTTTGAGGCTACGGACGCCGAACGGTTTGCGGATATCGCAGGAAATCTGCGTGAGAGTCTGCCCGTGATGCTCCAGGCTGCGCAAGGCTTTGACAAAGATACGCGACGCTTTATCTCGCAGACCATCGTGGCGATCCTTAAATGCGCACTGTTGCCCAAACGACCCCAGATCGACGTGCCCGCTGCCGGCAAGAGTTTGGCAGAACAGCTCGAGGCCTGGCAGTCCGAGCTCCTGCGCTAACCATTGGCGCAAAGCAACCTGTCCCCGATGCACCAATCTTCGATACGCTTGGGGCGGGCTCGACCGCTATACTGGTTCGTGCCGAAATCGATCTAGAACGGAATGCCGTATATGAAAATCAATCACGCGATTCTGCATATCCTGGACTTTGACTCTGCCGTCAACGTCATGAGCCAGCGCGAGCTCGATATCGAGAGCCGTACCGTGCGCAACTTCGTGACCACGCATCTGCGCCGCGCACGTACCTCGGCCGACAATAAACGCGCCACGTTTGCCGAGAACTCTGCGTTTGGCGGCGAGCTCAAGGGCTATTTCTTTGGCGAGCGCGAGTTCGTGGACCTGTCGCAGCAGATTGCGGAGTTTATCTCTTCCGAACTCACCAAGGCTGAGAAAGCCGAGTCCACCGACGTGCTTGTGGCGGACTTTGACGACGATGAGGATGCCCGCTGGTTTGCCGTGATGCTGCTGGGCTCCAAGCAGGCATTCATGCACGAGGTGGGTCGCGAAGAGGGCGAGGTGCGTAACGACATCGCGCGCCACTATGCCATTCTGCCGAACCCTTCGCAAAAGGTGCCGAGCTATGCAATCGTGCGTGCAAGCACCATGGAGATCGGCTATGTGGATAAGAAACGCAAGATTGCCGGCGAGGATCGCATGCTCATTCCCGATGGCCTGCTGCAATGTGACACGGGCGTTTCGGGTAAGGAGGTCATCGACACGGTGACGCGCGTGGTCGAGGAGGTCGCTGAAGAGCACGGCGCCAACACGGCTGTAGCGCTCGCTAAGGTCAAAGCCGCCGTTGCCGAGAAGGTTGAGGATGACGAGGAGCTACCGCCTTGGGATATCGTCGATGAGGTCTTTGAGGACGAACCGGTTATCAAGGAGAGCGTGCGCGCGGCACTGACCGAGGAGAAGGTGCCTGAGCGTGTGCCCGTGGAGCGTAAGCAGGTCGAACGCGCGGCGGTGCGCAATCACAAGATTCGTACCGACACGGGCATCGAGATCAGCTTCCCGGCCGAGATGGGTTCGAACTCCGAGTATATCGAGTTCGTCAACGAACCCAACGGCCTCATCTCTATCGAGCTCAAGAACATCGGAAGTATTGAGAATCGATAAGCTGTGCTTGGACGTTGCAGAAAAACAAAGGCCGAAGCCCTTCGGGACTTCGGCCTTTTTTGTTTTCGGCTTGGTTGCTGACATTGCGCCGCTGGTTGGGCATACGTCAGCGAAAACGCGGTTTGTCAAAACCGCGTAACTATTAAAGTTGACGTAAGCCCTCTTCCAGGCCGGTCTTGCTGTCGGTCTTCTCATCGCGCATCTTGATGACGCGGGCGGGGACACCGGCCACGACGGCGCCGGCGGGGACGTCCTCGACGCACACGGCACCGGCAGCCACGACGGCGCCCTTGCCCACGCGCACGCCCTCCAGGACCACAGCATTGGCGCCGATCATGACATCGTCCTCGATGATGACGGGCGTGGCGCTGGCGGGCTCCACAACGCCTGCCAGCACGGTGCCGGCGCCGATGTGGCAGTTCTTGCCCACGGTGGCGCGACCACCCAGCACGGCGCCCATATCGATCATGGAACCCTCGCCGATAACGGAGCCGATGTTAATGATGGCGCCCATCATGATGACGGCACGGTCGCCAATCTCGACGCGGTCGCGGATGATCGCGCCCGGCTCGATGCGGGCGTTGATGCCCTTAAGGTCGAGCATGGGGACGGCGGAGTTGCGGCAGTCATTCTCGACGTCGTAGTAATCGATGGAATCGGCGTTGGCGTCCAGGATGGCTTTGAGCTCGTCCCAGTCGCCAAAGACGGTCTTGCCGCGACGGCCGCCGTAGACATGTGCGTCGCCCCAGGCAACCTTCATGCCGGGTTTCTCGCGCACATACAGCTTGACAGGCGTCTTTTTAGGCGCGGTGGCGATGTAATTGATAATCTCCTGGGCATCCATCTCGGCTGCGTTGCTCATTCGCTATCTCTCCTTTGGGTGGATTCGGTTGATACCTGGTTAGGCAAACATGACCTGGTCGAACGTATAGAAGCCGGGTTCGCGGGCGACGAGCTTCTGCGCGGCTGCCAGGGCGCCGTTGACAAAGATCTGACGGCTCGTGGCGCGGTGGGTGAGCGTGACCTCCTCGTCCTGGCCAAAGAAACTCACTTCGTGGACGCCGGCGACAGTGCCACCGCGCAGCGAGTGCATGCCGATCTCCTTGGGATCGCGTGCTCCGCACATGCCCTCGCGGCCATAGACGGGGTGGTAGCCTGCCTCGGGCTCGGCTTCGACGACGGCGTCGAGCAACAACTTGGCAGTGCCGCTGGGGGCGTCGACCTTTTGGTTATGGTGCGTCTCGACGATTTCGCAGTCAAAGCCGGGCAGCTCGCGTGTAGCCTGCGCTACCAGATGGCGCAGGGCTGCGATACCGATGGAGTAATTGCCCGAGTGCATAACGCGGGTGTTCTGGCCCAGCTCACGCAGGCGGTCCATCTGTTCGGGGGTGTAGCCTGTGGTGCCCGAGACCAACGCCGCGCCCGTGCGCTCGACATAGGCGACGACGGCATCGAAGGTCACGACGTTCGAGAAGTCGATAATCACATCGGCAGCCGGTGCGTTCTCGAGCTTGCTCAAATCGAAGCCAATCTGGGCCACGATATCAAAAACGGGTTGACCGGCGGCGTCGACAACGCCCTCGGCGGTGGTGCGGATGAGCGAGCCCATGCGGCCCGTTCCCATAATGACGGTCTTAATCAAGCAGACCAGCCCCCTTCAGAGCATCGGTAAGTGCAGAGCGCGTGTCGTCTGCCATGGGGCACAGCGGCATGCGGTAGTTTGCCTCGATCATACCCATCTGGGCGAGCGCCTCTTTGACGGGGATGGGGTTGACCTCACTAAAGAGGGCATTGATGAGCGGCTGGCCGGCAATTTGGATATCGCGGGCACGCGCCACGTCACCGTCCAAATAGGCGCGGCACATGTCATGCACGAGCTGCGGCTGCACGTCTGCCCACACGCTGATGGTGCCCGAGGCGCCCAGGCTCATGAGCGGCACGGTAAGCGCGTCCTCGCCCGAGTACATGCGGAAGTCGTCTGACAGCAGGTGGGCGATCTTGGCCGCGTAGGCGACGTTGCCCGAGGCCTCCTTAATACCCATGATGTTGGGGTGCGCGGCCAGGCGCTCTACGTTGCGCTCGCTGATACCGCAGCCGCAGCGGCCGGGGATGTTGTACAGGATGCAGGGGATGTCCACGGCGTCGGCCACGGTCTTAAAGTGCTGGTAGATGCCCTCTTCGTTAGACTTGTTGTAGTAGGGGGTAATGAGCAGCAGACCGTCGGCGCCCAGGCCCTGATAGGTGAGCGACTTGGTGAGCATGGTCTGCGTGGAGTTGGAGCCCGAGCCGGCAATGACGGGGACGCGTCCTGCAACATGCTTGACCACGGCGGCGACGACGGAGTTGTCCTCGTCGTCGGTCATCGTGGCGCTCTCGCCGGTGGTGCCCAGGGTGAGGATGGCGTCGGTGCCGTTTTGCAGGTGGAAATCGATAAGGCGCTCGAGTGCGTCAAAGTCGACACTGCCATCCTTTTTAAACGGCGTGACGAGGGCGACGACTGAGCCCTCGAGATTGCGGATGTCCATGTTCTTCTCCTTCGCGTCCGCGATCTGGATGCGTTTGTTCCATTGGGCGGCGACTGTCAGGCGCTCGTCTTGGGCGCGACGGCGGGCACTTTCGGCGCGCGACTTGGCCAGCAGCTCTCGGCCGCTCGGCAGCACGTCGAGCGTGGCAAAGTAATCGCCCGGGCGCTCGGCGCGGCGGATGAGGTCGGCCGAGCCATCGGGGCGCAACAGGACCTCGGCGGAGCGCAGGCGTCCATTGTAGTTGTAGCCCATGGAGTAGCCATGCGCGCCGGTATCGTGGATCACAAGCAGGTCGCCCATGTCGATATGCGGCAGCTCGCGGTCGATGGCGAACTTGTCGTTGTTCTCGCACAGATTGCCCGTGATGTCGTAGGTGTCCGTGACGGGCGCTGTGGTCTTGTCGTCGCCACCCGGCTGGCCCATCACCGTAATGTGGTGGTAAGCGCCATACATGGCAGGACGAATCAGATCGACGGCGCTTGCGTCCACGCCGATATAGTCCTTGTAGATCTGCTTCTCGTGGATGGCCTTGGTGACCAGGCATCCGTAGGGGCCCATCATAAAGCGACCCATCTCGGTGCAGATCGCCACATCGCCCATGCCGGCAGGAACCAGGATCTCGTCGTATGCCGCGTGTACTCCCTCGCCGATGGCGCGAATGTCGTTGGCCTGCTGCTCGGGCAGGTAGGGGATGCCGACGCCGCCGGACAGATTGATGAAGGCGACGTGTGCGCCGGTCTCGCGCTCCAGGCGTACGGCAAGCTCAAAGAGGATGCGCGCGAGCTTGGGGTAGTAGTCGTTGGTGACAGTGTTGCTGGCAAGGAATGCGTGGATGCCAAAGTCCTCGGCGCCCTTGGCCTTGAGCATGCGGAAGGCCTCGAAGAGCTGCTCGGTGGTCATGCCATATTTGGAGTCGCCCGGGTTGTCCATGATGCCGTTGGAGAGCTGGAACAGACCGCCTGGATTAAAGCGGCAGCTGACCGTCTTGGGGATGGGCCCCGCAACGCGCTCAAAGAACTCGATGTGGCTGATGTCGTCAAAGTTGACGATGGCACCCAGCTTGTCGGCGAGCTCAAAGTCGGCAGCCGGCGTGTCGTTGGAAGAGAACATGATGTCGTGTCCCGTGATACCCAGTGAGCGGGCGATCATGAGCTCGGTATAGCTCGAGCAATCGCAGCCGCAGCCGTATTCGTTGAGAATGGAGATGAGCGCCGGGTTGGGGTTGGCCTTGACGGCAAAGTATTCCTTAAAGCCCGGGTTCCATGCAAAGGCGTCGCGCACTTCTTGCATGTTGCGGCGGATGCCCGCCTCGTCGTATAGATGAAACGGCGTGGGGAACTGCTCGACGATATGCTCGAGTGTCTCCTTGTCCACAAACGGCTGCTTGGCCGCATATGCCTCGTTGGGGGTCAATGCCATGTCCCGTAAACCTCGCTATCCAGACGGCGCCATCTGCGCATCGAATCCGCATAGCGTGGACCCAATGTCCGGATAGCGCTCCCGCATTGCTGCAGACAGTCCTGTGGGTGTTTCCCACAGGCCCACCAGGTTGTTCGTGCCCGAAAAACCCAGTTCGGCGGGTTTCGCCTCCCCACGGGGTCAAAGCCTGCCGGCTCGCCCGCGGCTCTTCGTGCCCGCGCCTCTATCAAGTGGTAAAGACCCTATCACGTTGCACTTTACCAAACAAGAGTATTCGTATATAACGTTTAAAAAATGCAGCAATATGCTGGAAACATGTGTGCCACAATCCTGTATCACAATAAGTTGCAACAGATGTGCCTCACGAAGGGATTCTCTATGACCGAGCTCCAAGAACTCCGTCGCTATCGCCGCGATCTCCATCGCATTCCGGAGCTCGATTTCGATCTTCCGCAGACTATTGCCTATATCGAGGGCGTGTTGGCGCCGCTCGCTTGCGAGGTGACCCATCCGTGTCCCAGCTGCGTCTGCGCTTTCTTCGACGCTGGCGTTGGTGCCGCGCGTGCCACGGCGATTCGCGCCGATATGGATGCGCTGCCCATCGCGGAGGCGACGGGAGCGGCCTTTGCCTCGATCCATCCCGGCAAGATGCACGCTTGCGGACATGACGGACACATGGCCATGGCACTTGCCGCCGCGACGTATGTCGACCGTACGATTCGCGAGCAGCCGGGCGCCATTAGGCGCAACGTTCTCTTTGTGTTCCAGCCGGCCGAGGAAACGACCGGTGGTGCCAAGACGGTATGCGAGAGCGGTGTGTTCGAGCGCTATGGGGCTGACCGCATTTTTGGCTTCCATGTGTGGCCCGATCTGCCTGCCGGCACGTTGGCGAGTTGTTCCGGTCCGCTGCTGGCGCGTTCGAGTGAGACACACATTCATATTCACGGGACGAGCATCCATATCGCTAAGACCTATGGCGTTCCGGTCGAGGAGTCGCACGATGCGGCGCTGGCGGCTGCCAAGTTCTTGGTTGCCGAGCGCGAACTGATGGACGAGCTGGGCACCGACGAGCCCTGTATCGGTAAGTTCGGTCTGCTGCAGGCCGGTACGGTTTGCAACGCGGTGGCGGGGGAGGCCCATGTGGCCGGAAGCCTGCGTGTGTTTACGGACGACATGTTCGACCGGGCGCGCGAAGGCGTGCGCCGCGTGCTGGACGATGCCTGTGCCGCAACGGGCTGCACGTATGATCTCGACTTTGCCGAGGGCTATCCGCCGGTCGACAACGACCCCGAGTTGTTTGTCAGCGTCGCGCCTGCCTTGCCCGGGCTGCAGCTTGTGGAGGAACCGCTGCTGATCGCCGAGGATTTCGCGTTCTATCAACGCCATCTGCCGGGCGTGTTTTTCCTGCTGGGCACGGGTATGCCAGAGGACCAAGACAACCCGAGTGATTCGGATGGCTGTCCCGCCTATGCCACAAGCGCTCTGCATACCGATAGCATGCTCTTCGACGAGGAAATCCTTCTCAAAGGCCTCGATGTCTACAAACGATTGCTTTTGCTTGACTAAGGCGCAAAGGACTATTTGTTCTAGAAAATACGAACAAACGTACGATATAATAGAGATGTAAGTCTATAGAAACGTTTGACGTTACTAACGTAAGGCGATACTATGATTGCATCGTATAAAGATGAGGATACCGAACGCTTTGCCATGGGTGTGCGGGTCAGGAGGTTCGTGCCCTTTGAGCGTGTTGCGTTGAGGAAGATTCGCCAACTGCAGGTTTGTGCTTCGCTTGATGATCTTCGCGTTCCACCGGGCAACCGCCTGGAAGCTTTGAAGGGCGATCGTGCCGGTCAATATAGCATCCGTGTTAACGAGCGCTATCGGGTCTGTTTTGAGTGGAGACAGGAGATGGCTTGGAATGTCGAAATCGTCGATTATCACAAGTGATGAGACTTCGGCCGATTTGCTGTCGCCGGTGACTCCTGGTGAGCTTCTCAAAGAGGAGTTTCTTGTTCCCATGGGCATTTCTCAATATCGCCTTGCGAAAGAGACTGGGATTCCGGCTCAGCGTATCGGGCAGATTGTCTTGGGAAAACGTCGCGTGACGGCCGACACCGACCTCCGTCTTTGCCGTTATTTTGGCCTGACGGATGGTTATTGGCTGCGCGCTCAGGTGGCGTTTGACCTTGAGGCCGAGAAAAGGCGGATCGAACCGGAGCTGAATAAGATCGTTCCTGTCCAGCAGGCCGCTGCGTTGTAGTGCTCAAAGATATTGAGGTTGGAGTGACGATGGAACGACGCCGACAGTCTGCCGTTTATAGTCCCGGTGGGTGTGGATGCGGCTTGTTGTTGCTTCCGGTTATTGCTGTGAGCATTGGCGTGATGTTTGCGCTTGCTGGGCTGGCTGCGGCGGCACTCGTACTGTTTATCACTGCCATCGGCGTGACGATTTGGCTCTGCCGCAATCGCGAGCGACGCCGTGCCGGCGGTAAAACCAATGTCGGCTGGGTTGTATTCCTGGTCATTGCGTACCCGCTGAGTGTCAGCTACCTGGTGTTCTTTGTCCTGTTGATGGTCAGTGCCTTTACCGGGGAATCCGTCACGGTGGGTTGATGCGCTGCCGGCAGACGGTCGCGCAAAGTGCGTTTGCTCGGCGTTTGGATAACTGCATTGGCCGTTTACCGCAACCTTAGCTCTCAGCTAATGAATTCAAGTTTAATCCTTCCTACGATGTGCTGTGTGCCGGCACGGTAGCCGGATCGTAGGAAGGATGAATAATGGCAAAAGAGGGAAAGAAGCCGATCGGTAAGATTGTCCTAGGCGTCATCGTGGTGCTGGTTATTGTCGGTGCCGTGGGCTCTATGGGCGGCAACTCAACCGATTCGCCTGCGAGCGATTCGGCAAAACCTGCCGGGACGACACAGCAGGCTGAGGAGCAAAAAGAACCGCAAGAACCGTATACCATTGCTGACGAGGCTGAAGACACTTCCAATCAGTTTGCCTATAAGATCACGGGGACGCTGACCAATAACACGGACAAGGAAAAGAGCTACATTCAGATTGAGTATGTTCTGTATGATGCTGATGGCAACCAGGTTGGAACGGCTCTTGCAAACACCAATCATCTGAAGGCGGGCGGCTCCTGGAAGTTCGAGGCGCTGGGCACGGTGTCTCCCGATCAGGTCGCCAGTTGGGAGCGTTCGGACGTAAGCGGTTTCTAGCATGTTGTATGCACTGGGGGAGGTGAAGTCGTATGCCCGATAAAAAGCTGACTGACGAGTTGCTCAATGAGCTTCTCGACGCGCCAAACATCGATGGCTATATCAAAGAACACGACTTTGCCGCCCCGTCGCTTTCGAACTACCTGAAGCAGCTACTGCAGGAAAAGGGCTTGGAGCGCTCGCGCGTGGTTCGTATGGCCGATCTCAATGAGACCTTTGGCTATCAGATCTTTACCGGTGCGCGGCATCCGAGCCGCAATAAGGTGCTGCAGATTGCCTTTGCGATGGCGCTGACGCTCAAAGAAACCAACCGTGCGCTGACGGCTGCCGGGGTAAGCGTCCTTAACTGCAAGGACCGCCGCGATGCGATTATCATTTTTTGCATCGATCGCGGGTGCAGCCTCCAAAAGGTCAACGAGGAGCTGTATCGCTTTGGCGAGGAGACGGTGAGTTAGCGGCTGATATCTGAGCCGGCGTAGCTGCCGAACAACGATGCAAACGAACGGGGCGCAGATGCCATGGGGTGTCTGCGCCCTGCGCTATGATGGAGGCTATGGATATTCAGAGCCCAACATATTCCGTTGACGAGCTGACCGCAGCGCTTGCCGAGCACCTGGCGTCGCTCGATCGCGACGACAGCTATCGCGTGGAGCGTGTACTTAAGCGCTCGTCCGTTGAAACAACCGAGCTCGTGTACTTTGAAGGAACCGGCGGTGGTTCGCTCGGTCCCTTTGTTCGTAAACGCATCGATGCTTCGGCTCAAATCGGCGGGGCATACGAGCGTCTGTTTGCCGCTCAGCGGGCAGGCAGGCGTTTTGAGCACCTGCCCAGAATCGTCGATTGTCGTCGTGTGGGCGACGAGCTCAACGTGGTTATGGAATACATCGAAGGGGAGACACTCGGGGCGCTGGTGGACCGTCTGGGAGCCACCCCCGATTATGCGCGTGAATTGTATCCTGCCCTATGCGATGCCGTGGGCGAGCTCCATGCCGGTTTTGCAATGGTGGGGGAGACGTCGGCGCCGGTGATCCATCGCGACCTCAAGCCGTCGAATATCATCGTGACAGGTGCCAACTATACGCCTGATGACGGCCTGACATTTTCATCGCTGGTGATTATCGACCTGGGGATCGCGCGCGTATGGCGCGATGGCGCCGATGCTGACACCGTCAAGTTTGGCACGCGACCCTATGCGCCGCCCGAGCAGTATGGGTTTGGGCAGACGAGTGTGCGCAGCGATGTCTACGCACTTGGGGCCCTGTTGTTCTTTTGCTTGACGGGAGTCGACCCTAAACCAGGGCTCGACATGCGCGAGCAATGTGAGGCATGCGGCATTCCCACTCCACTTGCCGATGCCGTCTGCATGTCGATGGCGCTCGACCCGGCCAAGCGTTTTGCGAGCGCGGAAGCGTTGGGACGGGCGACGCGCGCGGCATACGATCTAAGTCGCCCCGTGCGGCCTCCTGCGCCTGTGCTTGTCCGTACTCCGGCCTCGGAGACGGTGTTGACGCCCCAAGGGCTCCAGAACCCCACAGGGCTTCCTAGGCCTGCCGCCTCCACTGCATGCGGTCTGCTCTCTCGCGTTCCGGAGTCTCTGGGGCGCATTTGGAATACGCTCGTCTTCTTCTCGCTGCTTGTGTTCTTTGCCGGAAGTCACTTTGCCGTCTTTCACCCCACGGGAGCAAACCAAAGCTACCCGACGTGGCTTCTCATAATCGAGTATTTTTTCTTTGTCGATGGCCTTATGGTGCTTATGCATTTTGCGCTGCTCGATAAGCGCCGTCTTCGTCGGCGATTCGCACTGCTCGACAGCTATCGCGGCAAGAAGCTCGCGAAACTCTGGCTCAAGGCATTGGGTGTGCTGCTCCTATGCATGATCGTCATAGTCGCGGTTGCCAATGCGACCGGCGTCGTCGATACCTCCGCTACCTAAAAGAAAAAGGGCCCCATTGGGGCCCTTTGCAGTTGCACTTAGATGCGGTTCATCTGAGCGGCGACTTTGTTGTACCAGTCCTGCCACGTGGGCGGGCAGTACTTTTTGGCCGCAGCCGGGGTAAGGGTGGAGCCGTAGTTGGCGCCCAGATAGGCAACGTGAGCGGAGATGCCCTCGCTCCAGCTGCCAAAGCTGCGCCAACCGCCGCCGCGGGCACTCCAGCCCCAGGCGTTGTAAGAATTGGCGCAATAAGCACCCTTGGTGCTCTCGATGCAGGCGATGGCGGGGGACCAACGGGGGTCGACACCGGTATTCCAAGCGGCGACGGCAAAGTTATAGCCCTGGCCTGCCATGGGGGAGCCGGCGAGATAATTGTCGATGCGGCTCGTCCACTCATTAATGAACGAATCGTAATCGGAGCTACCGGTATTGGCGTTGTTCACCGTGGTGTCGATGGTGGTGTTGGTGTTAGTGGCCTGGCTGCTGGAATTGCTGCCGCTCACGCCCTCGCCCGAGAGCTTCTCAGCGGCAGCGGCCTTATCGGCCTCAAGCTTGGCAAGCTCGGCGGCATTTTCCTGCTCGGCTTTTGCCTGTGCCTCGCTGCGGAGCTGCTGGGCCTGCGCCAGCGCATCCTCGGCGTTTTTCTGCTCTGCCTCAAGCTGAGACTTGGCCTGCTGGAGCTCAGCCTTGTTCTGTTCGAGTTCGGTTTGCATGTTATTGAGCTGTTCGATCTCGTCGACGCTCGAGCTCGTGATCTGGTTGGTGTATTTGCAGGTCGTGATGAACTCACCCAGGCTCTGCGCGTTGACCAGGAAGCTCACGATGGGGTTGGTGCCCTTCTGATACTTATACAGATCGCGCATGGCGGAGCTTGCCTTGGCCTGCTGCTCGGGAAGCTTAGCCTCGATTTCCTCGATGCTTGCCTCATTGGAGTCAATCTGCTTTTGCAGGTCATCGAGTTTGGTGCGGGCGTCGTTGTAGGCGCTCGTGGCGGCTTCGATCTTCTGCTGGGCTGCGGAAAGCTGGTCCTGCGTTGCCTGCGAGGCGGCATACGCCGCAACGGGGGAGAGCATCGGCGTGGCCGTCAGCGCAACGGCGAGCGCGGCGCTCGTGATGATACGAGCCGGCTTCGACGCAATGAGCGCTGCGGTGCGATGATTCGAATGCTGCATCCAGTCCCTCTGCAATCAATCGTAGGTTATGGTTCGAACGGTATTCTACTACTGCTTTCGACCTCAACTTGAACCTTAAAGGTCCCAAAGGGTCAAGTTGAACTTGAGGCTTTGGCTTTGACCTGCAGTTATGATGAATTGTTGAGAAACCATAGAGTTCAACTTTAACGTTACGGAGCTCTGTTTGAGAGGAGTTTTGGGCTGTAAAAGCCATCTCAACGTGGGGTTTTACAGCTACAGCGCGCCCTTCTGGCGAGCCTGCTCAATCTCTTCGAGGGCCTCGGCGGGGGTGAACGAACAGGTGCCGTCGCCGAGTTTGACTACCCGGATATCGTCGCCGGTATGGACCTCTCCGCCCTTTAGTACCACGCCAAAAACGCCCTCGTGGGGAAAGATGCAGTCGCCAGCGAGATAGTAGATGGCGCAACGGGTGTGGCAGACCTTGCCGATTTGGCTGATTTCGACGAGCACGTCGCTTCCAAGCTTGAGCTGTGTGCCCAAGGGGAGCGAGAACAGGTTGATGCCCCGGGTTGTGAAGTTTTCTCCAAAGTCACCCTCGTGAACGTCGAGCCCGCGTGCCTGCGCCGTCTGGATGGACTCCGCGGCTAAAAAAGAGACCTGGCGGTGCCAATGTCCGGCGTGCGCATCGGTGGCGAGACCAAATTGCTCTATAACGGTGTCGCGTCCATCGGCGACGGGCGACTTGCGCGTGCCCTTGTGTGCCGACGTGTTGATCGAGACGATGCGGGCGGGTCCGTTGTAGGCGTCGTTTGCCGTGCACAGGGGAGCGGTCGCTTTCGCACGTTCCGCCAGCTCGCGCCTCGCGGCATTGAGGATGGGATTATCGGTCGGATGGTCTTGGGGCACGTGCGCGCCTTTCGCTCGAGGATGTCAATACACTGAATCCTACAACAATGGTAGGTTCATTGCCCGTTGTCATACAACGGTGAGCGCCGTCTTCGTGCTGGTCTTTGTGCTGGACGATTACGTCGATTGCCATAGATACGGTGGAGCTTTGGGCGCCGGCGGCTTGGCACGCTAGAATAAATCAGATGCGCAAAGACCGCCCGTTGTGTGGGCAGTTCATGATAGGAAGTTTCCATGGCATTGCAATTTACAGAGCGCGAGTTCATTCCCGTGCTGCTTGGTGGCGACATCAACGCCTATTCGGTGGCGCGCGCCTTCTACGAGGAGTACCAGGTCAAGAGTCTGGTCTTTGGCAAGTATCAGACGGGTCCCGCGTACCGCAGCCAGATTATCGACTACACGCCCAACGTGGATATCGACACCATGCCCGTGATGCTCAAAACCGTCAACGGCATTGCCCAAGCGCATGCCGACAAGACTATTGTCCTTGTGGGCTGCGGCGACAACTATGTCGCTCTCGTGGCTCAAGCCAAGGATGCTCATGAGCTGGCGGATAACATCGTCGCTCCCTACGCGCCCTACAGCATGCTCGAGCAGTGCCAGAAGAAGGAGATCTTCTACGAGCTGTGCGAGAAGCATGGCGTGCCCTATCCACACACGTTTACCTTTACCAAGGCGATGCTTAATGCCCAGGGTGAGGCGCCTGCCGAAGTGCTCGACCAGATCGATTTTCCTTACCCGATGATTCTGAAGCCTTCTGACGGCATCATGTGGTGGCAGCATGAGTTCGAGGGCCAGAAGAAGGCCTATGAGATTGCCGACCGCGCCGAGCTGGAACAGGTCATTCGCGATTCGTATGCCAGCGGCTACACCGACGATCTGATCTTGCAGGATCGCGTGCCCGGCAACGACGAGTACATGCGCGTGCTCACCAGCTATTCCGACCGCAACGGTAAGGTCCGCATGATGTGCCTGGGCCATGTGCTGCTCGAGGAGCATCAGCCCCACGGTGTCGGCAACCATGCCTGTATCATTACCGAGCCTAACGACGAACTCATGGGCGGCGTGCGCAAGCTGCTCGAGGACCTTCACTTTGTGGGCTATTCCAACTTTGACGTTAAGTACGACGAGCGCGACGGCTCGTTTAAGTTCTTCGATTTCAACACGCGCCAGGGTCGCAGCAACTACTACGTTACCAACAGCGGCTTTAACGTTGCCAAGTATGTGGTGGACGAGTATGTGTTCAACCGCCCGTTTGAGCCGGAGTTTGTGACGGCGCAGGACGAGGCCCTGTGGATGGTCGTCCCCATGGGCGTCGTCGACAAGTACGTCAAGGATCCCGAGCTGCGCGCTAAGGTGCATCGCCTGGACAAGGAAGGTAAGGGCGCCGACCCTTCGTTTATGAAGGGCGACTTTGTCTTTAACCGCTGGCTGCGCATGTGGCACACCAAGCTGCGCCACTTTAAGCTGTTCAAGACGTATTACAAGTAGATGAGTGCGGCGCCCGTCCGGTTTGCATCGGGCGGGCGCGGGTATGATACGCGCAGTTGCGCAAGCGTCACCAAGGAGGCGGCGATGGAAAAGCTGGGAGTTATCGGCGGCATGGGCGCCGAGGCCACGTCGTATTACTACGACCAGGTGGTGCGTCATACGGCTGCTGCCTGCGATCAGGAACATATCGACATGGTGGTGCTCTCCAAGTCGACCATGCCCGACCGCACGCTGGCCATTAAGACCGGCGAGCATGCCAAGCTGCTGGCGACCATGAAAGAGTGTGCCCAGGCACTCGAGTCGCTGGGCTGTGCGCACATTGCCATTCCCTGCAACACGTCGCACTACTTCTACGACCAGATCCAATCGTTTACCACAGTGCCGATTATCCACATGCCGCGTGAGTCGGTGCGCTATGCTCTGGCCGGTGCGGTGATGGGGGAGTGCGAGTTCGATCCCAACCTGAGTATGCCGGCCGAGCCGGTGCACAAGATTGGCATCATGGGCACCGACGGAACCGTGGGCGCGGGCGTCTACGGCCGCGAATGTAAGGCTGCGGGTGTTGAGGTTGTCTATCCCAGCGAGAAACGTCAGAACGATGTGATGTCGCTTATCTACGATGATGTGAAGGCCGGACGCGAGCCCGATATGGATAAGTTCGACCGCGTGATGTGGGAGTTCGCCCGTAGCGGCTGCGACCGCGTCATTCTGGCCTGCACCGAGCTATCGGTGCTGCAGAAGTACCGAGAGATGCCCGAGATCACCCTCGACGCCATGGACGTCCTGGTGCGTGAATCCATCATCCGCAGCGGCGCCCCCTACCGCCTCTAGCTTCCGACCTGTCAAAAAGGGACAGGTTAATTTTGGTAGGTTTTATCTGGTGAAACAGTAAAGGCCTCGGCTCGTTTGGTGCGAGCCGAGGCCTTTTGCGTTGGGCGGTTGCTGTCAGTGGTGAACTAGAACAGGAAGCCGATGGCGATGAGGGCGATGCTGACGATGAGCACGGCGATGTCCAGGCCTTTGATGGGGTAGCGCTTGTACGAGCTGGCGCGCGTACGCAGGTAGAAGCCGCGCTGTTCTGCCGCCAAGGCTGTGGCATCGGTCTTGCCCACGCTCGAGATGAGCAGCGGCACGCACAGTGGCAGCATGAGCTTAAGCTTCTTGATGGGGTTCTTGGTGTCGTACTCGACGCCGCGTGCGGTCTGCGCCTCCATGATGGCGTTCATCTCCTGACCAAACACCGGCACAAAGCGCAACGCCGTGGTAAAGGTGAAGGCATAGCGATACGGCACGTGCAGCACCTCGACGCAGGCGTTGGCAAGGTCGTTGAGCTTGGTCACCATGAGCATGAGGATGAGTGGTAACGCCACACCCAGCAGGCGCAGGCAGGCCTTCGATCCTGTGATGAGGCCCGTGTCGGTGATAAAGCCCCACACCACGTTGCCATCGCGCATAAAGGCCAGCTGGAGCACCAGCATGATAAGCGCGAGCGGAATCAGCAACTTGAGCAGCGAGAACAGACGGTCGACGACGCCGGCATGGGCACCCAGTGCAAGGGTGAGTGCCAAAAAGCCCAGCAGCGCCACGTAGGTGTCGGACAAGAAGATGCCGACGATGATGGCGGCGGCGAGGCCCAGTTTGACGACGGGATTCAGGCGATGCAGCAGCGTATCGCCCGGCATGTAGTCGATGACGTTAACCACGGTGGACCATCTCCTTGGTAATTCGAACGACATCGGTGACCTCGCTCACCTGCGCAAAAGCGGGCGAGACGGAAGATGCCAGACGGCGCGAGAGTTCAATAACCTGGGGAGGCTCCACGTAGGCACGCCGCATGAGATCGATGTTCGAGAATAGCTCGTGCGTGCGACCGCGGTCGAGGATGCGACCGTCGGCAATTACCACAATGCGCTCGGCAAAATCCGAGACGACTTCCATATCGTGGCAGACCATGATTACGGCGCAGCCGCGCTCGGCCATGGTGCGCACTGTTTCCATGACGGTCATGCACTCGCGGTAATCAAGGCCGCTCGTGGGCTCGTCGAGCACCACGATTTTGGGCTCTACGACCACGACGGAGGCGAGTGCCACCATCTGGCGCTGACCGCGCGAGAGCGAGAAGGGCGCCTCGTCGGCAGGCAGGCCAAAGCGGTCGATGACGAGTTGGGCACGACGCAGAGCCTCGGCACGGTCCATGCCGCCAAGCTCCAGGCCAAAGGCGACCTCGTCGAGCACGGTGTCCTTGCAGATCTGGCGGTCGGGGTTTTGGAAGAGGGTCGCGACCTCGCGAGCGATGCGGCTCGTGGGAACGGCTGCGGTATCCAGTCCCGTGACGCGCACGCTGCCCGAGGCGGGCTTAAGCAGGCCTGTGAGCAGTTTGGTGAGCGTGGTCTTGCCGGCGCCGTTTTGGCCGACGATGCCCACGAGCTCGCCAGGATAGAGCGTCAGGCTAAGGTCGTGTACGGCGGCTCCGCCATTGGGATAGGCAAACTCAACATGGTCGAAGGTGAGTACGGGTTCGGCGTCCTTGGCATGAGGACGCAACGACGGTGCATGCGGGGAACCGGCGGGCGCCCGGGCTTCGATAGCCGCGTGTGCGGGGTCGACGATGCCCGAAATCAGGCGCTCGGCCTCATCGACATCCAAGCAGGGGGTGCCGCTTACCAGGCCATCGGCCTCGAGGCTATTGAAGATACGCGTGACGCGAGGGCAGTCGACGCCGATGGCACGGAGCTCGTCGGTATGCGCGAAGACCTCGTGTGGCTCGCCCTGCAGCGCGATTTCGCCATGGTTGAGCACGAGCACGCGGTTGCAGTACTCCGAGAGCAGGGCGACCTTTTGCTCAACGACGACGATGGTGATTCCAAGTGCGCGGTTTGCCTCACGCAGCGTCTCGAAGACCAACGTGGAGCTAGCGGGGTCGAGTGCCGCGGTGGGCTCGTCGAGAACCAAGACACGCGGACGCATGGCGAGGATGGCGGCGATGGCTACCTTTTGCTTCTGTCCGCCCGAGAGGGTGGCGATCTCGCGGTCGCGCAGGTCGCTGATGCCGACGGTCTCGAGCGTTTCGCTCACGCGCCGCTCGATCTGGTCGTGGGGAACGCCAAAGTTCTCGAGGCCAAAGAGCATCTCGTCCTCGACGACCGAGGCGACCATCTGTGTGTCGATGTCCTGCAACACGCTGCCGACGATCTGCGACACATCGGTGAGCGAGACTTCGCAGGTGTCGTGGTCGTCAACCATGACGGACCCAAAGAACGTGCCGGTGTAGTGGTGGGGCACGGCACCCGACAGACAAGCGGCAAGCGTGGACTTGCCGGCGCCCGAGGGCCCGATGATGCCGATGAAATCTCCCTTGTTCACGCTGAGCGAGATGTGGCTGAGCGCCTGCTCGGTCTGCGTGCCATAGGAGAACGAGACATCGTCGACGTTGATGATCGTTTCCATGGATACCTTTCATAGTCATTGGGGACAGTCTTAAATGACCAGTTGTTTAAGACCGTCCCAAAAAAGCTCGTTGTTTGGGACGGTCTTTGGTGGTGAAGCACGGAGACGGCTTTACGAGGGGCCCCAGGTTGGCGCGAAAGAGGAGCGAAGCGTACTTGGGTACGCGAGCGACGAATGAACGCCAAGATGGGGTGGCTCGTAAAGCCGAGCGGGTTAGTTGAGCTTCAGGGCCTTCTGGATGGGCAAGTAGAGGGCGCCGACCAGAATGGCGTTAAAGACGGCGGTCATGGCGACGACGGGCAGCATGGCGGCGGCGAGCTCGCCTACCACGCCGAGCATGGCCATCTTGATGACCATGAAGATGACGCCGGAGACAAAGGTGGTCAGGAAGGTTGCGACAATAGCGATGGCGGGCTTGACCTGACCGTTCTTGCCGGCGGCGTTGACGATGCCGGCCATGAGCATGGCGGCGATGCCCTCGGCGGCAAAATCGACGAACGGCGAAGTGGTGGTGATCTGGATCACGGCAGCCGAGATGAGGCCAATGACGAGCGCCTGACCGATGTTGGGGCGAACGACCAGAATGGTGAGGCAGAAGGCCGAGATGATGAACTCGGGGCTGATCATACCGCCCGAAATGCTCGAGACTGCCTTGCCGACGGTGAAGTTGAGGATGAAGCCGGCGGCGAGCAGGATGGCGAGCAGGACGAGGGCACGGACATCGAGTTTGCCGCGGTCGGCGGTCTGGACGGTGCGGGGCTGGGCGGTGGCGGTGGTGTTCTGAGACATGGTGAAAATCCTTTCAAAAAGGGGAGTGTAAGAGAAAAACGGAGGCGCGTGATGCGAATGCGATCGGGCTCGAGATAGAAAAAGGCCCCCGGTCGAAACCGGAGGCCTTCCAATCACCTAGAGCGCAAAAGCAGGCGTGAGGGACTCACTGTCGACCGATCGTATTCGCATCACGCCACCACCAGTTGTTGAGAGACTTCATCGTGTTCTTCATGTCGGTGGCTCCTTTCATGATGCCGTGGCGCGGTCGCACCTTGTTGCTGTTGCGCTGCACTATAGCACAGCAAAGTGTGTGCGGGGAAATCTTTTTTAAAAAGATTTCAGGCGGGTTTCCCGCCGGTCAAAAGAGCGGGCTGAGCGGGCGAGGCTGCCATTGCCGCCTTGTCCGCTCAGCTAAGACGTTACTCCTTATTGCGACGGTAGAGGAAGTAACCGCCCGCGGAGATGACGGCAACGCCAGCGATGGCGAATGCGGCCACCATGCGGCCATCAAAACGATCACCGGTGGTGGGCAGGCCGCCCTTGGTGTTCGTCTTGTTGGTGGTTACCGTGGTCGTGGTGTCCGACTTGCCAGGCTTCTCGGGCTTGGTGGTGGGCTGCTCGGGCTTAGCGGGCTGCTCGGGGGTACCGGGCTGCTCAGGAGTACCAGGCTGATCCGGGGTTACCGGGTCGGTGGCAAGAGCGTCCTTGGCGTAGGTGATGGACACCTTGAGGCCGTTGGTCTCGGTGTTCAGGTCGCTCGGGGTGAAGGGCTGGTCGAAGTTTTCGGCCTTCTGATAGGCGCGCATCTCCTGGAGCAGGGCCTTGCACTTCTTGTAGGTGTTCTCGGTAGCAGCCTTGCCGGCCTTGTTGGCCAGGGCAGTGCGGCCCTCGGTGGTCGTCTCGGCTAGCATGGCGGCGTCAACTTCCTTGTTCTGCTCGATGAGCTCGTTCTGGAGCGCATCGAGGTAGGCACGGACGCTGATACCAAGGGTGTCAGGGTTCTCAAAGCAGAGCGAGCTGATGTCCATGAGGACGTAGTTGATTGAGTTCTCGGGCTCCTCGTTGTACACGACGTCAGTCTGTTTGCAGTGATCGAAGGAGACGGTCTGATCGCTGAAGTACGGGCTGACCTCAGTTATCAGAGCGGAGTACAACGGGATGGCGACGGAGTACGCGGCGCGGGAGAGCATTTCCCACTGGATGGTAGCGACTTCGGGGTCATACCCGCGACGAATCTGGAAGAGGTTGATCTCGGTGTTGCGCTCGCTGCCGATGCAATAAACACCATCAGTGTTCGCGTTGAGGCCAGGGACGTTCTCGCCGCGGTTGCCGAAGGCGCGAATCAACTCGAAAGTGCTCCAACCAGACTTGCCAGGCTTGAAGAACAGGGGCTGGATTTCGCTGACCATGGCTCCCTTTTGGTCAGGTTTTCCTTTCTCCTTTACTGTGATAATGTCGTAATCTGTGCCTTCGGTCAGCTGACTACCAAAATAATCGCGGCCTTGCACATAGCGGGACCACTGGTTTACGCCGGAATCGGCGAGGCTTTCGCCATACGTTTGGGCGACATCGAATTTGCCGTCAGCGGAGTATTTGGCGAAACCCTTTTCTTCGGGCATGGATTGGATCTTTTCAGAGTGGAGGCAATTCTCGGTGTCATTGAGGTCGACATCGTAGTTGAGGCTCCCGATATTAGGGTTGAGCGACGCGACGTCGTCAGCGAGCTTCATGGCGATCCACTGATGGGCGGAAAGTGTGGCGAACAGCCAGGTCTCGTTGTTGTCGGCGATGATGATCTGGTCGTTGGTGCAGACGCCTTGATCATCGATCAGGCTGCCGAGGAGCTCGACGCCCTCGCGGGCCGTGGCGCTCTCGCCCAGGATGATGCTGCCGTAACTGTACTCGCCCAGACCCACTTCCTCATCGATGAGGTCTGCTGCAGCGGCCTCCTCGTTATAGGAGGTGCTTAGCGTGGCGGAGCAGGAGACGCCCTTCTCGTTGATGCCGGCCTCGGAGTAGGCGTCGGTGCGACCCATCCAGTTGGAGGGGTGGTCGCGTACATAGCTGTAGCGATAGGTAGGCTTGTTCGAAGTGTATTCAAAAGCAGATTCAATCGAGCTGTACTTAAAGCCAGGTTCGTGGGCAGGTTCGATGCCGTAGTGCTTAAGATAGCGCTTGCCAAAGTCCTCGGCGCGGCCGTAGTACGTGTTGCCGTCCGCCGTGAGCTTGCCGCCCATGTAGATCTGCGTGCAGGCGAGCGCAGACGTCGGCATGGACATGATGGTTGCAGCTCCAAAGGCGAGGCCTATGCCAAGCTTTTTGAGCGCGTTGACGGGGTGAGTTTTCCTCATTTTCCCTCCCAGCGTGCGAAAGCTCTCCGTTGCCAGAGAGCTTCAGCCAATAAAGACACCCCATTAGCGTAACGAACTGGAAACAATATTCATCTATGAAAGAAACTTACTCGATAAGCGTAATGAAATATGCGATGAGTGGTTAATTATACTCGGTTTGTAGCTTTACTTTAATAAAGACGTCCTGCAATTACATTACCTGAATAAAGCGCCTTGCACGGGGCGCAAAGAAAATCCCCCGCTGTTTGGCAAATGCATAAACAGCAGGGGAGACGATAATTGGATGAATATCATACCAATGTGGAATTACTTCTTCCGGCGGTGGATCACGTTGATCGCATAGCCGACGAGCATGGCCAAAACGATGATGATAAAGCCGAGCAGGGGATTGTCGTTCATAGGGTCCTCCTATTTTCCGAGCGGGGAGAATTCGTCGACGATGAGGTCGAGGCATTGCGGAAGCGCGCGGGCTCCAAAGACGCCCGAATTGCTGGAGATAATCTCGCCATCGAACTGCATGCCCAGCGACGGGGTGCAGGTGATCTTGGCTTCCTTGGTCTGGATGATCTTGAACTGCGGGCGGCCGAGTACCTTGCCGGCGGGGTCGAGTGCGGCGGTGATCACAGTCGGTAGAAGCTGCACAGTTTTTACGGGTTCGATGACCGCAATGTCGACCATGCCATCGTTCATACGGCAGTCGGGGAACAGGTTGATGTCGTTTTGGATGACCGAGGTGTTGCCGGCCATGCAGCAGATGCCGTCGAGCTCCTCGACAATGCCGTCATGCTCAATCGTAAAGTGCGCCACCGTGGGATTGGGCGTGGCGAGCGCGGAGAGGAAGTAAGCGATCTCGCCGATGTCGTTTTTGGTGGGGGCGGCCTTCATCATGATCTCGGCGTCGAAGCCCGAGCCGGCGATGATGATGAAGCCGTGGCGCTTCTCGTTGCCGTTCTCGTCGAGCCAAAAGAGCTCGCCCATGTCGACTTTGACCGTGCGACCGGCACGGCAGGCCTTGGCGAGCGCCGCCGCCTCGGGGGCATTGCCGATGTTGTTGAAGAACAGGCAGGCCGTACCGGAGGGGAAGACGAGCGTGGGGACACCGCATCCGCGCATCTGGTCGAGCACGTTGGAGACAGTGCCGTCGCCGCCCGAAACGACCACGCGGTCAAACTCGCGCACGTCTGCCACGGCGTCCTCGGGTTCCATGCCATCGCCGATAAAGCGCATCACGACCTCGTCGCCGCCCTGTGCAAGGGCGTGCGTGAATGCGAAGATTTCATCTGAGCTGGGGCCCGATGCCGGGTTGTGGATGATAAGGCAGCGCATACTTACGTTCCCGTTCTGTGACTAACCGAGTATAGTTGTAAGGCAATGCCGATATCCTACCCGTGTTTTTCGGGCCTAACCTTATTCGATGGGTTGATATGTACATTTCCACACATCAGGCTCTACTCGACTTTTGCCAGCGCGCCCGTGAGTTCGACGCGATTGCCGTCGATACCGAGTTTTTGCGCGAGCGCACGTTCCATCCGCGTCTATGTTTGGTTCAGATTGCCACCCCTGCTGAGAGCGTCGCGGTCGATCCCCTGGTAATCGACGACCTATCGCCGCTGGCCGAGCTTATGGCCGACGAGAGCGTGACCAAGGTCTTCCACGCGTGCTCGCAGGATATGGAGGTCATGCTCCATACCGTGGGCGTGCTGCCACGACCGATTTTCGATACGCAGGTCGCCGCCGCCTTTTTGGGCGAGCGCCAGCAGATTTCGTATGGCGCGCTTGTTCAGACGTTCTGCGGCGTATCGCTGCCCAAGACCGAGTCACTGACCGACTGGTCGCGCCGCCCGCTGACCGATAAGCAGATTGAGTATGCGATCGATGACGTCAAGTACCTGATCGTCGCCTATACCGAGATGATGAGCCGCCTGCGCGATCTGGGCCGTGTGGACTGGGTGCTCGACGAGCTGCGCCCGCTGGCTGACGAGTCGCACTATCGCGCCGATCGCCACGAGGCGTTCCGCAAGGTCAAGCGCATCAATTCGTGCAGCCGTCATCAGCTGGGTATCGCGCGCGAGCTCGCCGCCTGGCGCGAGGACCGCGCCGAGCGGCGCAACATCCCACGCAAGTGGGTCATGTCCGACGACACGCTGCTAGCGCTCGTTAAGCGCAATCCCGTGCGCGTTGAGGAGTTCCGTAGCATTCGCGGTACCGATCAATTGGGGGAGCGCGACGTGGACGGTGCGCTCATGGCCATCAAGCGCGGTGCGAGCTGTCCGCACGATCGCCTGCCGCTCTTGGTGCGCGGACATCGTCAGATTTCGCCGGAGCTGGAGAGCGTGACTGACCTTATGTATGCGCTTATCCGCCTGGTTGCCGAGCGCTCAGGCGTTGCGACCTCGGTCATTGCCTCGCGCGATGACCTGGCCGACTACATTGAGCATCCCGAGCAGAGCCGCCTGCGCGAAGGTTGGCGCTTTGAGCTTGTGGGCTCGCGCCTGGACGATCTGCTTTCCGGCAATATGGGGTTGACGGTGAAGGACGGCAAAATCGAGCTCCTGTAGGGAAGCCTAGCCGGTTGAGTGGGTAAAATGCCTCCAACGTGTAACTCGACTCGGAGGAATTCGCATGCCTTATTACTATGGATACGGCTTTGGCATCGACCCGCTGTACCTGCTGGTTGTTCTTGTCTGCACGGTGCTTGGCCTTGCCGCACAGAACTATATCAACTCGACGTACAAAACCTGGTCCAAGGTTCGCTCGGACGGCGATACGGGTGCCACAGTCGCTCGCCGCATGCTCGATGCCAACGGTTGTAGCGCCGTGGGTATCAAGGGTGTCGCTGGCGAGCTCACCGACCATTACAACCCGCAGGACAACAACCTGTATCTGTCGGATGCCAACCGTTCGGGCGGTTCGGTCGCAAGCGTTGCCGTCGCCTGCCACGAGGCGGGCCATGCCGCCCAGCGTCAAAGCGGCTATGCCATGATGAAAGTGCGTACCGCCCTCGTGCCGGTCGTCAACTTTACCCAGAACACCTGGACCATCGTGTTACTCTTGGGCCTGTTTATGAACATTGCCGGGCTCACGACCCTCGCGTTGATCTTCTTCTCGTTTAGTGTGCTGTTCCAACTCGTTACGTTGCCTGTCGAGATTGACGCCAGCCGACGTGCTGTGGCGTACATCGAGCAGTCGGGCATGAGCTCCAAGCAGGTCAACGGCGCCAAGAAGGTACTGACGGCAGCCGCGCTTACCTATGTGGCTGCAGCGCTCACTTCGATCATTCAGTTGCTCTACCTTATGGCTCGCTACAACAGAAACTCCAACCGATAACAAATGGGACAGGCAGGCGCCGCGGGGATTCGTGTCCTCGCGGCGCTGTACTATGTGTTGGACTTAATTTCGCACGGGGCCGGAGCCTCTGTGCTCGATAACGAAAGGAGGCTGCGTGGCAGGCTGGAACCTAACCGGTAATGCCGTTTCCGCCGAGTTCGACGGTTCGGACGAGCAAGAGCGCAAGGAGCTCAGCGTGAGCCAGGCGGTGGAGATCGCCGCCGGTGCGCTCGATGCCATTCCGCAGCTGAGCGTCTTGGGCGAGGTCACGGGTTTTCGTGGTCCTAACGCCCGAAGCGGCCACTGCTATTTCCAGATCAAGGACGATTCGGCCGCCGTTGACTGCATCATTTGGAAGGGTGCCTATCTCAAGCGCACGTTCGATCTGCGCGACGGTATGCAGGTGAGCTTTAAGGGCAGCTTCAATCTCTATAAGGCTACGGGCCGCATGAGCTTTGTCGCTCGCTCGTTTTCGCTGGCGGGGGAGGGTCTGCTGCGTCAACAAGTGGCGCAACTGGCCGAAAAGCTACGCCGTGAGGGTCTGATGGACGAAGCGCGCAAGCGCCGCATCCCGGTGTTCTGCTCCCGCGTGGCGGTCGTCACCTCGCTTTCGGGTGCCGTAATCGACGACGTCAAGCGCACATTGCGTCGTCGCAACCCGCTCGTCGAGCTCGTCTGCGTGGGTGCCAAGGTACAAGGCGAGGGTGCGCCGACAGAGCTCATTGAGGGCCTGCGCCGCGCCGCTTCCATTACGCCGGCGCCCGACTGTATTTTGTTGGTGCGCGGCGGCGGCTCCTTTGAGGACCTCATGACCTTTAATGACGAGGAGCTTGCCCGCGCGGTGGCGGCTTGTCCCGTGCCCGTGGTGACCGGCATTGGCCATGAGCCCGATACCTCGATTTGCGACATGGTGAGCGACCGTCGCGCCTCCACGCCTACGGCGGCGGCCGAATCGGTGGCGCCGGCTATGACGGAGTTGGCCGATGTGCTCGAGGCGCGCTATCAACGTCTGGGTGCTGCGATGGCATCGATGATTGGGTCGGCCCAGGTCGACCTGGAGATGCTCGATCAGCGCGGTCGCCGTGCCTGGGATACCTATACGGCTCGCTTGGGCGATGCGCTCGATGCGGCTGCGTGCCGCCCGTGCCTCAACGACCCAACGTTTATGGTTGAGCGTCGCGAGTCTGAGCTTGCCCTGACGGCCGATCGTTTGTCCGGCGCCATAACGCGTTCGGTTGGGGCATTCCGCTCCAACTTTGAGCGTCTGCCCGAGCGCTTGATCGCAAGCACCTCAGGACTCGATGGCAAGCGCCATGCGCTCACGCTCGCAAGCTCCCGCCTGGAGCATCAGGGGCGCACGATGCTCAACAAGCCAGCATCCGACCTGGGCCGTGCGGCAGCCTCGCTCGATGCCCTGTCGCCGCTCAAGGTGCTTGCCCGTGGTTATTCCATCGCGTACAGCGATGATGGGGTGGCCACGAGCGCCAAGACCTTTAAGCCCGGTGACGCCATTCGCGTGCGCATGGCAGACGGCAACGTGGCGGCAACGGTCGATACGGTCGAGTAGGCCGCGTTTCATAGCGATAAACCTTTAGGAAAGGAAACAGATATGGCAGAGAAGACCCCGGTCGAGCAGCTTACGTACAAGCAGGCTTCACAGGAGTTGGAGCTCATCATCCGCAGCTTGGAGTCGGGTGATATGGAGCTCGAGGAGTCGCTTGAGAGCTATACCCGCGGCGTCGAGCTCCTCAAGAGCCTGCGTACCCGCTTGTCCGATGCCGAGCAGAAGGTCTCGGTGCTCCTGAAGGACGTCGACGGCAACGACGTGCTCGCCGACGGCGAAGCCGCCAACACCGACGACAACCTTTCGTTCTAACCATCCCGACCAAATATAATTACCTTGGTCTGTGAGAAAGGAACCAACCATGTGTGATTGCATCTTCTGCAAAATTGCCAACCACGAGATCCCCTCGACCGTCGTCTACGAGGATGACCAGGTCATCGCGTTCGACGACCTCAATCCCCAGGCGCCGGTCCACACGCTCGTGATCCCCAAGAAGCACTACAGTGACATCGCCGATAACGTGCCCGCCGAGACCATGGGCGCCATGGCCCACGCCATCCAGGAGGTCGCCAAGGCCAAGGGTCTGGAGGACGGTTTCCGCGTCATCTCCAACAAGGGCGTCAACGCCGGTCAGACCGTCATGCACTTCCACATGCACGTCCTCGGCGGCAAGAACCTGGGCGAGAACCTCATCTGAGGACGCACGGCCCGTCGCCTTGGCTGCCTTTGGAGTAACCTATGCAGTTTTCTCAACTCGAATACCTTCAAGCGGTAGCGAACTACGGCGGCGTGCGTAAAGCGGCTCGCGCCGTTCACGTGAGCCCACAGGCTGTCTCGTCGGCAATTAAGAAACTGGAGTCTGAGTATCAGATCGTTTTGCTCAATCGATCGGCGGGGGAGGCTGTTTTGTCTCCGGCGGGCAGAGAATTTGCGCGTCGTGCACGCGTGATCCTGGCACAAGTCGACGATCTCAAAAAGTACACCCAATCGGGGAACGGTGGCGTTTCGCCCGACGGCCACTTTCGTCTTTACGTCCCCTGTCTTCACGGGCGGGGGCGTCTTTTTTCGAAAACTGGTACGACTCGTTTGAAAGCTCGCACCCTCAGATTCACCTTGATGTGTGGCATCAGCCAACGGCTACATGCTTTGAATCACTTGTGCTTGGCATTTCGGATGCGGCCATCTCATTTGAGGAACCAAGGGACAGTGTCCTTTCTTCGAAATACTTGGGTGAAAAGGAGCTCAAGGTTCTTTCGTGCCCAGCGGGTCATCAATCTGTGGGTGCTATGACCGTTCGTGAGTTACTGGGCGGCAGGTTAGCTGTTCCCATTAATTTGTCGCCCTGTCTCAATGCGATCAATCAATGCCCCGAAGCTCAGCTGGTTAATTTCCGCTTCCGCGACGTCGAATACGGAAACAGAGCGCAGGCTGAGTTTCTTCAAGCCGGGGGATTGATATTGGGTTTTTCTGGCTCTTCTCTCGCATCAGATGGGTCGGAAGTGAGCGAGTACTCTATTGAAGGTTCGCATGACGTAGCCTTGCCCATCTACTTTTGCTATCGACAAAATGCCTGGACCGATCGACACCAGACGGTATTTCTTCACCTATTGCGTCATCTTGCTTCGTGAGGCCATTTGGCCTCGTGTCGTCAAGTGAATGTTGACGCCTTGTAACACATGACTGACGGCTTTGCCCTCATGCTTTTCCAAGATTCCGATTTAGATTGTTGACTCTTGGAGGGCGGAGCATGAAAAACCGTACGGTTTTGCTTTATATGACGTTTGTTTTTCTGTCGAACTTCAGCACCATTTTGTATTTTCTGACGGTTTACCTTGAATTCGTCGGATTCTCGATGGTGGCGATTTCTAGCATGATGATTGCATATCAAGTGAGCAAGTTCATCCTTGAAGTTCCCACTGGCTATATTGCTGATAGGTTTGGACGAAAGACAAGCGGTCTCGTTGGCGTCGTGGGAATGCTTGGATACTACGCCGCCCTGCTTTTCGTCCGTTCTCCTCTGCTTTTAATCGGCGCGTTTGCTCTCAAGGGTTTTGCCGTTGCATGTGTGAGCGGATCCATAGAAGCAATTTACATTGACAGTGTCTCTCAGGACCAGCTCGTAAGGCTTAATGTCGTTGAGCGATTTGTTTTCTATGCCTCTTATGCCATCTCCGCTTGTGCGGGCGGTTTCATTTCGTCTGTCGGTGCATATCTCATTGGTCTTTCGGCAGATATCATCGCAATGGTGTTGACGTTGGTTGTCGTTGTCTGCATTCCTGAGATGCGAAGAGGGGGCACTGCGGCGACACCTGAGCGTGGAATTAGCCCGAAGACGATCGGAGCCGCTATTGCGTACAATCGCATTCTTCGTTCGGCGTTCATCATGGACTGTTCTCAGGCGTTTGCTTTTGTCGCCCTAGAAGACTTTTTCTCACTGCTGCTTGCGGGTCGCGGAATGAATGCCGTCGCTTCGGGTGTGACCATTGCGGTCCAGCTCCTTGCCTCGGCCTCCATGGGGCTTATTGTGCCCAATGTGATTGCTCATGTCGACAAGGGCCGTTTTGCGCGTATTTGCGGCATTGTGCGCCTTTCCCTGACTGCCCTGTTTTTGATTCCCCTTACTCCGGCTAATTTGCTGCCCGTGTTCTATGTGCTGCAGACGGTTGCGTACTCGTTGTTTGCCCCAATCAAATACTCAGTTTTTCAAAATGCTGCCGATTCTTCGATGCGCTGTTCACTGATTTCGGTTCAAAGCCAGATGGTGGCGGTGGGTGCCGTTCTTTTCTATCTGCTCAACGCTGTGTTGAGTAGCGTTGCAGGCATTCGAGTCGTATTGCTTGTTGCGCTCGGGATTTCTTCCTTGGTGTATATCCCCGCGCTCTTTCGTCTTACAAGTCAAAGGCCGTGAGTATTTGGACATCGATAACTTATATATCAACGCAATAAACCCGAGCGCGAGGGCGTTTGGGTTTATTATTGAAGCGTATGTAACCTGGCGGCGCCACACCGCCTGTTAGTAGGGAGACACATGAACGTTCTGGTCGTCAACGCAGGATCTTCGACCCTTAAGTATCAGGTCATCGATACCAAGTCCCACAAGGTGTCCGCAAAGGGCTCCTGCGAGCGCGTCTGCTTTACCGGCGGTACCTTCACCCACGCTGCCAACGGTTCCAAGAAGGTGACCGAGAACATCGAGTTCCCCGACCACAAGGTCGCCATCGAGGTCGTCCTGAAGGACCTCGAGGCCAACGGCGTCAAGATCGAGGGTATTGGTCACCGTATCGTTCAGGGCGGCTGGTACTTTGGTGATTCCTCCCTCGTCGACGAGGACGTCCTCGCCAAGATCCGCGAGGTTGCCCCGCTGGCGCCGCTGCACAACAACCCCGAGGCCAACGTTATCGAGTACTGCCTGGAGCAGTATCCCGATCTGCCCAACGTTACGGTCTACGACACCGCTTTTCACTTCAACATGCCCGAGGTTGCCAAGACCTACGCCCTTCCCAAGGATGTTTGCGACAAGCTGCACATCCGTAAGTACGGCGCCCACGGCACCAGCTATCGCTACATCTCCAAGAAGGTCGCCGAGATGACCAACGGCGAGGCCCGCAAGGTCGTCGTGTGCCACATCGGCTCTGGTGCCTCCCTGTGCGCCATCGAGGACGGCAAGTGCATGGATACCACCATGGGCCTCACCCCGCTCGACGGCGTCATGATGGGCACCCGCTGCGGCTCCATTGACCCGGCTACCGTGTGCTACCTGCAGCGCGAGGGTGGCTACACCTTCGACGAGGTCGACGAGATGATGAACAAGAAGTCCGGTCTTTTGGCTGTGACCGGTGGCAAGACCAACGACTGCCGCAACGTCGAGGAGCTCGCCGCCGCTGGCGACCCCGAGGCTCAGCTCGCATTCGACATGTTCGTCTACAAGATTGCCGCCAAGGCTGCCGAGATGGCCACTTCCATGTGCGGCATGGACACGCTGGTCTTCACCGCCGGCATCGGTGAGCACGCTCCGGCCGTTCGCGCCGGCGTTGCCGACCGTCTGGCCTTTATGGGCGTCAAGATGGACCATGCCCGTAACGCCCTGCGTGGCGACGGCGCTTGGTGCCTGTCTGCCAAGGATTCCAAGGTCAAGATCTTTGTCATCCCCACGGACGAGGAGTTCATGATCGCTTCCGACGTCGAGCGCATCGTCAACGGCAAGTAATTGCAAGAGGGGAGGGGCTGGACGACCAAGTGCCGTTCAGCCCCTCTTTTGCGCTCGTTGGGCGATATGCCTGATAGTTATTTATTAAGTTGTGATAACTTCTTATTAACATGCGGCCGCCTTAAGGGGTCTGCGTCGACCGTATTGCACTGCAAAGGAGTCTCATGAACGTACTTGTTGTCAACGCCGGCAGCTCAAGCCTTAAATATCAGCTTTTGGATACCGATACCCGCGAGGTTTTCGCCAAGGGCAACTGCGAACGTATCGGTTCGGACATGGGCATCTTTGGCCACTCCGAGAACGGTGGCGCCAAGCAGACCGAGGAGGTCCCTTTCCCCGATCATCGCTCTGCTATCGCTCGCGTGCTCGAGGAGCTCGAGAAGACCGACTTTACGATTGATGGCATTGGCCATCGTATCGTTCAGGGCGGCTGGCACTTCGATGATTCCGCGGTCGTCGACGACGAGGTTATGGCTAAGATCCTTGAGGTGGCCCCGCTCGCTCCGCTGCACAATTACGGCGAGGCCGCGGCAATCGAATATTGCCGCGAGAAGTATCCTGAGCTGCCCAACGTGGCCGTCTTCGACACCTCGTTCCACATGACCATGCCCGAGGTCGCCTACACCTACGCGCTGCCCAAGGACGTGTGCGACAAGTACCACGTGCGCAAGTACGGCGCACACGGTACGAGCCACCGCTACGAGTGGATGATGGCCAAGGAGATCCTGGGCTCGCGCTGCCACCGTCTGCTTTCGTGCCATCTGGGCAACGGTGCTTCGCTTGCCGCCATTGAGGACGGCGTGTGCCGCGATACCACGATGGGCCTCACGCCGCTTGACGGCCTGATGATGGGCACCCGTTGTGGTTCCATTGACCCGGCCACCGTGTGCTACCTGCAGCGCGAGGGCGGCTACAGCTACCAGGAAGTCGACGACATGATGAACAAGCAGTCCGGCCTGCTTGCCATTTCGGGCATCTCCAACGACGCCCGCGACATCCGCACGCGCGCCTCCGAGGGAGATGAGCGCTGCCTGCTCGCCTTCGATATGTTTGCCTACAAGGCTATGCAGCAGGCCGGCTCCATGATCGCCTCCATGGCGGGCGTGGATACCATCACCTTTACCGCCGGCATCGGCGAGAACGACTGGTCGATTCGCAAGGCCTTCTGCGACTGCTTTGAGTGGCTGGGCGTGCGCATCGACAATAACAAGAACCGCGAGGCCGTGGGCAACGGCCCGCAGGTCATCAGCGCCGCCGGTTCCGCCGTCACGGTCATGGTCATCCCCACCGACGAGGAATACATGATCGCCCACGACGTCGAGCGTCTGACCAAGAACAACTAACGCTCGCATTTGCAAGTAAACGAAAGGCCTCCAGAGCAACAGCTCCGGAGGCCTTTTGCTAGCGGGCGGAAATTCCTGTCCCGAGGGGATATGTACGCTACTCAGCCATCTGAGCCTGGACGGCGGTGATGGCCACGACACCCACGATGTCGTCGGCAGAGCAGCCGCGCGAAAGGTCGTTAACCGGCTTGGCGATGCCCTGCAGGATGGGGCCGTAGGCGTCAGCACCGGCGAAGCGCTGGACCAGCTTGTAGCCGATGTTGCCGGCCTCGAGGTCGGGGAACACCAGCACGTTAGCCTTACCGGCGACGGAGGAGCCGGGAGCCTTGAGCTGGGCGACAGTGGGGACGATAGCGGCATCGAGCTGCAGGTCGCCGTCGATGGCGAGCTCGGGAGCCTTCTCCTTGCAGAACTTTACGGCCTCTTGGACCTTCTTGGCGACCTCGCCGCCGGCGGAGCCCATGGTGGAGTAGGAGAGCATGGCCACGTGCGGCTCAACGTTGCCCATGAAGGTGGACCAGGAGTGAGCGGAGGCGATGGCGATCTCGGAGAGCTCGTCGGAGGACGGGTTGATGTTGAGGCCGCAGTCGGCGAAGATCAGCGTGCCGTCGGTGCCGAACTGCGGGGTGTCGGTGCACATCACGAAGAAGGCCGAGACCAGCTTGGTGCCCGGGGCGGTCTTGAGGATCTGAAGTGCAGGGCGCAGGGTGTCGGCGGTGGAGTGGCAGGCGCCGGAGACCAGGCCGTCGGCGTCGCCCATCTTGACCATCATGGTGCCAAAGTAGGTGGCGTCCATCACCTGGGCGCGAGCCTGCTCGATGGTAACGCCCTTCTTGGCGCGGAGCTCAGCAAACTTCTGCGCATACTCCTCGTGCTTCTCGGCATTGCGCGGGTCGATGACGGTAGCGCCGGGAACGTTGATCTCGTCGGGGTTGCCCAGGATGACGATCTTTGCCAGGCCCTCCTCGATGATTTTGGTGGCCGCGACGATAGTGCGCGGATCCTCGCCCTCGGGCAGGACGATCGTCTTAAGGTCGGCCTTGGCGGCAGACTTCATACGGTTTAGGAAATCGCTCATGTTACTCCTTACAAGCGTTTCGCTAAGCTCCAGGCACCCGGCTGTTCACGAATAAACCCGCTGCTAGCGGGTTTACCTTTCAATTATGTACGCCGCGGTGCTTGAGCTTTCCTTGTGTGGCAAGCTCATTATAGGACGCATTAGCGCTATAATCGCTCTGATAAATATGTCTCGAAGAATGTTCGAGAAAAGCCCAGCTAACGAGCCCGTGGCTTTTGACAAGGAGTATCGATGCAGATTACCTCAGGCCTGCCTGAAGGCTTTAACGCCGGCGCGTACGACATGATTGTCGTCGGTGCTGGATATGCCGGTGCCGTTTGCGCCCGCCGTCTTGCCGAGACCATCGGCTATCGTGTTGCCGTTTTGGAGCGCCGTAGCCACATTGCGGGCAATGCCTATGACTGCACTGACGAGGCCGGAATCCTGATTCACGAGTACGGTCCGCATATCTATCACACCTTTAACGAGCGCGTGCACAATTTCCTGTCGCGCTTTACCAAGTGGACGGATTATCAGCACAAGGTGCTCGCCAACATCAACGGTACCCTTATGCCCGTGCCCTTCAACCATGCGAGTCTCAAGCTCGCCTTTGGTGACGAGCGCGGCGAGGAGCTGTATCAGAAGCTCGTGGAGACCTTTGGCAAGGATGTCAAGGTGCCCATTATGGAGCTGCGTAAGAAGAACGACCCGGATCTTGCCGAGGTCGCCGATTACGTCTACGAGAACGTCTTTTTACATTACACCATGAAGCAGTGGGGCCAGACGCCCGATCAGATCGACCCCTCGATCACCGGCCGCGTTCCCGTCTTTGTGGGCGATGATGACCGCTACTTCCCGCAAGCTCCCTTCCAGGGCATGCCGCAGGAGGGCTACACGGCGCTCTTTGAGCACATGCTCGACCACGACCTGATCGACGTGTTCTGCGACGTGGACGCCCGTGACCTCTTTGAAATCGACGAGACTACCGTCAAGATCGACGGCAAGGTCTATGGTGGCGAGATCGTCTACACCGGTCCACTCGACGAGCTGTTCAACCTCGACTTGGGTGCGTTGCCGTACCGCACGCTCGATATGAAGTTCGAGACGCTCGATATGGACCAGTTCCAGCCCGTGGGCACTGTCAACTACACCACGAGCGAGGACTACACGCGCATCACCGAGTTCAAGAACATGACCGGTCAGGTCCTGCCCGGCAAGACCACCATCATGAAGGAGTACTCCAAGGCCTATACGCCCGGCTCGGGCGAGACGCCGTACTACGCCATTCTTGAGCCCGAGAACCGTGAGCTCTATGAGCGCTATCTTGAGCGCGTCCAGAACCTGACGAACTTCCACCCGGTGGGTCGTCTGGCCGAGTATCGTTACTACGATATGGACGCCGTGACCAATTCTGCCCTCGATCTTTCGGATGAGATTATCGCCTGCCATGCATAAAGTCATAACATTCGGTATTCCCTCGTATAACGCCGCCAAGGACATGGACCATTGCATCACCTCCATCTTGGAGGGGAGCAATTACGCTACCGATATCGAGATTATCGTGGTGGACGACGGCTCCAAGGACGAGACGGCCGATAAGGCCGATGAGTGGGAGGCACGTTATCCTGGAATCATCCGCGCGGTGCACCAGGAGAATGGCGGTCACGGTATTGCCGTCCTTTCGGGTCTGCGCGAGGCGCAGGGCACCTACTACAAGGTTGTCGACTCGGACGACTGGCTTGACGGCGCTGCCCTTTCGACCATGCTGTCGATTCTGCGTGGCTTTGAGGAGCGCGACCAGCGCGTTGACCTGTTTATCTCGAACTACGTGTACGAGAAGGTTTACGAGGGCACGCATACCGCTATTGGCTACAAATTTGCCCTGCCGCGCAAAAAGATCTTTTCCTGGGATCAGATCGGTCATTTCCGCCTGGACCAGAACCTTCTCATGCACAGCCTGTGCTATCGCACGGATGTGCTGCGCGAGTCCAACCTTCCCATGCCGCCGCACACGTTCTATGTGGACAACATCTACGCCTACGTGCCGCTGCCGCGTTGCAAGACCATGTACTACGCCGACATCGACCTCTACCGCTACTTTATCGGTCGCGAGGGCCAGAGCGTCAACGAGGCAACGATGGTCAAGCGTCTGGACCAGCAGTTCCGTGTTACGCGTATCATGATGGAGTCGTACCACTTGTACAGCGATGTTGGGTCGTCGCGCCTGCGCTCGTACATGATGGGCTACTTCACCATGATGATGGCGATCTGCTCGGTGCTTACCAAGCTTTCCGAGGAAGATTGCGCCGACGAGCGCCTAAAGACGCTGTGGAATGATTTGAAGGCCTATGACGAGCGCATGTATCGTCGTGCCCGCTACGGCGTGGTCGGGTTCTTCACCAATCTGCGCGGTCGTGCCGGTGACAAAACCACACTCGGCCTATACCGTCTTGCCTCAAAGATCTTCAAATTCAACTAGCTGCTGAGTAATCGCTGCTGATAGGTTGACTGGGCCCCTTGGCCTTTAGTTTGCTACTGCGAACAGTCCTGCTCGCACGGAAAGCACATTAAGTGCTTTCCGGCTCGTGCGGAACTTGTATCAAACTAAAGGCCAAGGGGCCTCTGCTATAAGAATCGATTGTCAGGTTATTTGAATTTGAAGATCTTCGACGCGCGGTACACAGGGGCCTGGGCTGAAAAAATATTAGTTGGTAGTCGGTCGGAGGCGGGCGGGCATTACGTTTGTCGCGAGTTCCGCATGCAAAGAAGGCCACTTAATGTGGCCTTCGTCTTGCATAGGACTGTAGAGCAGCAAACGTAATGCCCGCCCGCCTCCGACCGACGGTCGAGTGAGATTACTTCGCAGCACCTGGGATTCCGTGGGAGGTTTTGGCGGTTTTGGCTCCGTTTACGATGGCGGTTTCCAGGGCCCTTACGGCGAGCATGCCCAGCAGGTCTAGGGGAACGGCGGCGCTTGCCTGGGCGCCCAGTTTGCCGCTGGCGAGGGTGTAGATGGTGTCGCCGTCGTTGGTGGTGTGTGTGGGGCGGATGGCGTGTGCGTAGGCGTCTGCGGCCATCTGGGAGACCTTGGTGGCTTGTGCCTTAGTGAGTTCCACGTTGGTGACGATGCAGCTGATGGTGGTGTTGGTGCGGTCGAGCGGCATCTGCATGGATCCGGCGGCGGCAAAGGCTGCGAGTTCCATGTCGACGATCTGGTCGCTATCGGCTGCGGCGCGCATGCCGGCGACCCACTCGCCGGTGAAGGGGTCGACAACGTTGCCGCAGGCGTTGACCGAGACCACGGCGCCCACCTTGATGGGGCCGAGTGCCACGGCGGCAGCTCCAAGGCCGGCCTTCATGCAGGTGGCAGGCCCCATGAGCTTACCCACGGTAGCGCCCGTGCCGGCGCCTACGTTGCCCTGTTCGAGCTTGGTGGGGGTGTGGTCGAGTGCTTCGCGCACGGCGGCGATGCCGGCCTCAATGTCGGGGCGCACGGTGGGGTTACCAAAGGCGAGGTCGAAGATACAGCTGGAGCACACGATAGGCACCTGCGTGGGGCCGACGGGAAGGCCGATGCCGCGGCTCTCAAGCTCGCGAGCGACGCCGCTTGCAGCCTCGAGGCCAAAGGCCGATCCACCCGAAAGGCAGACGGCGTGGACCTTGTCGACGGTGTTCTCGGGTCGCAGCAGGTCGGTTTCGCGCGATGCTGGAGCACCGCCGCGAACGTCAACGCCGCCGGTGGCGCCCTCGGGTGCCACGATTACGGTGCAACCGGTGCCGGCCTCCTCGTCCGTATAGTTGCCATAGCAAAAGCCATCGACATCGCAGACGTCAATGGCCTCGAGCAGTGTATCCATGTTTAACTCCTATCGGTTTTCCGCCGCGCCTTGTGCCCGGTCGGGATCCGTACGGTACGCCAAAATTGTAGGCGCCGGGGGATACCCAGCGCCAGATGCAATTACGAGAGTTTTTGAATCGCGCGCGCGACGCGGGCGATGGGTAGGCCCACCACGTTATAGAAGTCGCCCGAAATATCGTGCACGAGCATGCGTCCTCCTGTGCCCTGAATGCCGTAGGCGCCGGCCTTGTCCATGGGCTCACCCGAGGCGACGTAGTGCTCGATCTGCTCGTCGGTGAGCTCGTAGAACGTCACGTCGGTCACATCGACAAAGGACAGGCTTTCGGCGGCATGCGGGGCGGCCGTATCGCCTGCCTTAACGATGCAGACGCCGGTTGCGACCTGGTGCGTGCGGCCCGAAAGCTCACGGAGCATAGTGCGCGCCTCGTCCTCGGTTGCCGGCTTGCCCAGAATCTTGCCGTCAAAGGTGACGATGGTGTCGGCCGCGACCGTCAGCTCATTGGGCTCGGCATACTCGGCAGCAACGGCAGCCGCCTTGGCGCGTGCCAAGCGCTCGACAAGCGTGAGCGGGGCCTCGCCATCAAAGGGCGTTTCGTCGATATCCGCGGGAATCACGCGAATGTTGTAGCCTGCCTCGCGCATCAGCTCTATGCGGCGCGGCGATTGCGAAGCCAAAATCATAGTTGGATGCCCTCGGCGACCTTCTCGACGGCCTTGTCGCCGGCGAGCGTGCGCAGCAGCTCCAATGCAAAGGGGAGGGACTGTGCCATGCCGCTGGCAGTGATGATGTTGCCGTCTTGCGTGACCTTCTCGCCGGTATAGGCGCCTTCGGGGAAGCTTTTCTCAAAGCCAGGGAAGCACGTGGCATGGCGCCCCTCGAGCAGGTCGAGCTCGCCCAGGATAAACGGGGCGGCGCAGATGGCGGCGACGTGCTTGGTTGCGGCGAACTCGCAGACCACGTCGCAGACGCGCTGATCTGCGCGCAGGTTGGTGGCACCGGGCAGGCCGCCGGGCAGCACGACGCAGTCGTACTCGTCAAAGTTGATCTCATCAAAGAGCGCATCGCAGGTCACGGGGATCTGCAGCGAGCTTACGACCTCGCGCGTGGGCATGATCGAGACGAGCGTGGCACGCACGCCGCCGCGACGCATGACATCGACCATGGTCAAGCATTCAATAGTTTCAAAGCCATCGGCGGCGAGAACGGCAACGCTGGGCATGAGGGTTCCTTTCATAGGCGGCATACAATTAGCCGTCTTATACCCCGAAGACCTCCGCTTGCCACGCTCGATTTCCCAATGTTTAAAATAGCCCCGTCCGAATTAGCTACCCTCACCCATCCTCAACAATCTCAATCTGTAACATCTAGACCCACTTTTGACCCCTAACTGTTACAGATCAAGACAAACGGAAACTGCCCCGACAAAACGTCTAAATCTGTAACATCTACGGACCAAAACCGGGTCTTACTGTTACAGAGCGAGACAGTCCCCAACAGCACCGCCCCGTTCGGGGAACGACCGCCACAGGTACGGCGGGCAGAGGCTCACTTTTTCCTCGGTTTTTCTTGACGGAATCTCACCTGTTGTAGTATTTTGTCCCAGTCTAAAAACGCGTGGACTTTTCTGGGCGCTAGCCACCTTTTTGCCACGCAACCGAGCAGTCGGTTGCGTGGCTTTTTTCGTCTTGGCAGCAGGTACCACATGCACCGCCAGAAGACCGCACGAGCCCACCTTCCGACTGCAGGGAACAGACGCACGAGACGTGCATCTGCAAGACAGCAGACGGAAGGGAGCCTAATGGCAGGAACAAACACAATCAAGCAACAGGCCGCCGGGGCAGGAGTCACGGGCGCGGGACAGGCCAAGGCGGCGCTCCAGGTCTTTGCGGGCGGCGCCTGCTACGGCGCGATGGCCACGACCTACAAGCTCGCCTACGCCGCGGGCTTCACCTCGGCACAGGTGGTGGCGAGCCAGGCGTGGTTTGGCTGCATCTTCTTCGCCCTCGCCACGCTCGCAGGGCACGCACTCGGGCACCGCTGGCAGCGCGTGGGCTGGAAGCTCGCCCTTAAGCTCATGGTCCTGGGAGCCCTCACCTGCCTCACCTCAATCCTCTACTGCTACGCCATGAGCGTGCTGCCCGCCCCGGTGGCGCTCACGCTCCTCTTCCAGTTCACGTGGCTGGGGCTCGTGTGGCAGACCGTCATGACGCGCCGGCCGCCGAGGCTCCTCCAAGTGGTCTCCGCCCTGGTCATCGTCTTCGGAACGGTGTTCGCCAGCGGCGTCTACAAGACCGGCATCACCGGGTACGACCCCGTGGCCCTGCTCTGCGCGCTGGGGGCGGCCGTGTCCTGCTCCCTCTTTGTCACCCTCTCCGGCAAGGTCGAGGCCCCCTGCTCGTCCGAGCAGCGTGGCGTCATCGTATGCGCGGGTTCCGTGGTCATGTCGCTCACGGTGTGCCCGGACTACGTCGTCTCGGGCGTCCTCGCCCAGGGCATCCTGCCCTTTGCCGTCATCGCCGGCTTCTTTGGCATGCTCTGCCCGGTCCTGCTCTTCGGCATGGGCTCTCCGCACCTGCCCGCGGGCCTCTCCACTGTCATGGCCGCCGCGGAACTCCCCGCCGGCCTGTTCATCGCCATGATCGTCCTCGGCGAGCCGCTCGGCGTCGTCGAGTGGCTGGGCGTCGCCATCATCCTCGCCGGCGTGTGCCTGGCACAAGTCCCCTCCCTGCTTGGAGGCCGGGAGGCACGTCGCGCCGCCGCAGGACAAGCCGTCAGCTAGTCACCCCTTCACAGGCGGCCCGCGCGCATCAGGGAAAGGGCCACGGGCCCGGCGCGCGAGGCCGCAAGGACGTTATAAAGCGTCCCCCGCAGAGATGGGGGCGCCAGAGAGAAGGAGGCACCATGCCATTTCCAAAAGGGTTCCTTTGGGGAGGAGCCACCGCCGCCAACCAATGCGAGGGAGGTTATGACGAGGGCGGCCGCGGCCTTGCCAACGTCGACGTCATCCCACACGGGCCGGAGCGCAACGACGTAAGCCGCGGCCTGAGGCGCATGCTCGACTTTGAGCCCGGGTACTACTACCCGGCCCAGACGGGCATCGACTTCTACCACCACTACCGCGAGGACATAGCCCTCTTCGCGGAGATGGGCTTTAAGGTCTTTCGCCTCTCCATCGCCTGGAGCCGCATCTTTCCCAATGGCGACGAGGAGGAGCCCAACGAGGCCGGGCTCGCCTTCTACGAGGACGTGTTCCGCTGCTGCCGCGAGCACGGGATCGAGCCCCTCGTGACCATCACGCACTTCGACTGCCCCATCCACCTCGTCAAGAAGTACGGCGCCTGGCGAAACCGCACCCTTATCGAGCTCTACAAGCGGCTTGTGACGGTGCTCTTCAACCGCTACCGCGGCCTCGTGCGCTGGTGGATCACGTTCAACGAGATGAACATGATCTTGCACCGTCCCTTCATGGGTGCCGGCATCGTCCTCGAGCCCGGGGAGAATGCCCGCGAGGCCGAGTACCGCGCCGCGCACAACGAGCTCGTGGCGAGCGCCTGGGCCACCAAGATCGCCCACGAGGTCGATCCGGAGAACAGGGTGGGCTGCATGCTCGCCGCGGGAAGCTACTACCCCTACTCCTGTCGTCCCGAGGACGTTCGCGCGGCGCAGGTCAAGAACCAGGAGGACCTCTTCTTCGTGGACGTGCAGGCGCGCGGTCGCTACCCCGGCTACGCGCTCAAGATGCTCGAGCGCGAGGGCATCGACGTGGGCATGACCGCCGAGGACGAGCGCATCCTTGCGGAGAACACCGTCGACTTCATCTCGTTTAGCTACTACTCCTCGCGCTGCACCGCGGGCGACCCCGACTCCGTGGGCGGCGTCGCCGAGGGCAACGCCTTCGCCGGCGTGGAGAACCCCTACGTGCGCACGAGCGACTGGGGCTGGGTCATCGACCCGCTGGGATTCCGCATCACGATCAACGACCTCTGGGACCGCTACCAGAAGCCGCTCTTTGTGGTGGAGAACGGCCTCGGCGCCTATGACGAGGTGCTTCCCGACGGCACGATCGAGGACGACTACCGCATCGCCTACCTGCGCGAGCACATCGAGGCCATGCGCGACGCCATCGAGCAGGACGGCGTCGAGATGCTCGGCTACACCACCTGGGGGCCGATCGACCTCGTGAGCGCGGGCTCCGGCGAGATGGAGAAGCGCTACGGCTTCATCTACGTGGACCGCGACAACCTGGGCAACGGCACGCTCGAGCGCAGGCGCAAGAAGAGCTTCTACTGGTATCAACAGGCCATCGCCACCAACGGAGGCGACCTGGGCTAGCCGCCCGGGCAATATCACTAAGGAGATAATAATGGCAGAAAAATACGACGACCTGGCCAGATCCATACTCGAGAACGTAGGCGGCGCCGAGAACGTCGCCAGCGTCGCGCACTGCATCACGCGCGTGCGCTTCAAGCTCAAGGACGAGTCCCGCGCCAACACGGCCAAGATTGAGACCCTCAAGGGCGTCATCCAGGTCATCCAGGCCAACGGCCAGTACCAGGTGGTCGTGGGTAACATCGTCGAAGACGTCTACGACGCGGTCATGGAGGCCGGCAACTTCTCGGGCGGCGCAAGCGCCGACGACGAGCCCCAGGGCGATAAGACCGTTGCCTCCGTCATCATCGACCTCATCTCTGGCATCTTCCAGCCCATCCTGGGACCGCTTGCCGCCGCAGGCATCATGAAGGGACTGCTTGCCCTCATCACCTACTTCGTCCCGGCCTTTGCAAACGACGGCCTCTACACGCTGCTCTACACCGTGGCTGACGGCTTCTTCTACTTCCTTCCCGTCGCCCTGGCGTTCAGTGCCGCGCGCAAGTTCCGCATGAACGAGTTCACTGGCGTGGCAATCGGCGTGGCGCTCCTCTACCCGACGATGGTCGCCCTGACCTCGGGCGAGGCGCTCGGCAGCATCGACCTCGGCGTGGCCGGCACGTTCTCGTGGTACGCCACCGCCCTCGGGGTCCCCATCATCATGCCCGTGTCCGGCTACGTGAGCTCGGTGATCCCCGTCCTTCTCATGGTGTGGTTCGGCTCTATCCTTGAGCGCTGGCTCAAGAGCTGGATGCCGACTGCGCTCAAGATGTTCCTCGTACCGCTCGCCACGATGACGGTCTCCATCGTCTTGGGCTACCTCGTCATCGGCCCGGTGGCAACCCTCATCACCAACCTGCTGAGCGCGGCGTTCTCGTTCATCTTCCAGCTTCCCGTGGTTGGTTCCGTCCTGGGCAGCGCCCTGGTCGGCGGACTGTGGATGTGCCTCGTCATCTTTGGCTTCCACTGGAGCCTCATCCCCATCTCCATCATGAACCTAAACACCCTCGGCCACGACAGCGTGCTCGCCGCCACCATCGGCCACGGGTTCGCGCTCGGAGCGGTCATCTTTGCCATGTACCTCAGAAACAAGGACGAGCGCTTCCGCGGCATCGCCCTTCCCGCGATGATCTCCGCCTTCTTCTTCGGCGTCACCGAGCCGGGCATCTACGGCATCGCCCTGCCCAACAAGCGCGCATTCGTCGTGGCATGCCTGAGTTCCGCCGTTGGCGGCGCCATCGTGGGAATGACGGGCGCCCTCATGTACATCTCGGGCGGCCTCGGCGTCTTCAACCTGCTCAACTTCATCGACGGGACCCCTGGTGGCGCCGGGATCTCTCACATGATCTTCGCGATCATCGCCTCGCTCGTCTCTGCCGTCCTGGCCTTTGTTATCGAGTTCATCACCTACCGGCCCAACGACGAAGAGGAAGGCGCCCGCTAGCTTGCGCCTCTTCTCGACCAGCTCCATGTAATTGAGGAGCAGTTGAGGTGGGTGAGGGCCGAGGGCGATCAAGGTGGCCGCCCTCGGCCCGGGACAACCTGCCAGAAGGCGTTTAGCTTTCTCGGGCGGCGCTGAAATGAACTGCGCCCCGATACTTGGACGGGTCAATTAGCGGCCTATGCCGCACATGGGGACTGATTCCGGAACTCCTCCGGGGTCAGCCCCTTTTGCTTAGCCCGCCTCCTCCTCTTGTTCCAGTGAACGGTATAGGCTTCGAGGTCCCGCTTGAACTCCTCGAAGCTCCGCCACGTCCGGTTCCTGTAGAATTCGTCCTTCAGGCGCCCCGGCAGCAGCTCCGTCGCATGAGCTTGCTCTCGCACGCCGCCGGCCCCGGCCGGGTACGGGCACCCTTCGGCGCGCCCGTACCCCCTGTCGCAAAGCTCTGCTGCAAGAGTCCTCAGCGTGGCGTCGTGCCTGACTCTCCCGTCCATAAAGAAGCCCCCATTTTTAATGTTCAAGAAATGAGGGGGCGGTTCAATTTCGGGACGGGGATTAAATAATCATTCGGTGCAAATTGATTATTTAATCCCCGTCCCAGAAAAATCATCGGGCGTGGCCTTGGGCAAACAGTCTAGTTGCGCTTGAGGTGGACGACGGTTTCGCAGTGGAAGGTTTGCGGGAACAGATCGACCGGTGTGATCTTGACGGGGGAGAAGGTGCCTTCCTCGACAAAGCGCTTGAGATCGCGCGCCAGGGTGGCAGGGTCGCAGCTCACATAGGCGACATCGCGCGCACTCGTGCTGGCGATGAGGTCGATGGCCTCGGGCGCCAAGCCCGCGCGTGGTGGGTCGACCACCAGGACATCGGCGTCCTGGTCGGGGAACTCGCGCACGGCATCGCCGCCGATGACGTCGACGTTATCGAGCTTGTTGATCTCCAGGTTGCGACGCAGGTCGCGCACGGCCGGGCCGTAGGCCTCGACGGCGGCGACAAAGTCGCAGCGGCGGGCGAGCGGCAAGGTAAAGGTGCCGGCACCGCAGTACAGGTCCACGGCAAGCTCGTCTTCCTGCGGATCGAGCGCCTCCATAACGAGCTCGATCAAAATCTCGGCGCCCTTGGTGTTGACCTGGAAAAAAGACGGGGCAGACAAGCGCATCTGACCCTCGGCGATATTCTCGGTCCATGAGCCCTCTCCGGCGAGCATTTCGACCTTGGAGACACGGCGGGCCTTCTTTTCGCCCTTGCTCATCACGCGCACGACGCTCGTGGGATGAGCGGCGTCCGCCAGCACGCGGGAGACCTGCGAGCGCGGAAAAGAGCCTGTCGGCGTCCAGAGTGCGACCTCGAGTGCCTTGGTGCGGCGCGATGCGCGAATGCCCACGCGTTCGAGCCCCAAGTCATGGCTGCCGCTTAGATAGTTAAGTGCGCCGACGACCGATTTGAGTGCCTTCGGGAAGCGCTTATCGAACAGCGGACACATATCGACGGTCACGATTTTGCTGGGGTCGACACCGTGCATGCCAAGGCGCACGCGACCGTTGACGACGGTCGGTTCGAGCTCGATTTTATTGCGGTAGCCCCAGTCGTCCTTGGTGTGGCAGATGGGCTGTACCAACTCATCGACCTGCTCAGGAGCGAACTTGCCGATGCGCTCGAGCGTGGAGCGCAGGTTTTGCTCCTTGGCGGCGAGCTGTGCCGTGCGTGAGAGATTGCCCCACGAACAACCACCGCAGATGCCCACGAAGGGGCAGGGGGGCTGAATGCGATCGGGGCTCGGCTCCAGAATCTCGGTCGTGCGGGCGCGCATAAACGACTTGCCGTCCTGCACGACCTCGGCTTCGACGGTGTCGCCTGCCACGGCGCCCTGCACAAAGACGGCCTTGCCGTTGTCGGCATGTGCCAGACCGTCGGTGCCGTACGTCATCGATTCTATGGTGAGCTTCATATTCCTGCCTGCCATTCGCGGTTTTGTTCGCAACCATGGTAGCAGGGAAAAGCGCCCCGTATCTGGGGCATTCCTCAAATACGGGGCGCTTTTACAAACGACTATTTCGTCTTGCCTGTAATGAGCGTCTTAAGACCCAGGCCGATCAGACCCAGGCCCATGCGCACGCGGCCGGGGCGATGGCGCTCGATGGCCTTGGTCTTGCCGGCGGGCTTATCGCGACGGGCGCTCGTCTCGGGTGCGGGCTTGATGACCTGCGGATCGGGCTGAGGTGCAGGTGCAGGCTCGGGCTCAATGACGGTCGCCTGGACCTCTTGGACCTTGGGTGTGGCCGGCTGCGGCTCAGGAGCAGGGGCGGGCTTTGCCTCGGCGGCGGGCTCCGGAATCGCAGTAGCGGGCTCGGGCGCTTTCTCCACGGCGGGCTCTGCGGCAGCCTCGGGCTCATTCACCAGGGGAGCTGCAACCGCTTCCGGTTTGGCAGCTGCCCCGTGTTCAACCTCGGCCTGAATAGCTTCTTCGGCCACACGTTCCTTCTCCTGTGCGCGCTGCTGCGCGGCGGCCTCGGCGTTGCGATAGGCACGCTCCAGTAGAGCTTCCTGCGAGTTGAAGGGTTTCTCACCCTCTGCACACTCCACGGGGACCCAGGTGCCGTCGCTCGTGAGGCTGCGGGCCTTCACGTTGTCCTGCAGCTGCATGCCCATGCACTCGTGTACCAGGGCGCGGCAGGTGGGGTCGAGCACGGGGAAGGCAATCTCCACGCGGTGCTCGGTGTTGCGCGTCATCATGTCTGCCGAGCTCAGGTAAATCATGTCCGAGTCCACGCCGAAAGCATAGACGCGCGCGTGCTCCAAAAAGCGTCCGACGATGGAGCGGACATGCACGTTCTCGGTCTTGCCCGGAACACCGGGCTTGAGGCACGAGATGCCTCGGATGATCATGTCTACGCGCACGCCGGCACACGATGCCTCGGCGATCTTGTCGATAACCTCGCGGTCGGTTAGCGAGTTGAGCTTAAAGAACACGCGGGCGGGCTCGCCGGCAAGGGCGCGCTGGATCTCGCGGTCAAGCCCGCGCATGATGAGCGGTTTCAGTCCGACGGGCGCCACACCCAGGAAGCGGTAGTCGCCGCGCAGGTTGCCCAGCGACAGGTTGCGGAAGAACAGGTTGGCGTCCTCGCCGATGCCGGGATGGGCTGTCATGAGCATAAAGTCGCTGTAGAGTTTGGCCGTCTTCTCGTTAAAGTTGCCGGTGCCCAAAAGTGTGAGGCGCGTTAGCGCCATGCCCTCGCGATAGGTGAGCTGGCAGATCTTTGAGTGGCATTTAAAGCCCTCGGAACCATAGATGACGGTGCAGCCGGCCTCTTCCAGGCGCTCGGCCCACTCGATGTTGTTCTGCTCGTCAAAGCGTGCGCGGAGCTCCATGAGCACCGTGACCTCTTTGCCGTTCTCGGCAGCATCGATCAGCGACTCGCATAGGCGGCTCTGCTTGGCCACGCGGTAGAGCGTGATGCGCAACGAGATGCACTCGGGGTCGTAGGCTGCTTCGTGCACCAGGTCCAAGAACGGGTTCATGGCCTCGTAAGGGTAGAAGAGCAGCTTGTCGTGCTGCAGCACCTGCTCGCGGATGGAGCGGGTCATGTCGATGGTGGGATTGGGCTGCGGCTTAAACGGCGTAAAGAGCAGCTCGTTGCGCAGGTGCTCGGGAATCTTGCCCTCAATGCCAAAGACGTAGCCCAGGTTGAGCGGGATATCGCAGGTAAAGACCGAGCGACGCGAAAGCTCGAGCGCCTTGCGGATAGTCTTGAGCGTCGCCTTCTCGAGCGATCCCGAGACCGCGAGCACTACCGGCTGCAGGCGCAGGCGCTTCTTGAGAATGCGCTTCATGTGCTGGCGGTAGTCCTCTTCCTCCTCGACGCCCTCGCCGTCCGGATCGATGTCAGCGTTGCGGGTGACGCGGATCAGCGCACGATCCAGCGGCTTATAGGAGCCAAAGCAGCTGTCCAGGCAGGCGAGGATGACGTCCTCGAGCAAGATGTAGGAGTAGGTGCCGGTGGGCGAGGGGATCTCGACCACGCGGTTCATCGAGGCGGGAATCTCGATAAGGCCCAGCAGGCTCTCCTCGTCGGTGGCACCGTCCAGACCACAGGCCAGATAGAGCGCGCCATTGCGCAGGTTGGGGAAGGGGTGGCGAGGATCGATGACCAGCGGCGAGATGACCGGTGACACGTAGGCCTGGAAGTAGCGGGTTACAAAGGTGCGCTCCTCGGGCGTAAGCGAATCGATGCGGGCGCGGTGAACGCCCAAGGTGTCGAGCTTGCCCTCGATGCTCTTAAAGATGGACTCCCAACGGGTAAGGAGCCCGGGCATTTCGGCCATGACAGCATCGACCTGTTCGGAGGCGGTCATATTGCTCTTGTTGTCGACAGGTTGTTTTTTGAGCTCCGCCAGATCGGACAGGCCGCCCACGCGCACCATAAGGAACTCGTCGAGGTTGGACTCGAAGATCGAGACGAACTTTAGTCGCTCGAATAACGGAACGGTTTCGTCGAAGGCTTCGTCGAGCACGCGGTTGTCAAAGCGTAGCCAGCTGAGCTCTCGGTTTTGCGTGTACGAGAAGTCGCGCGGCGGTTTGCGCAGCTTTGCGGCGGCTTGCTTCTTTTCGATTTTGCTCGGCATATGCATCTGTCCGTTCAGTCCCCACAAGGGACGGTAGCCTAACACTAATCACTATTGTCTCAATTTAGTCGACCGCTGGCACGGACGTATCGCGTGAACGGTATCTTTACCTACTTCTTACGCTGACAAGTCATAGGACTGACGTCCTGCTCGTCTGCAAGCGGTCTATATCCTCACTCAACTGGTACGTAAGTGTGAATAAGAATGATGGATAGCTGAATATCATTGAATGCAGGCGGAAACGTAAACAAACATCATTTATATACATAAAACCGATTTAGCTATGCAATTCTGAATCAAAAGTTTAGAGATGCAATTGCAAATAGTTTTTTGGAAAAAGAGCGTTTACCTTAGAAAAGTTACTTTAGAACGCCGAAGTACATTATGGGGGAATCTCGTGCGATATACCGTTCATCGCACTTTGTTGACCGTTCGGGGGCGAGGTGGAATTGCGGGTGGAATTTGGATATAACTAGAGCTGTCAGCAAGCAGCGTCCGCTATGGAAGGGCGCTGAGAGATTCGGCCGAAAGGCCCGAAAGAAAGGTAGGAGGCCATGACGAAAGGTCTGCACGTGCCTTCCGAGATCGGCAAGCTCAGGAAGGTCTGCCTGCACCGTCCCGGCGACGAGCTCCTCAACCTGCCGCCCGACGAGCTCGAGCGACTCCTGTTCGACGACGTCCCGTTCCTGGAGGTCGCGCAGCAGGAGCACGACACCTTCGCCCAGATCCTGAGGGACCAGGGCGTGGAGGTCCTCTATCTCGAGAACCTCGTCGCCGAGGTGTTCGACCAGGTCCCCGGCGCCCGCGCCGAGTTCACCGACCAGTACATCGCCGAGGCCGGCATCCGCGGCCAGCACATGCCGCAGATCGTCCGCGAGAAGCTGGACTCCATCGAGGACAACCTCGAGTTCGTCAAGAAGACCATGGCCGGCATGACCAAGTCCGAGATCGACATGCCCCTCACGGCCTCCACGACCCTCGACTCCCTGGTCAACTCCGAGTCCGAGTCCGACCTGATCATCGACCCGATGCCCAACCTCTACTTCACCCGCGACCCGTTCGCGGTCGTCGGCGAGGGCGTCAACCTCAACCGCATGTACTCGGTCACCCGCAACCGCGAGACCCTGTACGGCAAGTACGTCTTCAAGTACCACCCCGACTACAAGGACGTCTCGCTGTACTTCCGCCGCGACTGCCAGTTCCACACCGAGGGCGGCGACGTGCTGAACATCAACGAGAAGACCCTCGCCGTCGGCATCTCCCAGCGCACCCAGGCCGCCGCGATCGACGTCATGGCCCAGAACATCTTCTGGAACTCCGACTCCAAGGTCGAGCGCATCCTGGCCTTCGACATCCCGGTCTCGCGCGCCTTCATGCACCTCGACACGGTCTTCACCCAGATCGACGTCGATAAGTTCACGATCCACCCCGCCATCATGGGCACCCTGCGCGTCTACGAGCTGACCGCCGGCAAGAACCCGGGCGACGTGAACATCCGCCTGATCGAGGACACCCTCGAGCACGTCCTGGAGGACGCCACCGGCGTCGACCAGGTCAAGCTGATCCCCTGCGGCGGCGGCGACCCGATCGCGGCCTCCCGCGAGCAGTGGAACGACGGCTCCAACACCCTGTGCGTCGAGCCCGGCAAGATCTGCGTCTACGCCCGCAACACCGTCACCAACGACGTGCTGTACAAGGAGGGCCTGGACCTTCTCGTCGTGCCCTCCGCCGAGCTCTCCCGCGGCCGCGGCGGCCCGCGCTGCATGAGCATGCCCTTCTGGCGCGAGGACCTCTAGGGTCTTCTAGGACCCGTACAGGTCATAATACATACATCTAGCTGCCATTAGATGTCTCCCATTGGGGCGGTGCGGGTTTTCGCACCGCCCCAATCTTGTATGAGGAACGTCAACACGATTGGATGACTGCTTTTGTAAGGAGCTTGGCCATGGACATCAAGACGATTGGCGTTGAGGAATGGCTCAACGTTTGGGAGAAGAGCGCCACGTGGGACATCGCCCAGTCGACGATCTCGTCGCTCACCATGGGCGAGCTGCGCGCGCTTGATGAACAGGACGGCGCCACGTTCTACGAGCGCCTGGATCGCGAGAAGATGAACTACGGCTGGATCGAGGGCTCGCCGGAGTTTAAGGCCGAGGTTGCCAAGCTGTATCGTCGGGAGGTCAATCCCGATCACATTCTGCAGACCAATGGCTGCACGGGCGCTAACCTCAACGCCATCATGGCTGTGGTCGAGCCCGGCGACCATGTTATCGCCGAGTGGCCCACCTACGCGCCGCTCTACGAGATTCCGCGCACGCTGGGCGCCGAGGTCGAGTATTGGGAGCTTCGCGAGGAACTCGGCTGGAAGCCCGATATCGAGGAACTCAAGCGCTTGGTGCGCCCCAACACCAGACTCATCTGCATCAACAACGCATCGAACCCCATCGGTACGGTGCTCGATGCCGATATGCTCGGCCAGATTGCCGAGATCGCCCGTTCGGTGGGCGCCTACGTGCTGTGCGACGAGGTGTATCTGCCGCTTGAGAACACCGAGGCCTTTATGTCGATGGCTGACGTGTACGAGAATGCCATTGTCACCAACTCGGTGTCCAAGACCTATTCGACGCCTGCGGCCCGCGTGGGCTGGGTCGTGGCAGACGAAGAGATATCCAGCCGCATCCGCACCTATCGCGATTACACCATGATCTGCGGCGGCGTGTTCAACGATGCCCTGGCGACCTATGTGCTTGAGCACAAGGACAAGATCCTTGAGCGCAATCGCAAGATCGTGTTTGGCAACCGCGATATCGCGCAGGCTTGGATCGATACGCAGCACCGCGTTTCCTGGACGGCGCCGCAGGGCGTGTCCACCTCGTTTATCCAGCTTGATATTCCCGAGGACGACGAGGAGTTCTGCAAGCGCCTGCTGTCCGAGAGGGGAGTGCTGCTGGTACCCGGCAGCCGCTTTGAGCTTCCCTGCGGCGCACGCCTGGGCTACTGCGCGAGCGAGGACGTTCTGCGCGAGGGCCTGAGGCTTTTGGGCGAGGCACTGGCGGAGTTCGATCGCTAGGATTCCGATGATCTTCGAGGGCCTTATCCAAATTAGCCGAAGATAATCGAAAACGGACCCGTTTCCCTAGTGAAGCGGGTCCGTTTTTCTATACCGAGAAGTCAAGTTGTTACAAATGGAGCCGTAAAGCGAGTCGGTATCCGCTGGGCCTTATACTGAGTTTCCGGTGAACGGTATCAAGCGTCTGGTAAACGGTAATTTATTTACCAGAAATGAATAGGACAAACTTTTTTCTGAATAAAAATGAAAATGGTTGAGACACGGTATGAACCGCTAATTCTATTCATAGCTTTATTGGAAATATGCAATATGAGGGTGGTTTAGCAAAGTTTAGTTCCATTTGATTTTAGGATTGAAAACGCGTTTAAGCACGTAAATACGCTTTATTAAGATGAAGTGTGCCATGCGTGAAGTATATGTGTATGCCGTTCACCCCCTATAAAAAACCGTTCGGGGGCAAGGTGGAATTGCGGGTGGAATTTGGATATAACTAGAGCTGTCAGCAAGCAGCGTCCGCTATGGAAGGGCGCTGAGAGATTCGGCCGAAAGGCCCGAAAGAAAGGTAGGAGGCCATGACGAAAGGTCTGCACGTGCCTTCCGAGATCGGCAAGCTCAGGAAGGTCTGCCTGCACCGTCCCGGCGACGAGCTCCTCAACCTGCCGCCCGACGAGCTCGAGCGACTCCTGTTCGACGACGTCCCGTTCCTGGAGGTCGCGCAGCAGGAGCACGACACCTTCGCCCAGATCCTGAGGGACCAGGGCGTGGAGGTCCTCTATCTCGAGAACCTCGTCGCCGAGGTGTTCGACCAGGTCCCCGGCGCCCGCGCCGAGTTCACCGACCAGTACATCGCCGAGGCCGGCATCCGCGGCCAGCACATGCCGCAGATCGTCCGCGAGAAGCTGGACTCCATCGAGGACAACCTCGAGTTCGTCAAGAAGACCATGGCCGGCATGACCAAGTCCGAGATCGACATGCCCCTCACGGCCTCCACGACCCTCGACTCCCTGGTCAACTCCGAGTCCGAGTCCGACCTGATCATCGACCCGATGCCCAACCTCTACTTCACCCGCGACCCGTTCGCGGTCGTCGGCGAGGGCGTCAACCTCAACCGCATGTACTCGGTCACCCGCAACCGCGAGACCCTGTACGGCAAGTACGTCTTCAAGTACCACCCCGACTACAAGGACGTCTCGCTGTACTTCCGCCGCGACTGCCAGTTCCACACCGAGGGCGGCGACGTGCTGAACATCAACGAGAAGACCCTCGCCGTCGGCATCTCCCAGCGCACCCAGGCCGCCGCGATCGACGTCATGGCCCAGAACATCTTCTGGAACTCCGACTCCAAGGTCGAGCGCATCCTGGCCTTCGACATCCCGGTCTCGCGCGCCTTCATGCACCTCGACACGGTCTTCACCCAGATCGACGTCGATAAGTTCACGATCCACCCCGCCATCATGGGCACCCTGCGCGTCTACGAGCTGACCGCCGGCAAGAACCCGGGCGACGTGAACATCCGCCTGATCGAGGACACCCTCGAGCACGTCCTGGAGGACGCCACCGGCGTCGACCAGGTCAAGCTGATCCCCTGCGGCGGCGGCGACCCGATCGCGGCCTCCCGCGAGCAGTGGAACGACGGCTCCAACACCCTGTGCGTCGAGCCCGGCAAGATCTGCGTCTACGCCCGCAACACCGTCACCAACGACGTGCTGTACAAGGAGGGCCTGGACCTTCTCGTCGTGCCCTCCGCCGAGCTCTCCCGCGGCCGCGGCGGCCCGCGCTGCATGAGCATGCCCTTCTGGCGCGAGGACCTCTAAGTCTTTCCGTTTCCGGTGCGGTCCCCCTACAACCGCACCGGCTTCGCCCGTTAAACGGGCAACACTGATACTTACGTAATTCATTTCTTCGAAAGGAATCGAACCATGGGTGTTAACCTCTCCGGCCGTAGCTTCCTCAAGCTTCTCGACCTCACCACCGAGGAGATCGAGTACCTGCTCAAGCTCTCCAAGAACTTCAAGGATATGAAGCGCGCTGGCGTTCCGCATCGCTATCTCGAGGGCAAGAACATCGTTCTGCTCTTCCAGAAGACCTCCACTCGTACCCGCTGCGCCTTCGAGGTCGGCGGCATGGACCTGGGCATGGGCGTGACCTACCTCGATCCGGGTTCGTCGCAGATGGGCAAGAAGGAGTCCATCGAGGACACTGCCCGCGTTCTCGGCCGCATGTATGACGGCATCGAGTTCCGTGGCTTTGCCCAGGACGACGTCGAGGAGCTCGCTGCTAAGTCCGGCGTGCCCGTGTGGAACGGCCTGACCACTGAGTGGCATCCCACCCAGATGCTCGCCGATATCCTGACCGTCCAGGAGAACTTCAACTACGACATCAAGGGCAAGACCCTCGTCTTCATGGGCGACTGCAAGAACAACGTCGCTCGCTCCCTCATGGTCGTCTGCTCCAAGCTCGGCATGAACTTCGTGGCCTGCGGCCCCGAGGAGTGCATGCCCGCCGACGACGTCATCGAGGCCTGCAAGCCCATCGCCGAGGCCAACGGTTGCACCATCAAGCTGACCACCGACGTCAAGGACGGCGTCACCGGTGCCGACGTTATCTACACCGACGTGTGGGTCTCCATGGGCGAGCCCGACGAGGTCTGGGCCGAGCGCATCGCTCAGCTCACCCCGTATCGTGTCACCTCCGAGGTCATGGCTATGGCCAACCCGGGTGCCATCTTCCTGCACTGCCTGCCCAGCTTCCACGACACCAACACCACCATTGGCGCCGAGAAGTGCGAGCAGTTCGGCATCACCGAGCAGGAGGTCACCGACGAGGTCTTCGAGAGCCCCGCTTCCAAGGTCTTCGACGAGGCCGAGAACCGCATGCACACCATCAAGGCTGTCATGTACGCCACGCTCAAGTAAGAGCATCTAGCATCTCGCTCGGGGTGTATTGCTGCACACCCCGAGCAGTTTTATCTGGTAATAATCTCGCATCAAGCGGCAGGCACGGCACGGAAGAGCCGCTTCTGGCGAGATCAGTAAATGATTTATGAAGGGGGGATGAGAACTATGACTGAGACCGCTAAGAAAAAGCGCGGTATGCCTTCATCGTTCACCATTCTTCTTGCTCTGCTGGCAATTGTCGCAGTGATTACCGTTATCGTCTCCGGCACGTCCGGCGGCGCGGTTACTGCCGCCCGTCTGAGCGATTTCTGCACCGCCCCGATTAAGGGCTTCGCTGACGCTCTGCCCGTCTGCCTCTTCGTTATGATCCTGGGCGGCTTCCTCGGTATGATGACCGAGACCGGCGCCCTGGACAACGGCATCGCCGTTCTGGTGCAGAAGCTTAAGGGCAACGAGATTATGCTCATTCCCGTGCTGATGCTCATCTTCTCCCTCGGTGGTACCACCTATGGTATGTGCGAGGAGACCGTTCCCTTCTACGCCCTGCTCGCCGCTACCATGATGGCTGCTGGCTTCGACCCCATGGTCGGTGCCGCTACCGTCCTGCTCGGCGCTGGCTGCGGCTGCCTGGGCTCCACGGTTAACCCGTTCGCCGTCGGCGCTGCCGTCGACGCTCTGACCGGCGTTGGCATTGAGGTCAACCAGTCCATCATCATCGGCCTCGGTGCCGTCCTGTGGATTGTCACTACCGCTATGTCCATCTTCTTCGTGATGAACTATGCCAAGAAGGTCAAGGCTGACAAGGGTTCCACCATCCTGTCGATGCAGGAGCTCAAGGACGCCGAAGAGGCTCACGGCAAGGCTGCTTCCGAGGTCCACAAGGAGGTCAAGCTCACCGGTCGTCAGAAGGGTGTTCTGATCGCCTTCGCCTTCACCTTCGTCGTCATGATCGTCGGCTTCATTCCGCTGGCCGACCTCAACGAGGGCGTCGCCAACTTCTTCGACGCTGGCGCTGTCTACGACGCCGACGGTAACGCCGTCGTCCAGGGCTGGTCTGCCCTGATCACCGGCCTGCCCATTGGCCAGTGGTACTTCGACGAGGCTTCCACCTGGTTCTTCCTCATGGCCGTCCTGATCGGTATCATCGGTGGCCTGTCCGAGAAGCAGATCGTTAACACCTTCATCACCGGCGCTGCCGACATGATGTCCGTTGTTCTCGTCATCGCCCTCGCCCGTGGTATCTCCGTCCTCATGGCTAACACCGGCCTCGATGTCTTCGTCCTCGACGCTGCCGCCAATGCCCTGGCTGGCCTGTCCGGCGTGATCTTCGCTCCCATGAGCTTCCTGGTCTACTTCGGCCTGTCCTTCCTGATCCCCTCGACCTCCGGTATGGCCACCGTCTCCATGCCCATCATGGGACCGCTGGCTGTTAAGCTCGGCTTCTCGCCTGAGGTCATGGTCATGATCTTCTCCGCCGCCATCGGTGTCGTGAACCTATTCACCCCGACCTCCGGCGCCATCATGGGCGGTCTCGCCCTGGCCAAGATCGAGTGGACGACCTGGCTCAAGTTTGCCCTTAAGCTCATCGTCGCGCTCTCCGTCGTCTGCGCCATCATCCTGACCGTCGCCTGCGTGTTGATCTAAGTACCCAACGGGTACCCCACGGAAACCTTGACGATCCTGTAGAGGATCACCTGGTCATCGTCTGTCCGGCGGGGTAAACCCACCGGTAGACTCCTACCTTTAGCCCCCTTCCGTTCCGTGCGCGGGAGGGGGCGCTCTTGTGTTCCGGCGTTTTACCAAACGCCGGAACCACTCGACGTTGCAAGCCCGCCAGAGCGGCAATCTGTTCAATCGTCGGGCATGGCCAAAAGGCCTATGCCCTCCTCTTTCACGTCACCTTGCTCGCTCTGGCGGGCTTTCGCTGACTTTTGCTCCACCTGCGGCGCTGCCATTGTTGGTGTTATGGGGCGGTGCAATGGGGTCAGGTTAGTTTGCACCAAATATGTCCGACAAGAGGTTTGACGGATGTTTGGTTGGTGCCTGTTGATGGTCTGGGTATCGGGGAGGGCGGGCTCCGTTATAATCGCCTAGAACATTAAATGGAAACGGGACGGGAGCCATATATGCGCCAGGGTTTCGACAACGCGAAGTATATCGAGCTGCAGGCTGCTCACATTAAGGAGCGCATCTCACAGTTTGGTGGCAAGCTCTATTTGGAGTTTGGCGGCAAGCTGTTCGATGACTATCATGCGAGCCGCGTGCTGCCGGGTTTTGAACCGGACAGCAAGTTCCGCATGCTCAAGAGCATCGCCGACGATGTCGAGGTTATCATCGCGATCAACGCGAACCACATCGAGAAAAACAAGGCTCGTGGTGACCTTGGCATTACCTATGACGAGGATGTGCTGCGCCTGGTTGACCTGTTCCGCGGCAACGGCTTTGCCGTCGCGGCTGTGGTCATCACCCAGTACGCCGGCCAGCCTGCTGCCGATGTGTTCCGCAACCGCTTGAACGCGCTCGGTATTCCCGCCAAGCTGCACTATCCCATCGAGGGGTATCCGCACGATGTCGATCTGATCGTGTCCGACGATGGCTACGGCAAGAACGAGTTTGTCGAGACCACGCGTCCGCTCGTTGTCGTGACGGCACCCGGCCCCGGCTCGGGCAAGCTCGCTACTTGCCTCTCGCAGCTGTATCACGAGCATAAGCACGGTACCGCCGCCGGCTATGCCAAGTTCGAGACCTTCCCGGTCTGGAATCTTCCTCTGACGCATCCGGTCAATATTGCCTACGAGGCCGCCACGGCTGACCTCGACGACGCCAATATCATCGATTCGTTCCACCTTGAGGCCTACAACAAGACCACGGTCAACTACAACCGCGACGTCGAGGCCTTCCCGGTAGTCCGTGCCCTGATGGAAAAGATCCTGGGCAAGAGCCCCTACCAGAGCCCTACGGACATGGGCGTCAATATGGTCGGCTTTGCCATCACCGATGACGATGCCTGCCGCGACGCTTCCAAGATGGAGATTGTCCGCCGCTACTTTACCGCGGTCGAAAATGTGCGCCGTACCGGCGTGGGCGATGAGCAAGTCGACCGTCTCAAGATTATTATGAAGAAAGCCGGCATCGATAAGAACTACTCACCGGCGCGCTCGGCGGCCCTCACCAGGGAGCAACTGACGGGTGGTCCCGTGGGTGCCATGGTCATGCCCGATGGCTCCGTGGTGACCGGTAAGACCTCCACGCGCCTGGGCGCCGCAAGTTCGCTCATTATGAACGCCCTCAAGCACGTCTCGGGCGTCGACCTTGAGCTCGAGGTTATCAGCGATGAGGCGATCGAGCCCATCAGCAAGCTCAAGACGCATTTCCTGGGCAGCAAAAACCCGCGCCTCCACACCGACGAGACGCTTATGGCGCTGTCGATCACCTCGGCCACGAGTGAGACGGCCGCTCGCGTCCTTTCGGGCCTGGAGCAGCTGCGCGGTTGCGATGCCTTCTTTAGCGTGATTATCTCGCCGACGGACGAGACGGTACTGCGCAAACTGGGTATCAACGTGTGCTGCGAGCCCAAGTTTGAGCGCCGCGGTTTCTTCCATCGCTAAGTTTGAAGCACCGCGGTAATTGCATTGCATTTTGGCCGTATCGGGTTAGCGCCCGGTACGGCTTTTTGATCAATAAAGCGCCTATTTCGGCGAAAAATAGCTGTTTACCTGCCTAGAAACAATTTGAGCGGTATACAATAACCGTAACTGTTTCATCCTTAGCGGGATGCCGCATGATGGATATTACCTGCCATCGTGAGGTGTGTCGGTCGCGCACGGCGCGTTAGATGCTCGTGCTCGGTTTGAGGAGGCTGCTATGGCGGGCAAGGGTCGTGCGAGTGTCAACGATATGAAGCGTGTCGAGGTGCTGGTGTTGATGGAGATCGACCAGCAAACCGAAGACAATGGCGGGCCGTATGGTTTCTCGCGCAAAACGCTTGCCGAGCGCGTGGGGGTTTCGCCGTATCGTGTCCGCGCCGCAATCGATCGCTTGGATTCCGAAGGCATGATTGATGTCGTCTCGCGTTATAGCGACGACGGCGGTCAGCTTGCAAATGGCATTTGCCTCACCGAACGTGGCGAGTGGTATCTTGAGGGCGTCCGTACCGGCATGCTCGTTCAAGAAATGCTTGAGGACGAGGTTGCTGATCGATAGCAGCATGTAACCCTTGCCACAGCGACGCCGCCTGGGAAACCGGGCGGCGTTTTGTTTCAAGATTGAGAAATGCAATCGCACGCGAGAAAAATTGCGAACGGTCCGCGGCGCGAGTATTACAATGAAGACCCGTAAGATGTGGATAAACAACTTCTACGGGAAGCGCAGGTAACTCAATATGACCAAGCATGTGTTCGTAACCGGTGGCGTGGTTTCGTCCCTGGGCAAGGGTATCACCGCGGCCTCGCTGGGCCGTCTGCTCAAGTCGCGTGGCTACAAAGTAACGATGCAGAAGGCCGACCCGTATCTGAACGTCGACCCCGGTACCATGAGCCCCTTCCAGCATGGTGAGGTCTTCGTTACCGAGGATGGTTACGAGTCCGACCTGGACCTGGGTCATTACGAGCGCTTTATTGATGAGAACCTGACCCGCGATTCCAACTTTACGACCGGCGCCATCTATAAGAGCTTGATCGCCCGCGAGCGTCGCGGCGACTTTTTGGGCGGTACCGTGCAGGTGATTCCTCACGTCACCAATGCCATTAAGGACAAGTTCCGCCGCATCGAGGAGCAGACCGGCTCCGATGTAGTCATCACCGAGCTGGGCGGCACGATCGGCGACATCGAGTCGCAGCCGTTTGTCGAGGCCATCCGCCAGTACCGCAAGGAGGCCGGCCCCGAGAACGTCTGCTACATCCACGTGTCGCTCGTTCCCTATATCGCCGCCGCCCACGAGGTCAAGACCAAGCCCACGCAGCATTCCGTCAAGGAGCTCCGCAGCTTTGGCATCCAGCCCGATATCATCGTGCTGCGCTCCGACCACCATATCGATGACGCTATCCGCGGAAAGATCGCAAGCTTCTGCGACGTCGACACCGATTGCGTCTTTACCAACGAGGACTGCGCGAGCATTTACGATGTTCCGCAGCTGCTTGCCGAGCAGGACTTTGACCTGCGCATTTGCGAACGCCTGGGTCTGGATCCGCGTGAGCGCGACATGAGCGAGTGGAACGAGTTCCTGCGCAAACAGAATCACGCCAACCATCACGCCGACAAGGTGAAGATCGCCGTCGTGGGTAAGTACACGCAGCTGCCCGATGCGTACCTGTCGGTTATCGAGGCCCTGCACCATGCGGGCGTCTTCTACGATCGCCATGTGGACGTCCAGCTGGTCGACGGCGAGAGCCTCGACGAGCAGAATGTCTCCGAGGTTTTGGGCGACGCCTCGGGCATCCTGGTCCCCGGCGGCTTTGGCAAGCGCGCCCTGGAGGGCAAGATCCTCGCGGCCGAGTTTGCCCGTGAGCACAAGATTCCGTATCTGGGCATTTGCCTGGGTATGCAGGTGGCCGTGTGCGAGTTCGCCCGCAACGTCGTCGGCCTTGCCGGCGCCAGCTCCTCCGAGTTCGATCCGGACGGCCCGTTTAGCGTCATCGATCTGATGAGCTCGCAGGAGGACGTGACCGAGAAGGGCGGCACCATGCGCCTGGGCGCCTATCCGTGCAAGCTCGCCGCCGATACCCTTGCTCGCGAGGCATATGGCGAGGAGCTCGTCTACGAGCGTCACCGTCACCGCTTTGAGTTCAACAACGCCTTCCGTGACCAGCTCGAGGACGCCGGTTTGGTTATCTCGGGTCTGTCGCCCGACGAGCGCCTGGTCGAGATGGTCGAGCTGCCGCGCGACGTGCATCCGTGGTATGTGGCAACCCAGGCTCATCCCGAGTTCAAGAGCCGCCCGACCAACCCGCAGCCGCTGTTCCGCGAGTTCGTGCGCGCTTCGATCGGCCAGCACGAGGGTGTCGACCGTCTGCAGGTGACGCCCATGAACCTCGCTACGGACTAAGGGTGCCGGCGAATAAGGAACATACCGAAGCTACTCCCTCGTCGCTCGCCGTGGCGGCGGGGGAGTATCTCGATTACCTCGCGGTCGAGCGGGGTTTGGCGCGCAACACGATTGCGGCCTATCGTCGTGACCTGACGACGTACTGCGCCTATCTGGAGCGGGCGGGTATTGTGTCTTTTGAAGAGGTGACCCGTCAGGTCGTGGAGGGCTTTGTTGCCGACCGTCGCGATGGGGGCTATTCCGATGCCTCGGTGGAGCGTGCGCTTGCGGCCGTGAAGGGCCTGCATGCCTTTTTGGTGCGCGATGGGGCTGTAGCCCAAAATCCAACGGCGGCGTTGCGCCTGCCTAAAAAGGCTGAGCGTTTGCCGGAGTATCTATCGGTGGAGGATGTCTCGGCTCTGCTCGATCAAGACTTCCCCGAGGGCGAGATGGGCTTGCGCGACCATGCCATCTTGGAAGTGCTCTACGGATGCGGTTTGCGTGTGAGCGAGTTGGTGGGGCTCGATGTGGGCGATATCCATATTGACGATGGCTTTGTACTCGTTCGCGGTAAGGGCTCAAAGGAACGCCTGTCCCCGCTGGTGGGAAGCGCGGCGCGAGCTCTGATGCTCTATGTAACTGAGGGACGTTCTCGCTTGGCGGCCCATGCCCGCGGAACCGAGACCTCGGCGGTCTTTTTAAATAAGAACGGACGTCGTCTGTCGCGCCAGGGCATTCATGCCATCTGTGAGCGCTACGGGCGCCAGGTGGGGCTGGTGGGGCTCCATCCCCATACCTTGCGCCACTCCTTTGCCACCCACATGCTCGCGGGCGGTGCCGACCTGCGTGTGCTGCAGGAGATTTTGGGCCATGCCGATATTTCGACCACGCAGGTCTACACGCATGTCGACCGCACGCAACTGACCGAGGTCTATCTGGCGGCGCATCCGCTGGCGCATCGTTAACACATCGCTGGCCTGCATATTTATAGGTATTTGGGGACGGGCCCCAGATTGCTGCGGCGTGCTTTTGCGCGCGCATGGGCAATC